>Ga0209591_10000092_pt1 | contig 105390 bp, 82 predicted proteins | sample MAT01_FD_187207 | JGI IMG/M metagenome (GOLD analysis project Ga0209591, IMG submission 187207) | Freshwater microbial communities from Lake Fryxell liftoff mats and glacier meltwater in Antarctica - MAT-01 (SPAdes) (version 2) | ecosystem: Environmental > Aquatic > Freshwater > Ice > Liftoff...
CGCCATTCGCCCGCGTTCACGCGCCAGGCGTGGATCGCGCTCTATGTGAAGGACACGACGAAAGGTCCGGTCGTGTGGGAGATCAAGGAGTCACCCTTCTGGCTGCGGCGCGAGGGCGTGCCGACGGTGACGATCTGCCAAGTCCGCACTGCGGCCGACGCGTCGATGCGCGCGCGGTCGATGACACGGAGCAAGCAGGTGGAGTACCTGGAGCGCGTCACGCGCAGGCTCGAGCGGTACAGAATCCGGGGTCTCGTCGCAGCCGCGGCGCATCGTCGCGCGACCATCAGAAAACTGCATGATCTAGGCTTCCGACTCACCGGCATGCGGCGATGCCAGAGAGAATAAGGGGCGCTGTAGTGTTAACAGCCCGTGGCGAAAGTGCTTTGGTAGCGAGAACGAGGATGTTGGCACAGTTGCCCAACTGTAGAGTGGGAGCCGCGATGCAGCTTTGTCCGCAAGATACGGCAAGTCGCGGCGACGCCGCAGAGCCACCCAATATTGGGAGCTAACAGGCTCGTTCGTAGCCCGAATGACTTTCGCCACGGGCTGTTGAGAGCGCTGATGATGTACGCACGGCGTCGAGTTGGCTTATCGTTCTTCTCCTCGCTGGTGCGGCTCGCAACAATCGATGCGACCGCGCCGAGTCCCAGTACAGCGTTGTTCTTAGCCTCGAGCCTCGCCCGATTGCCCGCGTCCATCAAGTGCGTGATCCGCCCAAAATCGGTCGTTGATCTGGGAATGTCAGGGACGATGGCCGGAATCACTTCAGTCGTGATGCGCACCACGTTGACCGCGTAGCCGAGCTGCTTCAGCCGATCACGCAGCGCCGTCCGAACGGTCTCGATATTCGTCCCAACGGAAGCGACGAGCGCGATGACGATCTCGGATTCGGAGTACCGATCGCGGAGTGCGCCGGTCGCTGGAGGCTTGTCGCGAGCAGAACGTTTCCTTCGCGCATTCGACGTCCGCTCGCGCGGCAATTGCACAGCCTTCTTCCTCGGAGACCCTCGACATGCCCACCTCCACGAATGCCGGACCCGATTCGATCGATCGTTGGCGCAGGTCACGGACAACCGAATCAGAATCGATGACTCGCGGACGTCCCGATTTATTACCCTCCGCGTCGAACGCTCAACCCACGGCTCGGTCGCAGTGGGCTGGTACTCAATTACGGAGTCGACTCACGAGTGCCCTCTCGAACTCTTCACTTCCCTCACCCACCGCGATCTTTCGTCGCCGTCGATGGCGTCACGACAGTTTGGGATGCGGTCGAACGGAAACGATTTGGCATTTACCTCTGGTGCTTCGAGATCGACGGCGCGCATTGGGTGAATTACGTCGGCAAGACATCATCGAGCGCTGGCTTCGACGGTCGCCTCTGGACCGAGCTCAAAGACTGGCAAGCCGGGCGCTACCTCCCTCCGCCCGTTGTTCTCGATGAGTTCCTCTGCGGGCGACGAACCACGTTGCCTGCTCGACCGAAAGGGCACTTCGCGCGCGAGATCGAGCTTCTTGTTCCCCGGTGCCGCCTTCTCATGGCGCCGCTCGAGAACAAGGACGACTGCCTGCTTCTCGAAGGCGCAATCGTTAATCGGCTGAGGCGACACGGTCGGACGTTTCAATTCCTGGCCGATCGCGATAAAGACAGGGGCTACAAGCGCGGTCGAGATGTCGAGCTTGACGTTGTCTCTACGTAGCGATTGCTGGGCCTCAATGTTCCGGTCGATGGCGTCGACGAGGACCGCCGAAGCCAGCGTTAGTTCGTCGCCTCCGCCGTCGCTCGATACGCCGCCCACATCGACTCGAGCGCGTCGGGAATGATCCGGACTTGCCCCACCGTTGCCATGAAGTTGGTGTCGCCGTTCCAGCGCGGCAGCACATGGGCGTGAATGTGTTCGGGTAGGCCAGCACCAGCAGCGCGACCTTGATTGACACCGAGGTTGACTCCCTGCGGCTCGAGCGTGCGCTCGACGAGGTCAACAGCAATGTCAACGAGTTGCCAAAACGCAGCTCGCTCCTGCGCCGCGTACTCGGAGAGCCTCGGCATCGGACGACCAAGCGCGACGAGAAGGTGTCCGTTCACGTAGGGGTAGCGGTTGAGCAGAATGATTCCATCGGCGTTGCGAAAGACGACGAGCGATGATTCGTCGCGATCCGGATGGGCCCAATATTCGGCGAGGAAATTCGTGGGCTTCGGCGCGGCAGCGCCCTCGGCACCGGCGCTCGCACCTCGAGCTGCGGCCTCGCGCCGTTCGAGGTCGCGGAGGTACGTCATTCGCCAAGGAGCCCAGAGCGCGTCGTGAAGCATGCGCGTCGCATTCTCCGCGATTCTCGACCGGAGCGCGGTGTCAGGGGTTGGGCCTGAACCATCGACGCACCGGCGATTCACCCGTACGGGTTGTGATAGTTGCTGGCATGGTGATGTCGCCGACCCAGAACTTGGTCGGCGGGTTGTCGGCGGGGGTCGCGGCGTCGGGCGCCGGTCGAACGGGGACGAGCGCGCGTAAAGCCACGTCCTCGACGCTCCGCACGCGCACTGTCCATCCGGCACCGTCGGCGGGCAGTCGGGCGAGCGCCTCGAGGTCCTCGCGCACGATCTCAGCCCGCCAGACAACGCCACGCGGGCCGCCCGCCCACCACGTGCGCAGCGAACGACGCACGAAATCGTTTTCGCGCAGCTCGATCTCAATACCAAACAGGACGCCGTCGAACTCTGGAGTAGCGGTGCGCTGCAAGTCAAACCAGAACGCGACCGGGCGCACTCCGGTCTGCCAGCGAATCACGCCCTGGCTGAACACGCTCCCGACAACGAGGTCTGCAGCCTCGGACTTCAGCGGCGTGAGCGCTGGTGTCACGAGCGGCGGCTTGAGCGGCACGACGATTGTCACGACGCGCTCGTCGCTCCATGCGCCATCGCCAGTTTCGTCGGGGAGCGGCTTGCCGTTCTCATCGGTCGCGCGGGTTCGCACGCCAACATCGACGCGGCGCTCGATCTCGCCCGGCGCCTGCGGCGCGAGTTCGAGAAAGAGCGGACGCGGCGGCGCGCCAGCGCGAAGTCCCCAGACCTCGGCCGCGTCGTTCGTTCGGTGATCGGCGCGATCGACGATGCGCACTCGCGCCTCGGTGTTGAATGGCCACCAGTCGTCGAACGTGAAGTTCACCGGGATCGGTGCGTCAACACGCAGCGCGCCACCAGCCAAGATGGTGATTCTTGGAGGAAGCGCCCGGAGCGCCGACGCCGCTTGAACGATGGGGCTGTCGCGATCGGTGACCGCGGAAGCGACCTCGACGATCCCCGTTGCGACCCGACCGTAGCGCATCTGCCACTCGTCCGAACCGGGCACCGCGTCCGAGTCTCCCTCGAGAATGGTGCTTACGAGCGACTTCAGCGTGCCCACGTCCATCGCCCCGCTGGTGATTCGCGAGATGATCTCCGTTTGCACTTCACCCATCGGTCCCTGTGAGAGTGGCACGTGCGGCAGCAGCCACACGACCGCGCTCGCGGGCAGGAACGCGATGACGCCCTGTTGCGTCACTTGAATCCGCAGGTAGAGCGCACCAGCGACGAGCAGTCCGAGCGCGAGCGCGGCCCGGGAGTACGAGCGACGGGTTCGATACACGTCCCGTTCGTTCAGGGTCTCGCGGCCGCACTCCGCGCAGACGCGTGTCGTCGCGCCGCTGAGGTCATGCCAGCAGCGCGGACAGCGAGGACGACCACGACTCTTGTTGGCGAACAATGCGTGCCAGGTGAAGCCGATCAACGTGATGGCGATCGCGAACCCCACGAACCACGCCAGCCAGATCGAGAGGTCGATTGCCATTACGGGATGTGTCGGCGCGTCACTTGTACGTCGCCCAGCGGAGGAGTTCGAGCGGCGTCGGCGGCTTGCCTTGCATCAGCACACCGATACGGAAGATGCGAGCCGCGACCCAGACCATTCCGATCGTCGCCCCGAAGCCAACCACCATGGACGCAATGACTTGCCAGACCGCGACGGGTTCCGTCGATGCCGACACGCGCAGGATCATCACGAAGGGAATGAGCGGAGGAATGAAGCTCGTCACCGTCGCCAGCATGCCGTTGGGATTCTGCGAGATGGGCAGCCAGAGCATGAGCGGCACCATGAGCATGACCATGACCGGCGCGACGAGCGACTGCGCCTCACGAAGGTCGCTCACTGCACTGCCAACAGCAGCCATGATCGTCGCGACCATGAAGTACGCCATGACCGCGTACAGAATGAGATAGACGACGAGCGAACCCGGAATGAGATCAAGCATTTTTAGCATGACGATGCCGAACGATCCGACTCCGCCATACACCGCGAACATCACGAGACTCACGCACGCTTGGCCGAGAATCTTGCCGAAGAGAAGCTGCATCGGGCTCACCGCCGAGAGCAGCACTTCCATGACTTTGTTCGACTTCTCTTCGATCGTCGTCGTCAAAAGGTACTGGCCGCTCGTAAACGTGCAGATCCACAAGATCAGCATGAATCCGATGGGAATGATCATGCGGAGATCGCGCTGTTCTTTCGCCGTCTCGCCTCGCTCTGAAACGCGTTGCGTGTCGATGCGCGGTGACGCAAAGAGCTTCGATACTGCGGCGTAATCTTCACCGCTTGCTTCCACGCGGGCCCGCAGCGTCGCGCCCTTGAGAACGTCGAGATAAATGCCGGTGTGAATCGTGCTCGAACCCGAAGGCACGAGGAGTTGAATCGTTGCGTCACCGGGGTCTCGAGACACGATCTTCGGATCGATCACCGCGAGCGCCAGCAATTCGTTCCGCCGCACGCGCTCGCGCAGCGCGTCGGCGTCGGCGGGATCGCGCGTCGCTTCGACCGAGATGTCGATCGACTGCGGCCGCGTGATTGCGTCGGCAAGTTTCTTCGCGCTGGACGAGGCTGACGTGCCCGCCGTCGCAGGCTCGCCGCTCCCGCGCAGCTCACCGAAGTCGTGTGTGACCTCGGGCGCGACGAGGCCAGTGGGATCGATGATTGCGATGGTGCCTTTGAGCGGCGGCGTCTCTTGGCTCATGAGGAGCGGCATCACCACGAGCATGAGGAGAAACATGCCGAATGGCAGGATCAGCGCGCTGAAGAGGAAGCCCTTCGTGAGCGCGGTGTACTTGAACTCACGCCACGCGACGGACAGCACTTTGCTCGTGTTGCCAGACTTTTCGGCCGAAGCGATTCGCGATGCATCACCCACCAAAGCTCTCCTTCTCGGTCAACCCTGTTCGGTGAGAGTCGTGCTGTCACCGTGCAGCGGTGGCGCGGTTTCGCCCGACGCCTCGACGATATCGACGAACACCTTTTCGAGACTCACTTGCTTGAGTGCGATCGCCCGCAGCGGAACGCTCGCTGCGATCGCGGCGATCACTGGCTGCGGATCAGAGTTGCGGTCCACGTGCACCAGCCACGTGTTCTCGCGCTCGTCGTCGCGCTCCACGCCCATGACGCCGGGCAGCGACGTCACGTGCCGGTCGAACTGGCCGCCTGCGACTTCCGTGCGGAGCGGTTCGACTGCGAGCGTGCGCGGATCGAAGGCCGTGCGCACTTCGTCGAGCGTGGCGTCGAGCAGCTTCTGACCGCGATTGATGAGGACGACGCGGTCGCAGAGTTTCTCGGCGGTGTGCATCTGATGCGTCGAGAAGATGATCGTGCGGCCTTCCTGGTGCAACTCATCGATGAGTCGCATCATCAAACGCGCGTTCACCGGATCGAGACCCGAGAACGGTTCATCGAGAATGAGGAGGTCGGGTTCGTGGAGCACTGCCGCGATGAATTGCACTTTCTGCTGCATGCCCTTCGACAGTTCCTGGCAACGCTTCTTCGCGACGCCGGGCAACGCGATGCGATCGAGCCACGCGAGCGCTCGCTTGGACGCAGCAGATGCCGTGAGCCCCTTCAGTCTGCCCAGGTACGCCAAGAACTCCGCGACGCGCATCGTGCGATAGAGCCCGCGTTCTTCGGGCAAATAGCCGATCTTGTCTTTGTTCTCGAGGGCCGAGCCGCCGAGCACGCGTACTTCACCCGAGTCGGGGTAGAAGATCGACATGATCATGCGAATCGACGTGCTCTTCCCGGCACCGTTGGGTCCGAGGAAGCCGCAGATAGACCCGTGCGGAACTACGAGGTCGAGTGAACGCACCGCGTGCGTGTTGCCGAAGTGCTTGTCGACTTTCGTGAGAACGATTGCGGCGCCGCTGGCGGAGGCTGGCCGAATCATGCTCGCGATGCGAGGCGTAATGGTCGCGGTCATGAGACCTCGCAGCGTACCCGCAGACGTGAGCACAATGACGGAGGGCCGGCCATGATGGCCAGCCCTCCTGTCCCTACTTGGAAACGCTCCGCTTCTCGCGCGTCGAAGGTCAGAGCTTCGGCGTAGCAGGTGCTGGCGCGTCCGTTGCAGGCGCTGCTGGCTTGGGAGCCTCGGCTGCGGGTGCAGTCGTCGGCTTGGCTGCCAGCGCCTTCACTTGCTCGGGCGCAGCGAAGAACGCGTCCTCGAGCTTGTTGAATTCGAAGTCGCTGAACTCCATCTTCATCGACATGCCCATGACGTCGGTCGTCATGACCTTGCAAACCTTGATGCCATCGATGTCGGCCCAGTCGCTGACGCGGGTGACTTGCGTCATCTCGCCCTGAGGGCTCTGGCCTGATTGCTCGATGCCCGCGATGAGTCCGGTTTTCTCGTCGAAGTATCCGGTCATCTCGGGACCGGATGAATCCTGCATTTTGACGACCCAGCAGCTCGCGCCGTTGAAGTCTTTCTTACCAACCGTGGTCAGCTTGGCGAATCGCGTGTCGAGCGCGCGAATGAGGCCCTGCAGGTCGGCACCATCAGTCATCTGTGCCTTCATCGCGTCGTCGACCAGTTGGCACTCTTTCGTCGCGAGGTCGCACGTCCAAGCAAGTTTTCCGTCGGACGCCATTTCGTTATCCATCGCGCCGGGCATGCTCTGCTTGATCTTGAGCATGCCAGGCTTCTTCGCCGCAAATTCAAGACTCACTGGCCCCATGGGGCTCGCGAGCGACGCCTTGTAGCGCGACGAGGTGATCGCATCGAGCTTCGCGCGGCCGCCGAGCGCTTCGACATGCTTGGCGACGAGCGCCTTCGCTTCGGGCATGTCCGCAGGCACGGTCATGGGAGCTGCGACGGGTGGCGTCGCGGTGGGGGTCGTGGTGGGCGGCGCAACCGGTGGTGCCGTCGGCGCGGCCGGGGTCGCTGGTGCCGGCGCCGGAGTTGGCGGTGTGGTCTTCGGCGCGTCGTACTGAGGCTGTCCAAAGGTGACGGAGGCGACAGTGCTCAACATCGAGGCGAGGAGGATGAACGAGCGAGGACGAACGGTCATTGAGTTCCTTTCAGTGAAGGGTTAGGTGAACGAGCGAACGAGTCGGCGCTGCACGTCACTTGCCAGTGGCAGGTGGCTTCGGTGCGTCGACGGGCTTGGCTGGCGCCACGGTGGACTTGTCGTCGGCCTTGGTCGGCGCGGTCGCGGCGGGCTGAGGCTGCGCGGCGAGCGCCGCAATTTCGACCGGCAGCGCGAAGACTTTCTCGTCAATCGGCCCGAACTGGACATCATCGGTGGTCACGATCATCTTTTGGCCGTTGGTGGTTACTTCACTGCGTGCTGGCATCTTGATCTTGCCACCGGGGCCATCGAACTCGCGGTACTCATTGATGATGGTCTCGACCGGCATCGAAACTGAGTTCGTCTCGACGACAACGTTCATGCCGCGGATCACATGCGACTCTGTGTCGAAGAACACGGTCATGTCGCCCGGGCCTTTCGTTGCGATGACCTCAAATGCGTCCCGGCCCGCGAAAGGGCGCACGCCTTTGACGACGACCGATGCATAGTCCTTGAAGAGCCCGAGGTCGCGGCGAAAATCAGTATCGCGGCGGACGCGCTCGGCTTCGCGTCCGTCGAGGACTCGCGGACCTTGCAGCGAGTCGATCGCCCACGCGACCTTCCCGTCAAAACCTTGGCGGATCGCGATTCCACCGAGATTCATGGTCATCAAGAATTGCTGCGGATCGACCGCCTGGGTGATTGCCGTTCCCTTCATTCCCGCCGCTGCCATATCGATCGTGTTCTTCGTGGTGATCGATTTGATGGCGAGGTGCGCTGCCTCGCCCCCGATCGCCGCGACGTGAAGCTTGAGCAGTTCGTCGGCGGTCGGCGTCTTCGCCGCCGGTGCCGCCGGTGCCGCCGGTGCAACTGGTGCCGCGGGTGCAACTGTTGCTGGTGCCGCAGCGGGTGTCGTCTGCGCTGCTGCGACTGCTCCTCCGAGTGCAAGCGCATTTCCGCTGGCAGTAGCGATAGCAATTGACGTGAAGGCAACGAGTGCAGTTGTGAGTCGAGTCGGTCGCATGGCAACTCCTATTTCGGACGACAGGCCGCGTGCGAGGCGGTCCGTCTGGGGTAAGACTGGGGAAGAGTGAGCAGGGTGTGACTGGACCGCGCTTGAAAATCAACTCGTCGGCGCTGGAGCGGTTACCTTCCGCCTCAGCGCTTCGTCGGCCAGCCAGCGGAGCGCTGCGGTGAGCACGGGATCGGGATCGCGACTGAGGCTGTCGCGCGTCAATTCAACGGGCGAATCCGGAACGACGCCGTGACCCTCGATTCGATTCCCCGCCGGAGTGATGAAGTCGGCCATCGCGTACTGAAGTACATCGTCATTCGGGAGTGCCACCGCGATTGACGGAAGCGCGGCCCCGGCGCTCGTCTGACCGAAGACGCGGGCGCGGCCGAGTTCCTGCATGCCTGCGGCGAAGATCTCCGACGTGCTAGCAGTGAGTGGATCGACCAAGATCGCGAGCGGGCCGGAGTAGGGCATGACAACGCGCCCGTCGCTCGTCACCCGGCGCGGATTGACTCGGAACTCGATTGTTCCCTGCGGGCTGACCATTCGTCCCAAGCTGAGTGGTTCAGATAGGAAATGACCGCCGATACCCATGGCCATCGCGCCCACTCCGCCGGGATTTCCGCGGAGATCGAGCACGATTCCTTCGTCGGTGCGGCGGCGATCAACTGCGGTGTCCAGAAGCGGTGCGGCGGGGATCATCCAGATGTTGAACGCGATCGAGCCAAAAGTGCCTGCCTCTCCGCTGATCTCGGCCAAGTCGCGCTCGCTCGGGGTGATGACGCGCTCGACGACGACCGTATCGAGCGGAGGCAGATTGCCAAACTTCACTGATTCGCCTGCGAAACGGCCAGCGACCATCTCGACGGTTCGTCGCCCTTGCGGTGTATCGAAGGTCAGTGTCACCGCGCGGTCTGGAGCGAAGTGCGCTGGGTGCGCTGCGATGTTCTGAGCGAGGTAACGCACCATCGTCGAATCGCTCGCCGCAGTGTCGCCTGTCGCGGGAGCAGGTCGCGTTGGTGCGACGACGGCGACGCCGTTCACCTCGGCGAGCGCCCAGCCCGCGCGAATGCCGGCGCGCTCGGCGGGCCCTCCAGGTCGCGGCGCGACGGTGACGATCGAGCCGTCGACGAGCCGGAACCAGACACCCGGGTCTCCAGCCATGGCGGCATCGCTGGACTTGCCGTCGATGGGCGCGGCGAGCTCGTGCGTCGAGAGCGCTGTCGAACTCTCTACCGGTGTTCGAGAAGCGATCGGCATGGCGGCCGCTGGCGAGTGAGTGGGCTCGGTGACGTGCGCCGCTGAGACCGCTGCGCGGGCGCCGCTCGGGGACGCGATCTCCTTCGGGATGATGCCGAAGTGCGATTGGCCGAGTCGACCAATCATCTCGTTCAAGAGTGCTCGCAACTCATCGTTGGTGCGAACGTCGGCCACTTTCGGACGAAGCTCATCGCGCACGGCGATCCAATCGACGCCGTTGTGTGTCGGGTCGAAGTGCTTCTCATCGATCGTGGTCCAGACCGCGTCGAACGTCTCGTAGGCAAAAGGCGGAGGCACCATCGGTGGCGCGATGGGCCTCGGCTCGACGCGCGGTGAGGTTGCGCACCCCACCAACAGCGCGAGCGCCGTGAAGCGAGTGAGTCGGCCGCCAAGGCCGAGACCGAAACGAGCGAGCGGTAATCGAGCCATGCGGTGAGCAGCCTGTCACGAACGTGCTTTGGCTGTTTCAGCCGCGAGGAGCCAAAGGGCGGAGGACGGGGGATGGTAACGGCCGCGTTCGGTTGCAGAACCACGAGTGCGGGAGACGCGTCGAACGCGGTCGACGTCTGGCGGCTTGGGAAAGGGGCTTTGGCGCACCCCGCTCAACTCGTGTCCGTGGGAGGTCTGCCCATGACCGGTGAGGATCGGTGTTCAGGATCGGTGGGTCTGGCGTCGTTCCGGTCCGAGATCGTGCCGATGAGAGGCGAGCGTCCGCCGCGTCTTCAATCCATTCATCCGGATGAATGGTTGAAAGCTTCTATCCCTTCACTTATAGTCCCCTCATGGCGAGTTTTCTCACAGCCCTCGATCGCAAAGTCCTCGTCTTTGACGGTGCCATGGGCACATCGATTCACGCCTGCACCGACTGCGGTCCCCTCGACTATCTCGGGCGGGACAACTGCACCGACATTCTGGTGCGGTCGCGCCCGGACGTCATTCAGCGCATTCACGAGTCGTTCCTCGCCGCCGGCGCGGACTGCGTTGAGACCGACACCTTCGGCTCGAACAAGTTGGTCGCAGCCGACTTCGACGAAGAGATGGTCTCGTGGACGTACGACCTCAATAAGCGCGGAGCCGAGATCGCCCGCGCCGCTTGCTCGAAGTACTCGACCCCTGATCGACCGCGTTTCGTGGTCGGCTCGATGGGCCCAGGGACGAAGCTCATCACGCTCGGCAACACCACCTGGGCCGCGATGCTCGACAGTTACCGCGAGCAAGCCCGCGGTCTCATCGACGGCGGCGCTGACGCGCTGATCATTGAAACGTGCCAGGATCTCTTGCAGGTGAAGTGCGCGATCAACGCGTGTCTCGAGGCGCTCTCCGCAGCGAAGAAGTCGACGAACGACGTGCCGATCTTAGTCTCGGTCACGATGGAGACGACGGGCACGATGTTGCTCGGATCGGACATTACCGCAGTCGTCAACGCGCTGAAGCCGTTCCCCATCGCGTCGCTTGGTCTCAACTGCGCGACGGGACCCACCGAGATGGCCGAGCACCTTGCGTATCTCGCGAAGCACTGGGATCGCACGGTCTCTGTGATTCCCAACGCGGGGTTGCCAGTGCTCGTCGAAGGCCGCACGGAATACCCGCTCAGTCCAGCGGCGTTTGGCACGGCGATGCGTCGATTCCTCGACGAGTTTGGTGTCGGCATCGTCGGTGGCTGCTGCGGCACTACGCCCGAACACATCCATCAACTCACGTCGGTCGTCGGGGAGCGCAAACGACCGCAACGAACCATTGAGCCTCTCGCTGCCGGTTGCTCGAGTCTGTATTCCGCGGTCGAATTTGAACAGGATAACTCGTTCCTGATCGTCGCCGAGCGCACGAATGCAAACGGCAGTCGCAAGTTCAAGCGATTGTTAGATGAAGAGGGTTGGGACGGACTCGTTTCGATGGCGAAGGAAGAAATGCGCGACGGCTCGCATGTACTCGACGTGTGCGTCGACTTCGTCGGACGCAACGGCGTCAACGACATCAGTGAGGTCGTCTCACGATACGTGCGTCAGGTGAACGCGCCGCTCATGCTCGACTCGACTCAGGCCGACGTACTCGAAGCGGGGCTCAAGCGTTCAGGCGGCCGCTGCATTGTGAACTCGATCAATCTGGAGGACGGCGAGAAGCGCTTCGACGAGGTCTGCCCGCTCCTGAAGAAGTACGGCGCCGCGTGCGTTGCCCTGACGATCGACGAAGATCCGGTTGCTGGCATGGCGAAAACCGCGGAGCGCAAGCTCGAGATCGCTGCCCGCATGCACGACCTCTACACGCGGAAATGGGGACTTGACGAGAGCGATCTCCTGTTCGATCCGTTGACCTTCACGATCGCGACTGGCAACGAGGACGACCGCAAACTCGGACTCGACACGCTCGAGGGCATCCGTCTGATTGCGGAGCGCTTCCCCAAGTGCGGCATCATCCTTGGGCTATCGAACATCTCGTTCGGCCTGAAGCCGAGTTGTCGCGCGGTGCTGAATTCGGTGTTCCTCGAGGAGGCTCGCGAACGAGGTCTCACTGCAGCGATCGTGCACGCGAGCAAGATTCTGCCGCGCAACAAGATCAGCGACGAGCACTGGAACGCGGCGCGGTGGCTCGTGTTCGACGCTCGCGGCGACCGTCGACCAGAAGGCATGCCGGAGAACTTCGATCCGCTGCTGTACTACATCGGTCTCTTCCCGGACGGTGAAGAAGCTGTGAAGGCCGTCGCAACGGAAAACCTCTCGCTCGAAGAGCGACTTCAGCAACACATTGTCGACGGCGAGAGCAAGGACCTCGATAAGACGCTCGATAGTGCCCTCGAGAAGTACGAGCCGCTCGTCATCATCAACGACCACCTGCTCGCGGGCATGAAGGTCGTTGGCGATCTCTTCGGCTCCGGCAAAATGCAGTTGCCGTTCGTACTTCAATCTGCGTCAGTGATGAAGAAGGCAGTTGCGTTCTTGCAGCCGCACATGCAGAAGCTTGGGTCATCGGGGAAGCCGAAGGCCAAGGTTGTACTCGCCACCGTCGCTGGTGATGTGCACGACATCGGCAAGAACCTCGTCGACATCATTCTCTCAAACAACGGCTACGAAGTTCACAACATCGGCATCAAGCAATCGCTCCAACAGATTCTCGACGCATGGCGGAAGACGGGTGCCGACGCGATCGGTATGAGCGGATTGTTAGTCAAGAGTGTGACGGTCATGGAGCAGAATCTCCATGAAATGAACGCTCTCGGCATCAATGTACCGGTGATGCTCGGCGGTGCCGCGCTGACGCGGCACTACGCAGAGGGACACCTCCGCGGGATTTACAACGGCTCGCTGTACTACGGACGTGATGCGTTCGAAGGGCTCGCCGTGTGCGACGCTCTGGCATCAGGAAAGCTCGAAACGATCGATGGAGAGATCGACGCGCGACTTCAGAAGCGCGCCGCTGTCGACGCGAAGGTCGGACAGCGTCTCGAGCCGAAGGCCTGCGCGGTCGCGACGGCGGACGACTCATCAGATGTGCAGCGCGACCTTCCCGTGCCGACACCGCCGTTCTGGGGCGACCGGCTCGTTGAAGCGATCGATCTCGACGAGATCTACCCGTATATCAACACGACAGCACTCTTCCGCGGGCAATGGGGTTTCAAGAAAGGAACGACCGGTGAAGCGGAGTACGAACGACTGCTGCGCGACACCGTCGAACCGACGTTCGAGCGCATGAAGCAGCTCTGCAAGGCCGAGCGCATCCTCCGCCCCGCGGTCACCTACGGGTTCTTCCCGTGTAACGCGGATGGCAACGACTTGGTCGTCTACGACCCCCAGGATCCCTCGCGCGAGACCGAGCGATTCTCCTTCCCACGTCAGTCTGGTCGAGGGAAGCTCTGCATCAGCGACTTCTTCCGACCGGTCTCAAGCGGCGTGAAGGACGTCGTCGCGTTCCATTGCGTCACGATGGGCGTCGAAGTGAGTCACCGCGCGAAGCAGCTCTTCGAGCGGAACGAATACACCGAATACCTCTACATGCACGGCATGGGAGTCGAGTGCGCCGAAGCGCTCGCCGAGCTCTGGCACAAGCGAATTCGCGCGGAACTCGGCATCGGTCACGAAGACTCGCCCGTCATTCGCGAGCTCTTCACGCAGAAGTATCGCGGCAGCCGGTACTCGTTCGGCTATCCAGCATGCCCGGACATGAGCCACCAAGAGAAGCTCTTCGGGCTGCTCCGCCCCGAGCGCATCGGTTGCGTGCTCACAGACAACTGGCAAATCGATCCGGAACAGTCGACGAGCGCGATTGTGGTCCATCACCCCCAAGCGAAGTACTTCGCGGTCTGACCGCGAAAAAACGCGGATCCGTTTCTCGAGTCGATCGCGTTGCAAGGAGGCTCGGCGGAGAAACGGATCCGCGTGATACTTCCGCTCAGGAATCCGTTACGCGCGCGGCATCTTGTCGATCGATGACGTCAGCAGATTGATCACACTGTTGAGTTCGATCTTCGACTGCTGGAGTCGCCCAATCGCGCCCGACTGCGACCGAATGCCAGCGGCGGTTGGATTTGCGTTCACGGCAGTGGAGATCGTCTCGAGCTCGGCGAGCGTCCTCGCGCCGGTGTCTCGAAGCGAGACCATGTAGTCGCCGACGAGGCCGTACTTCTCGCGAGCGGCGAGAACCGCCGGATCAGATGAGATCGCCGTTTTCTGGTCCGCACCCAGTGGATCGCGTCCGCCAAGCTTGACGGTGGGTCGAGGTCATGACCCAACCAAAGGCATTCACGCGGAGGCGCGGAGAGCGCCTGCGCGGTGCACTAGCTTGTAGTAATAGCGCGAGGGATATGCGCAGTTCCTGAGCGTCCGACCGCCCGTGCGGCGTGAACGAACCCACCCGCCCCGTGCAATCCTGGCGAAAAGATGTATTACCTCATTCCATACTCACGCGCGCCCTGCAACCCGGCGAGTGGGTACGCCTTTGACCGCGATACTGGCTCTGAGTGTGACCTTCCGTGTGGCGATCCCGCGTGGGCCCCAAGATGCTGGAGAACTGGAGGATGCCTTACGACCGTATGCGACCCCCAGAAATGGGCCGGATGTCCGTAGTTGCTCTGCCTAACAAAGAAGGAGTGATATTCATGCTCTTACTGCAAGCACTGCTGGTATCTGTCATGTTCTTGACCACGCCGACGCCTGCCGCGGCCGACGATGGCGGAGTGCAGTTTGACTACCTCTGCGTCTGGGCGCGTGCCACCGTGGTGGATGCGCCCCAGTTCGGAGCCGTCGACGTCTGGATCATGCGTCGTCGATTCAACCAGATTCGAGAGGATGCCGGGATCGGACCCGCGTGCGATCACATCGGACTCCGACTGCAAGTGGTCGCCGGTGCCGGGGACGCGAGTGTGGGACTACCACCGTTCGTCGCACTGGATCTCGAGGTCATGGACGACGACTTTGACGGGCCGCGCGAGAAGTTCGGTCCCGAGAATCTCGTGCTGTTCGGCACCGACGGAATCTGTCCGTAGCCTGATACTACGCTAGTCGCGCGGACTTGGATTCGCACACACCTCGCCGCTTGGCTTCGACACTCTCGAACGGAAGAGCGTGATCACCATCACCCCAGCGAGGATCAAGCCGCACGCTGCCATTTGCGTCGCGGTGAATCGCTCATGGTTCAACGTCGCGCCGATGAAAAGCGCGATGATCGGATTGACGTACGCATAGGTGCCAACCTTGGCAGCGCTCACGCTTTGCAAGAGCCAGATGTAGGCCGTGAACCCGCAGAGCGAGCCGAACACAATCAGGTACGACCACGACGTCCAGAATCGCCATGTGAGGGCACCAACGTCGACTGTCGCCCAGTTCTCGAGCAGCGGGCTGGCAGCGAGCAGTAAGAATCCGCCAACAAACATTTGCATCGCGCAGGCTGTGATGGCCGACGCTGGTTTGGCCGCGTCGCGAGACCAGATCGATCCCGCAGCCCATCCAAACGTCGCAACGATGTTGATGACGATCCCTAAGGGATCGAGCGGCTTGTCGTTGCTGAGTCCAGAGAGCCGCAGCGTCGCGACACCAGCGATGCCCAAACCGACGCCAACGAATACCGCGTTCGACGGACGGCCTTGACGGCGCTGCGCCCAGTCAAAAAGCACGAGCCACATCGGCGTGAAGCAAACGATGACGGCGGAGATCCCCGTCGGGATGCGCTGCACGGCGAGGGCGACGCCGCCGTTGCCGATCAGCATGAGTCCAACGGCTACGACGATCGCAGCGAGCCAGTTCCGCCGCGCGAAGTCGCCGGGCCGAAGCTTGCCTAAGACGGCGCACAGAGCCAAGAGGACCGAACCGGCGACGACAAATCGCGCGCCTGCCATCAAGAGTGGCGGCACTTCTTTGCCCGCCATCTGGATCGCGAAATAGGTCGAGCCCCAAATCGTGTAGAGCGCGAAGAATGCGAGAGCAACTTGGATAGCGAACCGGCGGGACGGCATGAATTGGGGGTGGCGTGAGGGGCTGGGGAAACACGCCAGCAAAGGGGGGGTGGGCTGCGAGCGAAGGAGCGAAGAGTACAGGCTCCTCTACCTGATCAAGACCCGCTCTTCCGCTCGTTCGCGATTGCAGCCGCGCCAGGCGGCCGGTCTCTGCCGCAATCTGCGTTTTCACCCGACAGGGCACTAGCTATTCGAGGCGGCGGACGACATCATCGGTCAGCCCCGCATCCTCGCGAGGGGCTGCCCGGCACCTGTTCGCGGTGGCAGTCGACGCTTTCGGGTTTCCTTTCACGTCATGGAGATAGACAAGATGAATCGGATCAATGCAGTGCGCAATCGGACTCTCAACGCGCTGAACGCGCGATCGCGCGGTCTGCGACTTGCTTGCGGGCTGGTCGCCTGTGCGCTTGCGGCCAGCGTCACGTTGGCGTCCAACGCGACCGGACCAGTGCAGTCGAGCTACACCTCAACCCTTGTGTGCACCGGCCTGGTGCAGACCGCTTGGACCGCGACGAACGAGTGTTGCTGCGACGTCTGCGGTGGGGCGCAAGCGCACCTGCTCCAAGCCGGCGTGCAGTTCACGTCGGCGACGTTGGAACCACCGACCGTTTCGATAACCGATCAACACGGCCAGCCCATCTTTATCAATGGCGCGCTTCTGACGCTCGTGCCTTCAACGACGGCTGCGGCGAAGGCGAAACTACAGAACGGGACCATCTCCCAAGCGCACGTGTGGCTTGGCTACGAATCGAACGTGCCCATCACCGTTCCCTCGAACGCGACTTCGGCATTCGTGTACAAGGTCACGTACTCGTGGTCGGCGCCGGTTGCGGATGAAGGAGCGACCTGGTTCAGCGACAACGGCGATGATCTCCACGGCGACACGGTGATCGCCGCGTATTCGGCAGCTCCGGTGCCAGCTGGCACCCCGATTCTCGACGGTGCCTCAACCGGCGAGTACAGCGGCGAACTCGCGGTGCAGAACGTGCAGACCCAGTTCGGCAACTCGACGATCGGCAACATCGCATTCGCGAACGGCAGCGAGCTCGACGGCGGGTCGGGCTTTGTCGATCCTGCGACGGGGTTCTTCTGGCTCTTCCTGTCCGGCAACCTCGAGAGCAACTTCAACAAGCTTGAGATCTTCATCGACTACAAAGATGGCGGACAGAATCGTCTCCGCGGCGACAACTCGGATGTTGACTTCAACGGCTTGAACCGGATGGGCGACAACGGGTCGGGCAACGGACTGACGTTTGATCCCGAGTTTTCAGCGGATTTCTACGTCACGCTGACCTGTGGCGGCGATGGGTTCGCGACGTACTCCAACACGGCTCAGATCTTGACGAATGGCGGCGGTCTCGGCGGGTTCATCGGGTCAGGCGGCGCTGGCCCGAACGGCGTGCTCTATGGGACGAACGGCACAGCGATCGCGCTGAACAATTCCAACGTCGCTGGCGTCGATGGCGGTACGCGTGGAGGCAACGGTGCGGGAGTGCTCACGGGTATCGAGCTGCACATGCCGCTCTTCTTGCTCCAAGGCTACACCGGTGGCGATGTCAAGGTCTGTGCGTTCATCAACGGTGGCGGCCACGACTCCGTCTCTAACCAAGTGTTAGGCGGCCTTGGGCGCGGAACGGGAAATCTCGGTGAGCCGCGCAACGTGAACTTCGGTGGAGTTCCTGGCCAGCAGTACTTTGTCATTCCGGGTGCTGCAGCACCGTGCCCCGCCGACCTGAACGGCGACGGCGCTGTCGACGGCGCGGACCTCGGCTCCCTCCTCGGCAACTGGGGCGGCGCCGGTACGGGCGACATCAACAGCGACGGCACCGTCAACGGCGCGGATCTGGCGCTGCTCCTCGGTGCGTGGGGTAGCTGCGGGTCCTGACCTCGACGGAGAATCAAGCGAGTTTTTAGACGACGCCCGGAGCGCAGGCTCCGGGCGTCGTTGCGCGCTACGTCCGCCTGGCGGGAAGCGGCTGACTACCTCTCGCCGCCCGCAGCGACCGCCTCCACATCTCGAGTTCCGTTCTTCAGTTGCCACAGTAGGTCACAGCAGCGCGGGTCGCCCGAGAGCGTGATGGGTTCATAGATCAGGTCAAAGTAGACTGATCGGTGGGTTTCAGCTTCTGGACTCGCGTCGCAGATCTCGACGGCGCGGGCGAGTGAGCACGCACATTCGTCCGCCTCGCCGAGTGTGCTGAGGAACGCAGCACGCATCACGTGCATCGACGCGAGGTGATAGGAAGGTCGAGGGTCGATGCGCTGCAACATGTCGATCGCGCGGTCGATTTCGACGAGCGGCGCGAGGCTCGCGCCCTGATGCCAGAAACGATAGTTCGCGTGCAGCCCGAGCGCCCACGCTAACTCGCGGTGCACGGGGCCAAGCCGCGATTCCACCCAATCAATAGTTTCGTTCCAGTACGCATCGGCGACGTCGAATCGCTTCATTGCACTTGCATGGCTCGCGCACTCGCGCAGCACGACCGCGAGATGAACGTCGTCCTTGCCGGGCAAAATTCTGCGCATGATCGCGAGAAACTCGTCCATCGCCCGGAGCACAGTGTCAAAATCGCGATCGAGATACGCCGACGTGTATTGCGCCTCAAGGATGTCCGCGACGACCATCGCGTTCTCGCCCATGAGTTGTCGCGCCCGCGGCAGGGCCGCCTCGGCGGCGCGGCACGTCTCGGTTGACGCCCCCTGATCGCGCCAATAACGAACCCGCGAAGCGAGCGTTTCGACGATATCGGGATGGTTGGCGCCGAGTAGTTCCGTCTTGAGTTGAAGCAGTCGATCGAACGTGCCTGCATCGGAGGCACCAGTGCGAATCGACCGTGCAACACCGGACAACTCCCTTGACTCGGCAGGTTGGTGCTCAGCGATACAGAGCGCGAGCGTCTCGATTGCTTCGGCGACGTGCGGGTCGAAATCGCTGACAGCGACGAACGTCCTTGCAAGGCCTTGCGTCGCTTCGCGCTGTGCTTCAATCCAATTGCCGCGAGCACGGAGGACGCGTGCGAGCGTCTGGCGAATCGGTGCCGCCTCGCGCGCCATGCGGTTGTCTTTGTCTTCGCTGAGCGCGAGCGCCTCGCGACAGAGTGACTCCGCCCGGTCCGGTGCATTCTTAGCGAGCGCGACTTGTGCCATTGTTCTCAAGGCTGCGGGAAGTGCTGGAGCGCCGGCGCTGCCGCTCGCGCGCAGCGTCGCGAGTGCCGCGGTCGCGAGACGATCTGCCTCGTCAATTCCGTTACGCGACACGAGAAAGTCAGCGAGCCGCGCCTGCGCCGCAGCAACCTGTTCTGGCCCTGCGTCTGGCTGCATGGCTACCACGCGCAGCGCTTCCCGGAACTGCACTTCGGCAAGCCGCGGCGAACCTCGACCCGCGCACACCTCGCCGAGCGCCGTGTGAATCGCGGCCTGCGCTCCCGGATCCTCGGCGAACAAACCCGCCGAGAGTCGATCCGAGAGCCCGAGCACAGCCTTGTGCATAGGTCCGAACGCGTACTCTTGAAATGTCGGGTCGACTGCGGGAATCAGCTCGTGCAGCACGGCTGCAACTGCTTCCCAGCGCCGCGCTTCGTCGCGGGCCCGGCGCTGCTCTATCGCTGCGAGATCCCGCGCCGCGGCGCTTCGAGCGGCTGAGATACCAGCGACGACTGCGCCGCCGACAAGCGCCAAGGTGACCGCGGCGACGACGGCGACCGGCCCACGGTGGCGGCGGAGCGACTTACGAAACATGTAAAGACGACTATCGCGCCGCGCGTCGATTGCCTCGTAAGCGAGCCAGTGCAGGAGGTCGGCGCGCAGCGCGCTCGCGCTCTGGTAACGGCGGACCGGCTCCTTCGCCAGTGCCTTCTGGACGATGGTTTCGAGGTCTTCATCGACGAGTGATTCGCGCGCCCGCAGCGGCGGCGCCGCCGTGTGCAGAATGTTTCCGATCGCATCGGCCACCGAACGATCAGTCGGATAGGGGAGTTGTCCGGTGAGCAACTCGTAGAGCACGACGCCGAGTGAATAGATGTCGCTTCGCGTGTCGACATGCGACGCAGAGTCGTTGACTTGCTCAGGCGCCGCATACGCGAGCGTGCAGGCGATTTCGCCGGTGAGGGTGACACGATCGGTGGAGTCCGCATCGGCAGCGCGGCGCGCGATTCCAAAGTCAAGAACATGCGGACGGTCGTCGGTATCGACGAGGATGTTAGACGGCTTGATGTCGCGATGAATCACGCCGCGGGTGTGGGCATGTTGAACCGCGTCGCACGCGAACGCGATGACGCTCACGATGCGGCGAATGACTTCATGCTGCGGAGCGTTGGCTGATCGAATGCGACGTCCCCACGCGTCGAGCATCTCGCCGTCGACGAGTTCCATCGCAATGGCGTATCCGCCGTCGGGCAGCTCGCCGCAGTCGTGCAGCGTCACGATTCCGGGATGGCGGAGCGCCGCAGCGAGACTCGCCTCACGCTGCATCCGAACGCGACGCCGGAGCGATCCGACGTGCATAATCTTGACCGCGGCCGGTCGACCGGTCGGAATGTGCACCGCACGATGGACGACACCTTGCGCGCCGCGGTGGAGCTCGTGCAGCAGTCGGTAGTCACGAAGTGCGCTGCGCTGCCGTCGATCGGCGTCGGGTGTCGGGGCCGGTCCGCTCTCTTGCTCTTGTTCGGATGTGGACTGCGCTGTCCGCTGTGTCCGCGCGCCATCGTCCGGTGCCCAATCTGCGAGTAGTTCCCGCAGGAAGTGCTGGTTGAGCCGCGATTCGCCGACAGCGGCGCGACACGATGTGCACTCGACGGCGTGCGCTCGAATCGCGTCCGTGACCGGCTCATCTGCCGCGACCAACTCGATCTCCTCTGGCGAGAGACAGGCTGGTGCGGCGGGATGGCTCACGTTACGGCGCCCTCGGACCTGTTGGATTCAAATCCGGAGCTCGCCGACCCGACGCCTTCGGAGTAGACCGCCTCTAGCTCGCCGACAATCTCGCGCAGCCTTGTTGCCGCGCGGTTCCGGGCAACGTAGACCTGCGCGACGCTCATCGCGCACTCTTGGGCGACGGTTTCAGGCGGCACGCCGCGCAACGCCGTGAGCTCGAACGCGCGAATCGTCCGTTCGTCGAGACTCGTCTGCCCGCGCAACCGCAGCATCGCCTCGGCGAGCAACGCTCGGCGCTCCTCGGATTCCCAGACCTGCTCAAGGCGCTCACTCTCGATCATGCTCGGCGCCGCCGGTACTCTCGGCACGCCATCCTGTCGGGCCAACGCACGCTGGTGATCGCGCACGCGGTGGTTGGCGATCGTGAGGAGCCAGTTCCGGAGTCGCCCGCGCGACCGGTCGTAGGCACCACGACGAAGGTCGCGGACGAACTCAAGGAGGGTTTGCTGGGTGATGTCGACCGCGTCCGGTTCGCGTAGCCCGAGTCGAAGGCCGACCGCGACGAGAATCGGCTGATAGCGACGCACGAATTCAGTCCATGCGACATCGTCGCCCTCGTGGACGAGGACAGCGAGCAGTGCGGTCGTAGTCGTCATCTGTCCCACGAGAAACCCTCGGGGCAGCTCGCAAGCCGAGTGTCGAGAATCCGGGAAAGGGGCCGATCTGCCCCGGGGCTCGACACGCTCGCTTAGGTAGGCTTTTTCCCATAGTACTCGATGCCGCGGAGAGGACAACAGCGCCTTCTTCAGCCCGCAGCTTCCGAATGGATACGTCAACCCGACCCGCGTCTCGCAGAAAAGCCCCATATCTTGCGGAACTCGATGGGCAGCGCTCGAGGCCAGTCGCCGGGACGCGGACGATTGCGCTGGCGTCCTCGCTCCGCCGGTACCCGACTCCGCATGCTCGCGAATCGTCTCACCAACCGTTACCGCCACGTTGCCAAATGGGCGCGCCGCCAAGGCATTACTTGTTTTCGTTTATACGAAAAGGACATTCCTGACTTCCCGATGGTTGTCGATTGGTACGACGGCGATGTCGTCGCGTGGTTCTATCACCGCACCAAAGACGACACGCTCGATCGCGAGGTCGCGTACCGCAAGCATGCCGAGGCGGAGATTCTCGCGGCCCTCGAGATCCCGCGCGAAAAGTTGTTTATCAAGTATCGCGCGCGGCAGCGTGACGACGAAGGTAATCGTGATCAGTACGAGCGATTCGATTCGCGCGGCGTCATAAAAGTTGTCGATGAGTTCGGCCTGAAATTTGAGGTGAACTTGTCGGACTACCTCGACACCGGGCTTTTTCTTGATCATCGCTTCACCCGGAAAACGGTCGGCGAACGCTCGGCGGGGAAGCGCGTGCTAAATCTGTTTGCCTACACCGGCGCGTTCACTGTGCATGCGCGCGCCGGAGGCGCGATCGCTACCACGACTGTCGACCTTTCGAAGACATACCTCGCGTGGGCGGAACGCAATCTCGCTCTGAATGGATATGCACTGGACGCGGCGCACCGCATTGTTCACGCGGACTGTCTTCAATATCTCGATGAGGGCCCAATGAACGATGAGCGCTACGACATCGTCGTGTGCGATCCGCCAACGTTCTCGAACTCGAAGCGCATGCGCGCCGATTCGTTCTCGATCGATCGTGATTGGCCGTGGCTCGTGGCGAGCTTGCAGAAGTGGGTGGCACCGGGCGGGGAGATCTACTTCTCGACGAACTCGCGTGGTCTGAAGTGGGACGACGCGCAGGTTCCCACAGGGATGTACGCGCGGGAGATTAGCCGTCAGACCGTGCCGGAGGATTTCCGCAACGAGCGCGTACATCGATGCTGGCGCATCGAAGAGAGGCGCGACCGGTGACGTGCGCGGAGTTACGCTCTCCGCATGGCGATGTCCGTGCTTGATCGTGCCCGCGACGAACTTATCGATCTGTCTAGTCGCAGCCGCCTGCTCAACGTAAAGCCCGAGGGCAAGGCGAATCAGCTGCGCGTCGTTCGCGAACAATCGTCGGCCGTGTACGCACGGCTGGTCGGTGGTGGCAGCTACTTCGACTTCCTGCCGCTCGATTCGCACGCGCCAACCGATGCCCCGGTCAAAACCGACGATCTCGCCGACGCGCATCTCGCTACCTCGCTTGAAGCCGAAGCGCTTGAGCGGCGACTGCTGCGTCTCGCGAACGACGATCGCACGAATCGCGAAGAAACTGGCGTCAGCAGCTTGTTCCTCGCGCTCGGGGTTCTGCGATGGCTCGATCCCCAGGCGAACAACATCGCGCGTCTCGCGCCGCTCGTTCTCGTGCCAGTCTCGCTTGAACGTTCAAGTGCCGCTGTGCCATTTCGACTTCGCTACACGAGCGACGAACTGCCGACGAATCTGTCGTTGCAAACGAAGCTGAAGCGCGATTTCGCAATCGACCTTCCTGACGCGCCGGACGGCGAGGCCGACGATGTCGCCGCGTCTATCGAGGCGTACTTTGATGCCGTGCGGACGACGGTCGGTGCGAAGTCGGGGTGGGCAGTCGAGTGCGACGAGATCGTGCTTGGTTTCTACTCGTTCGCCAAGTTCTTGATGTGGCGTGACCTCGATCCGAGAGCGTGGCCAGAGGGAACGGCCGAACGCCCGCGCCCCGACGCCCATCCGCTGGTGAACGGACTTCTCGGTCGCGCGATGCCGCCGACGAAGCCGCCACTGTGCGGCGATGACGATCCGCTTGACGCGCTCCTGCCACCAGAAGTCACGCGCCATGTTGTCGACGCAGACAGCTCACAGGCGCAGGTCGTTGCCGAAGCAATCGCGCAGCGGCGAAGTCTCGTCGTGCAAGGGCCTCCGGGAACCGGCAAGAGCCAGACGATTTCAAACGTGATCGCTGCTGCAATATCGAGCGGCTTGCGCGTACTCTTTGTGGCCGAGAAACTCGCTGCGCTCTCGGTGGTGAAGACGCGGCTCGATGCGGTCGGACTTGGTGCTGCGTGCCTTGAGTTGCACTCAACAAAGGCGACGCGGCGCGGAGTGCTCGATGACTTGTCGCGCACGCTCGATCTCGGCGTTCCGAAGGATGGTGGCGCCGCTGAAGCAGGCGAACGACTGCACCGCGCCCGTGAGATCTTGGCGTCGCACGCCGCGCGATTGCATCGAAGAGAAGCGACAAGTGGATTGACGGCGTTCGATGCGATCGGGGCGCTCGGTCAACTCGAATCGAAACGACCGTTTGCCCGCAGCTTCGTGCTCGATGGCGCTGAGGGCTGGACCGCTGGTGATCTCTCGGAGCGCCTCGCGAAGCTCGCCGCGCTTGCCGACGTGGCGCAGCGCATCGGCACAGCAGACGAGCATGCATGGCGCGGCTGTGGGCTCGATGCGGTGCTTCCGTCTGATTTAGCGGGTCTACCGACAGCGATCGCGCCGTTGGTGCAGTCCACACGGGAGCTCGACGTCGTGCGCAGCGCCGTCGCTGGCACTGGACTGCCAGTGACAACGCTCGCCGACCTTGAGGTCGGCGTCGCGCTCGGACGACTCGCTGCGCAGCGTCCTCTGTGTGATCGGACCGCGCTCGCATCGGATGGCTGGGGATCAGGTTTCTCACGGACACGTGCACTCGTGGCGGACCTCGCGAATGCGGCGAATGCGCGAGCGCGCTTGGCAGCAGTATTCAACGATCGTGCGTTCGAGATTGATCTCGCGCCGCTGCGTGACGAATTGGCGTCCAAGGGTGGCGCATGGCTGAAGTCACTCATGCCGAGTTGGCGGCGAGCTGATGCGGAGTACCGCGCGCTCTACCTAGGTGTCGCACCCAAGGATCTTGCGGAGCGGCTCAAGTCGCTTGATGACATGATCGCGCTGGCGAACTTGGAGAGATCTGTTGCCGAGCGCGATGCTGAGGGGCGCAGCGCATTCGGTTCGATGTGGTCGGGCCGCGCGACCGACGTGAGTGCAGCCGGAGCGGTCATCGCATGGTTCGAGAAGATTCTCGCGTCGGGAGTTGCTCCCGAGGTTGCTCGTTCGCTGGCGGGCCGTGCAGAAGCGGGCGCATCGGCGGGCCTCGAACAGCACGCGACGGCGCTGCGCGTCGCGATCGACGCAGTTCGCCGCTTCATGATGGCGTGGAAGATCGCCTCGCAACGCGCCTTCGGTGCTGCGACCGTCGATGTTATTCCTCTCGACATGCTCTCGAAGCGAATCGCCGAGTGGCATGCTTCGCCCGAGCGTCTGCGTGACTGGATCGACTGGAACACAAAAGCGAGAACGCTGACCGCGCAGGGGTTCGGTCAATGCGTCGCGGCGCTATCGTCGGGTGTTAGTCCTGCGAGCGAGATCGTTGACGACGCGCAACACGCCTACCTCCTGGCGTTTGTGCGGCGGATGGACTCGGACGGAACGTTAACTCGCACCGACGGCGGAGAACTCACGCGGAGCGTCGACACGTTCAAGACGAGCGATGAGGCCCGCATTCGGGGTAATCGCGCCGATACCGCAAAGTCGCACTACAGCCGAATTCCGCAGACGGCGCAAGGAAAGGGGACTGGCCTCGGGCAAGTCGCCGTCATCCTGCGCGAGTGCGCTAAACAGCGACGCCACATGCCGATCCGCCGGCTGCTCGCCGAAGCGGGCGAGGCGGTCCAAGCGATCAAACCCGTGTTCATGATGAGTCCGCTGTCGGTGTCGCGCTTCCTTGAACCGGCGCGACTCGCGTTCGACGTGCTTGTTGTCGATGAGGCCAGCCAAGTGCGACCAGTCGAAGCGCTCGGTGCTGTGGCGCGGCTCGCGAACGACGCGACGCTCGTTGTCGTGGGCGATCAGATGCAGTTGCCACCCACGTCGTTTTTTCTTGGTGATTCAAGCGCGGGCGACGACGAGGATCCATCCGAAGCGGGATCACTCGGCGATCTTGAGAGCCTGCTCGGTGCGTGCGAGTCAGCAGGCGTCCCGCGTCGCATGCTGCGCTGGCACTACCGGAGCAAGCATCATTCGCTCATCGCGCTGTCGAACCGCGCGTTCTACGACAATCGACTGAACGTGGTTCCGTCACCGTCGCCGCCGGACGATTCGCTTGGTCTCCGTCTGCATCGCGTCGAGAACGCGGTGTACGACCGCGGCGGGACGCGGACGAATCGCGCCGAAGCTCGCGCGGTCGCCGAAGCGGTGATGCACCACGCGACGAGTACGCCCGATCGATCGCTGGGAGTCGCGGCGCTGAGCGTGCAACAACGCGACGCCATCATCGACGAACTCGAAGTGATGCGCAAGGCGGACCCGTCGTGCGAATCGTTCTTCGTAGAAGGCGGTGCCGAGCCGTTCTTCGCGAAGAACCTTGAGAACGTCCAAGGCGACGAGCGCGATGTCATCTTCGTGAGCATCGGATATGGCCGCGACAAAGACGGCGGGCTCACCATGAACTTTGGTCCGGTCTCGACATCAGGGGGCGAGCGTCGTCTCAACGTGTTGATGACGCGAGCCAAACGGCGATGCGAGGTGTTTTCATCCATCAGTGCCGATGACATCGATCTCGAGCGTGCCAGCGGCGCTGGGCCGAAAGCGCTCAAGGACTTCCTCGCGTACGCGGGAGCAACGAATCGGAGTGAAACGCTCACGAGTACGGGCGAATCATCGCCGCTTGAGCGGTCGATCAGCGACGCGTTAGAGGCCGCGGGCTTCCCGTGCGACCTCTCCGTCGGCGCGCCAGGCTGCATCATCGACGTGGCGGTGCGCGATCCGAGACGTCCCGGTTGTTACGCGCTCGCGATCGAGACCGACGGGCCGCATTGGAACGCCGCTCGCGCGGCGCGTGACCGCGAGCGCATTCGCCCAATGGTGCTCGCCGATCGTGGATGGCACCTCGCTCGCGTGTGGTCAGTCGATTGGTGGTTGCATCGCGACCGCGAACTTGCGCGGTTGCTTGAGCTGGTGAAGTCCGGGTTGCAGGAATCGTCGAGGAGGGTCGCCCAGCCAGCCTCGGTGGCGGTCGCTGCCGCGCCGATGCAGCGCGAAGCACCAGGCGCAGCGCCCGCGGCGTCACTGACGGTGCCATATCGCGAGGCAGTCGTCGAGGTGCCGAAGAAGGTGAAGCCGCTTGAACTCGACGAGCGGACGTTCATCGAGATCGTCGGCAAGGTGATTGAGATTGAAAGTCCGATTCGCCTCGACGAATTGGCCAAACGCGTCTCGTCGCTGTTCAAGGTTGCACGAGTAAGTCCGGCGCTTTCAGAGCAGGTGTCTCACGCGGCGCGACGGCTCGCGTCGCCGGAGGCGCGCTTCGCTGCGATGGACGGCGAGTTTGTACGACTCGCGGCGCAGGCACGTCCTACGCCGCGGAACCGATCGGACGTCAAGTCGAGTGGGCTTCGTGATCCCGCGATGTTGCCGCCTGCGGAAGTGGTTGAACTGTGCGTCTTGATCGCGGGCGCACACGTTGGTGTGAGTCGAGACGAACTCGTTGTCGAATGTCGACGTCAGCTCGGATTCGGTGCGACCGGACCGCGGCTTCGCGAGATACTCGAAGCGGCGTTGACGAAGGCGATCGATGCACGGCGCCTCGTCGATCGCGCCGGCATGCTCTTCGTCGCGGAGGCGTGACGAAGAGGTGTTAGGAACTCGCGTTTGTTCGCCGCGCAACGATTGCGAGCCACGCGACGAGCCCGATCCATGCGGCTGCGAGGGGTATGGCAATGAAGGAGAGAGCGCTCACGCCCATGCCAGCAACGCCCTTGTCGACCCAGCCCGCTGTCATGTCGCCACCGCGATAGACCGTGGTATCGATAAAGTTCTTTGCCTTGTAGCGCTCTTCGCGCGAGACGATCGTGAACAAACTCTCGCGCGCCGGTCGGGCGAAGGCATAATCGGTCGCGCGGCGCAGAACCTCGACGCCAAACAGCACCGCGACGGTCGACGAGATTGCAAGTGCGGTCAGACCAAGTAGCGTCACGAAGGGAAGGATCAGGAGGGCGCGCAAACTGCCCAAGCGCCCTAGCAGCGCTCGTGTCGCGCCAAACTGAAGCGCGAGAGTGAGGGTGTTGGTGGTCAGATCGATGTTCGCAAAAAAGCGGGTGCGGTCGGTCGACTCTGTGAACGTCGCAGTCGCGATGCGTCCGCGTTCGAGGTAGATGAAAGTTGCGAGCATCGTGAAGAGCATGAAATAGCCGCAGAGCCCCAGCAGCAGCGGCGATGAGAACGCGAGTCGTATGCCATCGAGAACACCGCCGCCAATCGGACGATCGGGTGCGCGCCGCGCCTGCTCCGGATTGTTGCGCTCGAGCCAATTGCCGAGAAAGATCACAGCGCCGATCGGAAGAATCAGTGTGGCCGCCGCGACTAACAGAAGGTTCGCGGCACCGAGCTCCTTCACTGTGAGCGACGTGACCGCTGGCCCCGCAATCGCACCGAGCGATGCGCCAGCGGCGATGTAGCCGTACAGCTTTTTCGCCTGAGCGGGCGTGAAGACGTCGGCCATGAAGGTCCAAAAGAGCGACACGACATAGAGATTGAAGACGCTTGCCCAGATGAAGAACGATTTGGCAACTGTGGAGGGAGCAATGCTCTCGCGCATGAGCACGTAGAAGACGAGCAGGTTGAGAATGAAGAATCCGTAGATGCCCACCAGCAATCGTTTGCGGCTGAGCAAGCCGCTGGCCGCGCCGAAGAGCGGCGTCACGAGCAGCATCACAAGGAACGTGCCGGTGAAGAGCCAAGGGAGGTCCTTGACGCCGCCACGCAGCCCCATCTCGTCGCGCACTGGCCGGAGCAGCGAGAAGCTAGCAAGCAAGCAGAACGCGTAGACGAACGCGACGGCGACGCCAGAACGCTCCGAGGAACTCATGAAGCGGTCAGTGAGGCGCGCGGGCTTTTCAGGAGTTGTCGTCATGAAGCGTCGCGATGTTGTAACACGCGGTCAGCGGCTCCGGGAACTCTGATGCCGCTGCGGCGGCTGAGGTCGTACGGGATGTTCAGCGCGGAGAAATCGGAGGGAACCGGGAGCCATACCGATCGTGTTCGACCGCAGCACTCGAACCCTCACGCGCACTGCGTTGAGATCTGCAAGATAGGCGTAATCAGCGGAGATGCTCTTTGCTTCACGCCGCCTAACACAGCGGTGGACAAGGCGTTCTCAAACCATCCGCAGATTTCGTAGATTAAGTCGTGAGCAAGCGATATGAGCGGCAACGATGCGTAGCCCGAGGCCGAGCCCTGAATGAGAAGCACAAAGGTTGGCGTGAAAGTCGTCATCCCTTTCCGCGTGCGCCTCGCCGATTGACGCGTGGAGTTGGGTCTGGTTCACGTATGGATTCCGATGAGGATAAAAGGCTGACTGGGAGTGGACAGGGCTGCGGACCGGATTTCGCCGAGCCGCAGCCCTTATCGACCTGCGCGGTGTCGCACTTGCGTTATGCGTTCAGTCGCCGCATTTGAATCCCCACGCGCCGAGTAGCAACGCAAGGTCGTCGGCGCCGACGAGACCGTCGCCGGTGAGGTCGGCGGCTGCGTTGTCAGTCCCCCACGCCCCGAGCAACACCCCTATGTCGCCAGCGTCGACAACGCCGTCGGTTGTTAGGTCGATACCGCATGCGAGGAAGAGCGATGAGTACTGTATAACCGCGTCGTGTTCTTCCTCGCTCTGTCCGTTGTTGAAGACGAGCCACAGCGTTGGGCTCGGCGCATAGACCGGAGCTTCGCCAGCGAACGTGAGCGGCAAGACGAACACGCCCGGTTCCGGATCGGCACCTCCCATGCCGTTCAGTGTGAAGTCGAAGTGATCGTGCAGCAGTCCGGACCGCTGCGCGGCGAACGAAAAGCCTTCGACTGGACCTGACGAGCTCGTGACGCTGGCAGGGCCGAACGCGATCGTGAACGTGCTCGCGTTCGGAACCAGTGTGCTTCCCGTCCACGCGAGGAGCTGGCCAGGAATATCGAACGAGAAGATCGCACCAGCGGTGTCGCGTCCGGGAAGGGACTGGAAGCCGGGTTCGGTCGCGGCAAACGGAAATTCTGGATCCTCGCCGAGATCGGCAGCAAAGACGCGGACAAACTCGTCAAGCGGCTTGCCCGGAGTTCCTTCACTGATGGAACCAGTAACCATGTTGGCATCGACGACACGCAGCCAGATATCAAAGTGGGGTGGCTTCGGGCCAGCAAATGTCGGCGCGGCGAATGCACTGGTGAGCGATAGGACGATGAGAAAGCGAGAGATTGTTTGTGGCATATGGGTGACGCGCGGAATCTGACCGCGCGAGTCGGTGAATTGCGAAAGGGTGAAGACAGAGCGAAGTGAATTGAGGTGCGCAGTAGCGCCGCGGTGTTAGTCGCATGAACCCCATGAGCCAAGGATGATCGCGAGATCGGCCGGACCAACCGCGCCGTCGCTGTCGAGGTCAGCAGCGCCTCGTGATCCCCACGCGCCGAGCAGAGTCGCGAGATCGCTGGGGCCGACGATGCTGTCCGCATCGAGATCACCCGGACATACTGGTGCAAGCAGATGCGACGCGATCCACGTCATCGCGTCGTCCTGCGCTTCCTGTCCCATCTGGTAGTCGAACACCATCCAGAAGAGGTCCGACTCGAGCACACTCGGATCGGTTGAATACAGCGTCATGGGAAGCACGTAGATTCCAGGCACAGGCAGTGGCAACGTCGTATCCGAGATCGTGTACGAGAGGTGGCGGTGCCATCCGCCGTTGGCTTGCACCGCGAGGTCGAAGCCAGCGCTCGGTGCGGCACCGATGTTGACTTGCAGCGTGAGGAACTTGACGTTCAGTCGCTCAGTCGAAACGGGTGCGAGCGCTTCACCACTGAAGACGAGGAAACCTTCGGGCGCGTGAAATCCGACGCGCGTGCCGGGCGTGAACGTACTTGGCAAAGCGTCAAATCCTGGGTTTGCGGTGAACTGCGGGAAGCCAGAATCACCGAAATCGGCAGCGAAAATGCGTAGGTTCGCGACAATCTCCCCTTGATTGTCGATGCCGTTGGTTTGAATTTTCATCATGCCGTCTTCTGGCGCTCCAATCGGGAGAACCGACGGATTGATGTCGCCAGCGTGAGGCACTTCACCAGCGACGGCGGCGCATGAAAACGCCGCGGCGCTGAAATACACGAGCGTGAATCGGTGCATTGGATGTCCTTGTTAGGGCGCCGAAGCAGCAGCGCCGCCGACGTGTCGGTCGAACGTTGCACTCACTTCGGGGTTGAATCGGTTAATCAGATCGTTGACGTAGGTTTGGTTGAACTTCATGGTCGCTACGTGTCCGTCGAGGAAACTCCAGTTGCTTCGCGCGTCTCCCGACTTCGGAAAGCCGCCCGCAGCGGACGTCGACACCATCGTCGACGCGACCGCGGGTGCCTGTTCCAGCGGTCCCCATTCCTCTACGTGCACGTGATCGGCTCCAGCGTACTGCCCGGTCTCAGTCATCAGCAGCATGTGCACCGTTCCCGCAGGGGAGTTCACCGCGGAGAGACGGTCGTAGTAACGCGGTGGGTCGTACACCGCGGCGGTCGGCGAGAACTGATGCGTGAGGAAGTCATTCAGGCCGTACGACGTCGTCCGAAAATGGCCCGCCGTGGGCGGAACGGGCACGCCCGCGCCTCCCATGGAAGTCGGCCAATGCGGACTCGCGTCGAGCGGACTGCGAAGCGCGAACGAGTTGTCGTACCACGGCTTGAGCGTGGTCACGAACGACTCCTCGACGCCTTGATCCACGCCGCCGTGCGAAAGTCGCGCGTCGGCGAGCCAGCCGTTGTGATCGGTGGCATAGCCGAGCATCGCAGTCTGCAAGAGTCGCAGATTCGCCAGGTCGGCGGTGACATGCGCGGAGCGACGAAGATGTCCGAGAGCCGGAAGGAGTGTTGCGATGAACGCGGCGACGATCGCGATCACGACGAGCAGTTCAACCAACGTGAAAGCACGTTCGGGCTGGTCAGCCCTTCGAGTACTGTGAATCATGGATGTTGTTCCCGAGCGAACGCGGTAGCAGTGGCGCGCGAAGCGCCAGCGCGTTAAGAACGCCGTGCGAACGGAGATGAACTCGCGCGATGCCGTCGCACGTCACACGACCTGTGGGCCAAGGCGCGCGGCGACAAGCGAGAACTGGCTCAGAACGGGCGAAGCTCAGGCGATCGGCGGAGGCGGCCGCGCGGCCACGCATCGCAGCGGTTCAGGGTCCGCCACGACGTCGTCATCGACGACGACGACGCACGTCAGGATCCCGAGCGCGAGGATCGGTGCGTCGACAAATTGCGGCGCGCTTCCAGCGAGGGCAAGCGCGACGCAGGTGCCGCAGGTGCCCTCGTCGTGGTGGGTAGGTCCCTCGTCGCATGAATGATCGTGGGAGCAGGCGTTTTCCGCGCGAGCATTCGCACTGGCCGCGCGCAAGTGCGTCGTCTGCACGGCACCGCTCCCTAGCAGTAGGAACGCCAACACAGTCAGAACTGTGGCGAACGTACGGTAGGAATGAAGGGTGCGGCGGACCTGCACGTGTGAGCGAGCGTACTGGTGCCGCGAGGCGAAAGCAAGCCGCGACGGAGGTTCTTTCGGCGCGGCCGCTTACTTCAAGCCGGTTCGCGCAATCGAATCAAGCGGCATTCCGCGCGGCGCGAACCTGCATCGCAGGCGTGACCGCACGCGGGGCACTGGTCAGCTCGCAGACGGCGAGCGGACGCTAGCTCGCCTCCTGCAGCGTCGCGATGTCGACGGTGAACTCGTTCGGATCGTTGTCGCGCCCCGTGATGCGCGGCCCCTGATGCACGGCCGATGATGCACGGCCGATGTTGCACTGATTGTTAGCTCAGCGATTCACGATCTTCCACCCGGCGCTGAACGTTCCCATCGTCCCACCGGCCGTCTTGACGAGGCCATTCATGAGCCAGCCGTTGACTTCATTCGTGTTCGCGTTCGTCCAGACGAGGTCGCGCTTGCCGTCGCCGTTCAGGTCGGCACTCGCTATAAGGGACCACTCGAGGCCGATCTTTCCCATTTCGCCGCCAGACTTCTTTGCGGCACCGTCCATGAGCCAGCCATTCACCGTCCCAGCGCCCACATGGCGCCAAACCAGATCGTCCTTGCCATCTCCATCGAGATCGCCCGTTGCGTGAACTTGCCATTGAGACGGGACCGGCTGCGAGTTCTGCACCGGGCCCGCTACCTTCGAGAATCCGTCGAGTATCCAAGTCTGTACTGCGCCAGCGGCGCTCCGGAATGCAAGGTCGACGTTGCCGTCGCCGTCGAAGTCGCCGTTTCCGATGAATTCAAGATTCGCAGATTCTCCAATGACGTCACCATCAGTTCGCGTCACGCAGTTCATGAGCCACGCGCTGACCTTACCCGTTGGACCATTCCGCACAACAATGTCCGCCATCCGATCTCCATTGATGTCGCCGATGGCTAACACAGTCACCGCCTTCAGGAGCGGTGTTGCACCGATGATGGCCGATGACTTCACGACCTGCTGCCCCTTCATCAACCAGATTCGGAGCTCGCCGCTCGCCGTTCTCCACAGGATGTCACCGTACCCATCGCCGTTAAAGTCGCCCAAGCCCTGAGGGGACCACTGCGTTGATGTTGGCGCGAGTGAGAGCGGTCCGCCGCCGTCCTTGACGAGGCCGTTCATGAACCAGACAGACGCCTGCTTCAACGCCTTCTGATGAAAGACAATGTCTGAGCGCTTGTCGAGATTGACGCGATCCTTATTGAAAGCACCACGGTCGCGCAGCGCACAAGAGTGGTCGAAAGGCGCGGTCGCGATCGCGAAGTATGGGCCGCCAGTCGACAGCGCGCTCGCCTGACCGAATTGGTCGAAGCCCCAACCCACGACGGTGCCATCGGCTTTCAGCGCGATGGTGTGGAACGCGCCAGCAGCCACATCAATGCACGGCCCCAGATTTGGTGGCGGCGAACATTGGCCATAGTCATCCCAGCCCCAACAGACCACTGTGCCGTTCGACTTCAGCGCTACGGTGTGGTGGTTACCAAGGACGACTTTTGTGCAGCTCCCGAGGTTGCTCGGGACGTTACAGGGACCGCCGAGATTCGATCCCCAGCAGACGATGCTTCCGTTCCAGCGGAGGGCCGCCGAATGACTTTCGCCTGCGGCGACCTTGTAGCAAGGGCCCACGGTCGCTGGCGGTGTCGCTTCCCCGGACGTATTGAGCCCCCAGCCGTAGACGGTGCCGTGACTATCAATTCCTAAACTGTGGTTGTATCCCGCAGCGATGTCGATCGCGACACTGAGTTGGGGTGGGACGCCACACTGTCCAAATGTATTGTCTCCCCACGCGACGATTTCGCCCGCTGCGGTGAGCGCGAGCGCGTGACCGTCTCGGTTCGAGACCTTGATGACGTCGCTAAGCCCGGCTGGGACGTTGGCCGCGAGCTCCCCAGTCCCCCATGCAACGACTGTTCCGTCGTGGCGACGCCCGATGGCACAGTGCCACCCTAGCGAGACGTCGACAACCGTGCCGAGGTCGATCGGTACGTCTGTTCTCACACCCCATAAGAACGGCGTGCCGACTTTGACTTGAGCGCCAGCGGTAGAAGAAAGCGCCATCGAAGACGCGAGAGTGCACAGGGCGATTGAATGACGGCGTAGACGATTCGATCGGCGAAATTCGCTCATGGCGGTGCTCCTGTTGGTGCCGTGCACGGTTCAGCATGCTCATGAATCGGCAGCACACACACGAGCGAGGGACCGCTGGGGGCGTGACGGTCGGAAACGAACATTGTGCATGTTCGTTGGCGAACGACGCGTGGCGGTCTCGAATCAGCGACTGCTTTGAGCCACGATTGAGTGGGACAGCCGCGCGCTAAACGCGGACAGCGCGTCTAACAGTTTGTAGTGCCACGGTACGCACACCCAGATCTGCGGCCGCTCTAACAGGTTGCATATGACCCGCGCGCAACGCTCCGGTGAGATCGCGCGCTTTCGCACCTTGACGAACAGCTTCGTCATGCGGGGTTCTAAGAAGTACGGCGTGTCGACGATTCCGGGAAAGATGCAGCTAAATCGCACGCCCTTGGGTGCGAACTCCGCATCGAGGGTTTCGGTGAGCGCACGGAGCGCAGCCTTTGAGGCTGCGTAGCCACTGTGTCCCCATGGCCCCATCTTCGCCGACATCGATGAAACATTCACCACCGTTCCGCGACCGCGCTCAAGCATCGAGGGCAGGAATGCGCGGGTGAGCGAGAGTGGCGAAAAGTAGTTCACCTGCATGAGACGACGGTGATCGACGAGCGCATGCTCGAGGAACGGTTCATAGATTCCATATCCCGCGTTGTTGATGATGGCGTCGACAGGACCGTGCGTTGAAAGAATCGCGCTCGCGGCTGCGTCCGCGGCGGCAGGATCTGAAAGGTCGGTCACGACCGCAACGCTTGGCGCGTAGCTCGAGAGCTCCTTCGCGAGAGAATCCAAGAGGGGTCCGCGTCGCGCAAGAAGAAACGTGCCCCAGCCGCGACGTGCGAGCTCGTGCGCTACGGCCTTTCCGATTCCTGACGACGCTCCCGTCACAACCGCATGGGGACGTTCGTGATGGTTCACATGACGCTCGCGCTACTAGACGCGACTGTTAGACGCAACCGCGGACGAGCAGGAAGAGCAAGATGAGCGGAATGGGAATGCCGAGCGCCCAAAGAAGAATCGCGGGTCGCACTTTGCCCCAGCGCGGCTGTCGCGGTTGTCTGCGCCGCACGAGATAGTCCGATCGGGATGGAGACGTGTGGGTTAGGAGAGAATTGAGCACGGAGTTTCCTCTGATGGAGACGGCACGCAGAAAGTCGGTGCTCGCGACCAATCAATACCTCTCCCGACAATCCCATGCTCGCGAGACCGCCGAGTTGGCACGAGATTAGTGGGATCCCCTCAACGATCAGCCGCAGAAAACAAGATCGAGGCAGCATGGCTCGCCCGTTCGCTCATCACGGAACTCGACACACGCGCAGGTTCGTGCGCGACCGCTTTCACCAAATCGACGAGATGAGCTGAGCCGCGTCCTAGCAACGCAAAGTGAACGGGTTTCCGCTGCACCGTTCGAAAGTCTGGAGAGACGCACCGGCACGGAGCAACCGTGACGACGGCGATGACTTACATCGCGATCGCGGAGCATCTCGACGCCAACAGCGCGGACTGGATGAAGCAAGTCAACGACTAGGAGTGCGGAACGGAGTGGTGCACGGATGTGCTCCACAAGATCGGCACTGTGCCTGAGCAAGCGCGAGTCCTTACCCGGTCCAAACACGCCGCTCACATGGTCAGGGTCTCATCGCGACCCGATCGCGATTCCAACTGCGGTCGTTCCGCCAGCGGTCGTTTCGATCCCCTGCACGTCCCTTCGAGGAGAAGTTCATGTCCGTACCGGTTGTCGCTTCCGTCGCCTGCGGCCTCGCCGCGGTTCTCGCATCCACGTCGTTCGCTCAGGTCGCCTTTACCGGCTCATACACACAAGACTTCAACGGCCTCGGCCAGACCGGCGCGCAGACTCTCGCGGGCAAAGGGCCGCACGCGATCCAGGGTGTGCTCGGCGCCACCGGCGTGCTCGGTTGGTACGGCGCCAACTTCCTTGGCAGTAGCGCGAACACCGAGTTCAAGGCTCACAATGGCAGCTTGGCGGGCAGCGCTGGCCGGGGTGTAATCTCCTTCGGCGCGAACAGTTCGAGTGATCGCGCGCTCGGGGCGCTTCCGACGAGCAATCAGATCTCGTCTATTGGACTGGTACTAACGAACAACACATTGGAGACCTTCGTGTCGCTCGACATTGCCTACACCGGCGAGCAGTGGCGAGCCAGCGAAGCCAATCTGCCCAACGTCCTCACCTTCGCTTACGGATTCGGCACCTCGCTCGAAGCCGCCACAACCACCATCGCCGGACTGAGTTTCACCGCACCGAATCTAACCGGTGGCGAGGTCGCGATTGACGGGAACGCTCCAGAGAATCAAACTGCGTTCACTGACGTGCTCCGAGGACTCTCGTGGCGCCCGGGCCAGTCGATCGTTCTCCGCTGGAACGCGACCGAACTGTCAGGCCAGGACAACGGCCTCGGCATTGACGACCTCGTCCTCTCTGCCACGCCGGGCATCACTGTGTTTGATCTCGCCGACTACGAACTCGTTGCGACCTTTCCGTTGCCCAACCCCGCTGCGCTTGAGGCCTCGGGGGTCACATACAACCTAGCGACCGGCACGCTGTTCGTGATCGGCGACGAGGGTTTGGCGATGGTCGAGGTGACGACAGAAGGACAGTTTGTTAGTCAGATGGCGCTGACTGGATTTGAGGACACCGAAGGCATCACCGCAATCGGCGGCGGACAGTTCGTGGTTGCCGAAGAACGCATCCAAGATGTGTACCTCCTGAACTATGTGGCTGGCGGCACGGTCGACCGGAGCGCGTTGCCGACGGTCTCTCTCGGCGGCACGGTGGGCAATTCGGGCCTCGAGGGCGTCAGCTTTGACCCGATCTCCGGCGACTACGTCACGGTCAAGGAGAAGAACCCGCAGGGGGTTTCTCTCGCCACAATCGACTGGGCGCTCGTCCAATGCTCGACCACTCCGTTGTTCACACCAGCGCTCGGCGTGCTTGATCTTTCCGACGTGCAGACGCTGACGACGGTGCCGAGTCTGGTCGGCACTGCGGATCAAGATCAACTCATCATCCTGAGCCAAGAGTCGGCCAAGTTGCTTGAAGTGACTCGCACTGGCGAGGTGCTCAGCAGCTTCGATCTCTCCGCGATCGCCGGCGACGCTGAGGGAGTCACGATCGGACCGGACGGAACGATCTACGTTGTCGGCGAGACGCCCGCGCTCTACGTGCTGAAGCCGATCGCCGCCCGGGCATGCCCCGCCGACCTCAATGGCGACGACCTCGTGAACGGCGCTGACCTCGCGATCTTGCTTGGTGCGTGGGGCCCATGCGTCGGATGCGCTGCGGATGTCGATGGGAACGGCGACGTGAATGGCGCAGATCTGGCCATCGTCCTCGGCGCATGGGGCGGCTGCCCGCGCTGACGCGCCGATGTTGAGCAGCGTCGGTTGAGGCGTAGCGGCCGACTCGCTCGGCCGCTACAGGCGCCAAGTGGGGCTTTAGAGCATCTGCGGGAACACTGCCAGCTGGCTACTACGTTGAGTGCCGGTCTCGACGGACGGTCCGCCTGCGATCGTCGAGCGGGTGGAGTGGAAGTGCTGCGACGCAGCGCGATCGAACTCAGCCCGCGCGTTCCACTGTCCGTGACAGCTGCGCGCCAACCTGGGGACCGATGCGGTCAGACGCCGGCATTGGCACTACGAAGACGACTTCTCCACGCGGCGCTTCCACGAGCAGTGCATTGCACTCCGAGCGCTCGCGATCAAGCACGCGAATGAGATGCAGCTCTCCGTTTCCTCGGCAGGTCCAGCGCTCGGTCTTTCCGCGACTGCCGAGGGCGTCGCTTACGAGGCGCCACGTGTGAGCTTCTGGTGAGTTCGCGCGATTGCCCGGCACCAGCGCCAGGAACGAATATAGCGCACGGTCATCGCGGCGACGAGTGATCGCCTGCACGGCTGCAACCATTGGCGTGGGTTCAATGCGGCGCGACTCGTGGCACCAGTCGTCGGGCCGCGCGAGCATGGGACAAGGGCGATCGTGCGGACACGGTCCGACGACGTGCATGCCGCCCGCCACGAGCAGGCGATCGCGCAGTCGCTGCAACGCGCGGGTCGTTGTTTTGAGCGCTGGCTCGATCACCGCGACGGGCACGCCGCGCGACCAGCGCAGCAGCACCTCGAACGACTCGGCGTCGTACTCGCCGTCGCGAGCTAACCGCTCGTTGAATGCGGTCTGGCAGAGGACGAGGTCGCACGTCGGTGGCAGTGGAACCTGAAACGCATCGGCGCACACCGTGCTGAGTGTGACGTCGATCCCCGCTAGCTCGGCAGCCTTGGCGACGACGCGGGTCCAGATCGCGAGCACGGCAGCTGAGTGATCGATGCCGGTGAGCGAGAACGGTCCGCGCTGTCCGCGTTTCGCACACCAGTCGAGATAGCCGACGCTCGTGGCTCCGACGCCGCATCCAACGTCGACGATGGTTCGGGCAGTGGCGAACGACGGGTCGCGCCGTGCGCACTCATCGAGCACTAATCCGACCTTCGGCGCATCGGACGCAAGAAAATAGAGCAGCTTCGCGCCGAGATGCTCGCGGTCACCTTGACGCCGCGCGAGTACGCCACGTTCGACGGTGTAGAGGTCAGACAGCTCCACAACCCACTCAGCGACGGTCGCGACGCGGGCCGCTGGCACGAGGTCTCCCGACCACAACCATACTTCCAGCGCTGCTAAGAGAGAGCGGCTCACGGTGCTACCAATATGGACCGGCATCCAGAGCGCGACGAACTCGCGCTGACGGTTGAAAACGCACTTGGAGGGACTTGAACCCCCGACCCTCGGTTTCGAAGACCGATGCTCTATCCAACTGAGCTACAAGTGCTAGGACCGGAATCATACGGGATGGAACCGCAGAATCGCCGCCGAAATCGACGGGCACGGAACCCGATCCGCGGACAGACTCGGCCGTATCCTGCCGTTATGTCCGCCACCGCCACGTCGCCGTCACTCGCGCCCGCCACCACGCTTATGGCTGGCAAGCGCGGGCTCATCGTCGGTATCGCCAACGATCATTCGTACGCGTACTTCATCGCTGAAAGCCTCCGCAAACACGGGGCTGAGTGCCTCTTCACCCACTTGCCAGGCGAAAAGATGGAGCGCCGCTGTCGCAAGGCAGTCGAGCAACTTGGCGTCGCCGATCCGTGGCTCGTGCCGATGGACGCGGGGAGCGACGAAGATCTCGACCGCGTGTTTGACCAAGTGAAGCGCGACTTCGGGACGATCGACTTTCTCGTTCACTCAATCGCATTCGCCGACAAGGACTGGCTGCGCGAGGGTGCGTTCACCGCCACGCCGCGGCTGGTGTTCACGCAAGCCATGGACATCAGTGCGTACACGTATGCCGCAATGGCAAATCGCGCGGCACCACTGATGGCGAACGGCGGTTCGATGTTAGCTCTGTCGTATTACGGCTCGGAGAAAGCCGTACCGGGCTACAACGTCATGGGCGTCGCGAAGGCGGCGCTCGAAGCGACCATGCGATATCTCGCACTCGAGCTCGGACAGAAAGCGATCCGAGTCAACACGATTTCGGGTGGCCCGCTGCGGACCATGAGTGCGCTCGCCGTAGGTGGATTTAGCGACATTCTGGGTTGGGTCGAGAAGAAGGCGCCGCTGAGGCGCAACGTCACCGGCGCCGACGTCGGCGATACAGCGCTCTGGCTTCTGAGCGACCTCTCGAAGGGTGTAACGGGCCAGAACATCTACGTCGACGCGGGGTATTCGATCGTCGGACTGTGAACGGAGTCGATGTCCCGCGCCCCGGAACTGGACTTCGCATGCGACGACAGAACAACCGACTTCGGACCGAATCTCGCCGTTTATTCGTTCCGCCTATCTGTTCACTGCTCGCGCTGACTGTGCTCGCGGGTTGCCGGAGTACAGCGACACAGACGCAGATGCTCGTGCCGGGAACGAACGGTCGCGCCGACACGATCGTGGCACTCGAGCCAGGCTGGGCGCAGCGCGCGGTGCGAGCGCTGCGTGATTCCCCTGGCTGCCTCGGTGTTGAAGCATCACAGTTGTCGGGTAACCGCGCCGCGATTTTTGCGATGTTTAGGGACAAGGCCTCGGCTGTGACGTGGTATCGAGGCGAGGTGCATCAATCGCTCGTCGACAAGGTGCGTTTCTACCGCGATCATGAGCACGGTCCGCTCTCCGGCGTCGCGGACGGCACCGGTCCGATCCTCGCCATCGCGACGCTCTCGCGGCGTGCGGCGGCCGACGGTGACACGCCGCCGTATGTTCTCCTCAGCGTGGAACTCTTCACGCCGCTGGAAGGTGGCGTGAGCTTTGGTGGCGCGTCGTTCTTGCCAAAATAGGGGAAGAAACTCGCGCTGGGCCTGACTTCTCGAGGCTGGGTACACGTCGCTCCTCCGGCGAGTCTCAATCGTCATCGCGGCCGGACACGGGACACACGACGAGAGTGTGCTCGAGCGTGAGCCATCCGACATGTGAAGACTGGGCAAGCCAGTCGCGAAGTGCGAGGAGGCCCCTTGCTCGCAAAGGTTCACTTGTCGGATGTCTGAGTTCGGCCAACACGGGACACACGACCAGCGACTAACGAAGCACGCAGAAGCAAGGATCGATGCCAACTGCGTGTTTTCGAGTTGGGCGGTACGCGGCGCAAAGCATCGATGAGCGCTGGCGAGAAGCTAACACTCGTTGGAAATCGAGACGACTGAGCCCGCCGTCGGCGTGGAGCGGCAGCGTGAGATCATCAACGTGCGGGCCGTCAGACAGCTAGGTGCTGCTCGCCTCCGCGCCGAGCGGATTCACCAGCGCCCTCGACAGACGATCCTTGAGTGACGTCGTGCTCACACGCGTCTCCGCTAAAAGACGCATGCACTGCGCGAGCCACACGGACTCGCCCGATGCACCGAGCATGACGATAACCCCGTCGATGCCAACACGGTTCTTCGGCAGCTCGACGCGAGTGCCAACCCCGGGCACGAGCACGCTCGGTCGCGGATCGACCTCAGGGCGTTTCCGGCCGACGCCTGCGTCGACGCAGGATTCCAGCTGCGGATGGTGCAGTCCGGCGACGAGCCTCTCGACTGGAAACCCCTTCGGGGAGTCGGGCACGGCGCGATGGAGATACGGGTCCGTCGGGGCGGAGCATTTCGAGTCGTCTACGTTGCCAAGTTTGCTGACGCGGTATACGTGCTTCACTGCTTCGGAAAGAAGACCGAGAAAACGAGCCGGACCGATATCGACCTAGTGATACGCCGATACGGCGAGATGATGGCGCTATGGAAAACCGAGGAATCCTGACAATGAGTGCGCGACGCAAGCAGACAGACCACAACGTGTTTCTCGACCTTGGCCGCACGCCGCACGAGGCAGAGAACCTTCGCGCACGCGCCGACCTCATGATCGAGCTGATTCAAATCATCCGCGGCCGGAAGCTGACTCAGGCGGCGGCGGCAAAGCTCGTCGGCGTGAGCCAGCCCGCATGAGCGACCTGATGACGGGAAAGATAGGCCGATTCAGCATCGACGCGCTTGTCGAGATGCTGACTCGCGCCGGTCGTCGGGTTGAGTTCGCGACGAAGGCTGCCCGGCGGGTCGCCTAACGACCATTGAGCTGTGCTGCACGCGACGTGCGTGCAGCCGAGGCGTAGGTCTCGCGACAATCATAACGCACGCACGCCGCAAATCAGCACACGCGAGTTGCTAGGTTGCCGCCCTTGTACGCGCAGGCCGCGCCCCGACCACCGCGAGATACGGACCCGCGCCGAGGAACTGCGAGCCCTCCGGCGAGCGCGGCGTGCCCGCGTTGCCGCCCGACCCCGACGATCGCACGAAAGTTCCCGAGATCTGACCGCCTCGCGTTGGCGTCTGGCCATGCCGAGCCGATAGACTCGACGCGACAAGAGACTACCCCATGGAATTCACGATCGAAACAGAATCGGAAGACGACGGGCGCTGGATCGCCGAGGTGCCGACGCTCTCCGGAGTGATGGCAGACGGCGCGACCCGCGACGAGGCTCGCTTTCGCGTACACGCGCTGGCGCTGCGCGTGGTCGCCGAGCGACTCGAGCACGGCGAAGGCGGATCCGAGTTTCTCACAATCGTGTTCCGTGCCGCATGAGCGACTGGCGAAGCTCACGGGCGCGACGGATCTTGGCGGCGCTGCTACGCATCGGCTGGCGCGAGAAGCGATCGTCGGGATCCCCCGGACTCTGGCTCGCGATGGCTGGCCGGACTACGTGTTCGCGTTCCATGACAGCGAAGAGATCGGCCCGAAGATGCTCGCGAGAATCAGCAAGCGCACCGGGCTGACGCCGGAAGAACTCTGACTCGGATCGGGCAACCTAACGACCATTGAGCTATGCCGCACGCACGTGCGGCCGAGGCTGAAGGCCTCGCGACAATAGTAACCCGCACGTGCGTGTCGGCTTGAGCGAATTGTTAGACAGTGCCTTTCCGGAGCGGTTGCCACTTCATCGCGAGCTGCCGGCCACTGCTCGCGCAATCGCGGAGATAGAGGTTGATTAGGCTCTGGTACGGCAGCGCGGTCTTCTCCGCGAGGCGCTTGAAGTACTCGATCGTGTCATGGTCCAAGCGGATCGTGATGGATCGCTTGAGTCGCTTGGCGTAGGGATTCCGCTTTGCCCGGGAGAAGTCGTAGTCGCTCTTCATGGCGCGTTCCTTTCGGTGTACTGGCGGCGCTCGTGCCGATTCGCGCGGCGAGCCGAGATGATTCGGACGACATCGTCGTACTCCCGATGAGTGTGGACGACGACCAGGAGACGGACCGAAGGACCCAGCCCGAGGAGGACGAACCGGTCCTCGTCCCCGGACTGCTCAGAGTCGGCCATGAACAGCGCGAATTCGTCGGCGAACACCATGCTCGCCTCGTCGAAGGTCACGCCATGCTTGCCCTTGTTCGCCGCGGCTTTGCGCGGATCCCATTCGAAGCGGAGTTCGGCCACGGCGTTAGTGTACCTACGACGTAGTGACACTGCAACGCCACAGTTTTGGCCGCCGACGCCTTGGGCCGCCTAACGATTTGCGAGCTGTGCTGAGGCCACGACGGCGGCCGCAGGAAGCGAAGCCTCCGGAGGTCGCCTGACGGCCGCCGCCGCGGCCGTCAGAACTAGCGAACTGTTAGGAAGTTTCGGGGCTGGCTCGCGCAATTGGAATGACACTCTCGATTTCTCCAACGCCAGGAGACTTTGGCGGACCAAGCTTAGGAACAATTGATTCCAGCCAAACAAGGATCGCCGAAACGTTGACCAAGAGCTGCAGTAGGCGATCGAACGTGAGCGGGCCGGTTTTGGCTACGAGCTTGCCCTCATGAACGAATATGTTGCGATACTCGTACGGTTCGGAGAACGCTTGCACAACTTGGGGTCTGACTTAAGCCCTTTCCCCGCAAGAATCGCGAGAAGCGAGTCGAGGTACTCGCGCAGCGATGGTTCCCGCCTGTAGTCCCCACCGCGATCTTGAATCCAAGGCCATAGATCAGGCGGTTGCATTCGCTCGGCAGCGATCGCGGAAACGACGGCGTGAACCGCCGTCTCGATGGCGCTAGCTGCCAACACAACCGCTGGCCCTAGGTGTGAGTTGAGCGACTGGGCATCGAGAAACAGCGTTCGCCAAGGGGCTGACTGGAAGTTGGGACCCAGTTCTTGGCAACGAACCAACAGTTGGGGCCGAACCGACCAGAGCGCGATATTGCAGCCGGCCCCGCCAGCTCCTCGGATGAGTGCCGGATCCATGACGAGCTCGCTTCCATCATCAGCTCGGTACTCAAGAGTCCAGAACTCCACGCTTCCCAACGGACGAACCTGCGGAAGATTGGTCAAGGCGCCATTCGTTCGATCCAAGTGTTCAGTGCAATTAGTGCGGCTGATTGAGGAGGATCGTTTGATTGTCGTGATTCAATGATGGACTTCTGCCGGTCGAAGGCCCGTCGCCGAAAGTGCACCTCAATCGCATTGGCATGGACTGCTGGCACGCCGTCAATTCGAAAAGATGGATCCGCGCTCGGGTCCGACACTAGCGCCATTGCGGCTGCGGCGCGCTCCAAGATGGGCATGCTCGGATCTCCTGCTCGTGTGCCCGCGACGACGCACGGTGAGTGGATTGTCACCTCGCAGTCGTTCCAAGACTGGGTTAGCAAGGGCATTTCCGCCTTGTGAGGCACCGGGATCGTGAACGGAAGCAGGAGTCGGAATTTCGCGATCATTCGAGAAGCTGCCTAACGATCCTGAGCTTTGCCGCACGCACGTGCGGCCGAGGCGTAAGCGTCGCGCAGAATGTACATCACGCGCGTGTCGGCATGAGCGATGGGTTAGGCCTTGCTGGACAGCTGTCCGCATTCCGGGCATGTGGAGTGCCTTGCAAGGACGTACCCGCAGTTGGGACACAGGCCAGCACGTCCACGAAGCATGCGACGGAGGCGGAGCGGTGCGAAGACCAGCAACCACCTGACGGACGCCCATACGAGCACGTCTGCCAGAAATCCCGGCCAAACGGGACGGATCGGAAGCATGAGTCGGAGGAACCCCTTCCATTGTGGGGCGGGATGAGCGCTGATCTGCCATCCGCCTTCGACAGTGCGTTTGACGACTCGCTCGACTCGAATCACATAGCCGAGAGCTGCAAACGGCCATCCAGCTCGCGATTCGACGGTGAACAGCAGCTGGTCGGACTTTGGAGGGTTGGCAATGTGCGACCACGGAGCGATGTCCGAGGGATTTGCTTGCCCTCGCGATGCAACGAACGCACGGTCAGCGACGGAATCGCCGGTCGCGAAAAGGCTGCCTTGGGGCGGAGGCACGACCATGGATTCGCGGAACACTGCCGCCGCGAAGACCGTCTCGCGCCCAAGCGACTGCTAGCGAGAAATGGCCCACATCGGCGCGTTGTGCCCAGTGTTGGCGTGTAGCACAGACGAACGAGTTGGACCCGCGAGCGAGGTGAAGGCCCAAGCGAGCGCCACGGTGACGGCCACGCCATTGACGTCGCAGATGAGAAGCGCTTTGAAGGTTTTTCGCGGCTGCACCGGGTGTGTCCAGTATGAGGCACCATGCCGTAGGCATCGCAAGCAGTATAACCCGCACGGGCATATCGGCATGAGCGAAGTGTTAGGCGAGCGCGGATCGACTTCTGCCGCATTCCGGGCAGGTCTGAGATCCGCCCAACAGATGTCCACAAGCGACGCATTGGTCACGCCGCTGGCGAATTCCCCGCCGCGCGACAAGGGGCAACTGTATTAACAGGAGCAGCGGGACCGCGATGGATGCGGAGCTGATGGCAAGTGAGATCCAGATCGGAAGAATTGGCAATGCGGCTCTATCGTCAAGCTTGAATAACCAGCCGGACGGTACCGGAACCTCCAAGCAACCTCGAGTTTGACTCGCCTCGTTCCGAGGGTCTGGTCCGTCGGCGACCACTTCGTACATGGAGAGCACCGCGATTGGCCATCCGAAAATCTCCTCACGGATGTAGATGTTGTGTGGGTAGCTCGAGAAGGGGTCGTTGTTGGCGTAGAAGTCGGGGTTGTCGGTGAGACCGAGGTACTTCTCGCAAGCGCCCCAGCAGTGCGCCTGACCCGCATCCGAAACCTGGAGTTGATCGCGGGCGGCATTTGGGATCGCCATCGCAGCGGTCGTCGACTCGACGGCGATAGTGCGCAGTCGAATTCGATCTCGCATGCTGAGGGTGCGGCGACTGCTCAAGTAGAGGTCTCCCAGTCCGTTCCGCGTTTGGGAGAGTACGGCGGCCGCGACCGCAGTCATCAGCGATGCAAAGAAGCCAAGTCCAAGGCAGACAAGCAGCACAACAGGCCACGACGCCGATCTGTGTTTTCCCTAGGCACTGGGTCGCTCCGCCCAACTCTCAACTATTCCGTCCGGAGTTTCTGGAAAGTGCGGTCGGCAGAAATCGGCACTATGAGTGACGCGAGAACCGTAAGTCGCGAAGGTATCACGGAATCCAGATGGGGGAAGAGGCTGTGTCCGATTTATGCGGCGGGCGATGCGCCAAAATCGCGGCATAGCTCGGTCGCCCGCTTTCTACTGGGACTAGCCCTTGCCAGCTTGTTGACTCGTCTGCCTCGACCTCAGTCCGGATTCCGGCACCTCGGGCGCCGTCGGGTGCCGCCAGCGCAGCGCCTAGCAGTCCGCAGATCGCACTTTCACCGCGATATGTCACGACCCGCCGCGTCGGTTGCTCCGCTCGTCGGGGTTGGCGCCTCGTCCAAGCGGGGATCTCACATCTGTCACATCGTCGATTCGTTTATCGCGAGCGCCGGACTCCTTCGAAATCTTACGCGGACAGCCGGTCGAGCGGGCTGACTACTCCATGCCCACCGCGGTTCAGGACATGTGTATAGATCGAGGTGGTCGAGGCATCATTGTGGCCTAACAGCTCCTGCACGGTCCGAACGTCATATCCCGCCTCAAAGAGGTGCGTCGCGAATGAGTGGCGCAACGTATGCGGTGTCGCGGGTTTCGCAATGCGTGTGCGGCGCACCGCGTCTCTCATTGCTCGCTGAATCAAGCTTGCATCGAGCATGGTCACGCGATCCTTCGCGCCTTTTCCATCGCGGATACGGATCTCAGCATGATCGATGTCGATGTCCTTGACGCGCAACGTCAAGGCCTCGAAGAGGTGCATTCCAGTGCCATAGAGAAGTTCACACACCAACTGCGGAACGTCGTCCATAGCGCTAAGCAACTCTTGGACCTCACGGACAGTCAAGACGATCGGCAGCCGCTTGGGTCGCCTCGCGCGCACGATCTCTTTGATCTGGAGGAGCGGCTTCTTCAGCACGTCGCGATAGAGGAAGAGCACCGCGCACAGCGCCTGATGCTGAGTCGAACTGGCGACATCATGCTCCGTCGCGAGGCGTGACAGGAATTGCTGCACCTCGTGCTCTGCGAGTGTCACCGGATGTCGTCGGTCGTGGAACACGAGGTATCGCCTGATCCATCCCAGATACGCCGACCTCGTGTTCGGACTCAGATGTCGCGCCGCCATGAGCTCGACGATCGCTGAATAGAGCGTCGGCGTGTCCGTACCCGGTACCAGCGGAAGAGGCATCGGCCCGCTCCGCCCACTTCCGTCGTGGAAATTCTGTTGCGACTTATAGCTCCCACCTCCGACGCGAGAGCCTATAGCCATGAAGACTCCGCACCGAAAATCGCGGCCGAAGTCTGCCCCGTGGAAATTCCCCCGCGCCGCGAAATTCGCTGTGGAGCAGCCGACACCCAATTCGCAAGCGAACGGGTGATGCCACTGTGCTTCTCGGCGTTCGTCGCCAGCGCCGCGCGACGATGAAACCAAATCCATCGCCAAATCCATTGCCAAATCCATTGAATGCAAAACGCATCGACCCGCGTCTCTCGTTATGCACTCAGCAGGCGCTCGTCGAAAATCCACGGCCGCGGACTTTCGATGTCAGCCTGCGGCACAAGGCGTTCGCGCATCAGCGCCGCGAGTTCGACGAGACCCTCGCCAGTTGTCGCGCATACCTCGATATCAGCGGCAGGTGACGGAAGCGTGCGCCCGGCCTTCAAGTCTCGTTTTGTTAGGACGCGCAGATCGGGCGCGCGTCCGAGATCGGGCCACGAGGCAGCCTTGCCACTCGAAGGATCGGCGGGCTCCGCGACGGCGATGACAAGATCAGCGCCCGCGATGACGCTGCGTGCAAGTTCAATCGCTGCTCGCTCGATTGGGTCGCTTGTCTCGCGTATGCCTGGCGTGTCGAACCAGTCGACCACGAGACCGGCGACATCGATTCGCGCCGCGACGTAATCGCGCGTCGTGCCCGCTTCGGGACTCGTGATCGCGATGGTGCTTCCGACGAGTGCATTACTCAGCGTGCTCTTGCCCGCATTCGGAAGACCGACAACCGCAACGCGCGGCGGCACGAGCAATCGGCGCAGGCGCAGTGAGCGCGGCCGATCTTCATCGTTTGGCGGATTTATCTGCCACACGGTGGATTGCTGGAGCAAGAGTGACACGGCGAGCGGGCTTGCCGCTCGTGTGAGCGCAGCGAGCGCGTGTGCTTCGATCCGATCAGCGGCTTCTGGGAACACCTCAAGCGGGTCGATGTTTGACGCATCTTCAAGCCAGCCAATCGCATGGGCCGCGAGCCAATCGCGCAGCCGCGCGAGGACACGCTCGCCGCCGTGCGGGCAGAGTTGCGCGCGATCTTCTGAGAGCAGCGCCACGATCCCGTCGTCGAAGTCGCCGAACCGCCGATGGGAAACGCTCGCAATGGCGGGCGACGAGCGCGGATAGAGCCGACTCAATCCAGCGCGCACGTCGCCTATGAGGTCGACAACGGCTATAGCCCCCGGGCCGCGCGGCGTCGAGAGAACCGCAAAGCAGTCGGGGTCTGCAACAAGATGCTCGGTTGAATCGGTCATTCGTCGTCGCGCGGAGAGGCGTCGTCTTCGCTGTCACTCGCACTGCCGCTCGCGGGGCCTCGCTCAAGCGAGCCATCAGTCAGTGCGTAGCGCACTGCGACAGCCATCCCTTGCAGTGTGAGGTCGGGCACGATGCGATCGACGAGTTCGTCGTTCGCGAAGAGCACTTCGGCGTCGCCACCAGTAGCAATGACCGGAGGAAATGCGCCGTAGCTCTCGGCGTAGCGTTCGACGAGTCGCCAGACCAGTCCGCGCACGCCCTCAAAGACTCCGCGCAACATCGCCTCACTCGTGTTGCGGCCGAAAGCGTCGGCGGTGGGGCGGCGGAACTCGATGAGCGGAAGCGCGTCGGTGTGCTCGTGCAGCGCCGTCAACTGGAGACGGACGCCAGGTGCGATCGCGCCGCCTTGAAACGTGCCAGCTCCGTCGATGAAGTCGACCGTGACGGCGGTCCCGGCGTCGACGATCACGCACGCCTGCTTCATGCGGTCCCACGCCGCCGCGGCATTGAGCAAGCGGTCCGCGCCGACGATCGTCTCGGGATCGAGGGCCTCGCCGATCGGCACTGGAATGTCATCCCCGATGCGATAGACGTCGACACCGAGCTGATCTTCGAGCATCGAGACCAGTGAGGACGAAACCTTCTCATTCACGCTGGCCAGTGCGATCGCTGCGTTTCCGTCAGCACGGAGGTCGTTCCACATGCGCGTGACGTCACTCAGAATTGCCGCGAGATCGGTGGTGGAGAACCGGTGGCTTTCCTCGAGTTTGTCGTCGACGAAACGACCGAGCTGAACGCGAGTGTTACCTACTTGAAGTGCGAGGAGTGATGGAGCATTCATGCGTGGGTCCGAGGGACTGGGGTTAGTTGGAGAGGCGAGCTCGGCGCGAGTCCCGCTGCTGCTTCGGTTCCGGTCGCGCGGGCGATGCGTTGGCGCAGAGCTGCAAAGAGCGAGCGGGCGGCGCGACCAGGCGCTCCATCGCCAATCTTGTCGCCGTCGATTTCGACGACAGCACTCACAAGACGACGGCTTGATGTAATCACCACCTCGTCGGCGCTTCGAAGTTCTGAAAGCGACAACGGTCGCACTCGCGCTTGGAGACCGGCATCGGCCGCGGACTCGATGACTTCCATTCGAGTCACGCCATGCAGAATCGGTGGATCGTCGTCGACCGGTGGCGTGATCAATTCGTCGCCTCTGACTATAAACACGTTGGTATACGCGCCCTCGGAGACCATACCTTCCCGATGCAAGATTGCTTCACTCGCTCCGTGTTCGTCGGCGTCGAGCAGCGCGAGGATGTTGCCCATAAGGCTCAGCGTTTTGATCTGGCACAGCGACCAGCGCAGATCCTCGCGCACGACGGCACGCACCGAAGCAGGTTCGGTGAAGCGTTCGATCGGCTCGCACGCGGTCGCGCTCGCGAAGACCGTGGGAACGAGCGAACCGACCGGAATGTGCGAACGGGCGGTCCCGGCACCGCGGGTCACTTGAAGGTAAACCGCTGCGTCATCGAGGTCGTTCGCATCGAGAATCGCTTCGCAGATGCTTGGCAAGCTGCCAGCGTCGAACCCGGAAATCCGCGCGAGCGCCAGACTCCGACGGAGTCGCACGATGTGAAGATCCATCCCAACGCCAAATCGCCGCTGGCCGACGGATGGGCCGCAACGAAAGAAGCGGACGAGCTCGTAAATGCCGTCGCCAAAAAGAAATCCACGATCGAAGACGCTCACCGTGGCTGAGCGCTCATCGACGAGCTTTCCGTTGAGCCAAACCTGCCGCGATTCAGGCATCGGCGGAGTATACGGAACCCTAACGATTTGCTCGCGCCGCCTCGATGAAGGCGCGCACTCGCGCGGGATCGATTGGGTTGTCCCAGCGTCCACCGCGTTTGGTGTCACTTCCCACGATGACGGCGTCGGCATGATCGAGCAGCGTCGCAACCGTGGCCGACGTCGCGCCGCTGCCCACGACGATCGGAATACCGCAGCCACGCCGCGCTGCGTCGAGATCACCAATCGCCGTGGGCTGGCCTGTCGCGGCGCCCGTCATCACGATCGCGCTCGCACCAAAGAACTCCGCAGCTGCGGCGTTTTCGGCGACTGAAATGTCGGCGGTAATCGCGTGCGCTGAGTGCTTCTTCTTGACGTCCGCAATGACGGCGATGTGGTCGGCACCGATCGCGCGGCGGTAGCGGAGGAGGGGACCAGCGTCGGCATCGGCGATGAGCCCTTCATCGGCGACTGACGCGAAAACGAAGCCTTCGGCGCGGACGAACTGGAGATCCGCTGCGAGTGCGATCGCCAGAGCGGCATGGTTGGCACCAGCCAGAACCTGAACGCCAATCGGGATCCCGGCTGCCTCGCGCACGGCGCACGCCACGCGCGTCATGGCCGCGACAATCTCGGGGCCTACATCGCGCCTGAGATACGGCACGTCGTGCATGTTCTCGAGAATGATGGCGTCGAAACCCGCCTCGGCGAGCGCGACTGCCTCAGCTCGCGCGTGCGCGGCGATCGCGGCCACCGACTCGCTCGCTCGCGAGGTTCCGGGCAGCGCGCGGACATGAACCATGCCGACCAGCGCGCGGTGGCGTCCGAAGAGTGAGACCGTGTGTTCCGAAGCAGACATCGTCGCGCGAGTCTATCAATAGGAACCCCGGCAATAGGAGCTCCGGCGAATCTGAGCCCGACGGGGGGGCGGCAACCAACCGGCGGTGGAGCGAGGCACTGGGCGGTACGCTGCTCCGCCCATGGCGCGGATCCTCAAAGATCTCGTGTTGGTCGTCACCGGTGCAAGCTCAGGAATCGGGCGTGCGACTGCGCTCGTGGCCGCACGCGCTGGCATGGACGTTGTCGTTTCTGGGCGGCGCGCGGAACGACTTCAGCGCGTTGTCGAAGAAATCCATGCGATTGGACGGCGCGCGGTCGCTGTCGAGGGCGATGTCGCCGAGCCAGGATTTTCGTCGCGGCTGCTGGACCAGGCCGAACGCGCGATGGGCCGATTTGACGTCGTCTTCGCGAACGCCGGCTACGGTGCCGAACGCCGCGTGCTCGACTTCTCCGACGCTGAGTTACGGCGAATGTTTGAGGTGAACTTCTTCTCGGCGACGGAACTCGTCTCTGAGGCAGCGCGGCGCATGATTGTTCGTCGGACTAGCGGGCACGTCTTGATGTGCAGCTCGTGCGTCGCTCGATTCACGCTTCCGGGCTACGGTCCGTACGCGGCGACGAAAGCGGCCCAAGCCATGATCGGGCGATCGATGCGCTACGAACTTCGAGAGCATGGGATCGAAGTCTCAACCGTTCATCCGGTCGCGACCTCGACTGAGTTTTTTGAAGTTGCCGTGCGCGGGGAGGGAACCAATGGGGCCTCGGCGCGAGGCGCGAACGGTACCAAGGGGGGCACTGGCACTCCGACCACTGCGGGACACGTCCCGAGCTTCATCGTGCAGTCGCCCGAGCGCGTGGCGCGAGCTGTGATCGCGTGCCTCCGCCGCCCGCGCGCCGAAGTGTGGACGTCGTTCCCCGCTCGCGTCGGTGCCGGACTTTTCACGACGTTTCCGTGGCTCGCTGACTTCTTCCTCGAGCCGCAGTTGAAACACCTGCCTCCAACTCGAGGACAGTCGGCCGAGCGGTGACGCGGGGTTCGTGACGCGTTGAAACGATCCGTTGCTGCGCGGGTAGCAGGGTCGTATCCTGCGTCCCCTTTCCGCAGCGTGTTGCTGGTGACCTGCTGTCGCCAGTCGTCAATTGGTTTCGGGAGCGTCTCATGGATATCAGAGTTGGAATCAACGGATTCGGTCGCATCGGTCGCCTCGTCTATCGCATTGGAATGTCGCAGGGCGGCTTCGAGTTCGTTGGTGTCAACGACCTCGTACCCGCCGACAACTTGGCTTACTTGGTTCGTCACGACACGTCGCATGGACGGTTTGCGAAAGACGTGCGAGTTGATGGTGACGCGCTCGTTTGTGAAGGAAAGCGAACGAAGTGCACGTCGATGAAGGACCCGGCGACTTTGCCTTGGAAGGAACTCGGCTGTCAATATGTGCTCGAGGCCACGGGCCTGTTCACGTCGGGTGACGACGCGCGGAAGCACATCGCGGCTGGCGCGAAGCGGGTCTTGATCTCGGCGCCAACGAAGTCTGACGACGTGCCGACACTCGTCTACAAGGTCAATCACGAGAAGTACGATCCGGCGCAGCACGCCGTCGTGTCGAACGCGAGCTGCACGACGAATTGCCTCGCGCCGATCGTGAAGGTCATTCTCGACCAGTTCGGACTAGACGAGGGATTGATGACGACCGTGCACGCGGTCACGGCCACACAGCCGACCCAAGATGGTCCAAGCAAGAAAGACTGGCGCGGTGGTCGGAACGCGTACATGAACATCATCCCGTCGTCGACCGGCGCCGCGAAAGCGGTCGCATTGTGCTTGCCGCAAGTGAAGGGCAAGTTGACAGGCATGGCGTTCCGTGTGCCAACCTCGAACGTCTCATGTGTCGATCTCACCTTCCGGACATCGAAGCCGACATCGATCGAGGCTATTAGCGCAGCGATGAAAGTTGCGGCGGCTGGACCACTCAGCGGTGTGCTTGGTTACACCGACGAGGAAGTGGTGTCGAGCGACTTCATGAGCGATCCGCACTCGTCGATTTACGATGCTGCGGCTGGTATTCAACTCAACGATCGCTTCTTCAAGATCGTGTCGTGGTACGACAACGAGTATGGTTACGCGAGTCGTTGTATCGACATGCTCCGTCTCATGGCCGACAAGGACGGAGTGCGGTAAGGCAGATCTCACGTCGAAGCTCTCGCTTATCGCTACTGCCCGGGGCGAAGATTGTCGTCGGTCTCCGAGCTGATCGCGGATCTTGCTTCACGCACGCTTGTCCACGAGGTAGCATCGATTGAACGTGAGTAGCGCGCGCCATGATCGCGTCGGACGACTTTTTCTCGAGGCGGCTCGCCTCGACGAGCAGGTTCGCCGCGCATTCCTCGATTCTCGCTGCGGCGACGACCCGTCCATTGCTGACGAGGTCGAGGCCTTGCTACGGCATCGGGAAAGCCCGGCAGTTGCGATTGCGACCGGCGCTATCAACGTCGGCGCGGTGCTCGACGGCGCACTCGACGCCGATAGCGCTCGACCATCGCCTGGCTCTGCGTTCTCGAGCGTCGCCCGATACAAGATCGTCCGCGTTCTCGGCGAAGGCGGCATGGGGACGGTGTATCTCGCCGAGCAGGATCAGCCGCGCCGCACCGTTGCGCTCAAGGTGATGCGGTCAACGATCAGTAACGCCGAGCGGCTTCGCAAGCGCTTTCGGCTTGAGGCGGACGTGCTTGGTCGACTCGAGCATCCCGGCATCGCGCGCATTTACGACGCCGGCACAGCGACAGTAACCACGGCCGATGGCACCGCGACGGTTCCGTACTTTGCGATGGAGTACGTCGATGGTCTGCCGCTCACCGAGCACATCGCGAAAGCGAAGCTCGGCACTCGTGATCGCATGCGCATCATCGCGCGCATCGCCGAGGCCGTCGGTGCCGCGCATCGCATCGGCGTGGTGCATCGCGATATCAAGCCCGCGAATGTGCTCGTCGATCAAGCCGGTCAGCCCAAAGTGCTCGATTTCGGCGTTGCACGAGCGACTGACAGCGACGTCGCGCTGACGACTGTGCAGACGGATGTGGGGCAGTTGATTGGCACGCTTGGTTACATGAGTCCCGAGCAGGTCGCGGGCGATCCGACTAAAATCGGCGTACGAAGCGATGTCTACGCGCTGGGGGCGCTCGCGTACGAGGTGCTCACGGGACGTCCGCTCGTTGATGCCCGCGGTAAGACGGTCGCCGAGGTTGCGCGGATTATTCGCGACGATGACCCGACAAAGCTCTCGTCGGTCGATCGTGTCTTCCGAGGCGATCTTGAAACAATCGTCGCGAAGGCGATCGAGAAGGATCCGGAGCGGCGCTACAGCGACGCGAGCGCATTCGCGACGGACGTCGATCACTATCTCCGCGATGAACCAATCGTCGCTCGGCCGCCAACGACCTTCTATCAACTGAGCAAGTTCGCGCGCCGTAATCGAGCGTTAGTCGCCGGAGTGATCGCAACCTTTATAGTGCTCGTTCTCGGGCTGGTCGGGACGTCGATCGGATTCGTCAACGCGCGTCAGCAAACCGAGCTGGCGCGTGCTGCCCAAGCGAAGGCAGATCGACGCTTCGACGAGGTCCACAAGCTCGCTCGCGCGTTCGTCTACGACGTTCACGACAAGATCGTCGATCTTCCGGGCTCGACCGAGGCACGCAAGACGATCGTGACGATCGCGCTCACCTACCTCGATAGTCTCGCTGGCGAGGCGACCGAAAACGTCCTGCTCGCCGGGGACGTCTCCGAGGCATACCTCAAGATCGGGCAGGCGCAGGGATATGGATCGCGAGCCAACCTCGGTGATCGCGCAGGTGCCCGCAAGAGCTTTGAGAAAGCGCTCGAGATTCGCGAGCGCCTCGTCGCCGCCAATCCAACCGACGAGAAGTTACCGCTCTTGGTAGCCCGGGCGAGGAACCAGATTGCGAATCTTGACTGGGCCGAGGGGCATTGCGAGGAGGCGATCGCCGGCTTCCAACTCTCGCTAGATGTGCGCGAGGCCTACCTCGCGAAATCGCCAGACGATCCGCCGCGGTTGCGCGAGGTCGGCATCAGTGAACAGTGGATCGGCAACGTTCACCGCGAAATGGCGACACTCGCGGAACGTGCTGGCGACGAAGCGTCCTCACAGAAGCACTTGGACGAAGCGCTCGTGCACTACACCCGCTATCTCGACATGATGCAGCGCATCGCGACCCCCGAGAACCGTGGTTCACAGCGAGATCTGAGCGTTGCGGTCGAGAAGATAGGCGACATTCTCAGCGACCTCAAGCGACATGACGAAGCGCTCGTGCAGTATCGAGAGGGACTTGAGATTCGCGAACGTCTGTACGCGGCGAACCCCGACAACGCTGAATCGACGACCGACCTCGCGGTTGCGCTCGGGAAGACCGGATCGCGTCTCATGTCCCTCACACGGCTCGACGAGGCAGCCCCGCTGTTGGAACGCAGTCACGAGCTATTGGTCAAGTGCTCAGCTCTCGATCCGAGCGACGTGTTCGCGAAGCAGAACATCGCGGTCGCTGAGATGCGACGCGGTGAACTCGCAGTCAATCGATACGACGCGCAAAAGAAGGCGACCGGCACGCGTGACGCGGCGCTGTTAGATGAATGCGAATTGCGGGCTAGGAACGCGCTTGCGGTCTTGGGCGAACTCGCAGCGATGGGCAAGCTCGATAAGAGCAAAGAGGCCTGGCGCGCAGGATTCAATCAGCTACTCGGCGAAGCGTCCACTAGGCGATCGGCGCCGGACTAACAGTTCTCGATCGCGATTCTTCGCTCCGCGTAGTGACTCGCGAGCGCGTCATCGCTTTCAGCTCGATAGAGGAACTCAAGTCCTTCGCAGACATACCGGTCTGGAGCACCGACAGCGTCGCATTAGCGTTCGAGTTGCAACTGCGCTTCGATCGCTTCGGTCACTCTCCCGAGAGCTCGCGGGAAAGCCAAGCCCGAGCGATGGCCCAGTCGTCGGAGACGGTCGAGCGGACGACTCCTAGGACGTGGGCCGTCTCTTCAATCGACAGGCCGCCAAAGAACCGCAGTTCGACAACCTTCGCTTGGCGCGGATGAAGGGTCTGGAGCTTTCCGAGGGCCTCTTCGAGCGCGAGCAGATCAACATCGTTGCGCCCGCTGTCGGCCTTCATGTCGTCATGCAGGCTTGTGCGATGTCGGCCGCCGCCACGCTTCTCGGCGTTCACGTTGCGAGCGTGATCGACTAACACATGGCGAATCGTCTGCGCCGCGACAGCCATAAAGTGGGCCCGGCTTTTCCAGTCGGCGTTCGTTTGATCGATGAGGCGCAGGTACGCCTCATGGACCAAGGCGGTTGGTTGAAGCGTGTGGTCGTTTCGCTCGCGGCGCATCCAGTGCCGCGCCATCGCGCGGAGATCATCGTAAACGAGCGGAAGCAGGCGATTCGCGGCCGACGAATCGCCGTTGTTCAACGCGTCGAGGATGGCAGTCGCTTCCGACGTGCGCTCGGACATGCCGCGATGGTAACAGTGACCGCGATGGGTCGCGAAACAATAAGCTATTTACGGTTTCCGCCCACGGGTGCTTGATCGGGGCTTTACAGCTTTCGGAGCGGACGCGACTGCTGGCGGCGACGGTGCAGCGAGTGCGACTGGCTTCGCCAGTGCGGGATGGGCCAACGGCTGAGGCACCGTGTGCTTCGACGAGCGCGTCGCTCGCGACGCCTCAGTTCGATACACAACAACCAAGAATGTCGCGGTCGCGGTCTCATCGACCGCGAGATGGCCGACGTAAGTTGGATCGAGCTTGAGCGCCTTGACGATCGCGGGCACTGTCGCTGTAGGAACGCCGCTCGTTGAACTGACATGAAGGGGCATCGAGAGTTCTCCACAGAGGGTCATTCAGGGACATTGAGCTGGTCGACGACGATACCGAGATCCTTAACAGAGGCGCTCAGGATCCAGACAGCTGGCGGCGCGTCGTCCTTCCAACGAGCAACCAGCAACTTGCGCATCTCCGCAGTGTGCTCGGATCCGTCTTCCGCATCGGTGAGCCAGGTCAGAATGCGGTTGCGGAATGTCTCTGCGGTCGGACTAACAACGAAGAGGCGGATCGCAGGCTGATCTTTCAGGGCGCGGGGGTCTTCAAGCTGAGAGATTGTCGCGACGGGCACACCGAGCGAACCATCCTCGCGAATCGGGAAGTCGTAGCCGAGATAGCCGATCACGAGCGGGCGATCGAAGTTCTCCTTCATCGTGACGCTGCGTGCGGTGGCTTGGACGATGCGAAGCGAGCCGCCCGGCATCATCTTCGACCCTCCTTCGACCATCGGGACCGAAGTCGGTCGCAACGAACCGCTAAGCGCGTCAGACGCCTTTTCGAAGTTCGCGCCGGTTGACGCACCGCTAGCGATATCGAGCACGCTGACTTCTGGGGCAGCGCCGACATCGATGCCGGTTGAGCCAGCCGAGTCGCTAATGAGTGATACGACGACGCCGCCCGTGAGGTACACACGCTGTACGACGCGCAGAAAGAGTGGCGTAGGGTAATTCGCTGCCCGAAGGCGCTTGAACACATCCTGCCGGTCCGGATTGCCAGCCCACTCTTGCAGCTTGCGGTAGATCGCCTCGGGCTCGCCCGCGTAGGTGTATGCATCCGAGATCGTCACGCTGCCGGTAGCGCTGTCCGAGCGCATGAAACCGAAACCGATGGGAACGCCTTGCACTGGGATCGCCAACTTGAGTCCAACGCCGCGACGGACCTCGAAGGTGTAGCTCGGGAAACCAGCGCGAGGCGCTTCGACGATAGGGAAGTCTGGCGGTGGATCGTCGCCGTGAATTGCGCGCGTGGGTCGATGGTGGGGCAACTGCGCGTACGTGTCGTCCCAGTAGTCCTCGGCGTAAAACTTGTCGTAGTCGAGGTCATGAAGTCGCACGACCATCTGGTCGAGCGGAAGAAAGCCGCGGCGCTTGTACTCTTCGGCTTGGGCTTGAATCGGGCGCTGAACGAGGAAGACGTCGCCGGGCTGGAGGTCTTCGGTGAGCGGGTAGACAGGAACGACTTGACTCGCGCGGATGGTTTGGCACCAGTCCTTCGCGACGCGCTCGAGTTCTTTTTCCTGTGACGCGCAACCCGCGATGGCTCCGACTGCGGCGCAGACGAGCGCGATCATGAGCCCACGTTTGTTCGATGGCATACTGGTGTTCCCTCTGTGTATCGGCGCAGCGCCATTCGACGCGTGCCCAACCGCTAACCGTAAACCGAAGCCAACGGTGCGCGAAGACCACGACCGCGAATCAACGGGACGAAGGAAAAATCGAGCGCAATTCTGGCGCTGTCGTGCTCAGCGGGGACGCGCGCCGCGCGGCCGATTCCATGATCGCGCTTCGCTGCCTGGCGCGCGCGACGGACTGCTCGGCGAAGCGGCTCCGGAGGAAGCCTGTCCACCGCGGTGGCTGCTGTTCGCACTCTTCATTCCACTTCCCGCAGCGGGTTTCCCGCGTGGCCCGCTCTTGGACGAGTGACCTGCAGGTGACGACGAGCGCTGCGGTTTTCCCGCGCGTGAACCGGCTGATGAGGACGAGGCGTGGCTCCTTGGCGGCGCGCCGCGCCGATCCTCACGCTCAGGGCGCTCGAGCCGTTCGTGGGTCCTCGCCTCGCGCTCAGCGGCGACCGTCGTCGCGGCGAGCGCTGGCATCGGCTTGACTTCGATCTTCGACCCGACAAGCCGTTCGATCGCCCGAAGCTGGTCGCGCTCACTCGCGTCGCAGAAGGCGATCGCGTCGCCTGCGGCACCCGCGCGGCCGGTTCGGCCGATGCGGTGGATGTAGGCCTCTGGTTCGTCAGGCAGGTCGAAGTTCACGACGTGGCTGATCGCATCGACATCGAGGCCGCGGGCGGCCACGTCGGTCGCGACAAGCACGCGGAGCTTCCCGCTGCGGAAGCCGTCGAGCGCGCGGGTACGGCGATTCTGTGCCTTGTTGCCGTGAATCGCGTCGGCGACGACGCCGCTTGAGATCAGTCGCTTTGCGACCTTGTCGGCACCGTGTTTCGTGCGCGTGAAGACAACGACGCGATCGAATGACTCGTCGCTGAGCAAGTGCTGAAGGAGCGCGAGCTTTTGCTGCTGCTGGACGAACACCACCGATTGCTGGATCTTCGGCGCGGCGCTCGCGACCGGAGTGACCGCGACCTCGACCGGGTTGTGCAGCAGTGAACTGGCGAGCTTGCGGATTTCAGCCGGCATGGTGGCTGAGAACAGCATGGTCTGTCGACGCGAAACGAGTGCCGCGACGATCGTGCGGATCGGCTTGATGAAGCCCATGTCGAGCATGCGATCGGCCTCGTCGAGAACGAGGATCTCAATCGAGCGCAGGTCGACGAGCTTCTGCTGCATGAGATCGATGAGGCGACCTGGCGTTGCGACGAGCACGTCGACGCCGCGCTTCAACGCAGACACCTGATTCACCTGACTAACACCACCGAAGACCACCGTCGAACGCACGGGCGCGTGCCGACCGTAGGTGCGAAAGCTCTCATTGATCTGTGACGCAAGTTCGCGCGTGGGAGCGAGAATGAGGGCGCGTGGAGTGGTTGTGACGCGCGGCTGCGAACCGGCACTCTGGGCAGCCGCGCTGGCGGCGAGCCTCTGCAAAATCGGCAACGCAAACGCTGCGGTCTTACCGGTGCCAGTCTGGGCGCAGCCGAGGAGATCGCGGCCTTCAAGAGCAGGCGGGATTGCCTTTGATTGGATTGGAGTGGGGGTGGTGTACCCCTCGTCGGCGAGAGCGCGGACGAGCGGAGCGGACAAGTGGAGAGATCGGAAGGCCATGAGAAAAGCGAAAACCCTTCTGTACCCCTCTGACGGCGGCTCACAGGGAGAACGCTTTCCAGCGAGGCATTTGAAACAAGTGGGGTGACACGCGACGCGACGAACGCACCGCACGCCGAACCCCTACGAAGTTACAGGATACGGCCACGCGAGAGGTTGCGCAGCGGAAACTTTGAGAAACGGTGTCGCGGACCGGTTCAACGAGGTTCTCGGAGTCCGTGCTAGGAAACACTGCCGCCGTTTCCACGCCGCAATTACCCTGATGCGAGATTCACGTTCGGGCTTCGCAGAGTGATCGTGGTCGGTCGCAGTCTCGGTCTCCAAGGAGCACGTCATGTCCCAGCGTCAGCGTGGCTTCGTCGGTGTCGTCCTTGTGATGTTCCTAGCGCTTCTGGTGGCTCACGCTGCGACGCGCGCCGATCAGGCCGAACTCGGGTTCGAGAGCGACCCGCTCGTTGCCAACGGCTGGGTCGTCCCAACGCCGGGCTGGACGGCAGAACTCACCGACGAGCAACCGAGCGCTGGCACGCACTGCGCCAAGCTCGGGAAGAAGCCTGAGTCTGCGTCGACGTTCGGCAATCTGATGCGAACGATCGACGCCGCGCCGTATCGCGGTAAGCGTGTCGCGCTCTCATCGAAGATTCGTGTCGTTGGCGATGGCCGCAGCCAGATGTGGATTCGCATCGATCGCGCGAACGACGTCATGGGTGGATTCGACAACATGTCCAACCGCCCCGTGTTCGGGAACGGTGAATGGACGACCGCGATGTCCGAGGTCGATGTCGCGGCCGACGCGCTCGCCGTCAATGTGGGCTTCATGGTCTTCGGTGCCGCGACGGCGTTCGTCGACGAGGTTGCGCTTGAAGTCAAGGGCGACGCGGCGCCCGTGCAAGCGGCTTCGCCGCTGCGAGCGCTCACGGCGCGCGGGCTTGAGAATGTTCGTGCGGCTGTACAGCTTTTGAACTACGTCCGTTTCTTTCATCCGAGCGATCAAGCAGTTGGGGTCGCGAGCTGGGGGCATGTTGCGATCGACGTCATCGAACAAGCCGAGCCTGCCGTTGACGCTGCCGACCTCGCACGACGACTGTCGACAGCATTTGCTCCGCTCGCGCCGACACTCGAAATGTGGGCGGGTGACTCGGCGGCGGCCCCCGCGCTACCTAACGCGCTATCGAGTGCGACGAACGTGCGGTCGTGGCGCCACGTTGGGGCAGGAACGATCGCCGCTCCAAGCCGAGGCAACGCGTACTCAAGCGCGGTCACCGAGCGCACCCTCAGCGCTGCCGTCACGCCGACGGACTGGGCAGCGTCGTTCTTGGTGAAGCGGCTTGACGGCGGCGTCTCGTTTCGCCTTCCTATTCAGGTCTACGGCGACGAAAAGGGAACGATCCCGCACGGCTCGACGCCACCGGCGCTCATGAAGGACGCAGCGCGGCCAGTTCTCGAGTCGAGTAACCGCTCGACGCGCCTCGCCGCGATCGCCATGGCGTGGGGCGTGTTCCAGCATTTCTACCCGTACTTTGAGCCCGATGGCGATCTCACTCCCGCTGACTGGGACAGCGCGTTGACGGCAGCGCTTGAAACGGCCGCGACCGACGCTGACGCTACAGCCATGCTTGCGACGCTTCAGACACTTGTCGCAACGCTCCACGATGGACACGGCAATGTGTCTGGCGGAGCCGCACCGCGAAAGGCGATGTTGCCCGTCTTGCTCGAGTGGGCAGGCGACGAACTCGTGGTGGTGGGCGTGCACGCTTCCGCGGACAAGAGTGCGAACGTCGGCGACGTTGTCCTCGCGATTGATGGTCGCACAACGGCCGAGTGTTTTCGCGATGCAGCGACGCGGATCTCAGGCGCGACCGACGGCTGGATTCGTTCGCGTTCCACGATGGAGATAGCGACTGGTGCAGCGGACAACGATCCCGCGGTCCTATCGCTGCGTGGTCAAGACGGTGTGGAACGAAATGCGACGCTGCGACGGATTCCGCTGCAGCAGATCGCGGGCGGAAGCGCGCGGCGACCCGAGACCGGAAGCGAACTTGCGCCCGGCATCGTGTACTTCGATCTCAACGCCGCAGAGCTTCCGGCGCTGACCGCGGTGATGCCGAGGCTCGAGACCGCGAAAGGCATCGTCTTCGACATGCGCGGATATCCCGGAGGCGCGGCCTATTCGCTGATTCAGCACTTGATCGACGCACCAGCGACGAGCGCACGCTGGAGGAAGCCGGTCGTCACGATGCCGGATCGAGAAGGTTGGACGTGGGACGAGAGCGGCCGCTGGAGTATGCCGCCACTCGCGCCGCGGCTGCGGGCACCGATCGTCTTCGTCACTGACGGGCGTGCGATTTCTTACGCTGAATCCATCATGGGCATCATCGAGCACTACAAACTGGGAACGATCGTCGGCGCGACGACCGCCGGCACCAACGGGAACGTCAACCCGTTCGAGGTGCCCGGCGGGTTTTCGGTCTCATGGACGGGCATGCGCGTGCTCAAGCACACCGGTAGCCGCCATCATGGCGTGGGTATCGCGCCCCACCGTCCGATCAAGCCGACCGCAAAAGGCATCGCCGAAGGACACGACGAGGTGTTAGAGAAAGCAGTCGAAGTGCTGCGAACGAAAATCGAGACTCAGGACGGGTGACGGGCTGTTAGCCCCATGCGCCGAGAAGAATGCCAAGGTCGGCGGGTGTAACGAGTCCATCACCGGTGAAGTCGGCAGGACAACCAACGCACTCGCCCCAGGAACCGAGAAGAATTCCGAGGTCGGGCGGTCCTACGACGCCATCGCCGTTGAGATCGGCCGGGTTCGGCATCGGGCACTCGTCCGGGATGCCATCGTTGTTGAGATCAGTCTGGGTCCCTTCGATGATCTCTTGCCAGTCGGGCGTGCCGTCGTTGTCGCAGTCAGCCGTCGGATCTGGGATGACGCGGATGAGCAGTCCCGTTGACAGCGTGTCGCCGCCGGAGACGAACAGCGCCGCGCTGATCGTGTGAGCACCGCCGGGGATTTCGCCGACCCACACGCCCTCGGGTGGGAGGATCCGCGGAAGGAAATCGTTGTCTGCTGGCGGGAAGAAGATGTTCCAGGTGGCGTAGATGAACGTCGGTCCGTCGACGGTGAACTCGACGGAGTATTCCGCAATCGCGCTCGGGACCTCGCGAGGAACGGTCGAGAACGCATCGGCTGTCGCGCTCGATTCGATGGCGATCGCGTTGTAGCTCAGGGTCACGCCAGCGAACTCGCTGATGGTTCGCGACGCGCTCTCGCAACTAATGAAACACGTAGTATCGATCGGTGGCGAGCAGGTGTCGCTGCATCCGGTGCCGATTGAGATCGACGCGGTCGCACTCGTGACGACGAGCGATGAAGCGTTCGCTTCGCTTACGAGCTGTGGACTCGTCAGGACGAGCGCAACTGAGACAGCAGACGACAGAGCGGTGAGGCACATCCGCGTTGGCACAGTACGACTCCGGCGAAAGAGGGAGAGGGCGACCCCGACTATGCGGCGCGCCATTCTTGGGGGGGTTGGGGGAGAGCGGCTCTATTCTCTCCCACACTGGACTGTTGTCCAAGGGAAATCACCCTTTCGGAGACGCGATCGCTTCGTCGATCTAGCCGTAGGGGCAACGCGACGCGGATGGTTCGAGGTGTGATCCCCATTGCCTTCGGTGGCAAGGGTGTCCGGACATGGCCTGTTTTCGCCATCCCTCGTCCGGAAACGCGCGAGGTCGGGGCTGCGCGCTGCTGAGTATTAGCTGGGCGGGTCGGTCCACGGCGACTCGCGCTCACTTTGCTGGTGTCGCGTCCGCTTCACCGCTCCATTTGACGCGCTCGGCGCGCTTGACCACACCGTTCTCGATGAAGACGTCCCATGGCGGCGTAATGACCCATGCTTTGATGATCGCAGGCATGTCGACGTGCAGGGCTGGGTTCGGAACTTCGTTGACGAACAGTCTGCCCGTGTACGCAGTCGGCGTCGGGAGTTGAATCAGCACGTACTTCGGAGCGCTCGCGGGATCGGCCTTCTGCTTCTCCGCGAGTTCGCGCAGATGATCTGCGCAGTGATTACACGAGGCGTAATAGATGATGAGTGTCGCGTCGGGAGGGAACGCTGACACATCGGTCCACCGTCCGAGTTCAGTGTCAACGAGTCGTCTTCCAACCCAACTAATCGGGCGCAGAATGACTTGGTCGGGAATCAGGTCGGGGAGCTGCCAAGGCGCACTCGCTCGCTCCGGAACTGATGCGACCTCGGGGACGCGCGTGGGCGATGGGGGCGCGACAACACTGCGACTAACAACAGAGCGGGCTTCGACAGGTCTGAGCGGGCGCATGCGCGCATCGGAATACCAACCCAAGGCGAGCCCCAGCGCGAACCCAAGCGGGGCGGCGATCCCCGCAAGGCGATTCACCCGCCACGGACGGCGCTGTGCAACGACGATCAAAACGGCGACGAGCAGACTGATGTCGATGGCGAACACGATCCATGCAGGCATCGGAAGCGCGCCGCCGAAGCAGCCGCACGTGGCCGCACCGGTTCGTAGATGCAGCACGAGGATCACCGCAAACGTGGCGAGGAGCGCGGCGAGTGGTGGCCATCCGATGCGCGGGACGAAGAGGGCAAAGAACGCGATCGTCGTCTCGACAACCACTGCGGCAGAGATCACGAGGAACGGATCGATCTCAAGCGCAAGAATCGGAGCTGGAAGCTCCTTCGGCGTTCCCGCAAACGCTTTCGCGAAGGCGCCTGCGAGAACCCAGAGCGCTGCGATGCGAACGACCCAATACACAAGCGCATGTTGCGACGGCGAGACGGCAACTTCGACTGCCTTCTCAGCCCGGGCTGCTCTCTCGACGTTGACGGCTGCGCGCTTGGACATGCCGCGACAGACTACCGCAGTCTGAGCGCTTGGGTCGGTGAGCGAGTTACTCAGGCAAGCGCGCGGTGTCGGACTTTCGGTCGCCACGTCCGCTTGAATGGGGACCCACATCGGCACGCTGCCGACACCTGCGGGGGACGCTTCAGGGTTTACGAAGTACTGGGATAAGAATAACCTGAGGTGGCAGAACGGTGCGGGCTGGCACCCAGATGCACGGGGATAGAAGATGCACGAGGATAGAACGGGCAGATCGTGTTTCGCTCGCAGTTTCAGTTGCTGTTCTGATATCGCTCTTGTGGGACTGATAGCGCCTCGCAAGCCGGAACGAGATCCAGCAACATGCTCTTTCACTTTGAACATCGATCGCAGCCTGTCATCGAGCGAAGGAACTTCGTTCGTCGGATCGCGACAGGGTTTACCGTGGGGTCGTCGCTGATCTTCGTGTCGCTGCTCGTTGGTATGCCGGGCTATCGATACTTCGAGGGGCTCTCCTACGAGGACTCCTTCATCAATGCCGCGATGATCCTGTCGGGCATGGGACCGCTGTGGTCACCAGTGACCACCGAAGGGAAAATATTCGCTGGCCTGTACGCGCTCTATAGCGGGCTCGCCGTCATCGCGATCGCTGGCATCGTGTTCGCGCCGTTCCTGCATCGGCTGCTGCATCTCTTGCACGCTGATGACAAGAACTCAGCCGACTGACACTAGCAGCTAGCCCCACGCGCCAAGCAGGATGGCGAGATCAGCGGCGTCGACGATTCGGTCCCGGTTCAGATCGCTGGCACCGCTAGTGGCGCCGAAGTCTCCAAGCAGAAGCCCGAGATCGACCGCGGCCACTATGCCATCGCCATCGAGGTCGCCGAGGCGGCGGAGAAAGTGAGTACTCACGTAGTCGCCGACCGCAGTTCCGACTTGATTGCCGCCGTCGGCGTCCATCTGGAAGTGCACGCCGAGGTAAATGCGGCTGCGTGCGTTCTCAAGCGCAGCTTCCCTCAAGCTCGTGAAGCTGCGGTAATAGCCCGGGGTGTCGTCAGACGTCGCGGTGAAGCTGATCGCATCGGTTCCGTAGAAATGCCGAACGACTGCCGCGTGCGAAGCGCCGAAGGTCGCATGGCCGGAGATCCACGCTGGGAACGGCGGCGTATAGATCGTCAGCATCGGAGAATAGGAAAGCCCTTCCCAACCAAGATCGGCCACAGTCGCCGGATTGCCGTCAGCGTCGCCAGCCCGGATCGCAGTGATGGGTCGCCACAGGTCGATATCAGTTGAATACTTGCAGTCCCAAGCCGCGATACCAGCGTCGGCCATGCCTAGCGCGACGAGCGCGAAGAGCCGCGCGTTCGCGAGGAGCGAATTGCCCTGGCCTTGTGCGATGACTTGCGTGATGTGGAAGAGCTGTCCGGGCGGCTTGAAGGTTCCGTCTTTGTCGTTCGCCCAGAAGATCGCGAGCTGGGTTTGATCGGCGGTTCGCGTCACGCTGTCGAGCGCGCCGCTTGTGCGGACATCTTCGTAGTCCGCGGCGTATTGCGGGCTCGCGAGTAACTCCGCCGCCGTGTTGTAGCCGTAGGGGCCAGAGGTCGGCCGGAACTGGTCGCCGCTCGTCATGCACCACGGCGTCACATTTGGCCAGTGCGGACTCGCGGGAGCACTAAAGTTAGGCGGTGTCGGAATCCAATCGCCCGGAATGCTGCCGGGTACGTAGGTGACGAAATCGTCCGCGCCGTCGTTCGCTCGCGCAGCGGCGCATGCCCCGGCGCACGCCTTGCCCAGCGCAATACCCGCGTCTTTGGCGCGTCCGTCGCGAAGAGCGGCGAGCTGCGATGCATAGAGCGCGTCGAATTGCCGGTGCAGCGAGGGACTTGCGTACAGCTCAGACATCGCCTGATGGGCCGCGGTCGCGATCGCGGCTTCCATCGACGTGCCGGGGGGGCAGGGGACGAAGTTGAGATATGGCTCGTACAGACGATCGATCGAGTTCGCAGCGTCGAACATCGCGACGTGCACAATGGCTGCCTCGCGTGAGATCGGGCCGGGCGGGCCACCGGTCTCACGGATCGCCTGTTGAAGCTGAGTGTTCCAGTCGGTTACGACATCGCCGAGGACGGTCACCGATATCGCCGCAGTAAAGAGCGTCGGCGCGAGCGAGCAGCGCCCGATGAGTCTGTTTACGTTAGGGTTCATGGTTGTGCCCCTAGAATGGAATGAAGCGGATGGAAACATACGACGCATTCAGCTTCGCACCACGCAAGAGAGGGAGCGACTCTCGCCAAACTAACGCGCTCTACCGTTCGGGCCTAAGAAAAACTGCGAGAAACGGCGGCGGCAACCAGTCCGAGTTCGAGGAGCTGTGCACGGCCGATGCCCGCCCAGACGCTCGGTACGCTCCCATGCGATGCCACTGCTTGTCAGACCCATCGAGCCGCGCGATCTCTCCGATATCCGCGCTGAACTCACGGCCCACTGGGGTTCGTCACAGATCTGGTCGCTTGGTCGCCGGCACAACGCGGACGATCTCCCCGGATTTATCGCCGAGTTGGGCGGTCGATTCGCCGGTCTAATCACGCTGCATGTTGATCCCGGAGGCTGGCAGTGCGAGGTCATCACGCTCAGTAGTCGCTCCGCGCAGCGAGGAGTCGGTGCGGCGCTCCTCGCCGCAGCGGAGCGGTTCGCCCGGGATCACGGTTGCCGCCGCGTGTTCCTGACGACCACGAACGACAACACTCGAGCGATTCGCTTCTACCAGCGACGCGGTTGGCGTTTCGCCGCGCTGCACAAGGGCATCGTCGACCGAGTGCGCACGTACAAGCCCGAGCTTCCGCTGCTCGGGTTAGATGACATCCCGATCCGTGATGAGATTGAGTTCGAGTGCTGGTTGGATGGCACGCCAGACTAACAAACGAGAGATCCGTCGAGAGCAGCGAGAGAAGTGAAAGGAGGCCGAAGATCCGCTGTCGGACCTTCGGCCTCTGGTCTACTTTCGTCGTTCACGAGACGATCACTGTCCGCACTGGCAGGCGGCGACGCACTGGTTAGCCGCCTCACCTACGCAGATGCTGTCCCAAGTGTTGACGCAGCAGAACGGATCGAGGTTGCAGACGCAGGCGGCACAGCCGGGCTGATCGCAGCTGCCGCCACCGTGGGAGAAGCAGCAGTTACTCGCAGCGCACGGCCCCCAGCCGCCGAGCAAGACTGCGAGATCGGCTGCGTCGACACGGCCGTCGTGGTTGAGGTCGGACGGACTGCCTCCGCCAGCGTTCCATGCTCCGAGCAGGATGGCGAGGTCGCTCGCGTCAACGCCGCCGCTGTTGTTGATGTCACCGACGCAGGGAACTTCGATCAACGCTGGGCGACCCTCCAGAGTATCGAGATCGTTCCACTGGCCGCTCGCTCCCATTTCAACGAAGTCTTGGTTGCCTTGATTGTTCGGCTCACCTGGGAACCATGGGAACGCGAAACCAATCGCTTCGTGGGTCACAGTTTGGAACTGCCCCTCGATGAGCTGATCAGTGAGACCGATGAACGCCGAATTGACATCTCGGAATGGATCGAGCAAATTAAGCTTGAGCCACGTATTCTCCGCTGCGGTGTTAGGCACCGCGAGATATCCACCGAGGTTCTCGGCTGCCTTCTGAGCCTCCGTCCACGACGCCGACTGCGTCACCCAGTAGCGGTGCTTTGAGGCGGGATTGACAAACGGTCCATGCAGTGCGAGCGGCTTGCACCACGCGTTGGCTTCGCCGACGCACGTACTGTCCCAAGAGGTGTTGCAGCAGAACGAATCCACCGCGCACACGAGGTTGCAGCACGACTCAATGTCGCAACCCGGGCCGTGAGTGGAGAAACACGAACCGCCCGCAGTACCGCACAGACGAACGCTGACTTCGGTCACCGCACGAAGCGAAGTGAACGCAAACAAGTCGTTCCATCGCCCGCCGCTCGCCTCGAGCTTGACAAAGTCCTCGTTCCCAAAGTTGTTAGGCTGGCCGGGTAGCCAATTGGTGTAACTCACTGGTGCGCCGCTTGACCAGACGAAGTTGCCTTCGGACGTCGCGTCGTTCAATCCGATCCAGAGATCGCTGTTGCCGACGGTTGGGACGGCATTGCCAAGGTTGAATCGAATCCACTCGTTCTCCGTACCGGAGTTGACGGTCAGAGGATCCGAGCCTTGCGAGACCGCCTCTGCGCGAGCGAATTGCCATGCGGAGGGGGAGAGCAGCGTATGGACGTGACCGGTGTGCGGATTGATGATCGGGCCCGCTTCGACCTGCGGATTGCACCAGAAGGCGGCCTCGTCGACGCAGATGCCGTCCCAAGAAATGTTGCAGCAGAAAGCGTCGACAGCGCAGACGAAGTTGCAGCAATCTGTGTCATTGCAAAACGGATTCGAGTGCGTGCTGGTGCAACTTCCCGCGTCGGGATCGCCGCAGAAGAAGACCTCGACTTCAGCGATGGCTTTGCGCGTCGCGGTTGGCGGAAGATCGTTCCACTTGCCTCCCGCGTCGAGGACGTGCACGACGTCTTCCAGACCGCCAGCGTTGTCGGGTTGTGTCGGGGCCCAGTTCACGTAGTTGACCGTTTCGCCGTTCGACCAAACGAAGTTCCCTTCGTTCGTGATGTCATTGAGTCCGATCCAGTAATTGCCAGCTGGCTGGAGATTCGCCAAGACCCAAGCGTTCTCTGCTGCGTTCGAGAGCGTGACGAGGTGGCCGCCGAGCGTTCCAGCCTTGTCGCTCGCCTTCTTCCACGTTGAATTGTCGAGCGCGTAGTACTTGTTCCCATTGGTCGGGTTGACGACTGGACCGCTCGTCACGTTCGATACGCAGAAGTCATTTGCCTCACTGACGCACTGATTGTCCCAACTGTTGTTGCAGCAGAATGGGTCGAAGGCGCAGACTGCGTTACATCAGTCCGTGTCGTTACACCCCGGTCCGTGGGTGACGAAGCAATCGCCACCCGCTCCACATTGACCAAACGTGACCGTCGCTGGCGCGAGCAAACAGCTTGCTGCCAGGACCACTTGTTTCCAATTCATGGGTATCTCTCCTCAGATCGACATCCGCACCACCACACGAAAATGGTCACCGGGGTGGTGGCCTTAGCGGCGGTACCTGTCGCCCTCCAGTAGATCACCAACGTCTGCTCGATTGCCTGCCAAGCGAAGAACAACCACCGCGCCGAGGTCTCAGCCCTTGCGAACAAGACCACACCCGGCACCCCCCAATCTCTCAATACGCGGCCGCGCCAGCCTCAGCCACGGCATGATCCTGGTCGCCCGATCCGCCGCTCACGCCGACCGCGCCAACCACCTTGCCGCCGCGCTTCAGAGGCACACCGCCAGCAAAGATCATGATGCGCCCGTCGTTTGACGCGTGAATGCCAAAAAACTGGCCGCCAGACTGGCTGTGCAGTGCGAGGTCTCTCGTCTCGATATCGAACGCCCGGGCCGTAAACGCCTTCTTCATCGAAATGTCGATCGAGCCGATCCACGCGCCATCCATGCGGATGTGCGCCACGATGTTTCCACCGGCGTCTGCGACCGCGATGTTCATGGGCTGACCGATCTCCGCTGCCTTCTTCTCAGCAGCGGCAATGACACGGCGGGCATCGGCAAGGGTAACCATTGGGGACGATTCCTCGTTGTTGGGCGTTGCGGAGAATTCAATCGTGACGGCGACCGCCGCGTGGCGGATTGTGACTTGTCGCGAGCATTGTGCAACGCGATGCGGAACATCCAACGCGACGCGGTGCGAGTCACTCGACTAACAAGCGACCTTCACTCGTCAATTTTCGTGGCGAGCGGCGGACGTCATTTTCGTTTCAATGGAATTTCCCCGTGGAATACTCTGCAAGCGTCGCTACACTGCGGCCCTCGACCGCGCCGCGCGGTCGGCACGCACAGATCACACGTAGCCCGCTTCGACGGAGATTCGGCGCAAGTCAGGCTCTCCCGAAGCGTGTTCCGAGCGGAACCGGACGTGAGTACGAGGCCCGACGTGAGTATGAGGATTGAATGACCCAAGCCGCTGTCCGCAAGGACGCAATTCCCGACGTTGCGATTCTGCCGACTCCGGTCTTGGCGAACTCTACCACTCGTCGCAAGAAAGCGCACATCGCGCTCCCACTCCCCGACGCGGTGGTCCCAGGTGACATTGTTTGGACGTACGTCATCGCGATCAGTGCGGTGCATCTCATCGCGTTGACGGCAGTGTTGCCGTGGCTCTTTAGCTGGTCCGGTCTCATCTCGATGCTCGCCGGCGTTCACGTGTTCGGTTGGGGGATCAATCTCTGCTACCACCGGCTGCTCGCGCACAAGAGTGCGAAGGTGCCGAAGTGGCTGGAGCACACGTTTGTCGTGTTCGCGCTCTGCTGTATGCAAGACACACCGGGAAAGTGGGTCGCGACGCATCGCTACCACCACAAGCACTCGGACGAGACAGCAGATCCGCATACGCCGCTCGTCGCGTTCCTCTGGGCGCACGTCGGGTGGCTGCTCGTCCGCAACCGGGCGACCCAGAACGTCGGAACCTACCGGCGCTTTGCTCGCGACGTGCTTGAAGATCCGTTCTATCTCGCACTTGAACTTTCGTCGGCGTGGATCTGGATTTATCTCGGCCATGCGGCGCTCTTCTTTGCTGCTGGCTTCGGTGTCGGTTGGTTATTCGACGGCTCCGTCGCCGCTGGCGTGCAGTTCGGTTTGAGTCTTCTCGTCTGGGGAGTGTTTGTGCGCACCGTCGCGGTGTGGCACATCACTTGGTCCGTCAACTCGCTGACCCACCTCTTCGGCTACTCGAACTACGACAACGGCGACCACAGCAAAAACAACTGGCTCGTTGGGATCGTCGCGGCGGGTGAGGGCTGGCACAACAACCATCATCACGACCCTGCGAGCGCATCGAATCAGCATCGCTGGTGGGAGATCGACGTGATCTACTACGAGATTCTGCTCTTGCAACTCCTCGGACTGGCGCGCGACGTTGTCCCGCCGAAGTTCCGACGCGACGCTGCACGGGCAGAGCGGTCGCGAACGCGGCGCTAGCTGAGTGAACCTGCCGTCGGTGATTGAGGAGATTGCCCAGACTCCGCGCGGGCTGGTGCTGGTCACGGGTACGACGGGCAGCGGAAAGACCACAACGCTTGCCGCGATCATCCACTCCATCAACCAGAAGCGCGGACACCGCATCATCACGATCGAAGATCCGATCGAGTTCGTGCACACCTCGAAGCGATCGTTGATTGCGCAGCGCGAACTGGGGAGCGACACACCGTCATTCCTCGCAGCGCTGCGAGTCGCTCTTCGTCAGGATCCGGATGTGATCCTCTTGGGCGAGCTGCGCGATAGCGAAACGACGCGCACGGCGCTACAAGCCGCAGACACCGGTCACGTCGTCTTTTCGACGATGCACACCACGAACGCGTCGCAGACGCTTCAGCGCATCATCGCGCTCTTTCCATCCGATGAGCGTGAGCTCCTCCTCATGCAACTCGCCGGAAATCTTGAGGCGGTGATCAGCCGACGCCTCGCACGGACGTTGAACAAGAGAGATCGCGTTCCGGTGGTCGAGATCATGCGCAGCACGCCGGTGACACGGAAGTTGATCCGAAAGGGAACGCCGAAGATGCTTCCGCAGGCGATCGCGAACGGCGATGCAGGCATGCAGCTCTTCGATCAACATCTCGCCAAGCTGTGGAAAGCTGAGTTGATCAGCGGCACTGAGGCGCTACGGATGGCGACGAATCCGGAAGCTGTCGCCATGATCATGAAGGGATTGTCGGCTGGCGACTTGGCGACCAGCGTGTTTGGTGCGGGATGAGTCGTTAGAGCGATTGCTGGAGCGCCTCGTGCAGTGGATCGAGCATGGTGCCAAATCGTGCCGCGCGTCCGATGGACTTGTCACTGATCGGTCGCGCGGCTTGCTCGCTGCCGAGGGTAGGCGGCGCGTGCTCGCCGCGCCCAGTCGTGGTGGGACTACGCGGCACGTGGTGTTGCATGCACGCGTCGTTCCACGGGAGTCCGATGAAGTCGAGAATGCGGCGCGTCTGCGCTTCTTGATCGCGCACGAGGTCTTCGTACTGCACGGTGAGGATTGGCATTCCGCTCACCGCCTTCCAGTGCTCCATGAGCGCATCGGTGCCGCGAATCGCGAGTCCGATGTGCTTGAGATCGGCGCTCCAGGGGATGGCGCTCGGCTCGATTCGTTCAAAGCAGGAGATGCCGTTATCCATCGGGTCGCGCTGAAGGTGAATGATGCGCGCGTCGGGCAGCGCCATAGCGACGAGTCCCACCATCGTCCAGTTCTGGAGATGCTTGTCAGAAATGCGCAGCGCATTCGGGCCGTATCGGTTCGTTTCCGCGAGGTAGCGGTTCGCGATGCGATCGAGATCCACCGCACCGAAGCGACGGGCGATGCGCGGCCAGGCGGAGTCCGGATCTTTCGAACTCCACTCCGAGGCTTGTCCGCGCAACGCTCTTGTTTCGCCAGCACCACCGGCCTGTGGGTGCGATGCGATGATTCGATCGAGCAGCGTCGTGCCCGAGCGCGGCATGGCTGCGATGAAAACGGGACGTGAAGTTCGTACGGTGGCCTTCGCTGATTTGCGGATCGCTTCGGCGGAGAACACCTCACGCATCAGCGCGACTCCAGCTCGAAACCCAGCCTCGTCAAACTTCACAGGGATGGAGGTGTTTGCCGCCGTGTACGACCGCATCGCATCGGCATACTCACCCCGCTTCTCTTGCGCCTCGCCGATCGAATGAAGGATGTTGTAGCGCGTCATCGCCGGAAGCGCAGCATTCGAGACGTGCGGCGTGAGGACGTCGATTGCTCCGCGCGGATCGTCCATGTCGAGCAAGGTTGCAGCGATGCCGCACGCAACGGTCGCGTCGCCGGGGATCCGCCGAAACGCTCCAAGAGCCTTTTCGAATCGTCCTAGCCGGCGATGAGCCATGCCAGTCAGCAACGTCGCTTCGACGTTCGGCTGATTCTTCAGTATCTGCGCGCACAAGACGATGACATCCTCGTCGCGTCCCTCGCGCCAGTTGAGTTGCGCCCGCGCCAGCGTTGCACCAACGTGAAAGGGGCGAATCCGATCTGCGGTGTCGAGCGCGCCCCGTGCGTCATCGAAGCGCCCCACCTGGGTCAGGACGCGACCGAGTGCGATCCAACCCTCGAGGTACTTCGGTGCCGCCGTCGTCACCGAGCGCGCCGCCGATTCGGCGAGTCCAAGCTGCCCGTTGTTGAGCGCGGCGATCGCTCGCTGCACCATTTGATCGGCCGGAAGTGAGATCACGCAAAGTTCTCCGGGCGCAAGAAGGCAATTTCGATCGCGCCGAAAATGTAAGAGGGGTTAGACCGACCACGCGCCGAGGAGAATCGCAAGATCGCCGCCATTGACGACGCCGTCGCAGTCAATGTCGGCGATGCCGCTGAGTCCCCAGAGTCCAAGGAGTATCGCGAGGTCTTTGCCGTTGACGAGCCCATCACCAGAAAGATCGGCGAGCCCCGGCGCAGATGGCAAAGCGGTGCAGACAATGGCTTCGACGACGGCACCACCCACGAGCGTGACATCGACGTGTGCACACACGCGGCACTGCCGAGGCAGGTCGAGGCCGGGACCAACAGTGGTGTTGGCGGTGAAGTCGGAGATGGTTCCGTCGGCGTTTCCGTCGCCATCAAGGTCGACGTCGTCGCCTACTCGCATCAGAATGTTGAGATCGTTCGCCTTCGGTCCCGGCGTGATCACGAAAAGAAGTTCTCCGGCGCTCGAGTTCCAGATGGCACCGACTTGGCCGAGATCGTTCAGTCCGACGGCGAGCGGGTTGCCGGTCAAGGTAATTCCGAGCCCGAGCACAAAACTTTCGCGGGCGACGGCAGTGCTGTTGAGCACGAGGAAACCGTCTTCGGAAGTCCCGGCATCGGTGTCGCCGGAGAGCGCCCAGTCGCCGGCGTTGTTGACTTTCATGTCGCCGAAGTTCTGCCAGTTGCCGCCGAACCCGGTCGGGAAGCTCTCGCGCGCGAGGATCGACCCTGAAAGGATGACAACGTCGTTGCTAGTTGAGGGGGCGGAGATCGTGACCTTCACGATGTACTCCGATCCGTCGGTCGAGAAGTCGTACGGGAAGCCGACACTCGGACCACTCGTGATGAGCTGGCCGTCGATCGTCTCGCCGCTCGCAAGCACTTTGACGCCGCCTTGGTACAGAGCACGCGCGAACGCGCCGCCACCCTGGACCGGGGAAGTGCCTGAAACCCACGTCGGCGTTCCGTTGGCATCCATCTGCGGTCTGGAACAGAATGTTAGATATTGGCCGGGCAACCCGGGAGCCGGGTCCGTCTCCTTAAAGAGCGACGCGCCGTTGACCCAGACCGCGTCGAGTGAATCTTGCGACGGGCTGTAGACCCAGTCGCCGTTGTCACTGATACCCATCGTCGTCTCGCCACCCACGAGGACGACGGGAAGGGCATCACTGTTGAGCCAGACGATGCCGCCATCGAACCAAACGAAGTGGTTGTTGCCGGTGCCCGGATCGATCGCACCCACAAAAGCGACGCGGCCATCCCGGGTGAGGAAGGGGTTGTTGAGGACACTGATCGGAGCACCACCCGAGCCGAGCGTCGGCTGTCCAGTGACAGCGAGTCCCGTGATGGGTTGGTTCACGGGGCTACCGGCGCCAGCGAAAGCAGAGGGGATGTGTGCGAGCGAGGCGACTATCAGAGCGCGAGCGAGTGTCATCGAGGTCTTCTCCTAGCGGTCCCAGCGTGACGAAGTCGTTGACCGGAATGGCCAGCGTACCGCGGTGGGCTGCGAGAACGGGCGAGTCGCGAGCATGCAGAGGAGCGCACTCAGAGCGCCTCAGGATGAGAACGACCGGATCAGACCGACCGGCGTCGCACGAAGCGAGAGCTGAACGTCAAGCGCTCTGTGAGGGCGGCCGAAGTGCGGGGCATGACTGCGCAGCAGACTTCGATCTACCGTACATCCGCTATCCGATTCGCCTTCCAATCGCTGGCGCTCGCTGTCGCCGCCATCCCGTTCTCGGGCTGCGCGACCTCGAACGTGTCTGAAACGCCATCGGTCGCGCGCTCGGATTCGATGCCGCCTGTCTCGCCAAAGGAGGCGATGGACCGGCTGCTCGTCGGCAACCAACGATTCGTCAGCAATCAGGACAACGGAACGCAGCGTGACCCGAGTCGCCGCGCCGAACTTGCGAAGGGGCAGCATCCGTTCGCGATTGTTCTAGCGTGCTCCGATTCGCGCGTTCCGCCCGAACTCGTCTTTGATCAGGAACTCGGAGATATCTTCGTCATCCGCGTCGCGGGGAACACAGCCGACGACGTCGCGCTCGGATCGATCGAGTACGCGGTCGAGCATCTCGGCGCGAAGCTCGTCGTCGTTCTCGGACACGAGAGGTGCGGCGCGGTTTCCGCTGCGGTCAAGGGCGGCGAGTTGCCCGGACACCTGCCCAAGGTCGTCGCCGACATCCTGCCGCTCGTGGCAGCATCCAAGGCGCATCCGGGCGATCCCGTCCACAACTGCGTCTGGCACAACGCGGCGACCGTGGCCGCGCGGATACGCGAGTCGGGCCCGATCCTGAACGAGTTCGTCGAGCGCGGCGACATCGTAGTCGTGAGCGCTGTGTACGACCTCGACACGGGGATTGTGCGCTTCCTGCCGAAGACGCAGGAGGGCTCAAGAGCCGGGCGCGTCGCCGACGCCGCCGGTGTCCGTTTCATCGGGCCCTGACCGGCAGGTGAAGTCTCGGCAGCGAGTTTCGATCGGGTGCCAAGCGCGATATCGTGCCGCACCTCGACCGTGATGGGCTTTGCAGATTCAACTTCTGGATCGACCGAGCGACGTGACGCAACACGGGGCGCGTGGTCTCGTGGTGCGAGCGCTCGCCCGTTCTTTCTCCGTTTCGCCCGACTGTGGACCGTGGCGTCGCTCTTCGTTCTCGCTTCCTGCGCACCGCTTGGTCCGCGTGGCGTCTCCTTCCAACTGGACACGATCGAAGGCGTCGAAGCGCTCGATCCGTCTCTGGTGCCGCTGCTCAAGTCGGACCCGGTCGTCCTCCTGGCCATGTTTCATCTCGCGAGCGCGGCGGACGTGGGGGGAGAGGTCGAGCTCCCCGAGTACCTCCGCGACATGGAGCCGGAGGTGACGATTGCCCGCGAGCAACTTCGGACGATGCCACCTGACGTTCACGCTCGATTCGTCGAGCAGATCCGGCTGGCTCGCGAACTGGAACCAGAGTGGAACGACGTCCACTACAACTGGGGCTACACGTTTGGCGTGATGGGTCTCTCGCCGGAGCGGACGTTCGACATCTTGGACGGATGGGAGCAGTTCGAACACAACACTCCGATTGGCAAGGGACTCGGTCTCTCGATGAGCGAAGGTGCGTTCGGCTACCTGTGGGATCTCGAACACGGGATGGCGGGATACGCGGCGGGAGCTGCGGAGTCGGAAGAGGAAGCGCCGACCGTGCGTGCCGGTGCTGTGAGCGAGGCGTCACCGACGCGATCGCGCGTCGAGGAACCCGTGCAGGATACGACGCGCTCGTCGACTGAACGGCCTGCTGCGCCGCCGGTTAGCTAACACTCGCCCGCTAACATTCGCCCCAAGCTCCGAGCACGATCGCAAGATCAGCACCGTCGACTATGTTGTCAGCGTTGAGGTCGGCCGTGCAGGCGCCACCAGCGCAGCCCCAAGCACCGAGCACGACCGCGAGATCGGCGCCGTCCACATTGCCGTTGCCGTCGAGGTCGCCCAAGCAATCGGGGATTTCGGTGCCGAAGACTTCGAGATCCTCCGAGGGGATGTTCGACCAGCCCGGCTGATCATGCTCCGATGGCACTAGGTTGGAGCGGCTGCGCGACAGCCGCAGCACCGTTCCCACTGGCTTGCCGACGAACGCCGACGCGTCGGCGGGCACCCACGATCCAGCGGAGCCGCGTTTGAAGGCGAGGACTCCCGCGTTACACACGACGTGCATGGTTCCAGAACTATCGAACTCGACACACGTCGGATTCACGATTGACGGGTGCGTGAAGAATTCGATCGCAACGGTGCCCGCTGCGCTCTTGTAGATGCCGAAGATCGTGTTCGATGCGTCGGACACGATCCACACCTAGGCTTGGATCGGGCAGATTGCTATCCGCCGGTTGCCTCCGAGGGGAACTAACGTCGGCACGTTGAGTACTTCCCATGGCTCGACGCGCGAGGTGATGTCGCGCGGAATGCGGAGAATCTTTGCCGGGAGCGACGACGAGAGCAGAACGACTCGGTCGGCCGCATCGTCGTACGCAAGAGCGCTGTACGCACCTGGCAGCGCGGCCGTCCATTCGGTCATTGGCGTTGCGTCGGGGGCAAATCGGCGCAATGTTGGCGTCGTCCCACCCAGCACATAGAGGTCGCGTTGCCGGCCCGTCGTAACGCGTGTGGCACCACTGATCGTCGCAATCTTCGTGGAGACGCCCGAAGCGGGGTCGATGCGATGCAGCGTCTTGGGTCCGCCGGCCACGGCCGTGTTGTTGAGCGAGAAGAGAGTCGCGTTGTCTTGCTGCACCGCGAGGTCGATGACCGCGAGCCCCGGAGTCGGCTGCCACGAACCGCTCCCGTTTCCCGGCGCGCCAGCGAAATTCGAAACACCGAACTGCTGCACGTTTGTCGCCGTGAAGCTGAAACCGGCGCGCGGCGTGATCGTCAGAACCGTGTCGAGGATTTTCCACTGCGCGTCGCCGGACGACCAATCGAGCGTCGTGACGGTTCGCAGATGGATATCACCGCTCGAATCTTGAATCGCGGCTTGGAGCGCGAGCGTGTTCCATCGTGAGTTCGTGAAGGGCTCCTGGGTGAGCAGGCTCGATGAGTTCGATGGATTCCGGACGTCCATCCAATGCTCGAAGTTGGCATTGCGAAACCCAGCGGCGTAGGCGCAGCAGTGTCCGCCATCGCGCTTGAGGAGCGGCAGCCCGGACGACGAGCCAATCAGGTCGTAGCGGCCGTAACACACGGCGATGAGCGGGTGCGACGGCGTTGCCGCGACCTGCGCGACGACGCTGTCGCTCGGGGACCAGCCGCCAAAAGCCGCGAATATCGCGGTATCGAGTTGGTCTTCGGTGCCCGAGTCGTGGATCCAACTTACGACGCCGAACTGCTGGTTCGTCGTGTTCGTTCCGCAGCCTTCGGGGTCGACGCCGGAACCGGTCGACATGATGATGCCCATCAAGTCGATCAAGGTGGTTGCTTGGTTGTAGGTTGCTGGGCTGTTCCAGTTCGTCGGCCCTGGAATCACGTCGCCAAACCCGTGATTGGCTGCGTAGGTAAGTAGATCCATCGCCGAGGTCGGAACGCAGTGGCACGAGCCGTTACCGTCGAGCGTGATCCGCTTCTGGTCGAAGTCCGGAATGCCAACGCGGCGGACGTAGTAGTCAGTGGCGCTCGTGTAGCTGGACGCGACGACGTCGGCACCCGCTGCGCTCACGATTCCTGCGGTGATCACGCATCCCGCGATCAATCGGTCAACTCTCTGCATGACGATCCTCCGGTGGCGAAGCCGCTGGGGCGCGAACCGCGCTGTCACGTATGCTCGCGGTCGCTGCCGTCCATTTAGCGCGAGTCGAATGAAGGATGCGCCAGTTTTTTGGATGTTTGGGATCAAAGCCGAAAGTCGGCGCGATAACGATGGCTCGCGCCCGTTCACCCCGCTGGCAGCCCCGTCGACCGCGCAGTGGTGCCATTCGCATGTCACTGCGGCGACGGTCCGCTGTTCCGCCGGAACCGTCGGCACGCGAGCTTGCTGCGACGGTCGGTGTCGTCGATGGAGAGCCAAGCGCCGCGGTGCTTCACGGCAACGGCTGCGTGCTGGGGGAAGTCGAAGCTGAAGACATGTCCGCAGATTCCGCAGATTCGCGCAGATTGCGAGGCAGCGAACTGGATGCTCGTGGTGACCCTCACGGTACAGCGATCATGGTGTTTGTCGCTGGCCGACGCATGGCGGTTGAGCGTCGGCTGAACCCGCGTCCAGCGCGCGACTCGAGCAAACATCGTTTTCAGGCGCTTCAGGCTTTCGTGTGGGTACGAAGATAGGAAGACGAGTTTTCAGGCGGCGCAGCGTGCGCTCTGGCGCGTTCGTTGCGTCTGTTGAGCGGTGGTTTCACCACATTTTCCCGCAGCGCCCGATCGAGCGGCGGCACTACCAAGCCGAGTCTGCGTTTCATTGCGTCCACAGCTGAAGCCACACTGATTCGAGTTCTTGTGACCCGAGCTGAGTTGTTCTCGTCGTTGTAGCCGTCTTGATGTCGACCGCGCGTCGACCGTCGGGCGATGCGACCTTCGACGAGACGATCGCCCCGTCCTCGGAGACGATCTCTCCAAGGGCGCGCGAGATCGAAACAGCGCCAGTCTCGAGATCAATCTCGACACCGACGACCTCACCGGCCCACCGTGCGGAGGGGCCTTCGAACGCCAGCCGCCGGTCGTCGACGATTCGGGCCCGTCTGATTCCCCCGATAGGCACGAGGGCATCCCCCTTCAGCTCAATCTGACGGACTTCCCCCGCGGTCCCCACCATGAGGTGCGTCAGAAGGGCACGCTTTGCTGGCGTCGGCATTGGCGGCGGACCCAGCGTCACCGTCGCCCACTCAATCCGCGGTCCCGCGCCGACTGCGGCGGTCCCTGCCTCAAGTTGCCAATTCGCTCCGGGACCGGGTTGGCCGATCGCGATCGCTTCCGACTCAGCGACCACGCGCACTGCGCCGTTCGACATGTCGACCACGACGATCTCGACTGGGTACGGGGCCGTCGCCGCGCTGGTTGCCGGTCCGACGAGCCGGTCACGTCGAGCGACGATCGAGCGCCCGTCTGGAGTGAATCCGCAGACGCGAACGAAGCCATCCGCGTTGCTGCCGATCACCTTCGTGTGCGACTGCTGCGCGACGGTGTCGAACCAGCGGATCTCTTGATTCCAACCGCTTGTCGGGTCGAACACCGCCCACGCGAGTATGCCGCCATCGTCCGACGCGACCCACTCCCCAGCTGCCGGTTTTTGGATGACGCAGTGTGACAGATGCCGAAGTTCGTTCGACGGCGGACAGTCGATGATGTCAACGCGGGTAGCGAGGGCAGCGTAGGCAAACTGCCGAGGAACGCGCCACAGCGGCCAGCTTGCGAACCGAACAAAAAACGCGTTCGGCCACGCTTCGAACGGTCGGAACGGCGCTAGGGTCGACCAAAGCAGCGTGCCACGTATAGCGAGCGCGCCAGCGAGCGCGATGGCGATCGCAGCCAGCGGGAGCGGAAGCAGGCGCCACGCGAGTCGTCGCCCGATCACGCGTTGCTTTTGTCCAAGCTGCGATCCGCACTCTGGGCAGCGCTCAGGAAGGCGAACCGATATATCGAGTTCCTGATTGCATCGTCGGCAGTAGGTGCGACCAGCCGCGCGCGGGCGACGCACGGTTCGAACAGTCCACCACGATGCGATCGCGAGCCCAACGACGAGGGCAATCACGCCGAAATCAGCTCGATGGTTGTCAAGCCAAGGCCACGGACGTGCGTCGACGAGTCGCTCTACGAGGATGCGTTGGCCGTCCATCGTCCACGTCGGCGTCGGCGAATCGAGCGTCGCCCGCGCGTCGGGCAACTCGATGCTGCCTGCGAAATTCTGAACGTCAGTCTCTTCGATCAATGGTGAACTCGCAGTGCGAGGCGCGGGTTGCCGCTCATTCTACGCAGAGTACGCGAGATACGGTCGAGACTCACACGAACGTACGCCCGAGCGGAACACCGCGCCAAAAACGCAAACGCCCCGATCGATCGATCGGGGCGTCTGTGCTCGATTGATAGCTCTCGAAGAGCCGCGAAACCCGCTGTCCAGTACTACTCAGCACGGCCCCCAGCCACCGAGCAGCACTGCGAGGTCAGCGGCGTCGACGAAGCCTGATCCATTGAGGTCTGCGGCACCGCTGCCGCCCCACGCACCAAGCAGCACCGCGAGGTCGGCGGCGTCCGTCATGCCGTTGCCGGTGAGATCGGTCGGACAGGGGACGCCTTCGAATTCGTAGCAGCCGCGATCGAGGTAGCTCACTGGGCCGAGGCCCATGTTGGCGGACGCGGCGTCGTCGATGAAGCGCTCGGTGCCGTCGAGGTCGGTGGTGTACGCGCTCGGCAAGAGCCAGTTCGACATCGCGTTGTCGATCGCGTTCGATGCCGCGAGCAGGCGATAGTCATCATCGGCGGTGCCGCGAACGAGGTCAGCGCCGAGCGGATTCACGAAGGCGGGATCGTTGCCGTCGTTGCCAGCGCCGCCGAAGCCACCGGTCCACCCGAGGACGGACGTCGCCGCAACGTCGAGGAGGCCGAGCGACGTGAGCTGTCGTTGTTCAAGCACGCCCGCGAGTCCGGCGTTCTTCCACAGAATCGAGTTGCGCAGTGTGAGAGCTGCTGCCGGGGCGATGTACACGCCGCCGCAACCAGCTGCGGTCGAGATGTTGTCGACGATCGTTGAGTTGACGATGAGTCCGTTTGCAACAGCGATGAAGCTCACAGCGCCGTTGCCCGCGCCGTCGTTGCCATGCACGAGCGTGTTGACGATGCTCGGCTGTCCGCTTGAGAGAAGTATCGCGCTGCCAGCGCCGGTGCTCACGTTCATGTTGAAGCGGCAGCTTTCGATCGTCACGTCACTGGTCAGCGCGAAGAGGCCAGAGCCACCATCGAGCGACTCATTCTGTCGCACCCAACAATCGCGAATCACTGGCGCACCGTTCTGAATCACGATGCCGCCGCCGAAGCTCCGTAGTCCCGCAGCGGGGCCGTTCGCGTTGCCCTTCTGCACGATGAAGCCAGACATGCCACCGGTGGCATCGACGTTCAGCGCGGCGACAACGTTGTAGGAATTGTCGCCGCTCCCCGCAGCACCAATCGCACCGGAGAGTACGGTTTGATGCGCCAACGCGTCGCGTTCGCTGATGTCGACTTCGCCGCCGGCGAAGCCGCCGATCAACTGCGTGCCGCTGACGAGCGGGAAGCGCAGATTACGATTGTTCGTTCCGCGATCGGGCTGATACGTCCCTTGGGCGACGAGGACGTACTGAATCGGCGTAACCAGAGCGTCGTCCATCGCGTCTTGCAAGTCGGTGTAGGCGTCCGTCCATGTCGTACCGTTGTTGGCGCCCGCGGCCGCAACGTTGACGTATCGAACGTCGCAGACGGTTTCGATGGCGCCCATGTCGACGATCGGTCCAGTGCCAGCACCGGTGTCGAGAACGCTGACTTCGTTGACGTAGCGCGCGTTGCCGTCGAGATCGGAGGTCACCCACGCCGGTACGAGAGCATTGCTGCCAGCGTCGATGCAGGGTGAGGTCCGACGAAGTTGCAGGTCGCCCGCCAGAGCGTCGACGAACTGCGGATCGGTATCGATGTTGCCAACACCGGGCCAGCCGCCTTGGACGTTGCTGCGGGCGACGAGGGTGGTCACGCCAGCGCCGGAGACGTCGATCGAAGTCGTGTTCGACCCAATGATCGAGTTGGAGACGAGCGCGAGCAGCGGGAAGCCCAGGTCGTTGAGTTCGATCCCAGCGGCGCCGCCGTTGTAGATCGTGCAGTTAACGATCGTCACCAAAACTGGATTCGAGATCGACAGGGCTTCGACCGCTACATCGCCGCTGAAGAAGATGCTGTTACTCACGTAGAGGCCTTCGCGGGTCGAGAGGACCTCGCCGTCCTTGTCGTCGAATGTGCAGCGATCGAAGAGGCCGGTCCCGCTGAGCACGTTGGCGCTGCTGACGCTCGTTGCGTCGTTGTCGAGAAAATCGCAATCAGCAAAGGTGCAAATGCCTCTCATTTCGACTGCACCTCCGCCGGTCGCATGGTTGGAATCGAAGAGACAGTCCTCGACTGTGACGTTGCCCGTGATGGACATGGCACCGCCGCCGGTCGCCTCGTTGCTGATGAACTGGCAGTCGATGAACGTCGCGTTGCCGTTGACGTACGCGCCACCGCCGAGGGTGGCGTCACAATTCTTGATGATGCAGTGCTTGATCTCGGGGTCGCCCGTGATATCGAGGCCGCCGCCGGTGGTGTCGCTTCCCTGCTTGATCGTGAAGCCGATGAGTTTGGCGTCTGGTCCAACGCCTCCATCGATGCGAACGGCGGTGTCGATAAAGTCGGCGTCGATGACGGTCAAGGTGGGATCGGCGAAGCTCGATGCCTTCACGGTGATCTCCTTCCCGAGGAAGTCGATCTGCTCGTGATAGGTGCCAGCGGCAACGAGCACGGTGTCGCCAGCCGCTGCGGCGTTGATGGCGTCTTGGATCGTTGGAAACGCCGCAGGGACATTGCGAACAACGGCGCTGGCGGTGCCAGCGGTGAAGAAGAGCGTGGTGGCGAGGGTGGATCGGACAAAAGAGGCGGTGCTAGTCGTGACGAATCGCATTGGAGGGTCCTTGAGTTGACTTGGTAAGTGACGGACAGTCCCGTCAAGCCCTCATGCGACGTGCGGGCCACGGCTCCCTCATCTGGCGACGAAGAAAGTTGAGCGAACGCGACAAGTCGCCGTGGGCGACCCTTCGCTGGCCTCCTTGGCCTTGGTCACGTTCATCACGCCGCTGGCGAGGAGTAGTAGGGCCAGCAGTACGCCGACTTGCGACACCCCATGCCCCATGATCGACGCGCGTTACGGCGCCCTTCGTGAACCTTTGACGAAAGTCCGAGTTTCGCCAGCACGGGTTCGACGAGCGCTTCTGAGACTGGAAGTGGTTCGGGCCCGGGAAAGGTCCCGGAAAAGATACTGCTTGAGCAACACCGTTGGTTTCAGGACGAGCGGTGCGCAGCGAATCCCGCGCAAAAGATCGTGGTCGGGCCACTCAGGTTCGCGTCGCGCTGGCTGCGATGTATCTTCGATCGTCACGCAGCCCGAATGACCATGGCCACGGGTTGCTCCGCCACGTCCGCCGGAGCCTCCTATGGGCAGATTCATCGTTCTTCTTTATGCGCTTGCGTCGCTGCTGGTCTTCGTGATTGCGATGCCCGTGCACGCTGGGCTCGTCGACTCGTTCGTCCTCGCGCTGGAAGAACCTGTGTCGAACGGCGTTCCGGTCCGTGGTGCTGGCAACATCGAAGTGGCCGGTGCCACCGACACCTACGAACTCACGATCGATAAGCCGACGATAGTGTATTTCGACGAGCAATCGTCGAGCTGTGCTCTCACCTGGACGTGCGTCGGGCCAGCGAACGTCGTCGTGTTTGGTGCGAATCAGATGTGCGGGTTAGATCCAAGTCAACAGTACCTCGCGCCGGGCGTCTACACGATCACGGTGACAGGGCCCCAACCTGGAATCTATGCGTTCACAGTTTGGGCGCTCAATCCGCCAGAACAGTTTTCGATCGCGCTTGAGCAGGGAGTGTCGAACGGCGTTCCCGTGGCCGGCGCTGGCAACATCGAAGAGCCTGGCGCCAAGGATCAGTATCAGCTCGCGATCGCCGCGCCGACTTCGGTGTACTTCGAAGAGCAGAGTGGCGGTTGCGCGCTGATCTGGTCGTGTGTGAGTCCCTCCGGGGCACTGGTGTTCTCGGATAGCGCGATCTGCGTGGGTGACCCGGGAGTCTTCGCGCTCAGCGAAGCTGGCCCCTACACCATCACCGTCGCGGGCAACGGTAGCGCGACCGGAACGTATGCGTTCACCGTATGGCAACTTGACGAACCTGAGGTCTTCACGATCGCTCTCGATACGACGATTTCGAGTGGTGTCCCCGCCGCTGGCGCAGGCGTGATCGAAGAGCCCGGCGCGACCGACGTCTATCAGCTCACCATCGCGGCACCGACTGCGATATACGCCGAAGAACTAACGGGTGCGTGCAACATCGCATGGTTGTGTACCGATCCGAACGGCGTCGTCTTGTTCTCAGATTCCGCAATTTGCGTCACTGATCCCGGCTCGCTCACGCTCGCGACTCCCGGCACCTACACCATCACGGTCGTCGGCGTCGGCGGCTCGACCGGCACTTACTCGTTCAAGCTCTGGACGTTGAGTCCACCTCAGGTATTCGAGATCGCGCTGAATGACGTGGTGGCGAATGGCATTCCGGGCACCGGCGCTGGCAATCTTGAGACGCCGGGATCCATTGATGTCTACGCACTCAACGTGGTGTTTCCGACCACGGTCTATTTCGATGAGCTCCGTGGCAACTGTTCGATTTTCTGGGGCGCTGTCGATCCGAACAGCACGTCGCTCTTCGCCAACAACGTGATCTGTGTCACCGATCCGGGGACGTTCACGCTGCTATCTCCCGGAGTGCATCTCATCACGGTCAAGAGTCCATCGGGCGGGATTGGCACATACGCATTCCGAGTGATCGAATCGATGCCTCCGCAACTGTTCGACATCGCGCTTGGCGACATCGTTGCGAACGGCATTCCCGCGGCCGGTGCGGGCAACATCGAACAACCCGGATCGCTCGATGTCTATCGATTCGACGCCGAGGCTGGGGACGTCGTGTGCTTCGACGAGATTGCTGGCGCTTGTTCGCTCGCATGGCAGCTCACCGATCCTCTCAACGCCGCCGTATTCAGTGACTCAGCGATGTGCGTAAACACTCCCGGGAAGCGAACGCTGACGACGACGGGTACCTACACGATCAGTGTGTACGGACCGGGTGGCACAAGTGGCGTCTATTCTTTCGGGATCTTCCCCGGCAGCGCCGCAGACCTCGATGGGGATTGCCACGTAAGTGCCCCAGATCTCGCGATCCTCCTTGGCGCGTGGGGAGTGTGTCCGAGTGGCTGCGAAGCTGACCTTGATGACGACGGCGTTGTGAGCGCGCCGGATATTGCAATCTTGCTTGGCGCTTGGAACTAACAGGCCGCTGCTGGATTCGTAGCGAAGCCCTCACCTACCGCCCCGGCGCGGGCACCGTGCCGCCGCCATCGCCACCTGAGTCCGCGGTCTCACCGCTTCCGGTAAACTGACCGCTGCCATTGGTGAGTTGATAGGCGAATCGCCAGCCACCGGGTGAGTACATCCCCGAGTTCTGCCAGTCGTCAATCGTGACCGTTCCCGACTAGGCGCCCGTCGATACGTCCGACGTGAAGGTTCCCGCCGCGCCAGCTTGCCACCCGGTTTTTTGGTTCCAGTCCGCGTTTCAATTCTCGCGTCAAGTCCAAACGCCTCTGTCCGCGAGGCGCTGCCACTCGATTGCTGCGTCGGCAGCTGGGCCAAAGATCGTCGCGTCGGGCGACATGCTGACAGCATCGAGTGCCACCGAGAGATCGGGGCCCTGCGCCGCGCAAGCGGCGAGAAAAATCGAAGTGCTGGCGAGGGCGAGGATGCGGCGGGAGCGAGGTGCGGGCATGCGCGGAGTTTACGTGTCACGGGCTGCTAGACGCAACACATTCACGAGCGCATGGGCTGGAACGGAACAGAGTTCTGCGGATGCCGACTCGACCTCTCGTATCCGCCAATGGGTTCGACGATCCTGCTTTCGTTCAAGCTTCCCGAGGCGCCGACGAAAAGCTGATCGCCGCTTTCGAAGTGTTCGTTAGTTCCGCGCGGAGCGGCTTGCCGTCTTCTTGACCGTCTTCTTGATGGTTTTCTTGGCGGGGTTTTTCGCCGGTGTCGTCTTGCTCGGTTTCGCAGCGGTTGCTGACTTCTTGGAAGCTCGGGCGCCGCCCGCTGGTTCGGCTAGGCGCGCGACATAGCGCGCGACGTAGGTCTTCGCGGGCACATGCCGAACCGCTTCGCCGACGAGCGCCAGCGGCAGATCGTCGAGCTTCTTGAAGCGAATGCAGCTCTTGCCCATGTCGAGCTTCTTTCCTGTCTTCTTCCACTCACTCGTGAGCCACGCTGCTTCGCGCTCGTCGCCGTACATGCACATCAGGTACAGCGACATGTGATTCTTCTGCGACGCGAGACCCGCGAAGCACAGCGGCTGACTCGGATCGCAGTGGTACCCTGCGGGGAATACGCGGTGCGGCACGAAATAGCCAATCATTCCGTACTGCATACCCTCCTCGTAATCGGAATCAAGGTTCTTGATGATGACGGCGCGAACCGCTTCGATGGCAGCGCGGCGATCAGCGGGAAGAGACTTGAGATAAGACTCCACGGTTGTCGAGTTTGATTTCATGGCTCATGAATTGTTGCGGAAGTCTCGACGCAGCGAAAGCATTCGGTGGCTGGGAGACTCAAAAAGAAAACTGGGACGCCTTGCGGCGTCCCAGTGGTACTCGGCACTCGTTTCGTGGGTGGGAATCGAGGAGCGTCGTTATCGCTACTTAGCCACACGCGCCCCAGGCACCCAAAAGGCCAGCCAAGTCAGTAGCGTCGACGAGACCGTCAGAGTTCACGTCACCGGGGAAGCCCGGTACTCCGCGTGATCCCCATGCTCCAAGGAGTACTGCGAGGTCGCCAGCGTCGACGTTGCCATCGCCATTGAGATCCGAGGGGCACGCGGAGCCGCAGACGATGAGATCGAGCTGGAAGTTGTCAATGCCCGCTTCCGTCGTCGAGTCGTTCGGTGAGTCGGACACACTGAAGCGAACCTGGATGTTGGCGGTGGGCTCGACGTAATCGCTGACCCGGAAGAACTTCGAAGACCACATGCTGGTGGTAGTGAAGATGTTCATGACGGAAGTCCAAGTCGTGCCGCCGTTGTTACTAACCTCAACCACCATCTTGTCAGCGCCGGCGACTCCGAAGTCGTCGCAGAAGAACCAAGCGGCAAACGAGATGAGTCCGTCCTGGCCTGAGAGATCAAACGCGGGGGACGTCAGGATGGTCGGACCAAAATCAACGTCGGCAGCCCCGGGCGCGCCGCCTGCGGTACCGTTCTGGGTCACGAAACACTTCGTACCCGTACCGTTCGTTGCGTCATCCTCGGGCGACGCAAGCTTGCCCGCGACGACGGTGCCGTTCGGATTCGCGACGCCCCACCCGCCGCCGGTGAGCGACGCGTGATTCGTAATAATCCAAGTCGAGGTGTCGCCTTCGAATTCCTCGCGAAGCGCGATCTCGGTTCCGACGGCGGATAGCGCGGAGTACGGCGCGGCGGCCCCGCTCGGCGGGTCAGCGAAGACGCCGTTCCCGGGGAGTAGCTGCGACGTGATCCACCATGAAATGTTCTCGGGGCAGGGCACGCCCGGAAGCGTTGCCTCGTAGGCGCCGGCTCCAATAGGAATCAGCGGCTGAACCTGCTCTGTACCGCCCTTCGTGATGTAGTGGAGCGTCGGCGAGTCGGGCACGATTGTGCCGCCGCCGAAGGTCGTGAGATTGACGCCGAAGATATGCGGCGCGTTCGGAGTGATGAACGCGGGCAAACCCTGCGGATAGCTCGTGACGATGCCGATCGGCGGAACATTCATCCAGATGCGGGTGCCGCTGCAACGACCAATGACCAGATCCTTCCAACCATCGCCATTGATATCGAACACAGCGACATCGAAGGTACCGTTCAGCTCGCTGGTCGGGATGCCGCACGTCCCTTGATCCTGGATCGTCACGCTCGGGACGTTGCCGAGGTTGCGGTAGAAGTGAAGCCGACTTCCGCAGCCGAAGATATCGACGTCGAAATCGCAGATGAGTACGTCGTTGAAGCCATCGTTATTGATATCGACGATCCGGCTGTTTCCACCGAAGCCGTCGTCGCCACCAGATTGGAACGAGTAGGTCTTGCTCTCGAAGTTTGCCATGCCGTCAGCGCCGTTGCCGACGTTCAGCAGGAAACGATCAGAGCCATCGTCGCTCAGCACCGCGTCGAGCTTGCCGTCATTGTTGAGCTCGCCGACGGACATGTTGTAGTGCGCCCCCGAACTCGCCGTCTCGTGCTTATTGAAGAAGCCGATCTGCGCGGGATTGTTGTAGCTCACTTTGAACGGGCCGTTTTCCGACTTGATGACATCCCTCACGCCATCGCCGTTCATGTCCTGAATTGCGCCAGCGGTGCCGAAGCCCGACGAGATCATCTGCGGAGTCATTCGCGCCAAGGTCAAATCGGCAAAGTAGCCAAGCCCGTCGTTGATGAGCAGGCGATCACCCTGACCGCTGTTGTAGTTCACGATGTAGATATCGACCGAGCCGTCGCCAGTGACATCACCCGCAGCGATTCCGCAACCGTTCGGTGCCTCGGGCATCTGTGGAATGCGGGACTCTTCGTACTTGAAGCCCTTCCACAAGCCGCCGCCATCGAGTCCCTGATTCATGTAGACGCGCGGATGCGAAATCGTCTTGGGGAACGACTGGTTGAGCGCGGGGCATGTGATGAAGTCGCGCCAGCCATCGTTATTCACATCAGCGATGACGACATCGCGATCATTTGTAACGTCGAGGAAGCCTTGTCCCCCGTCCGTCGCGGCCGTCGCATACTCGGTCGTGCGATCGACGAGCACGCCACTTTCATTCATGAGGAGCAGGTTCCGTTTGCCGTTTGGCGTCGTCACGGGTTGCTTTCGCATCACGACGAGATCGATGTCACCATCGTTATCGAAGTCCGCGTAGCCGTAGTCCTTCTCTTCGGTATCGGCCGATCCGAGATTTGCTGGCGCGACGAGGCGCGTTGCGGTCTGGTTGACGAAGGTCGCCCATCCGTCGGCCATGGCGCTCGTTGCCACCACTCCAGAGACGAGTGCCATCGTGGTGATCGCGCCAGTCGCGATCGTTCGTGTCGTCATTCTCATGCAGGTCTCCTTGCAGGCCCGAACGGAGGCGGGGCGAGATGAACACGCAAGCACCGGATTGGTCGTGTGCGACGCGCGTTGCGGATGCCGTACCACCCGCATTAGGGAGCTTTGAGAGAACGTGCCACGGCGTTCGTAGCGGCGTTCGTAGTGAGCGAGTGAGTCAGGTTGTGGGACACGGGCCCCATGACCCCAGCACGATGCCGAGATCAACCGCGTTCGTCGTGCCGTCGCCGTTGATGTCGGCACCAGCGGTTCCCCACGCACCGAGCGCAATGCCGAGGTCGGCGGCATCGACTCCGCCACTGGCATTCAGGTCAGCGGCGCACGCGGTGCAGGAGTCGGGGATGCCGTCATGGTTCTTGTCCGTCGCGCCGAGGAGCACCTCTAGAAGGTCGCTCGTTCCGTCGTCGTCACAGTCCCGATTCGACGGCTGGTACCGAGAAAGGAAAACGGCGAAGTCGTTGAGGTCGACATCGCCGTCTTGGTCCGCGTCGTGAATGGCGCAGGGAGCGTCGGCGTTCACTCCCACATCACCGAAGCACCCCATGAACGCGTCGAAGTCGAAGAGATCGATGGCGTTACTTCCATCAGCATCGAACGCGAGCCGGCCGAGTGAATCGAGGAACGCAACGAGCTTCGCTTGCTCGGACGGGGGGAGCGCGAAGAACGCCGCGCCGATGTCGCGGGCCTCGCTCGCGACGACGTTATGCCACCAAATCGCGCCACCGTTCCCAGCGACGCGGTCAAAGAACGAGCCACCAGCGGCGCGACCGTCGTGCAGCATGGGGTCGCGAGATCTGAGGTTCCAGAGCGTAGGCGTGCGCATCTCAAGCGCTTCCGCGTCGCCGTCGACGAAGCCGTCGCCGAGGAGTCCCATGTCGTGCAGCAGGAAGTCGGAGTAGGGGCGGATCGTCTTGTTGCGGAGCGCGTCCTCTAGGCCCCGAGCATCGGCGGTCGTCCATTGCGCAACGTGGCACTTGGCGCATCCGATCGCGTTGAAGATGGCCTCGCCTGACATCCCGGATTTCGGCGTTTGCGGCGGGGGACTCAGAAACCGCTGGAAGTCGGTGACGCGATCGAGGAAGTCCAAGCCTTCAGCATCGGGACCGTCCTCGGGATCGGCGACAGAGTCGCATTGCGCGAGCACCGCGGCGTCGCCGTTCGGGGCATTTTCTTCTTGGAAGAACCGATTCGTGAGGCCCATCTCGTTGACGGCGGCGTCAGCAGAGAACGAGAGCACAGTGGCGACTTGGGCTTTCCAGCCAAAGCGACCGATGCGTGGTACGCCCGGCGCTTCGACCGATTGAACCGTGCGAGCACGGCCGCTCACGAGGTCGCCGTCGAGATCGAGCGGATCGGCATTGGCCGCAATGGCCGCGTCGGGGATCGCTTCGATCATGCCGAACGCCATGGACGAATTCGTGAGGCGAAGGATGATCGTGTTCGCCCCGACGTACACCTCTTCGGCGCACCCCTCACTCAGCGAACTCACTTGCAACAGCGGTCCGCCAAATTGCGTGAGCGGATCGAAGCTGCCCTTATCAGCAAGTCCGAAGTTTTTGACCGTGATCGAACCCCAGCCACCAACGGGATTCGTATGACACGTTGCGCAACTCGACTTGTTGAAGATCGGGCCCAGACCCTCGGCTTCCTGAAGCGGCGTTTGGTAACGCTGTTTGCCGAGTTCAAATCGTGCGAGTTGCTCGGCGGTCAGTCCGGGGAGCGGAGAGCCGGCCTTCTCGTAGTCGGGTCCGCTGGCGAAAGCGCCGGGAGGAGTGGCGACAAGGCATGTAGCGACGGCAAACCCGTTCGCGAACATCATGCGGACGCGTTGTGTGTCGTGAGTCATACGGCCGTCGAGGCTCCTATAGAAGATGGTTCGGTTCAGTCTGTACGCTTGCTTCGCCACGGGGTGCTCGGCGGAGTCCGCCGCACCGCCTTGAGGTGAGCGTAATCGACGACAGCCGTGATGCCAGCCAAATCTTGCATTCGAGTTCGTTCGTTTGTGCAGTCGCTGGTCCTGTCGCGCTCTCTCGAAGAGTTGCGACTGGCATCCCCCGGCTGGTGTCCCCCGATGCGAGTCGCCACGTTGTTACTCGGCGGGCTTGGTTGTTTCATAAGCGCAGGGTGTGAGCGCGGCGGCCCGTCCTCTGGACCAGCGCCTGCTCCGGCCGCCGCCACTGCCGTTACGAGCGACGGACATCGCACCGCGTTTGACGCGGTGCCCCGGCCCCCGGGAAAAGACCCTCCGTTTGTACTGGCGGACGACCGCATCCAGATCGCGAAGGCAATGCTCCGGGCCAACCGTTTCGACGATGCTGAACTCGCTCTGAAGACGGTGCTCGCGCGGCGCCCGGACATCGCCCAAGCCGAGTTTTTCCTCGGTGTGGCGATTCAGAAACAGAAGCGCTACGCCGACGCGAAGCCACATTTCGAACGCGTCATCGCGCTCGGGTCCGCGTTCCCCGAGATCGACTATGTCTTTCACTTTCTCGGATGGTGCCTGTATTACCTCGGCGATCTGCCCGGGGCGCAGATCGCGTTTGAGGAGCATCTTCGCCGCGTTCCGACCGAGGCAGATACGCAGTTCGGACTCGGAGTTGTCGCGTTCGACGACGACCGCATTGACGAGGCGGAAGCACACTTCAAACGCGCGATAGAGATGCAACTGGGCGACGCGCGTGCGGCGCGCGAGATCGCGAAAGCGGAGGCGCGACTCAGCGACGTCTATGTTCGTCGCGATCGGATCGTTGAGGCTGAACAAGTGCTGCGGGACTCGGTGACGCGGTATCCCGACCACTATGAAGCGTGGGCAAAGCTCGCGCGGGTGCTCGATCGACTGGAGCGCACGGACGAGGCGACGTCAGCACGCGAACAGGAGCAGGCCGCAATCAATCGCGCGGCAGGGCGAGGCGACTTGAGTGGCACTAACTAACACATCTGGCGCGACGAAAGCCGCCCGTCGCGCGGTGCGACGGGCGGTCGGAATGTTGCGCACTTCTGTGATACGTTGACCGGACTCACGGGCACCACGCGAGGGACCACGCGTCGATCAGCCACGGTCCAACGCGATTGTCGGGTGAATTGCCGCAGGTATACGATCGCTGGATCGTGCCGATTGCGCCATTGAGGTAGAGCCCGCCTCCCGAGCCGAGCGTCGGAGCTGCAGAGTTTCCCGACACGAAGCAACCACGGTCGAGAGCACAGATTCCGCCGAAGACTGCGATAGCGCCGCCGTGGTGCTCTGCGTCGTTGGCAATGAAGGTCGACTGCGAGATTTGTGCGGCGCCCGCAAGAATCGCGATCGCGCCGCCAGACGAGCCGAGCGCAGGAGTGCTGAACGGGTCAAAGTGCGTTACGTTGTTCACGAAGGTGCAGCGATCGACGATCAGCGTGCCGCTGTTGAGAGCAATCGCGCCGCCCGAGCCCCCGTCGGGGCCACTGAGGACTCCGCCGGTCTCGTTGCTGTCGAAGTTACAGCGAACGAACTTGGCCTGTCCCGCTCCCCAAATGCCGACCGCTCCGCCGCCAGCGTCGATGTAGAAACCGTCGGTAGAGACGTTACCCACGAAGTCACAGTTCTTGAACCTCGCCTTGCCTTCGACGCGCACGGCGCCGTCGGCGTCGCCTCCGAAGTTGTCGTAGAACTGACACCGCTCAAACACGATGTTCGATCCGAGCACGCGCACCGCCCCACCGTTTCCCCAAGTTTCGTTCCGCAGAAACGACGAGTCTCGCACTGTGCCAGCGCCGTGCAGGTTGAGCGCACCGGTGCCGGTATCGGTAGGGCCATTGTCTGTGAACTGGCAATTCCTGACGAGGAAGTTCGGAGAGTTGACGACACCGACGGTCGGAGCGCTGTTGTAGCTTCCGTTCTGCGAAAACGAGGAATTGGTGATGGTGCACGCTGGGCCGCTGATCTCGATCGGGTATCCCCAGTTGCGGCCGCCGTGGTTCGTAAACGTGTTGCGGGTGAGTACGGTCGTCGCGTTGATCGCCTTGAAACCCACCGGGCCAACAATCGCGTCGAGTCGCGAATCTGTCATCGTGACGGATCCGCCGCCGAAGCGAAGCACCGCATCCGGGAAGTCGAACCAGAAGTTCTGAAACGTCGAGCGCGAGATTGTTGCAAGCGATCCGTTCGCAACGAGGACGGCTCGCGATCCGTACTGCACGTCGACGGAATCGAACACCACGCTGCCACCTTGTACGGTGAACGCCGTCAGATCATTCCACCACACTCCGATGTCAGGGATCGTGGTGTTCCGAACGGTGAGCGCTGTTCCGACTGCCGAGAACTCCGGCGCGTTGCCGCCCGCGTCGACATCGATGAGGCAATCGACGATGAGCAGTTGGCCGCCGCTGAAGGCGTATTGGTTCGCGCCGCGGAGCGTGACACCGTTGAAGGAAATGAGCTGGCTCGGCGCGAGTACTGACGTCGACTTGGAAGCGAAGCCAGTGCTGGTCGGAGCGACCACGCAACTGCCCGGGTTCGCCGGGTTTCCGCGAATTGTGACGGGAAGCGCGCCGATCGAGAACGGCGCGGTATCCGTAAACCCAACGGAAAGTTGAATGATGTCGTTCGGAGAGGCGGCGCTCAGCGCCGCGGCGATCGAGGGATACGTGCTGGTACCGGAGTTTCCGACGAAGAGTGTTGCGGCGTCGCTCGTCGACGCGATGAGTATCGGCAGGGCTCCGGCGACGACTGCGGTGAGCGATGAGCGGCGGATTGTCGAGATGGTGCGCATGATGTGCTCCTTGAGTAACCACTCGGTATGCGAACGCCGGCATCCCGTCTCTCTGATGGCGATGAACATTGCGGGACTTTTCAGAGCGACATCGCCGCTTCAGTTCATTGCCATGGCCGAGCAGCAGCAAATGACGTTCGCGACGAGTCGACGTAGCGCGACTCTAGAGCCCGCGCGACTGTCGGTACATCGCTGCGTTGTTCCGCACCATGCGACGGAATTGCCAGTACGAAGGTGTCGTGTACGACGTCGTAGACGTCTGTGGAACCGCGCGAGCGCGAAGTTCGTCATAGTGCTCGCACACCTCGCTGAACGCGCTCGGTATGCGCTCTCGTGCTCGCCGCATGTTGTGCTCGACGGTCTCGCGCAACGTCGGTCGAAATTCGATCGGGTATCGCTGCTGGAGCAGAATGTCTCCGGCGTCAATCTTTCGCGCGACTTGATGAATGGTGAACCCAGTGTCGGGAACGTTTTCGTAGATCGGCCAGATGATGCTCTGAGCGCCTTGGAACTGCGGCAAGATCTCGGTGTGGATGTTGACCATGCCACAGCGCGGGATCGAGTAGACGGTCTCGGCGATGTATCCGTTGCCGAGCGAGAGCCCGAGGTCGGCGCGCAGCGTTCGGAAGATCTCGCGCGTGGGCTCAGAGTTCAGGAACTCCGTGTCGAAGAGCGGAACGCCGTGGGCCGCGCACACCGTTCGGATCTCGGGGGCATCGAGATCGACGTACCACGCGCGCATGCGGACGCCATTCAGTGCGCCGAGCGGTCCGATGCGCCAGAGCTTCTTGAGTTTCCTCCGAAGTACGCGCGACTGACCCGGAGAGCCGCCGTGTGCTCGGACGACTCCGACGACCTCGATGTTTCGATTGGCGCAGAGTTCGGGGAGGCAGCGCGAAGCGATGTCGCGCGGGAGACAGGTGAGGACGACGATACGCGGGCGCTGACCTCTATTCATGGTCCGGGCCCCAGCCACGTCTTCACGCCCGCAGTTTCCTCCATGTTGCCGCGCGCGAAGTACTCGACGTGCGCAATCGGCCACTCGGCCTCGAAGTGATGTCGTGGAATAGAGTAGCGGTCGGTGATCGCTGGGCGGATCGTGCCGCGGAACGCGCCGAAGCAGGCGCGGTATCCAGCGGTTTGCGCCATCGCTAACGATGTCTGGTCCGCATCAGCGCGGCGACCGAATGGCCACGAGATGTACTTGCACTCAACGTCGAGACGCCGCTCGAGTTCGCGTTTCGAGCCCGCGATCTCGTCCTCAAGCCGGCGCGGATCAGACGAGATGTCGGCGAATCGAGCGTGTGTCCGCGTATGGGAACCGACGTCGTAGCCTTGGGCGTGGATCGACGCGACGTCCTCCCAGGTCATGACCTCGATTGTCGCCGGGTACGAGATCGCCTTGCAGTACTCACGTGCGACGCTGCGATTCGCCTCAATCATGGCGGATGGCACAAAGAAGATCGCAGGAATCCCGTGTTTCCTCAGTAGCGGTAGCGCGTTGGTGACGTTGTTTCGAAAGCCGTCGTCGAGCGAGAGATGGAACGTGCAGCGGTCGATCGGAGTGTCGCCGCTCAGCATGCTGATGCAGGTATCGGTGGGGACGAAGGTGCCGAGGCGCTTCAGCGCAACCAGAATCCTCTCGAAGGCATCGACTTGGTCATCGAAGACGTAATGGCAGAAAAGACAGCGGAGAAATCGATCGTCGCACGCACGGTTGGTTCGTGCTCGCAGGCTAATCGCTGCGTGGCGCAGCATGCGTTTCGTCGACGCATACAGACTGCGCGGGCGCTGAGCGGCTTGCTTCCATGCGGTGGCGTACTGAAACTCGTCAGGCATCGATCATTGTCCGACGGGATGGTAACGCCCTCACGTCGGTACATCCGCCACGATGAGGGCGCGCATCGTCTCGGGCGTCACGGCCATAGTTCGATTACCGTCTCGGCGGTCACATGGCCAGCGCCGACGAGATCATCCGGAACGATGACCCGCGCACATCGACGGTCTGCCTCGCCTGCGGCTACTCGCTTGCGGGTCTGCCGACGGACGGGCGGTGCCCTGAGTGCGCCACTCCGGTTGCTCGGTCGCTCCGCGGAAACATGCTCGAGTACGCGAACCCTGACTACGTGCGCAGCCTGCAACGTGGCGTTGAACTCGTCATGGTCGGCACAGTGGTCGCAGCAATGTGGTGGGTCGCAACACCGATCATCATGTCGGTCTTCGTTGGACAAGGACGGCTCACATTTGATGGCGGGATGAAGCTCGTCGTCGGGGCTGATTTCCTCGGTGCGGTGCTGCTGTTGGCGGGCTACTGGTTTCTGACGTCGCCAGACCCTGCGCTGCGAGATTCGGCGAGTGACGTTCGGAGTCGCCATTGGCTGCGCGGACTGATCATCTTTATCGCCGTCACCACGCTCGTCGGGCTCTTCGCGATCTTGACGCCCGGTCTGAAGAACTCGGGCCTGTCGACGATTCTCGGCAACGTTCAACTCGGTCCGTCAACGCAGTGGACAGCGCTCCTCATCGTCGGACTCTTCTTGCGCGTCGTGATGGTTGTGGCGAAACTTGCTCGATACTTCGTTGGACTGATCTACCTCCGCTCGCTTGCCGAGCGCATTCCGAGTGTCGAACTTCGACGTGCCACGAACCGGCAGCTCTGGCTCGTCCCGCTTCTGTGCACAGTCGGACTTCTCGCGTTCGCTCTCGGTCCACTCGTCGCACTTATCCTCGTCCTACGCCTCCTCTGGCGCTTTCGAAGTGCGCTCAGAGGTGTTCGGGCGCGAATGCTCGCTCCCGCCAGCTAACAAACGACGCATCGACGTTCCGTGGCGGCGCTGCCGGTCAACACGGCCCCCACGAGCCAAGCAGCACGCCGAGTTCTGCACCGTCGACGACTCCATCACCGTTGAAGTCGGCGGCACACCCGACGCACGCGCCCCACGAGCCCAAGAGCACAGCGAGATCGCTGCCTCCAACGTTGCCGTCGCCATCGAAATCAGCAGGGCATTTCGGAGCGTCGCAGCCGTCGGGAATTCCGTCGCCGTCGGTGTCGACACCGTCGTCGAAACCTGGGCACACGTCGATGCAGTCGGCCACACCGTCACCGTCGCTGTCGACGTCGGACACGCCGCAGCCGCACACTCCCGGATCGATCTTCGCCGGATCAGTCGGACACCCGTCGTTGCAGTCGTCCACGCCGTCGCCGTCGCTATCAGTCGCGAGTCGTAGACACGTGCATTCGCCGACAGGTTCGACCGTCAGCGAGGCTGTGTTCGACAGCGTTGACGTGCAGCCGTCTGAGACAAGTACGTCGTAGAGCCCTGCATCGGCGCGCAACGCTGGCGCGATCACGAGATTCGCCGTCGCCGAGCCGGTGATGCGATCGCCGTCCGTGAGTGCACGTCCGTTGCGTCGCCATTGATAGGTGAACGGACCTGCGTCAACCACGCCCACGGCGAATGCCGCGTCATCGCACGCGACCACCGCGAGATCATCGGGCTGGTCGGCGATGACGATGTCGCACGGTCGCTCGTTGCAGTCGGGAGTGCCGTCACCATCAGTGTCGGTGTCGGCGACGCCGCAGCCGCACAGGCCAGGATCGGTCTTCAGAGGATCGGTGGCGCAGAGGTCATTGCAGTCCGGCGTACCGTCGCCATCGGTGTCGACTTCCTCGCTGCCGCAGCCGCAGGGACCAGGGCTCACCTTGTTCGGGTCGTTCGGGCAGCCGTCGTTGCAATCCGCCGTTCCGTCGCCATCGCTGTCGGTGTCAGCGACACCGCAGCCGCAGGTGCCGGGCGCGATCTTGTTCGGATCAGTCGGACAGAGGTCGTTGCAGTTCGCCGTTCCGTCGCCGTCGCTATCGGTGTCAGCGACACCGCAGCCGCAGGTGCCGGGCGCGATCTTGTTCGGATCAGTCGGACAGAGGTCGTTGCAGTTCGCCGTTCCGTCGCCGTCGCTATCAGTGTCAGCGACACCGCAGCCGCAAGTGCCCGGCGCGATCTTGTTCGGATCAGTCGGACAGAGGTCGTTGCAATTCGGCGTTCCGTCGCCGTCGCTATCGGTGTCAGCGACACCGCAGCCGCAAGTGCCGGGTGCGATCTTGTTCGGATCGCTCGGACATCCGTCGATGCAATTCGGCGTTCCGTCGCCGTCGCTATCAGTGTTCGGTACGCCGCAGCCACAGGCACCAGGTGTGGTTTTGTTCGGGTCGTTTGGACATCCGTCGATGCAATTCGGCGTTCCGTCGCCGTCGCTGTCGGTGTCGGCGATGCCGCAACCGCAGGTGCCCGGCGCGATCTTGTTCGGATCAGTCGGACATCCGTCGCACGCGTCGCCGACGCTGTCGCCGTCGGCGTTCGCCTGCGATGCGTTAGGCGTGTTCGGGCAGTTGTCGTTCGCGTCGCACACGCCGTCGCCGTCGCTGTCGGGGCAGGAGGGACTGCATGCAACAAGAAGCGAACCGGTGCCAAACCCTGAGATGACGCCGAGTCGGATGAACACGAGCTGTCCGGTGGTCACGGGAATCTGCACGAACGACGATCCGAATCCGCAGTTCACGGTGTCGTCATCACATCCAAGCGGCACGGTGGCCGCGCTTGGGCACGTGTTTCCCGGGTAAACGATGAGGCGCGTGTTCACCAACGTTAGTCCGCAGGTCGAGACGGTCAACGTGCCGGTGCATGTCGCGACGTGCGTGTACCAGAGGTCATTCACGAGCGTCGTGCCGTTACTCTCGCTGCACGACGCCGGCGCGCCGGGGAGGCTCGTCGTTGCGTTGGTATTGTCAAACGGCGTCACCGACTGCGTAATCGCCGCCGCGCCCGAACATTCGTCGTTTGCGGGACCGGGGACGAAATCGACCTTAATGTCGTCGATGTACCAGTCGTCGTTCGTCTCGTTGACATCGGTGCGGAAGCGGATGCGGAACTGATCGTGCTTGGCATCTGCAGACAGGTTGTGGGTCCAAGGAACGAACGCTGTCTCGTCAGTCCCGTTGGATGTAATCGTGTTGAGATTGATCCAGTCACCAGCACTGTTGAAGTAATCGACGAACAGCTTCTCGCCGTTCTCGACGCCCTTGTGTTCGGTGAAATAGGAGAGCTTGAGCGCCTGCGGAATCGACGCCAACAGGAAGAAGTGGCTTCGGACTTCATCGTCGTCGTAGAGCCCACTTCCGGTGGCGTCGAGGTTGAGCGAATTGGGCGCACTCGGTTCGTTTGTGGCGACCGTGCTCGTCGCGCCACCGTTGCTGAAGACCCACTTTGTCGTCGAGACGCTAGCCGTCGTCCAGAGCTCCGCGAACGGGACGGTGAGCGGTGCGGCGAGCGCGAGATCGCAACTCACAGAGTTCCGGTACGCAACGATGTCGGCCTGCTCAGGCGCGCCGAACTTCAGATTGGTTCCGCCAAGCCCGTCGCAGCCCCCGAGGCCTGAGCACATGATGTGGCAGTCGCCTTGGCCATCGCAGTGGAGGGCGCCCCAGTTGTGGCCGAGCTCGTGGCAGGAAAGGGCGATGCGCTCGTTGAAGGTCACGCCAGAGAACTTCGACTCGACGAGCGAGTACGCCAAGTTGCCGTTGACACCGCAGTCGACGCCCGAAGCGTTGCAGGTCACGCCCGTCCAGGCGATGCCGATGACCGAGCCATTTAGATTCTTACCTGTGAAGAGGTGCGCCACCTCGCGCTGAATCTGATTCTCGGGCGACGCATTCCACGTCGTACGGAATTCGCAGAGGAGATCGCCCGCCACGGTTGTCGTATACGGATCACTTGCAGTATCGCGAACGATGAACGCGACGAATTCATAATTAATGTCAACGTCGCGGTCGTAGATGAACTCCACTTGGTTCATCACGGTCTCGATGTCGTTCACTGTCGCGGTGACGGAGCTACTGTTCTTCTGAAAGAACTCGAAGTCGGCGTCAAATGCAATTTCTGCGAGAAACTTGGTGCCGCCAGCGACGCCACCCTCGCCATCCTGTCCTTCGGCGTCGTCCTTGCTGGCGGGTGTGCGCGACTGCTCTGGCTTCGCGAGATCGACAAAGTCGTTCCCGCACACTCCGCCGCTGCGATTCACATCGACGGCCCGGTAGCTCACGTGCGCGCCCGTTGGTGCGAGCGGAGCACCGCCCGCGGGGATGCCGACCAGATTGACGAGCGGCTCAACGTGCCAGCGCGAGCCGTCGGCGCGCTCGACAATCGCCACGAGACCGCCATCAACAAGCGAGGCGGCCACGGCAGAGCCAGGTTCGCCGGAGATGGTTCCGCGGTAGGTGCGCGCTGGCGGCAGGGGCATCGACTCGACGTTGCCGCCACCGTGGTCGACGAGCAGTTGCATTGATGGCGATCGGAGGTTGTGACGCGAGAGGTGAAGCGTCACGGCCTGATCGTCGAGCGTCGTAGGAACGTCGAATACCTCAGGAAGTCCGTCGGGTAGCTCAAGGACCTTGATTTGGCGGGCGCGGAGCTGCGGAATAGCGATCGATTGCGGGCTGGGTTGGCTCGTCGTATTCGTGGGCGCCACCATCGCGTTGGCGGCGGCTCGAATCAGTGCGATCGTCTGAGCCTCTGAGGACGGAATTGCAGCGAGCGAGGTCGCTGCAGCGATCAGACTGACGAGCGCCGAGCGAGTCGGCGTGCAGGGATAGCGTTTCAAATCCACCTCACAAAGTTCGAGTCTGTCTCAACGATGACGCGCGAGTCTGCACCTTGAACGAACCACCGCCGCGCGGGCGCATGGCGCGACGGTACCAACGGCTCCGGGTCGTCGCAAGGATTTCGGCGCCGACGCGCTACGTTGTCGAGTTCGATCGATGGAGATTTCGATCGAGAGTCGACGCGGACACCAACCAGTACGGACATCGCCCCATAAGCTGTCGGGGAGCGCGGTGCCGCGCGGTCTCTCGAGCAAGTCCGCGCGATCGCACTGGGTCGCGCATCAGCGGTGTGAAACCGACAGTTCGTTGGTGCGACTTGTCAGGAGCGCGGTACCTTGCTTGGCGAGGATCTTCTCTAATGAGCCACACAAATCAACTTAATCGTGCCGGTGTCGTCGTTGGCGCTCTCGCGCTCGCGTCGCTTGCCATCGCTGTCGGTCAACTCGGCGTCTCGTCACCCCATTCGACTGGACGCGCTGCGATCGGTGGCGGGGGTGTTGCCGCTTCAAGCGGGCCTGACGTCGTCGTTGGCGCGCTTCCGAACGTCTCGAAGTACGGGACGGTCGACGGCATCTCTGCCTACGCGCTCGGCACCACCTCGTGCAATGTCGGTGACTCGATCTTGCTCTGGTGCGATACCAACGTTGCTGGGCTCTGCACCAAGACCCAGCATCCGGTCATTGGGCAGAATCTCTATCGCGTGATGAGCGGCCGAGTCGAGCAGATCGGAATGAGTTGGCTGAAGCATGGCTTCTGCGCGCTCTCTGAGAACCTTTGCAACACCTGTCAGGTCGACCCCTTTGGCTGCGACGCGCTCGGAATCGGCTGCTCCGACCCGTACGACTCGTCGCTCAACGGTTCGCAGGGCGGACTTGGACCGCGCTCGCAGGTCAATGCGTCGACCGGCATCTTTCCGTATCCCTTCACCGCGCCCGCAGCCCCTGCGACGATTGGTCGGCGCATGCAGGTGCCGATTGCGGATTTGGTTCCCGCCGACAACCCGGGCGCGCTCTACTTCGGCGAAGGCCACTACGTCACCGCCGACGATGCTGCCGCGAACAACGACAATAACAATGCGTCATACCGGCGCATGACGGTTGGAGCGTTGACTTCCGGGTCGTACACCTTGGCGTTCACGGGCTCGACCGTTCAGCAGACCGCCGGCATCTACGCGTGGAAGGCGCACGGTCTTGGTCTCAACACGCCCGACCCGAGTGTCACCAACGTCGAGATCGACGTTGCTGGAGACGGACGCTTCGTCGTCGCGTACAAGGCCTCTGATAACGGCAACGGCACTTGGCATTACGAATACGCCGTTTACAACATGAACTCGGATCGCTCCGGGCAGTCGTTCTCGGTGCCGGTCCCCGACGGCGTGGTGCTCACGAATGTCGGACAGCATCTCGTGAATGACCACTCTGGCGAGCCGTACTCCACTGATCCGTGGACGTTCACGAACTCGGGTGGCGTTGCGACGTGGTCCACGCAGACCTTCGCCGAGAACCAGAACGCACACGCTCTGCGCTGGGGCACGATGTTCAACTTCCGCTTCGACGCAGATCAACCCCCGGTCGCGACGAGCGGGACGATCGCACTGTTCAAGTCGGGTGCGGCGGCGAATCCGACGGTTGCACTCCTCGGACCGGACAGCGCGTGTGCGCCGGCCGACATCAATTGCGATGGAACGGTTGACGGCGCCGACCTCGCGAGTCTCCTGGGCGCATGGGGCACTTCTGGCCCCGGCGACCTGAACGGAGACGGCACGGTCGACGGCGCTGACTTGGCGACGCTGCTTGGTGCGTGGAGCTGATCGGGCGCACAGACCGCGCGACGACCGCCTTCAACCCCACAAGACAGCACGACGCCGCCGTTGCAAGACGGCGGCGTTCTTCTTGTTCATGAACTCGTGGCTAGTGGATCGCGTCAGCGCATGTTTACAGTGGCTTGACGGAGGACCGAGATCATGACCCAACCAAAGGCATTCACGCGGAGACGCGGAGAGCGCGGAGAAGAGTCGGAAGATGTTCGATTGGCGCGCGTCGATCCGAGCTCCAAGGGCCTAGCTGCCGACGCTCCGTGTCACCCCTGCACCCTGCGCGCCGCCGCGTGCATCGCCTTTCGAACCGACAGAATTGGATGACGCAGTGCACTTGGAGCCTGTCTGACTTTCAGTTGCTTCCGATGAGGCGCGCGCTATTTTGTCCCCATGCCACGGATGGTAAACATCGATCGTTCCACTCCGCTCTTGCTGCCGCCTGACCTGCGGCAGTGGGTACCCGAGGACGACATCGTGCACTTCGTGATCGAAGCGGTGGACCGCATGCCGCTGACTTCGCTCAAGGTGAATCGGCGCGGCACGGGCAGCGAGCAGTATCCGCCGCGGATGCTCCTAGCGCTCCTGATCTACTGTTACGCCAGCGGCACCTTCTCGTCGCGGAGGATCGAACGGGCGACGTACCGCGACATCGCGGTGCGCTTCCTCACCGCCGACACGCATCCGGACCACGACACGATCTGCAAGTTCCGCCGCGAGAACTTCGACGCGGTGGCGGAGGCGTTCGTCGAGGTCCTCAGGCTCGCGAAGGCCATGATGGGACGAACTTGGCGATTTCATAACGAGTTCGTGTCGATGGTCGATACATTGGGCGTAGTTCACAACCAAGGAGCTTTCAGATCATGACGACGCTCTCTCGCTCTCTCGCTCTCTCGCTCTCTCGCTCGTGATTGCGATCGCCGCGAGTGATACCGCCCACGCGAAAACCTACCGTGTCCGCCATTACACGCCGGGTGTACTGGGCGAAACTGGCCTGTCGTGGGCTGCCGCATTCAACACGATTGAAGGAGCGCTTGCTGAGGCCGAGCTGAATTCCGGCGACGACATCATCTTGGTCGCCCGCTCCGCGCCGGGTACTGCGTGGAAGCCCGGGCTAACGATCGGCGCGTGGGGAACGATCACGAGCGGCATTCCGAGCTCGAACTCGACGTTTACGATT
>Ga0209591_10000093_pt1 | contig 105339 bp, 77 predicted proteins | sample MAT01_FD_187207 | JGI IMG/M metagenome (GOLD analysis project Ga0209591, IMG submission 187207) | Freshwater microbial communities from Lake Fryxell liftoff mats and glacier meltwater in Antarctica - MAT-01 (SPAdes) (version 2) | ecosystem: Environmental > Aquatic > Freshwater > Ice > Liftoff...
ATGTCGATCGCCTCGCGACCTTGGATGGCGAGGAGCACGACGCGATAACGATCGCGCTGCTCGGCATCCCTATGTTTGCGAATGAGCTGTCGAAGCTTGGCGACATCTCCCGACTTGCGTTCCGTGAGGTTCATGCGGCATCCTTGCCTTGCGTCACGGAAGTATGAGCGAGCGCGGGAGCGGGCGCTACCTAACATGCGCCGTACGGCGCGCGAGATTTAACTGCGGGCCGTATCAGACGTATATGCCCGCACAGTGTCTGCGCACGGCGGACGCGCGATTCACATCGCCGCGCGAGGTTGCCGTTGCCGTCGCCTCGCACCGCACTCGGGACACTGCTCCTGACTCTCCATGAGCTTCTGACCGCACTGCACACATCGCCCCTTGCGTCGTCGCATCGCGCGGACGACGAGCTCAGGCGCCAGCGCGAGGCAACTGGCGGCGAGCAACGCAGCGAAGACGAGCCCGTCGAGGAACAATCCACCGAAGAGCGGCAAACGAGGAACGACGCGTGCACTCGGCCAGCGACCCGGTTCGGACAGCCCATTCTCGGGCGACGGAGGCGTTAGTTCGAGAATGTCGCCACGGAACGCGATGTATCGCGACGGACCGGATTCGGCCGGTATCTCCTCGATCGCCATGGCAAAGGCTGGCCAAGGCCATCCATACGCGGCAACAACGACATCGCCCGTCGCCAGTCGCACACGCGCCCGCGCGAAGGTCGCCCACGAGGGCATCGTGATGTTGTTAGGTGCAGCGTCGTACCGGTCGCGTGACATCCACCACACCAGTCGTGCAGCGCTCCCTGTTCGTCCGAACACCCACACATGCCGTCCGGTGTCAACGCCAGACTCGCGATGGGTCCACCCCCCCCGTTCCGGACCCACATACGCGATGACCGGATCGACCTCGCGGCCAGCACGACTCGCGACGAAGTACGCCAGAGCGATGCCCGCGAGAACCAGCACGATCGACGCAACAACGACCTCACGCCGACGTAGCGGAGCGGCGCGAACCAACGCCCGGCGCAGAGCGAGTATGAAACCGGCGACGACCGACCACACGACGGTGTTCCGCACGATGCCGAACCAGATTGGCCGGATTGGAATCACCGGCTGCGCGCGTGCTTGCATCGCTAGTGACTGAAACACCTCTGGAACACGGATCCCGCCTTCGATGGCCACGACGGGACCGAGCGCAGAATCACGCTCGACCCATCGCGCCATCGTTTGCGGCCAAGGCCATCCCGCCACAACCGCCCCGCCTCCCGCGTTGCTACCACCAGCGACACTCTCATCGAGCGGCGTTCGCGGATCGACCTCTCTTGGAATCCATGTGAAACGCTCCGCATGCAAGAGGGGCTGCGGCGGGTCCTTGCTCGCCCAACGGAGACGCTCAATCACCGCCAGCCCCGGAGTCTGGGTGACCATCCACTCGCCGCCGACGTGCACGTCGTAGCCGTGCTGGAACGGCTCGAGCGCCGCGATGAGCGTCACGATCCACGACAACACAACGCCAAGCGCGAGCGACCCGAGCGCGAAGCGGCCGACGCCTTGTCTCAAGCGTGTCCCTCTGATCGCAGGCGCGCTCACGCGCACTGCTCCGTCGACTTTCGCCGTCGCCGCGCTCGCTGCTTTCTCGTCGCTCCGCACTCCGGACACTGGTCCTGACTGTCCACGAGCTGCTGACCGCAGTTGAGGCACCGCCCCTTCCGTCGTCGTGCCGTGCGAACGACGAGTTCCGGTGCCAGCGCGAGGCACGCGACAGCGAGCATCGCAGCGAAGACAATCCCGTCGAGGAGCAATCCTCCGAGCAGCGGAATGCGAGGAATTACGCGAGCGCTCGGCCAGCCGCCCGCCTCGGAGAATCCGTCGCTCGGCGACCGCGACGTAAGTTCAAGAATCTCGCCGCCGAACGCGCTGTATCGCGACGTACCGTTCTCAGCCTTCACTTCCTCTAGCACGTTGGCAAGCGCGGGCCACGGCCAACCGTACCCGCCCACCGCCACATCACCATTCGCGAGCCGCACCCGCGCTCGCGCGAACGTGGCCCACGGAGGAATAGCGAGTTTGCTGTTGTTCGAGGTCGCGTCGGGCTCGCGCGGTAGCCACAACACGAGTCGCGCCGCGCTGTATCGCGGACGGAAGACCTGCGCTTGCCGACCTGTGCCAAATCCCTCCTCGGGAATGGTCCAAATAGCGCTGGTAGGACCCGTGGACATACTCACTGGGTCGACGTCTCTCCCCGCGCGATGTGCGACGACATACGCGACAACCGCACTGTCGGTAGTCACGAATTCGATCCACCGCGCCATGGTCTGCGGCCACGGCCATCCCGCAACACATGCGCCGCATCGCGCAACGCCGCGACCAACGACGCTTTCCTCAATCGCCGTTCGTGGGTCGACCTCGGGCGGAATCCACGCGAAGCGCCCGGCATGGAGCGAAGCGCGTGGGGGAAACGGGCTGGAACTCCCCAATCGCTCCATCACCGCCAACCCCCGAGTCTGGGTGACCATCCACTCCCCGCCAATGTGTGTGTCGTAGCCGTGCTGGAACGGCTCGAGCGCCGCGACGAACGTCACGATCCACGACAGAAAAACGCCCAGCGCGAGCGAGGCGAGTACGAAGCGGCGAACTCCGCGCGTGCGGCTGGCCGCGCCGAACCCACCAACACTCACGGTTTCGTCAACCACCCTTCTGCAACTTGGCGACGGTATTCGAGAAGCCTTCCCACACCGTCTCGCCGTTCTTGAGATCAACCACCCACATGCGCATCTCGTAGTTGCTCTGCGACGCGCGACTGTTTCGCTCGTACGCAGACAGAATCTGCGTATTCACCGACAACATCGGCACAGTCGCCGTGCCCTGTGCAGTGCGCTCAATCGCCTGCTCCTTGTTAAACATTGGATCGTTGGGAAGCTGCGTATTCTCGCGCACCGAATTGTCGATCGCGTCGGTGCCAAGCGTCGCGACGAATCGAACGCGATTGTCCTTGCGTAGATTCGAGCGAATGCGACCCAGCACCATCTCCGTGTTGATGTCGGCGATGGAAGTCTTATTCTCAACATTCGACACCTGCATGATCGTCGGCTTCGGATACTGATCGAGAAATCCGTCGATGAGCATCTCTTGCGTGAGCGAATCAGACCACTCGCGGAGGTCGCTGTAGTCGAGATGCCGCGTGGTAATCGCTTCAGGTCCGGTGGGGTCGATGCGTTTCGGCGGCGCATTGCAGGCAGCCGGAATGAGGGAAGAGGCGGCGACGATCGTAAGGATGAGTCGGGCAGCGGCGTTCATGGTGAGTTCCAATGGATGTGCGTGCATGACGTGCGATTTGAGTATTTGTTAGTTGTCCCACGGACGAATCTCGAGGCGCCAATCGGCGGCCTTCCCAGACGGAGCGATCGCGGCGATCTCGTCCTTGCCACCGGCGTTCATTTCGCGCCGAGTCCAGAAGTCGGAGTTGGCGGGGAGCTTCAGCCCCTGCCCGTCGTACCACGTGACCTTGTACATGTAACGAGCGTTGTAATCCGAGCCGTTGACAACGTTTGCTTGTACGCGAAGCAGACCACTCGCTTGCCCGACGTACACGCTGACGACGTCGATCTTGTCCTTGAGCGACGAGTTCGAAATCTTTGACTTGAACTCGATTGCGTTGGGGCGGGCATTCTCAGTTTCGTAAACGTTGCTCGACGTGCAGCTTCCGCAGACGAGGGCGAGTGACGTTGCGACCAGCAGAGTCGCGAGCCAAGACGAACGATCAGTTTGAGTGGGTTGCACTAGAAGACTCCGGGACGGGTTGCATGGACGGAAGTTCTGCGGGCGGCGTTCCGCTCGGGACTCGATACGAACCAACGAACGGAACTGCACGAACGATGAGTCTGCTCGGCACGACACAACGACACCAGACGAGCGTGACCGGAGCGTCAGGCAATTGAACATCGACGCCACCCATCGCGACGCCGCCGCGCACTAGCGATACCCGGACGAGACCGTCTAGAGGTCGGGGCATCTGCGCGATCGCGACCTCGGACGGAATGCTGCGCCAGGTGCGAAGATCGGCTTGGTTGGTCGCGCCCTTGTAAATGCTGGCTGCGGCAAGCACGAGCGCGTAGCCGATCTGACTCGATGTGCTCCAAGAGTTGTTGGAGTGGTTGCCGTTTCCCCAGTACGGATTCCCCTTCTGGAAGGGAATGGTTGCCGCGTAGGTCGCGCCCTCCTTCGCTGCCACCATGACGGCGGTGCGCAGGATGATCTCTGGCAAGCGTTGGTCGAATTCCTGCCTCCAGATTACGTCGAGATCAACGAGTTGTTCGGTGCGGACGATGGCTCCACCTCCCGCCACATCGACTGCATCGGCTGGTCGTGCGACGTTCGTCATGCGCGGCAGCGGAATGGTGCTGAGTCCGAGCCACGGCGTGACGAGCGGGATGATGACCTGCTCGAGTTGCGGCGCGACGCCGTTCTCAAAGTAGACGACAACTTGGGGTTGACCAGCTCGAGCCAGGTCGAACGGGCTCTGGGCTACCTGGGCGGCGAGGACTTGTTGCGCTGGAACCATCGCGAGCGCGCGACGCAGGTCAGTCTCACCGCGCTGCCGATCGTTGCCGTCGCCGGTTGAGAGTTGCAGCATGCCCGAGAGCCACGATGCGAGTGGATTCAGATAGGAGGCCGCGCCCTGGTTGAGTTCGACACCTTCCTTCGCGAGGATTTCGCGCACCGTCGTAGAACCCCCGCGTTTGGCAATGTCCTCGTTGACTTTCTTGATGCGCGCCGCCTCATCAACCTCGGCATCTTTCTGACGCTCGACGGCGCGCTTCGCCGCAACGACTGCACCGAATGAATCTCCCGCCAAAAGCGACGCGATGACGCGCAAGTTCTCGATCTCGATGCGATCTGCGTACGAGCCTCGGAACACGCGCATCCGTGAGTTCACGGCGATCGAAGCCGCCTCCTCCGCGAGCGAGTTTTTGTCGAACTCGTGGTCGAACCGATCTGCGAGGGTGCTCGCGTCAGTGAGCACCCGCGCGCTCTCGGAAAAATAGCCAGCGTCCTGAGCGATCTTGCCTTCCTCCATGAGCCAGAGCAGTCCGTCACGACTCTCGGATCTCAACTCCTTCGTGCCATCTCCGGTCAGCGTTTGATACGCCCCCTCAAAGTCCCCCCCCGCGTGCTGGTTCTGGGCGAGTTGGACTTGTTCCGCTGCCGCCGAGCAGCCAGCAACGCCCGTCGCCACCCACACCAAACCGAAAATTGGGCCGCACACTGGAGCGAGTATCACCGCGAGCGAGAAGAGGAGTCGAACGGCGGTCATGCTGTGTCAAATCGGGCGAGACTCGTCCGACACGTTCGCGGCACCAACGATTCCAACGCCGCACGCAAGGAACGCAAGATACTACTCCACGCTGGTCACGAGTCTGGACGCCACCCTACTGACCCTCTCGTAGATCGGCTCGCCGTTACGATCCGCTGCCCCGAGAGCCCCTTCTTTGAAAGAGAGTCTTCGTGTTTGAGAGTCTGAGCGATCGTTTCGGCGACTTCTTCCGCAAGGTGTCCGGCAAGGGTGCCATCTCCGAGTCGAACGTTCGTGACGCGATGGCGGAGGTACGGACGGCGCTCCTCGAGGCGGACGTCCATCAGGACGTCGTCCGCACATTCACCGACGACGTGCTGAGCGCGTCGATCGGTACTCAGGTCACGAAGAGCCTCCAGCCTGGCCAGGAACTCATCGGGATCATCCACGATCGGCTCGTTGCGTTGATGCGACCTGACGACGGTCGAACCGAGCCGCTCGAATTCGTGTCGCCGGGACCAACGATCATCATGCTCTGCGGCCTGCAAGGCTCGGGCAAGACCACCACGTGCGGAAAGATCGCGGCGTGGTGCCGTAAGCGTGGCTTGAACGTGCTCGTCGCAGCCGCCGATCTTCAACGGCCAGCAGCAGTAGAGCAGCTTCGCCAAGTCATCGACACGGTGAAGGCCGACGCCAAGGGTGGCTCGCGCGTCGAGTTCTACGGCGAGCCCGACAAGTGCGCGGAGTACGGCAAGGCAGTCGGCGTTGCTATCCAGGTGTGTCAGCGTGCCCTCAAAACGGCGCGTGAAGGAAAGTTCGACGTCCTCATTCTCGATACTGCGGGGCGGCTGCACGTCAACGACGAATTGATGCGCGAACTGCAAGGCGTGAAGACCGCAGTCGCTCCGCATCAGATCCTCTTGGTCGTTGACGCGATGACTGGACAGGACGCACTTCGTTCGGCGAAGAGCTTTCACGAGCGACTGCATGTCAACGGACTAGTCCTCACGAAGTTTGACTCAGAGACGCGCGGCGGCGCCGCATTGAGTGCGAAGTACGTGACCGGTGCCCCAGTGCGATTCGTCGGCACCGGCGAGAAGTTCGATGCACTGGAAGAATTCCATGCCGAGCGTGTTGCGGGTCGTATCCTTGGCATGGGCGACGTCGTCAGCCTTGTCGAGCGCGCCAAGGACGAGGTGAGCGAGGCCGACGCTGAGCGACTCGCCGAGAAAATGGCCGCAGGCAAGCTGACCATGGACGACTTCATGGCTCAGATGCGCTCGATCCGGCGCATGGGACCTATCAAACAGTTGTTAGGAATGCTGCCCGGCGTCGGTTCAATGATGAAGGGTCTCGATTTCGATGAGAAACAGCTCGATCACATCGAGGCGATCGTCAGTTCCATGACGCCGTACGAGCGCGAGAACGTCAAGCGTCTCGATAAGTCGCGGACACGGCGAGTCGCGAAGGGCTCGGGCACGAAGGAACACGAGGTCAATCGCCTCACGGAATCGTTCCTTCAGATGCAGAAGATGACAGCCCAGATGGCTGGCGGCGGCATGGCCACCAAACTCAAGGCCATGAAGGAAATGGCGTCGAAGGGCGGCGGTATCCCAGGATTGCCGCAGATGCCGGGGCTCTCGTCGAAGGGGTCGACATCGACCGAGAGCCATAAGGCGAAGTTCAAGAAGCGCAAGTAACGGGTTGGCTCGCGCCCGGGAAGTGTTAGTTCGACATCGGCGCATACAAGACAAAAACAGCAAAGCATGCTTGCTGCATCACCAGCAGTGCGAGCGCCGCAAAAACGGATCGTGACGATGACGCCCCCTGCGGCGCTGCGATCGCTACAAGCCAGACGAGCGTGAGCAGCACCATCGGGTCGTAGTAGCGTTGAAACACCTGCGCGTTCGCGACGTGCGCTGCCACGAAGCCCGCGAGCGCGCTGAGTAAGACAATCGCCGCGCTTGCTCGTCCGACCCGCTTCGCTTGGATGAAGAGCGCGCTGAGAACAACTGCGCCGAGTGCCCCACCCCCGACGATGAGTGGTGATCGTTCCGCGATGATTGGGAGGTGCTCGACCGCACGCCAGACCCAGCCACCATTTCGACCAGCCTCAACGCTTGCGAAGCTTCGGCCAACGCTCGCCACTATCGCCCCGAGTGCGATCACGGCGATGAGGAGCTTTGGTTGCGCTCCGAGCGATCTCCAACCATCGCGCATGGCGGGAGCGAGACAGATCCCGTATGCGGCAACAAGCGTCAGGGTGAAACCAATCGCCGACGGCTGTATTCCACTTGCGTGCAGCCCTCGGAACTTCGGCGGGACGATACCGCCCCAGAGCAGAACGAATGTGGCGAGCGTTGCGACGACAGCGGTGCACGCGATCGCCGTCATCACAATCGATCGTCGGTCGCGCGGCGAGCGCAGGATCGTCGCGATAGCAATCGGTGCGACTAACCAGAGATTGATCTGCCGTGTGGCCACCGCGAGTGACGCCGCGACACCCTGACCGAGTGTGCGCGACGGCGTCCATGGCATGAAGACCGCCGAACCGACCGTCAGTGCGACGAGCGCGAGTGACAAGTTGTCGGTCATCATCCAGATTGCGTTGCCAAGAAAGTACGGAGATACGGCGAGAGCCAACGCCGCCATGAACGCGCTCGCGATTGCGACGCAACGTCGCGCGAACCGATAGGTCACCAGCACGGCGAGCGCGGCGAAGAGCGCGCTGGCAAACTGCAGCGGCGGCGACGTTTCGGGCCCGCCGCGTGTGCCCGTCAACTGCGCGATGCCCGCCATGATCCAGTGGTAAAGCGGCCCAGTCGCGGAGTTGTAATCGCGCAGATTCACAACTGGCCACGTACTCGACCACTCGCGCACCAGCGGAAGGTGGAAGAAGCGGTGATCGGACGCCTTCTGTCCGAGCTGCCCGGTGAAGATTGGCCACGCAACCAGCGACAGCACGATCATGACGAGCGCGAGCTGCGCGAGATTGTCGCGCGTTCGCTCGCTCATGATGTTGGCGTCGATGGAGAACCCGGTGCAGACATCACTGGGATCGGCTCGGTCAGGAAGAGCTTTCCAAGCACGGTCTGCGCCTCGGGAACATAGAGGGTCACTCCCGCGCCGAGGACGAAGAGCGCAATCGCGATGGCTACTGCACGGTCCTCGATGAGCGCCGCGAGAGGACTGTCGGACAGCCCTTCATTCGCCCGGCGAAAGAAACGATGCACCACGATCAGTACGAGCGGCGTGAGGAGCGCCAACCCGACCGCGCGAACGCCAAAGATCCGCTGCGCATGCGTCGAGAGCGCATAGAGCAGGTACATGAGTACCGTCAACGTGCCACTCATACCAAGGAGCCAATTCAGCTCAAACGGATTGTCGTAGCCCGCGGGGCTCCTCCACTCTGAGTTGTTCACGCGGCGGGCACTGGAGAGATCACACAGCCGCTTGATGAAGCCGAGATAGAGCGTCACTGAGAAAACGCACGCAAGAAGCCACGGCGACACCTGCACGCCAATCGCAAGCGCACCGCATGCTGCTCGAAGCGAAAAACCGATCGCGAGCGTGACGACGTCGACGAAGATCACGCGCTTGAGGCCGAGGTTGTACGCCGCCTGCAACACGGCGTATGCAACAAGACACGCGCCCGCACCTTTGCTCGCAGCGAACCCCGCAGTGATTCCAAGCAGAATGAGCCCGGCGCCGAGAACGATGGCCTGTCCACGGCTGATTGCGCCAGCAGCAACTGGCCGATGTTTCTTCACCGGGTGCAGTCGATCGCGCGCGGAGTCGAGCGCGTCGTTCACACAGTAGAAACCACTGGCAGCGGCACAGAAGGCCACGAACGCGAGCGCGGTGGCGACGAGGACCGTCGCGAGCGACGACGTGAGGTCAACTCCCGATTGCGAGCGCAGGTGGTTGGGCAGCCAGAAGAGAAGCGCGAGGAGGACAAAGACGTTTTTCGTCCAGTCGCCGGGTCGGATGAGACGGAGCCACTTCGTCATGGGAGCGGGGAACCTTATCGGCACCAGAGCGAGTGCGTGTCCAGCGAGTCCCGCCAAAGCGGCGCTCGTTCGCGCTACTGCTCCCTCGTTAGACGAGGTCGGCGAGCACCTCGTCGGCGAGGAGCTGCCCATGGCGCGTGAACCGAAGCCGACCATCGGTGAATTCCAGGAGACCACCAGCGCGATGGCGATCAATCGCCGCACGCCGTTCAACGCCTCGCGATGTCTCGAAGCAGGCCTCGACCTCTGCCTCGCCGAGTCCAGCGTTCAGACGAAGCCCAAGCATGAGAATCTCGCCAGCACGGCGCTCCGCATCGGGCGTTTCGACGTCCACCACCGGCGACGCACCATCGCTCAAGAGCCAATCGGTGATCCTCGGGATGTTCTTGAATCGCGTTCCCTGCACGTGTCCGCTGGCACTCGGACCAAGCGCCCACCAATCAGCGTTGGTCCAGTACAAGAGATTGTGCCGACACGCTTCGCCCGGCTTGGCCCAATTCGAGATCTCGTACTGGTCGAACCCGCGGGCCGCGAGCGCTGCCAAGGTGTACTCGTACATCGCCGCCTCGACGTCTTCATCGCAAGGCTCAAACTGACCGCGCTCAAGCCGCTTCGTCATCGCTGTGTTCGGTTCGTAGGTCAGCCCGTAGCACGAGATGTGCTCAGGCCCCAGCGCGAGTGCGCTGTCGAGGTCTCGCTGCCAGTCTTCAAGCGTCGAGCCCGGGATGCCGAAGATCAAGTCGACATTGATTCGACCGATCCCCGCAGCTCTGAGCGCCGCCACTGCCCGACCAACGCTCATCGGATCGTGCCATCGTTCCAGCGTTTTCAAGTGGCGAGGATCGAAACTCTGCGCCCCAAGGCTGACCCGATTCACGCCGCCAGTTACGAGAACATCTGCGACCTCGTTCGTCACCGTCTCCGGATTCGCTTCGACCGTCCACTCCGCACCCGGTGCCAGTGGAACCGACTTGCGCAGCACGTCGAGCGCTGCGCGAAGTAGCGGCGGCCTGAGCAGGGTTGGCGTCCCTCCACCGACGAAGATGGTTTCGACCTCACGCGTGAAGAACGGCACCGCAGCGCGGATCTCTCGGGACAGACGCTCGACGTACGCGGGCTGACGATCTTCCGCGTCGACGAACGAATAGAAATCGCAGTAATGACACTTGTGGAAGCAGAACGGCACGTGCGCGTATACCGCACGAACGTTGGGTGCCAGACCACGAACGAGGGTTGTCACGTCGGCCCGTGCGGGCGCGGCCATCGCCAGCGGCAATGAAGTCGCCCGCTGAAGTGGCTCGCCAACGCGACTCGTCTCCTCGGATTCGGCCGACGTCAGTGCCATCGCTGTCAGGATACGCGCTCGCGTGCAACCGACCGGAGACGATCGTCCTCGGCTCACGCCGCGGATTTGGTGCCGTCGCGATTCTCTAATTTCGAACTCGGCGTACTTTCTCGCGGAAACGGCACCTTGATGTTCGTTCCGCAGGTCCGGCAGCGCACCAATTTGCCGCGGGCACTCGTCGGAACTGCGAGGATCCGCTGGCACCCCAGCTTGGGGCACATGATCCGGAGAACCTCGTCTTTGCCGCCTCGCGTCGCGCCGCTCATTGTGTGTCTCCGAATCGCATCGACGAGGTAGGATCGACCGTTCACCGCGCGGGCTTGAGTCTCACCCTCGGAGCCCCGGTTTCCGTACACTCCGCTTCTTTCGCGCCCGCCCCCCAATGCCCACCCCAGTTCGCCCAGCACCATCGCCCGGCACGTCCGCCAGTTCGTCGTCCGCAGTGGACCCGTCCGCGCAGACCAGTTCGGGGTCGCAGCTAGAGACTGCGCGCGGGGAGACTCCGCGGGGGGAGACTTCGGGCGGGCACCGGCTCGGCGTGAAGAACGTCGCCGTCGTCGGGCTCCAGTGGGGCGACGAAGGCAAGGGCAAGATCGTCGACCTGCTGACGGCGAAACATGACGTCATCGTCCGATACAACGGCGGCGCGAACGCTGGACACACGGTCGTGGTGGGCGATCAAAAGTACGCCCTCCACCTGATTCCGTCGGGCATCCTCTATCCCGACAAGCTCAACGTCGTCGGCAACGGCACGGTGATCGATCCCGAGAAGCTTCTCGACGAGATCATCGGACTCAGGCGTCGCGGAATCGCCATCGGCGAGAATCTGAAGGTCAGCGATCGCGCCCATGTGGTCATGCCGTACCACAAGGAGCAAGACGCAGCCCTTGAGGAACTCCTCACTGCACGATCGGGCAAGGACACGGGCGGCTTGTCGATTGGGACGACGCGCCGCGGGATCGGTCCGGCCTATGCCGACAAAGTGCGCCGATCGACCGCCATTCGGATCGGTGACCTGCTCGAGCCCGCGATCCTACGGCGGAAACTCGACGTTGTGTGCGGCATGCGCACGGCCGAACTCGAAGCGCTCGGACTGCACTCCCTCCCACTCCGTCCCGACGAACTAACAGATCGCTACGCGGCGATGGGTGAGCGACTTCGGCCGCACATCACGGACACCGTGTACCTGCTCCACGACAGTGTCCGCCGCGGACAGTCGCTTCTCTTTGAAGGCGCGAACGCGTGCCTCCTCGACATCGATCACGGCACGTATCCCTACGTCACGAGCTCAAACTGCTCGACGCTCGGGATCCCATCGGGCACGGGCATTCCGGGCAGTCGCATTGACGTGGTCTACGGCATCATGAAGGCCTACTCAACGCGGGTTGGTGCTGGCCCGTTCCCAACCGAGCAAGTGAACGCAATCGGCGAGCGCATACGGGAGCGCGGTCGTGAATACGGCACCACCACCGGACGGCCGCGGCGCTGCGGCTGGCTCGATTTGGTAGCGGCGCGCTATTCCGCGATGGTCTGCGGGGCAACCGGCATCGCGTGCACCCTCTTCGATGTCCTGAGCGGCTTCAGCGAACTCAAGCTCTGCGTCGGTTATCGAAGCGCAGATGGGACCGTGACCGAACGGTTCGCCCCCGACGCGGACCGACTCTCGCGATACGAGCCGGTGTACGAAACGCTGCCCGGTTGGTCCGAAGAAGTGCGCGAAGTAGAACATCGTTCACAACTTCCGACGAACGCCAGGCGCTACCTTGAGCGTATCGAAGTCTTCGTTGGGGTCCCTATTGAAATTGTGAGTGTCGGGCCAGAGCGAACCCAGACGCTCACCTCGCCGACCGCGACCCTTGCTGCGGCGACCGGAGTGCCTCAAGCGCCGTGCTAAGAACTGTTTGAGCGTCGTTTCAACGTCTCTCCGTTTTCCTCGCGATAGCGCCTCGTTTTGGCGGAAACCGCCCTCGTGTCCATCGTCACGCCCGCAGCAGAATCTACCCCATTGGAGCTTCCCGAAGGACTCCGGCGCGATCGCCTTCCGAGGCACGTCGCGATCATCATGGACGGCAATGGCCGGTGGGCCCAGCGTCGTGGCCTCCCGCGCGCCCTCGGTCATCGCGCCGGTGCGATCGCTGTGCAGGGCATCGTTGGCGACGCGTCCCGTCTTGGACTCCAAGCGCTGACCTTGTACTCCTTCTCGAGTGAGAACTGGAAGCGGCCGGCGGATGAAGTTGCCGCGCTCATGGAACTCTGCTGCGAGTACCTTCGCATGGAGAGCGAGCGCATGATTGCGAGCGATGTCCGATTCCGCCGCATCGGCCGCCGCGAGGGTCTGCCCGCGCCGGTGCTCGACGCACTCGATCAAGCCGAGGCCGCGACCGCGCATTGCCGCGGCCTCACGCTGTGCTTGGCGGTCAACTACGGATCGCGAACCGAAATCGCCGACGCGATGCGCGCGATCGCAGAACGAGTCGCGGCTGGCGAACTCGCACCAGCGAGCATCGACGAATCCACGATTGCGAAGCACCTTTACACGCACGGCCTTCCGGATCCCGATCTACTCATTCGCACTGCGGGCGAGCGCCGCGTTTCGAACTATCTCCTCTGGCAGATTTCTTACGCGGAGATCCACGTCGCCGAGACTCTGTGGCCCGACTTCGGCTCCGACGAGTTCCACCAAGCGCTTCGTGACTACGCCAGTCGCGAACGCCGCTTTGGCGACGTCACGGCGAAGGGTTAGCAGTCGGTGACGGAGCGTCGGCGAGCGGGTATCGAATCACTGCGAGCGCAGGCATCGGCGGATACGGCAGCCGAAGCCGAACACCGCTGAATTCACCCGCGTGGCAACCGACGGCGACGCACGCGGCCTCTATCAACTCAGAGTATTGCGGGAATTCCGGCAGAGAATCCGCGCCGAGCGTTTCTACGGACTGACAGGTGGCGCTGATCGGCAAAAGGCCTTGGTCACGAGCATCCGAGGGATACGCGGGAACGCCCGGGAGCTGGCCGTAGACGTGCGCCGTTGGCAACGCACTCGCCGGTGGTCGCGCGAGCGGGAGGTCGCGGTGCATCCAGATTTCATGAATCAGGAGTTCTGCGGGCGTGTTCAGCGACACGAAGTGCTCACCCCACTCGTCGGTCTCGGTTTTCCACGGACTAACAATTCCGCGATTCACTCGACCCACGACGCATGTCACAACGCTCATTCGTCCGACTGACCCCGGGCGAAGCTCGTAACGCCTGCTCCCCGACGCCCCGGGCGCCGCCCGCAGCATGGAGGCGGGAAGCGAAGAAAATCGGTGCATCAGCGGCGCCTCGCCCGGAACGACTGACGAATCGAGGGGCTCAGCCTGCGCAACAAGAGGCGAACCACTGTCGCTCGCACTTCGCACCACTGCGATCGGCCAGACAACGTCTGCGCGGAGCCGGCGAAAGTCGACGAGCGCGGACACCACGACGATGTCCATCCGGCCAGTTTGGCGCGATGGCAGAACAAGATTCACGCTCAACTGCAGTCGGGCTTGCACTCCCCACGTCGCGCTGTTGCCCTGAAACGAGAGTCGACGGCTGTCCTCTTCACGCTGGAGTTGCGGTCCGCCGAACGAGGCAACCATCACACCAAGTGTGTCCCGATCGCCAGCGTGATCACGAATGAATGCGTCGTATTCGTCAACCGCCCGTTCGAACGCAACTCGTTCGCTGGCTGGGGCACCAGCCTTCTCAAGCGTCCGCATGAGTATCGCGAGACCGGGCCTGCCGGGAAGATGGCGAACCACCGCCTCCGGAGAGTCATCGGACAAGATCTTGGAGATCTTCCACGTGAGGTTCTTGTTGAGGCCGAACTGACGGCTGATCTCCTGTGGCCGAGTGACGTCAGCGTTCACGGCGTCCATGAGCGCACGCAATCCCGATCGAAGTCGCGCGAACAACGATCGGACATCGGACTCGAACGAGTCGACACTCGATTCGCTGCTCGATCGAACAAAGGATGGGTTGGTTGAGCGCATCAAGCGACTCTCCAGATCTCCTTCCGGGATCACCAACAAGTTACCCGCGTCTACAGAGCCGAGACTGCACGATACCCGGCGTGAGAATCTAGGTTGCTCGCCGGAGCGCGGCTTGGCTGGTCCAACTGGGTCTCACTGGGTCGGCATGGGCTGGACTGGGTCGATCGAGCTGGGTCGATCGAGCGTGCTCGTTCCGGAGAGTGATGAAAGAGAGCGGAATCGCGCCGAGTGTGAAGATGCTGTTGTCCCCAGACTGCGCGAACGATTATTCTGAGCTGTACCAGCCGAGCAGTTCGCCGCGTACCAATCGGTGCTCTTGACGAGTTTGTACGTTCAGTCTCGTTCCCCGTCGGAACCGTACCGGCGATTTGCCCGAAACCAACCCGGACACGCACGCGTCTCACCCCCCGGTGAGCACCCACCGTCCCGCACCGTTGATGCGCCGCTCACCGCGCGGCCTCTGAGAACACCCACGATGCCTCTGACCTCCCGTTGCTTCAGCCCGATCCAAGCCAGCCCCTTTCAACCCGGCCCTAGGTTCCGCATCGTCCTCTGTTCCGCCGCGCTGTCCTTCTCGGTGGCGATGCCGAGCGGAGCAGCGAGCGCCGGGACGTCCGAAGTCGCGGGTCTCCAACCGGTTCTCGTCGACCAAAGCGCGACATCGCGCGCCCGCGCTGACGACTCGGCACCGACCACAGCACCGGAGCCGGATCGGCGTGAATCTGCGTTCGAAGCCGCGACGATTGAGCGCTTGCGCATCGGCGACGTGCTCGCGCTCCCAACCGCTTCCGGCGATCGAGCGGCGTGGGTGCGCATGCGCGTGGAGTCCATCTCGGCTGGACGTCCCGGCACGCTCATCGTGAAATTCGCGGGCGAGGCCGAACTCTTGTCCGACCCATTTGCGAGCGCGACGCTCGTTCTTCGAGATGGACTCGTCGGTGGCTTCATTCGGCCTCGCGACGGTTTTGAACTTGCACTCGCCGCAATCGGCCCCGGCCGACAAGAGATTCGCCTCAAGGCGGAGTCGACTGGCGACTGCTGTGGCATTGACCACGACGACGTGAAAATCCCCGAACCTCTCGGAGGAGTCGCCGCCGATTGCGGTGAATCACCGAAGGTGGTCGACGTCGCATTCATCTACACACCGAACGCCGCAACCTTCTGGGGCGGCGACGCCGCGATTCAACTGCAACTCGAAGCCGCGGTCAGTGACACGAACTCCGCGCTGAAGAACAGCAAACTCGTGACACGCCTCCGACTCGTGCACATCGAAGCGGCGACGAACATCTTTCTTGATTCTCCGGCGTTTCAAGTGGGAACGCTGCCTGAGATCCTCAATGCCATGTCGAGCGGCGTCGGCGGCAATGCTGCGCAGCAAGCGTGGTACACCCTCGCGCACGCGGTTCGTAATTCCTTCGGAGCGGACCTGTGCCAAGGCGTCGCCGATGTGAGCAACGTCACGCTGTGCGGCGTCGCTGATCAGTTCGATGGAAATCCAGAAAAAGCGTTCAGCGCGGTGAGCGCGGAGTGCCTCGGCGACTTTGTTCCCGCGCATCAGTTCGGCCACGGATTCGGGGCTTGCCACGCGGCTGGTGATGGTGGTGGCTGCGACTTCGGCGGCTACTACCCCTTCTCGAACGGCTGGCGCTTCTTCGGCGTGAGCGGTCAACTCTGGCGCACCGTGATGGCCGCTGCGCCTGGTGTACGCATTCCGTTTTTCTCGACGCCATTTGCTACCTTCGATGGCATGGCCGTGGGCGTTCCAGGCAGCACCTCCGCCAGCGCCGACAACGCGCGGACCATCGGGCTCACGGCGCTGAGCGTCGCGAACTTCCGCTGCACCGTCGACATCCTCGACGACTGCAACGGCAATGGCGAGGCTGACGCGCTCGACCTCCTCGACGGAACGAGCCAAGACTGCAACGGCAATGGCATTCCGGATGAGTGTGACATCGCTTCTGGATTCCTCAGCGACCTCAACCTGAATGGAATTCCCGATCCTTGCGAGGCGGGTACAGAGAAGATCGTTGCGCCGGATCTGCTCGGTCAGCCGGTGATTCTCGATGTCTTTGGTTTCTCATTGTCGGTCGGCCGTCGACTCGACCAAGCGGTCGACGCGTCGGCGTTCCTCGTCAGTGGTGCGTATGGCGACGACGACTTCGCGGTGAACTCTGGCGCGGCGTACGTCATACCGATAGTCGGTGCCAATCCCGGCACACCAGTCAAGTTGAAAGCGTCGGACGCGGCGCTCAACACGAACGCCAACTTCGGTCGAGCCGTCGCCGGACTCAAGCGCATTGCGCAATCGACGCCCGCTGCAACGCCCCGCCTGTTCGCTGCGATCGGTGCGTACCGGGCGCCAAACGGAACCATCGCGCAACAGGGCGCGGTGTACGTTTTCGCGCAAGATCCCGCGCAGTCGTGGACGCAGCGTTTGAAGCTCAAGGCGAGCGACGGTGCCGCGAATGACTGGTTTGGCTTCTCGGTGGGGATGACCCGGATCGGCGCCGACAACTTCGAGACACTCGTCGTTGGTGCCCCCAAAGCGAGTACGAACAAGGGCGCGGTCTACGTTTACCGCTATCAACTCGCTGATACCACCTCGCTCTCAAAGAAGCTTGTTATTCCGTTTGGTGGCGATGGCGATCAGTTTGGCTGGTCAGTCGCCGTCGACAACAACATCGGAGATCGGGCAATCTTGCTCGCTGGCGCCCCCGGGTATGGCGAGAACATCGGTCGCGTCCGGGCCTACGAGCGATCTCTCGCCGCGAACGCGAACTTCTCCAGCAGCGGTGCGACCATCGTCCTCGACCCGAGTGAGACACAAGTCGACGACCGCTTTGGCGAAGCAGTTGCAGTCGACGGTGAGGCGGGCGCGCTTGGCGCAGCCGCCATCATCGGCGCCCCTGGCAAGAACAGCGGCCGCGGTGCCATCTACTACTTTGAGCGGACGAGCCCGAATGTCTGGACGCAACGACAAAAGATCACCCTGCCCTCGCCCGCCATCGACGACCGATTCGGCGCAGCAGTCTCGCTCTGGCGGAGAAGCGATGGCGCGCTCATATTGCTCGCGGCCGCGCCGCGCGGCGACGGGGTCACGCCAGCTGGTCTCCAGACAAACCTTGGGCTGATCGGCGTTTACAAGTTCAACCCGATGACCAACCTGTTCGACGTGATCGGCGTGGGTACGACCTACGACGCCCAAACGGGCGATCAGGCGGGAACATCTATCGTCCAACTTCAACCATTTGCGGGGACCGGCACACTCAGCGCGATCGGCATGCCCTTTGACGACGACGGCGGACTAGACGCCGGTTCGGTCGTCGTTGCCCCACTGGTTCTGCCCTAACACCACTCCAGTCCACGAGCGACACCTCCTTCTCTCCGACGCCCGTCACCCGAAGCCCGCGACCCAACGCCTATGCGCATCTTGCTTTCCCTTCTCGTCCTCGCCGTCGTCTTCGTAGGCTCACCTCGGGCGCTGGGCCAAGGCTGTGGTACCGCGACGCACGGCTGTCTTGAGGTCAACCTCAAGCAACCCGGTTGCAACGACTCAGTCTGCTGCAACACGGTGTGCAGCCTCGAACCGTCTTGCTGCGACGTTGCGTGGGACGACCTGTGCGTCGCTCTTGCGCTCAAGTTCTGTCAGACGTGCGGCGTTGCTGGTAACTCGTGCTTCGCCGTCGCGGCGGCGCCGGGGTGCGCAAGTCCTAACTGCTGCAACTTCGTGTGTTCCCTGCCGGGATTTGAAAGTTGCTGCACGATTGCGTGGGACGCGAACTGTGTCGCGGCCGCGCTCTTCTACTGCCAAGGCTGCGGTGCCCCGGGAGCAGACAACTGCGGTGTCGTTCACAGCGGCACGGGATGCAAAGACGGCCAGTGTTGCGCTCAGGTGTGCGCCGTCGATCCGAATTGTTGCACGCAGTCGTGGGACCAAACCTGCGTCGACTGGGCGCAGCAGTTTTGTCCGGGGTGCGGTAGTCCATTCGTCGGTGCCTGCTGCTATCCGCACATCGGCCCATTCTGCGACAACGCAGACTGTTGCAACGCTGTCTGCGCCATCGACGACTATTGCTGCACCGTGTCTTGGGACGCGAACTGCGTCCTGATCGCCAACGCTTCGTGCAGTCTCCCGAATTGCCTCTGCGGTGATCCGACTGCGGGCCTGTGCAAGACAGTGCACGCGAATCCGGGGTGCGCCGACTTCGACTGCTGCACGCAGGTGTGTTTCATCGACGCGTACTGCTGCGCGGTGTCGTGGGACTACGCGTGTACCAAGGCGACAGAACAGGTCTGCGATCAACTCGACGCGTGTGGCGACATCGGCAAGGGCTCGTGCGTCGTCGAACACCCGACGCCGGGATGTGACGATGGTGCATGCTGCCAGCGCGTCTGCAACATCGATCCACTGTGTTGCGAGATTCAGTGGGATGGCGATTGTGTTGTCTTCGCCGGACTCGTCTGCACCGATTGCGGCGACACGTTCACTGGCTCTTGCTACGAAGCGCACGGTTCACCTTCGTGCAGCGACGAACCCTGTTGCACTGGCGTGTGCAACGCCGATCCGTTCTGCTGCCAAGAGGAATGGGACACGGTGTGTGCGTTCTTCGCTGTCTCGATCTGCCCAGCACCGGTCACGAATTGCGGTTCGGCTACGGGTCGATCGTGCTATGTGCCGAGCTATCTTCCCGGCTGCGACGACGCTGCGTGTTGCGCCGAAATCTGTCTCTCCGTCGACCCTTTCTGCTGCGAAGTTCGATGGGACGCCGTGTGCGTTGATCTCACGTTGACCTACTGCGGCGGCTTTGGCCCCTGTCCTGGTCGCGGCTCATGCATCTTCGAACACCCCTTCCCGGGATGTAACGACACGATCTGCTGTTCCGCCGTCTGCCAGGTCGACAATGTTTGCTGCTCACTCGGCTGGGACGTGAATTGCGCCGACATTGCCCGCGCCATCTGCTTCGGTTTGCAAGACTGCCCCGGCGACAAGCGCTGTGATCAATCGCACGGATCACCTGGATGCGAAGACGCGTCGTGCTGCAATGTCGTGTGCTCGGTCGATCCGGTGTGCTGCCTCGAAAAGTGGGACAACCTCTGCGTGCAGGTCGCGCAAGTTCGCTGCCAGCCAGATCCGAACTCCAATTGCCCGTGCCTGGGCAGTTGCCTTGAATCACACCCCAATCCCGGTTGCGACGACGCAAGCTGCTGTGCTGGTGTGTGCCAGATCGATAGTGCCTGCTGCGAGATTGTGTGGGATCAGCTCTGCGTCGGGCTGGCGCGCGGCGTGTGCTGTGGCGACATCGGCTGCGGCAACTCCTGCGCCGGTTCGTGCTACCTGCCGCACAATCAGCCATATTGCTCAAGTCCCTCGTGCTGCGAAACAGTTTGCACGATCGACCCGTTCTGCTGCGACACGAAGTGGGATGGCTCGTGTGTTGCGGTAGCGGTCCTCCGCTGCGCTCATCTCTGCGGCGTTCCCGGCGGCGGTAGCTGCTTCAGCGAAAAGGACACACCAGCGTGCGCCAATCGCGCGTGCTGCGACAAGGTCTGCAATGCCGACCCCTTCTGCTGTGACGCCGCGTGGGATGCGAACTGCGTTTTGTTAGCGAAGGGCGACCCACTCGCGAACCCGCCCAAGCTCGGGCTTTGCCCACCTCCGGCGTGCGGCGATACCCAGTCTGGCCCCTGCTGTACCGCACACACCACGCCTGCGTGCGATGACTTCGTGTGTTGCACAGCAGTGTGTCAAGGTGATCCCTTCTGCTGCGACACCGCCTGGGACGAGAGCTGCGCCAGCAGCGCTCGCCAAAAGCCCGAGTGCAACTGCGTTTCGGAGTGCGGTGACGCGTGCGCCGGATCGTGCTGCTTCCCGCACAGCACACCGCTCTGCGACGACGAAGCGTGCTGCACCGCCGTCTGTGCGGTCGATCCGTTCTGCTGCTCGCTCGCGGGCGGCGCCTGGGACACGATCTGCGTCGGCATCGTGTACATGACTCCGGGTTGTTTCATCGCGTGCCCGCCACCGCAGTGTGGCGACGCTAATGCGGGCGATTGTTGTATCGCGCACTTCTTCCCGAACTGTTCCGACAAAAGTTGCTGCAATGCCGTCTGCGTTATCGACAGCTACTGCTGCAACACCCAGTGGGACTTCGCGTGCGCTGTGCTCGCTGGCAAGGTCTGTTCTGAGTGCCAGGGCCGATTGTTCTGCGGCGCGCCAGCAACCGGTTCGTGTTTTGTCGCCCATCCGGACCCATTCTGTAACGATCCTGGTTGCTGCAATCTCGTCTGCACGTTCGATGAAACGTGCTGCAGCGACAGTTGGGATGTCATGTGCGTCGACTTCGCCGCGCAGTTCTGCACTGGCCAGTAATCGGGCCAGTAGGCAAGAGGGGTTAGTCGCGAATGGGCCGGGCAACGATCGCCTCAAGCGTCGTCCCGGCCCGCAGCAGGAAGACATCGAGTTCCGTCGCGACACCGGTGCTCCCGCTGGCACGATTTCGAAGCGCTTTCGTCCACGCATCGGCATCGGCGCTTCGACCTCGGGTGCGCACTCGCGCGCCGCTAGCACCGAGCGCCGCGAGTTCGCGAGCGACGTCCGCTTCGCGCGGACGCGGACGCGCGACGATCTCGTAGCCAGTCAGCCACGGATCGCGAATCTCCTCGTCGCTCGTGAGAACACCCAAACCCGGTGCTCGCTCGGCGAGATTGAAGCGTCGGGCAAGGACTCCGAGCAACTCGGCCCGCTCAAGGGCCGGGTTGGCGACGTAGAGATAGCGACCAAACGCTCCCGCCAGCGGCACATCGCTCGACACTGGATTGGGTCTGCCGCTCAGTGACAGACGTTCGGGCAACATCGTTGCGGAGCGCTCACCCGGGCTTGATGCGAGCGTGCCGAACCAGCAGACCGTCTGAACCAGCCGTCCCCCTTCGCTCAAGAACTCAAGCTCGCCGTCGCGCTCCGCGCCGAGCGCCGCTGGCATGGGAAGTGGCAGCCCCGGGCCGAGCTTCACCGCTGCGCCACGAGCAGCGCGAGAAATCGCGAAGCACACATCGACCGGTGGCGAGTGCGCCGACAGTTCGAATTGCCGCCGCCCCGCTGCCTCGTCCCGGCGCGCCGGATCGAAATGGACGTACTCCGCGCGGAGCGCCGGGTCGGTCGCATCGCCAACGACGGTTTCGCACTTGGCATTGATCGAGGTCATCCAGGCGCGGACGTCCGATGCATCGACGCCGATCGTCGGAGCGACAAGCGCCAGCGACATCGTGTCGCCACCCATACCGGAACACCGATCTTCGATACCCTGAGCACCGGCGCGGCGGAAACGCTCCGCCTTCCAACTCGCGACTGTGGCACTCGTGGCCTGCTCCGCCGCTTCGCGGTCGGCCCAGAGCGAATTGGCGTCTGCGAACTTCGTGGCGAGTCGCCGCCGCGCGTCAGCAAGCGACAGGGCAGCCGCGACATCGTCCGCGGGCCACTGCTGGCGGAGCCGGTCCACATCCGCGACCGCCCCGGGATCGACCCGCGCGGCTGCCGCGGGCAATGTCGGGTCAACATGGAGGCGCCTCCAGGAGTCGAGTGGGGGTAGTCGGACCGAGGTCGGTCGAGCGCCGTGCATGGACAGACAGTACAGCGATCGCTCGACTGCTCGCAGTGCGTGGGGGGCGAATCCCTCAAGCAAGCCGCGCCCGGCCTTCAGTCAAGGCCCGGAAACGCCGAAGCCACGTCCTCGGCGATCGGGGGCCGCTCCTCCCCGCAAACAGGGTGGTGCAGCGTGAGCCTGAGTACGCGAACGATTCTGTCCGTCAGCGCAACGCTCCTCGCGCTTCTCGTGGTTGTGTACTTCGCTGCCTCGAAGGTGCTCCTCCGGGGCTTCGGACAGGTCGAGCTCGCGCTCTTCTCGCGGCACGCCGAACGCGGCCAAGAGGCAGTTCTCGGTGCGGCAGAAGTACTCTCTAACAAGGTGGCCGACTGGGCGAACTGGGACGACACCTACGAGTTCGTTCGTAACCACAACGCCGCCTACATCCAGTCCAATCTCAGCGGGGCAAGCCTCGCGTCACTCGGCGTAAGGTTCGTCCTCTTCATGGACGTGAACGGCAAGCTGGTCGAAGCCGCGTCGATTGATCCTGAAACACAGGAGGCCACACCGCTGCCTCGCGGCATCGAGGCGATGATCAGGCGCGGCCATCCACTTCTCCAAGTGCATGGCGACGGCGCTCCGATGACCGGTTTGATCCCGCTTGCCGAGGGCGTGTTCGTTGTGGCGTCGCGGCCGATCAAGAACAGTCAGATGCAGGGACCGATCCGGGGAACGATCATCTTCGGCGATCTCATCTCCGACGCGCGGGTCGAAGAGATGTCGCGTCGGCTCCGCGCCACGGTGTCACTCGTCCCGATCAACGGGACTCAGACCGCCGCCCTCGACGCCGAGCGGCTCGATCGGGTTGCGCGACTTGCCGAGGCGGGCAAGCCCACGGTGACGTTTCTCGGCGACGACGTCGCCGTCGGATCGGCCCTCCTACCCGATATCGACGGATCCCCTGCGTTCCTCGTCGAAGTCATGGCAGAGCGATTCGTCTGGCAAGAGGCCAAGCGCACGACTTCACTGCTCCTCACGACTCTCGCTATCGCGGGAACTGGGGCTGTTCTCATCACGATGTTCGTGCTCCGCGTCGTAGTACTGCGGCGACTCGCGCGGCTCCACTCAGCGGTTCACGGAATCGGGCGAAGCGGCGATCTGGCGCGACGCGTTCCGGCTGAAGGAACCGACGAACTTGCTGAGTTGGGACAGACCGTGAATGAACTTCTCGATCGCGTGGCAACCTCCCAGACAGAGCTTTCGACGAAGGCCGATGCGCTGGTGCGCGCGGGCGAAGACCTCCGCTGTGCCCGCGACGCGGCGGAAGCCGCTAGCCGCGCGAAATCAGAAATCCTCGCCAACATGAGCCACGAGGTGCGCACGCCCATGACCGCGATCCTTGGCTACGCGGATGTGTTGGCCGATCAAGCGACTCAGCCAGGCTTCCGACCCGACGAATGCGTTGAAACGATTCGCCGCAACGCGAAGCATCTGCTCACCATCATCAACGACATCCTCGACCTCTCGAAGATCGAAGCCGGACGCATGCAGATTGAGCGAACCGACTGCGCGCCCGCTCGCATCGCGGCCGAAGCCATTGAGCTCCTGCGCGAGAACGCAGCAGGGAAGCATCTCGAGCTCCGTCTGGAATTTGCGACACCGATGCCCCTGCGGGTTGTGAGCGACCCGACACGGCTCCGACAGATATTCCTCAACCTTGTGGGCAACGCGATCAAATTCACGCTCGATGGCTCGGTCACGCTTCGACTCGCGTGTGATGTTGAGGGTCGCCGTCTCGTCGCCGAGGTCATCGACTCAGGCATTGGCATGACGCCCGAGCAGGCCGGGCGTCTGTTTCAGCCGTTCTCGCAAGCGAATGCGTCGACATCTCGCTTATTTGGCGGAACTGGACTCGGACTTTCCATCAGTCGCCGACTCGCGCAGCTCCTCGGTGGTTCGCTCGAACTCGCGTCGACCGGGCCGCACGGATCAACCTTCCGGCTTACCGTCGAGACCGGGCCACTTGAGGGCGTTTCGCTCACGAGCGATCCACTCGCGGCATCTGCCGCGCCCGCTGCGATTCCGCTCGCACCAAAGCCCTGCGGAGGCGCGCTGACGGGGCTGCGCCTCCTGCTCGCCGAGGACGGGCCCGACAATCAAAGACTTATTGGATTCGTGCTTGGAAAGGCTGGCGCCGAAGTCGTGATCGTGGGCGATGGCCGCGCCGCCGTCGACGCGATTCACGCCGCAACCCACGCGGGAACGCCGTTCGACGTCGTCCTGATGGACATGCAGATGCCCGTACTCGATGGCTACGGCGCAACCCGCGAACTCCGCACCCGCGGCGTTCGCACGCCCGTACTCGCGCTCACCGCGCACGCGATGGAGGGCGACCGCAATCAGTGTCTTGCTGCGGGCTGCGACGACTACGAAACCAAGCCGATCGATCGCCTGCGACTCGTCGCGGCCTGCGCGCGACTGGCGAAGCCATTCGTGCGACGAGCGGCCTAGCAGTCCGTGCCGAGCGTTGCGGTGGCGGCTCACCCCCGCTACCCTCCGCCCCCTATGTCTATTACGAAATTCATGCAGCGCCACTACCGCCACTTCAACGCGGTGACGGTAGTTGAAGCGGCCGAGGCCTACAAGAAGCACATGGCGGGCGGCGGGTCGATGCTCGTAACGCTCGCCGGAGCAATGAGCACCGCCGAGCTCGGACTCTCACTCGCCCAGATGATCCGTAAGGGCAAGGTCAGCGCCATCTGCTGCACCGGCGCGAATCTCGAAGAGGACATCTTCAATCTCGTCGCGCACACCCATTACGTTCGTGTGCCGCATTGGCGCGAGCTGCCGGCAAAGGAAGAGAAGAAGCTTCACGACCGACATCTCAATCGCGTCACCGACACCTGTATTCCCGAGGAAGAAGCGATCCGCCGCCTCGAGCACGCGGTTCTCTCGGAATGGACCAAGGCTGACAAAGCCGGAGAGCGATACTTCCCCCACGAGTTCTTCTATCGCATCTTGCTCTCAGGCGCGCTCAAGAAGCACTACGACACCGACCCGAAGAACTCTTGGCTTCTGGCAGCGGCGCAGAAGAATTTGCCCATCATCGTCCCAGGCTGGGAAGACTCGACGCTCGGCAACATCTTCGCGGCGCACTGCATCGAAGGCGATATCAAGAACGTGCACACGGTGCGCACCGGCATCGAATACATGATGATGCTCGCCGAATGGTACACCGCGCGGTCGAAGAAGAGTTCGATCGGCTTTTTCCAAATCGGCGGCGGCATCGCGGGCGACTTCCCGATCTGCGTCGTGCCGATGTTGCACCAAGATCTCAGGCGGAAGTCCGTGCCGCTCTGGGGCTACTTCTGCCAGATTTCAGACTCAACGACGAGCTACGGCAGTTACTCCGGCGCGACGCCCAACGAAAAGATTACGTGGGGCAAGCTCGGCATCAAGACGCCGCGCTACGTCATCGAAAGCGACGCGACGATTGTGGCGCCACTCATGTTTGCGTATGTGCTGGGTCAGTAGCGCCCCGGGTCTCGGGCGAGTTACGAACCGGCTGCCGACTTCGCACCCGACAAGATTCTTCGGATTTCTTGCAGCAGTTCGATGGCCTTCCGGCGCGACGGATCACTCGTGCCGCGCCCGTTCTTCGCACCGGCCTCGGCTGGCTTGCCGGTTGCCTTCGACGCGTGCTTGTCGCTGGCACCGCTACCCGCTCCGTCACACAGGAACTCAAGGTTTTTCAACACCGATTCGTGGTCCCTGGGCGAGCCATAGTCGTCAAGGAGCCCGCGAAATCGTTGCGCAAACTCAGATGCCTTGTATAACTCCTCGCCGGTGAAGAGTTCCTGCATCAAGTCGATTTCAATCTTCGCCGCCATAGCCCAGAAGGTCTCACCCATCGTCTCGACCTCAAGCCGGACTGACCGACGGCATTCTTCGAGCGTCGTCGCAAGTTCTTCGGCTTCGATGGCGCGCTCGCGATCCTTCGTGGCGCCAGCGACCCATACGAGTGTCAGCCGCTGGAGCAATGGGTAGTAAATCTGAGCCAGCGAGTCGTTGGCGCGGCGCAGCTCCGCAGCACGCTGGTACTCCTCAGCGGCGTCTCGAAGCAGGGCCCGCCCGGCCTTGGTGTCTCCAAGCCGGCGTCCTCGCCGCTTGATGAGCCCAGCACGAAGTTGATGACGTTCCGGGGTGTGCCCCAAGCCATCAAGCACTTCGAGCCATCCGTCGGCGAGCGTTCGTTTCTCCTTCTGAGCCCGCCTCTCCAGCGGTGCGAGCAAGGCATCGTGTGGTTTCACCTCGACCACGCTCTTCGCGGCAAGAGACGTGGACTGCCCCGTTTCCCTGCGATCAAGTAGGTTTGCCAGTTGCTCGATCGATCTGATTGGGGCTGACCGCTGATCTGCTCGCAGCGCCGCCCGATAGAGTTCGATCGCCCGCTCCCGCGTGTTCGCTTCGCCGTCGCCGATCGCTGCCCACGCGTCGGCTCGCGCAGCCAGCAACTTGCCGTCATGCTCCCACGCAGGTACGGCCGTCAATTTCGCCTCAATCTCGAGGAGCCGGCTGCGCAAACGACCTAACTCCTCGCGATCGTCACCAGCGCTGGCTGCGCCCGCAGTGACATCGTCCACGTAGTCGACCGCCTCGTCTGCCGAGACAAAGGGACGCTCAGGAGCTTCTTCCGTCGCGCCGCCGCTCGAAGACGACAGTCGGAAGGATGGGTCGCCGTAACACTGGTATGCGCCCCACGTCGTCGAATCGGGAAAGCGATCGATCACCGCACCGCGCGCGCCGTGCACTGCGTCGCCGAAGGGCACGCCCTTGAGGAAACGCCCATAGAACTCGTTCGCAAAGAGCTCGGCCGCGTCGTCGTCGACTTCCCAGCCCGCAACGACCACGCAGCGGACACCGATGTCGATGAGCGCCTCGGCGACGCTCGCCGCGAACGGCCCGCGCTCCGCTTGGCCGAGCCGCGCCGAGCGCAACTTCGGCTGCGCCGGATCGAGCGTTCCGAGGTAGCAACAATTGAGAAACACAAGCTCAGGTGTTGCACGCAACTGCTGGAACATGGCCGCCGTCAACATTACGCCATCGGCGATTACCACTCCCGTCTCGGTGGGTTTCTTCGCGACGTAGTCGCCGTGCGCGGCAATGTGCATGATCGCGTAGTCGCGACGGAAAAATCGTTGAAGCACTTGCGAAGCACCTTCGCCGATCGACACCTCCATCGCGAAGTTCTCGGCGCGGAGCCGCTCGGCCACGGCAGCGCCTTCGCGCTTGGCGCCTTCAAGCGACGGGTTCACATCCTTCGGATTCGCGATCACCAGCGCTTGACGCCCCGACGCCATTAACACTGTCTCGCGCTGTGTTGACGTGCGGAGTTGTCGCACGAGTTTGACGCGGCGCACGAGCGGCTCTGGATCCTCGGCACCCGCGCGGGCGAGGAGTTCCCACGGGTACCGACCCGCACCGCGGTCAACGACAAGGACCAGATCGTCTCCGTCATAGAGACGGTCTTTCACGGCGTTCGGAAGTAGCAACTCGTACAACGCGTTCGAGATTGCGAGCGACGAAACTTGGGATGTTCCATCGATCGACTCAGCGATCATGCGGTCAACCGCCGCGCCCGCTGTTGCGACTGTGCGATCCTCAGCCCGCGCGCGTTCGCCGAGCGCCGTGAAGTGCAGTCCGCGCGGTTGGTTGTGCTCGTCGCGCTCTTCCGTGATGATCAGCCGCCGCCACCACGCCCAGTCGAGCGAGACGCGACTGTTTCCGCGGGCACCTTCGGCCGTGACAATCCGTTCAGCGCCCTCGACGGCTTCATCGGGGCGAAGTACGAGCCCGGACTCCTGTTCAAGCGTGCGTACCACGTGCGCCGCTGCGACCGCGATGTCGGACCAGAGTTCGACAAGCGCGAGCGTCGTGAAGCGAACCTCTGGCGTATCACCACTGCGCGTTCGCGCGAGCACGCGATTGGCTTCAAGAATGGCGTTCGTTATCGCAACGATCGCTTGACGTACCGACAGCTGCTGACCGCCACGCGTACCGATGAGGAGTGAGCCGACGGGGAGTTCAATGGGTCCATCGAGATGGATGCCGTCGCTCCGTCGACGGTCGATTTCTTCCATCGCCATGTCGATCGCTGCCGAGGTAATGCCGCGACTGAGGACGCCAGCTGTCAGTTCACCAACCGGGCCGAGGCCAACAATGAGCGCGCCCGCTGGCAATGTTTTCGGCGCCGAGAGGAAGAGTGCGGTCCCGGGCGCGCCTGGGTACCGGCCGTAACCAGTGCGCTGGCGCCGACTCAGGCGGCGATCGAGACAACGGTCGAGGAACGCCTCCGAACCGAATATCGAGTCACCTTGGTAGTGCCCGACCGCGATAGGCATCGCGACGCGATCGAGACTGCCGTGAACGACGCGGACTGCAAGTGTGCTACGCGGCGCTGGCGGCGCTTCCCAGCGACCGTGACGAATGCGGTGATCGAGATCCTCGTCCGAGGGAAATCGTGCGAGTCGTTCGTCGCCAGCGTCGGCCGCGGTGCCGCGTCGTTCGGATTCCGCACTCGATCCGCGCGCAAGCCATCGCGCGACGGTAGAGGCCGACTCTGCCGCACCGAGCAGCTCCTCATGCGTCGCGCCAATCGACAGCGTTGAAGCCTTTGTGAGTTCCAGCGACGGCGCAACCATCCAGCCGTCACCATCATCCGACATCGTTTCTTCCAATGTCGCAGTGCCACCGACACCCGGCACCAAACGAGCGTCATTGGTTTGCACCGTACGGCCGAAGAGCACCAAGGTCCCTTCCACATCGAGTTCTTTCACGATCGCCGCGCGGCGGCTGCGTGCCGCAGCGAGCAAATCACTGGCTGGTTTCGTCGCAGCGCTCCCCTTCCATGTGCCGCCTGCGAGCGCGGCGTCTGGGAGAAGATCGACAACGCCGCGCAAGCTCGCGAACCACATCTTCCAACCCTCGGCGTTCGCAGAAGGATCGAGCATCGCGATGGCTTGGAACCAAGGACCGCGCCCGGCCAAGAGGCGGAGCGCCATGCACGTCCCTTCGAGCGGCGGCGCAAGCAAGACGCACCGACTTCCTGCTTCGCGCAGCTGCTGCCAACGCGCACTTTTGTCGAGCGTTGCCGCCACAGCAGCAAGCGCGCCAAGTCCATGGCCCACAAGGTCAACGCGCGTTGCGACCTTCGCGCTCGCTATCTCCCGAAACGCCGCGACGACGCGCGCAGCAGCGTCGTCGATACCGAGGCGCCAGTCGTATCCCACCGCGCGGACCTCGGCACCGGGCATCTTCGCCGCAAGCGCGGCGAGTCGTTCGTCCGACGCGTGGAGGTCGCCCGTGAGCGCCGTATCTGGCGACGCCGACCGCAGCCGGCCGGCAGCGATCGCGGCAGCGCTCGGCCACACCTCACCAGTCTTGTCCGAGAGTGTCGACGCAAAGAGATCAGGAACGACGAGCACGATGTGGGTTGCAGGGGTCGACCGCATCGCACGAGCGATGGGCACTGTTGCGACACCGGATGAGCGCCGCGAACGGCTCGCCCGCGCCTCGTCGCCGCGAAAGACTTCGAAGCCCGCCGGCTCGTCAGTGCGTTTCTCACGCAGCAGCGCCAGAAGCACCTTGTCTCGTGTCATCTTCTCGGTGAAGTAGTTGCAGTGCGTCAGCCGCGGATGTTCGTTGTGCGACCGAAAGACCAGCCCCTTGCGCGGCAACCCTCCTGACATCGACGAGGTGTTGACGACGAGGTCGTTGCGCTCCCAGTAAAAGGCGTAGGACGCGAACGCGCGCAGTGACTGGAGGAACGTACCTCCCTGAACATCGCCAGCCACGATCGAGAGATCGTGATCGACGGCGCGGTTGTCGGCGCGGTTGAGAAAGTGCGTGTACGGCGACTCAGGACGCTGCGCTTCCAGGCCAGGCATGTCCTCAGGTGACGCGCGGCGACGTGTCGCCTCGACAAGCACCGCGGTCGCAAGTTCGACTGCGGGCGCGAACGGCCCGGTCGGTATGAGCTTGAATGCATTGACTAACAACGAGAGGTAGAGATCTAAACGGTCCGATGCGAGCGTCGTGCCCGCCGCCGGGCAGCCGACACGCACGAAGCGATCCACCGTGAGCGACTTGTCGGCGAGCAGCGCGCCAAGTTCCTTGAGGGTCTTTCGTTCTTGCGCCGGGCGACCGGCAGTGCCGAACGCTGCGAGCATCGAGTCGTCGATTGCCCCGCGGCACAGGAGTTCACCAACGATTCCGCCACGCGAATGCGTGATGAGATGGACGACGCCCTTCCGCGGAAGATCCTTCGCGAGATCGAAGGCATTTTCAGCAGGCGACTGACTCAGCGTCCGATGCTGGAAGGCGAAGATGCGAGCACCGTATTTATCGCGGAGTTTTTTCCAAGTGTCATCCGCTCGATCAAAGAGCCCCTTGAACGCTCCCTGCGCATAGGAAGCTGTGCCGTGGATCAGGACGAGCGCTGGCTTGTCGGACGCTTCCACCGCGGTGCGGTCACCCATCTCGCCCTCGGCGGTGACTGCGTACAAACCGGGTTCTACTTTCGCATTCGCGAAGCAGCGCGACTCGATCGTGGCGATGGCCTTCGCCGCCGCGATGCCGCCGAGCTCCTTGACAGGGTCGACTCGCAAGAGCCGCAGCGACTTCAACGCGAGATCGAGCAATCCACGGCGGTCGCGGGCCCACGGCAATCGTCCCGTGACGACGGGCGTTCCGCGCCTACTTCGCGCTGGCGAGTTGCGGTTCCATTCGCGCACTTGCCCCACGGTGGTCAGGAGCGCGGTGCCGTCCGCAAGAGTCAGCTCTACAAGAACGTCGTCTTCGACCGACACCGCAATATCGTCGACGTCGGTAGCACGCGCGTCTCCCAAGTCGACCATCGTCGTCGTCTCGATCGTGTGCATCGACGACGCGAAAAAGCCAGCATCCGACGCGACCGCACTCTCGCGCTTGCGACCACGCACGACCAGTTCGTTGCCCACATCTTTGGCCATTGAAGTTCCTCCCGCTGAGCGATCGAGATCCATCCCACGGCGAAGATGGCAGTCTAAAGGGGAGCCGACTCACTCCGATCACGGAACTTTGAAGCCAGCCCACTGCCAGCGCGAATCTTGCGCCTCGCGCCCGAGCTTGGTCAGTCTGGGCTGCGCGTCTCGGTACGATCAAGCTTCATGTCATCGCCCGCAGATCGAGGCGCTCGCCACCGCGGAGATCTGTCGCGTGAGGACCTGCTCGCGCTCGTTGATCTCTCAAGCAGCCTCTCGGCTGAGGTCAACATCAGCGCGCTCCTGCCGCGCGTGCTGACTGAGGCGGCGCGACTGACGGCGGCGACTGCGGCCAGTGTCATCTTGCTCGACGCTCCCAAGCGATCGCTCTTCATCGCCGAAGCGATCGGACCGAACGCGAGCGAGATTCTCGCCCGTTGGGGCAAACGCGGCGGAGAGCGTATTCCGCTTGAGGGCAGCAAGGCTGGCCACGTCTTTCGTACGCGCGAATCGATCGTCGAAGCTGCGATCGCCGACGATCCTGATCGGTACAAAGGCGTCGATCGCGTCGCTGGCCGCGCCACAGCGTCGATGGTCTGTGTACCGCTGGTTGCGGCTGGCGAGTCGATCGGCGTGGTGCAACTTCTGAACAAATCCGCCGGTGACTTCTCCGACCGCGACCGATCGCTCCTCGAACTATTTGCGTCCGTCGCCGCGACCGCAATCCGAAACGCTCGCCTCTTCGATCAGTTGCTCGCGTACATGGGCTATTGCTCCGCCGACGCGCAGGCCGAAGGACCGCTCGCCGTGATGGCCATGCTCGCGGAGCCAGCGCGCGATGAACTGATGACGCTTCTCTTCGCGGACATGCGGAGCTTCACGCATCTCTGCCACGTCATCGCCCGCCCCGATCGCGTGCAGTCGATGCTCAATGAGTTTCTCACGCTCCTCACCACCTGCATTCACGCCGAAGACGGCATCCTGAATCGCTTTCTCGGCGACGGGGTGATGGCGATGTTTCGTGGAGACCACGGCCCCGAGCGCGCCGTGCGATGCGCCGACGCGATGGCGCGTGGCTTCGCGGCGCTGAAGGAACACTGGGACACCGAAACCAGTTCGTCGCTGGAGTTCGTCGACATCGGCGTGGGCATCGCGACCGATACGGTAATACTGGGAACGCTCGGAACCGAGCATGTGCCGCACTACACCGCGATCGGCGTGGGGGTCAATCTTGCCGCGCACCTCTGCGAAAACGCTCGCGACGGAAGTCGCATCTGCATTGACCGTCGCACGTTCATGGCAGCCAAACATCTCGTCGCTGAGTTCTCCGGACCGGCGAAGCTCGCAATGCGCCCCGCGACCAGCGGCGCGGCCCCGCAGGAATATCCGTACTACGTCGTTCGCCGACTCGGCTCCGCCGGAGCAGCACTAGCCGCCGCGCAACCTAGTGCGCCGCGTGATGGCGGCGTCTTCATCAGCTACAGCCATGAGGACGGCGCGTGGCTCACACTCTTGAAGAAGCACCTGAAGCCGTTCGTTCGGCAGGACCACCTGCGTATCTGGGACGACACCATGCTCAAGGCGGGGCAACGCTGGCACGACCAGATCCGCGTCGCGCTCGCAAACGCGCGGGCCGCGATCTTCCTCGTAACGCCCGATTTCGTTGCGAGCGACTTCATCATCGACGAAGAACTGAAGGCGTTGCTGGAAAAGGCTCGCGCGTCAGGGCTCCCGCTGTTCTGGATGCACATCAGTGCCAGTGCTTGGGAAGAGACACAACTCAAGCACTTCGAGGCGCTTCTCCCGCCGAAGTATCCGCTCGATGGCATGAGCGAGCCCGAACGCAATGCCGCACTCGTCAAAGCCTGTCAGAAGCTGCGCGATGCGCTGGCGGAGCAGCCCTAACACTACACCGTTCGCTGCGGCGGAATTACGCGGTCGAGACCTTCCGCGGCGCTTTCTCAGCTTCGAAACGCTCGCTCAGAAATCGATAGACCAGCTTCGCCGCCAACATCTCGCTTGCCCAGTGGCCCGGCGTCGGCAAAAGTTCAACGACATCGAAACCGACGACGGTGCGGCGATTGCAGACTCGCTTGATCAACTCGTTCACCTGCACCCATGAAAGCCCACCCGCTTCGGGTGTGCCAGTCGCAGGCACGATCGACGGATCGAATGCGTCAAGGTCGATCGTGACGTAGACGTGCTTCGACTGCTGCGCGATGACCTGTTCGATCCATTTGTCGTCAACGCGGCCGCAGAGATCATGCCCCCAAAAGACGCGGCGCTTGTCCATCTTCGGGAATTCGGCCGCATCGATCGCGCGGATACCCACTTGCGTGATCGGCGCAACCTCGCGAGCCCGTGCCATTACGCACGCGTGATTGCACGTCGAACCATGAAACTCTTCGCGCGTGTCGGCGTGGGCGTCGATCTGCAAGATCGAGACATCAGACCACTTCTTCGCGATCGCCCGAATCGCACCGATCGAAATCGAGTGCTCACCGCCGAGCGTCACCGGGAACTTCCCGTCATCAAGCAACTTCGCAACCGCCTTCTCGACCTTGGGGGCAAGCGCGTCGGGTGTCCCGGCGTGCTTGATCGCTGGCAGCGTGTGGATTCCGCGACGGTACATCTCGCTCTTCGTCTCGATATCGAAGAGCTCCATGTTCGCGCTCGCATCGAGGATGGCGGCCGGTCCTTTATCTGCCCCCTTCTTCCACGTGCTCGTTCCGTCATAAGGGACAGGGAGGATCGCGACGGCGCTCGATGCGTAGTCGCGGAATTCCTTCGGCAGATCACCGAAGCCGGTTTTCGATGCGGATTGCGCCATGGATCGGGGGGAGTAACGTCGGGAGGAGTAACGCGGATTGCGTTAGTCGAGATGCGCCTCGCACTCAAGGTACGTATACCCAGCGAGGCCTGCTTCGTACGCCTTGACGAGCGCGTGGCTTTCCAGCGCCGTCATCTGCTTCGCCCGGACAGCACGCTCGACTTCCTTGCGGATGTCCATGGCAAGTTTGCCCGCGTCGTACTGCACGTAATGCAACACCTCACGCACGCTATCGCCTTCAACGATCTCGTCAATCCACCACTGATTGTTCTCATCGAGCCGTACGTGCGCGACGTGCGTATCGCCAAAGAGATTGTGCAAGTCGCCTAACGTCTCTTGGTACGCGCCAACGAGGAACGCTCCAAGGAAGTAGTCCTCACCCACGCGCAGCTCGTGCAACTCGAGAGTCTTCTTGATGTCGTGATCATCGACGAAGCGATCAATCTTGCCATCGGAATCGCACGTTAGGTCGGCGAGCGTTGCCTTCCGCTCCGGACGCTCGTCGAGTCGGTGGATCGGGATGATCGGAAAGAGTTGGTTGATGGCCCAGATGTCGGGCAGCGACTGAAAGATCGAGAGATTGCAGAAGTAGGTGTCGCTCACCGAACTCTCGAGATCCTGCAACTCCTCGGGAATCGACGGCATTTCGCGGCACTTGTCGCGAATGCGGGCGCAGGTACACCAGAAGAGCCGCTCGACCAAAGCACGATCGTTGAGACTCATGTAGCCGACGGAAAAGAGTGACAGTGCCTCGTCGCGCGCTTGCAGCGCGTCGTGATAGCACTCAAGAAGCCGCCGTTCCGAGACGGTCGAGTACGCCTCCCACAGGTCAGTCACGGGACGCGGCACCTCAACCCCGGCAGCGAAGTGCTGCTCAAGATTCGCTGGCACTTGGAAACGGTCAAGGCGATTCGCGCCGAGCACGTCAAACACCAAGATGCTCTGCTGCGCGACCATCGCGCGGCCGCTCTCGGTCACGATCGTCGGATGTTCGACACCCTCCTCATCGCACACCGACATGATCTTGTAGACGACGTTTGACGCATACTCGGGCAGCGTGTAGTTCGTCGAAAACTCGAAGTTCGTCTGGCTACCGTCGTAGTCGATACCCATGCCGCCCCCGACATCGAGATACCGCATGCCAGCGCCCGCTTTCGCGAGCTCGACATAGATCCGCGCAAGTTCGTTGACGCCGGAGTTCACTTGCCGGATGTCGTGAATCTGCGAACCCATATGACAGTGAAGGAGCTGGAGGCAATCCTGCATGTCCTTCGACTTGAGAATGTCGAGCACCTCAAGCACTTCGGATAGCGAGAGACCGAACTTCGCCTTGATGCCCGATGAATGACGCCAGCGCCCAGCGCCGGGCGTCGACAGATTGACGCGCACGCCGATGCGCGGGCGGATCCCGTACGTCTCGGAAGCGCTGAGAATCAAGCGCAATTCCGTGAGGTTTTCGATGACGGGAATGATCGTGCGCCCGAGCTTCGCTGCGAGCGTGACAAACTCGATGTAGCGGTCTTCTTTGAAGCCGTTGCAGATGATGAGCCGGTCGGGCGTATCGCTCGTCATACCCATGACCGCGAGCAATTCCGGCTTGCTGCCGACCTCAAGACCGTATCCATACTCCTTTCCGTACTCTCGAATCTGCTCGACGATGCGGCGCTGCTGGTTCACCTTCACGGGATACACCGCGACGTACCTACCGCGGTACGCGTTGTCCTTCATAGCGGCCTCGAACGCCTCGCGAATGTCGAGCATGCGCCGATGGAGTAGATCGCTGAAGTGAAGCAGCACCGGCGTTCGCAGGCCACGCTCGCGCAGTCCTTGTACAACATCGAAGAGGTCGATCTCGCGAGCTGCTTCTTTCGTGGGTCGCACGACCACGTGACCTAACTTGTTCACGTCGAAGAAGCCCTTGCCCCAACCACGAATGTTGTAGAGGTCGGCCGAGTCATCAACCGTCCAGCCCGGATCCAGTGTTGGGCGCGCCGCGCGCGGTCGACCATTGCCATTTCCTATGGTGGTCGGAGGAACCGTCGGTCCAACCGTTTGGGCACCAGCGGCTGAACCGCCCGCCGGGGAACCTGCGGCAAACCCTGCGGTCGGCGAAACGGAGGCGGGGGGAACAGAGGCGGCGGGCACGCCGGTCGGGCTCACGGTCTGGGACATGTCGGGGAGGGGCCTTTCTCAAGCGACTTCGAAACGGGATGGAGCGCGAGAGCCGCGCGGTAACTCGTCTCGGACGGCCGAGCGAGGTCAGATTGTAAATGGTCGCGGGACCTCACTTCCGAAAATACTTACGATCTCCGTCCTTCCGCGCGGTTCGGGGTTGCCAAGCACCCGGTTCAGCGTGCATAGTGGTGTGGGGCGTCGCCGGAGGGCGGCGCAGGAGTGAGGACTACAAATGATCAAAGAGACGAGAGAAAAGGGTTTCGGGCTGTCGCTCCATGCGCGCCGTGGCGTCATCGCAACTGCGGTTGGAATCGCGGCGGTCGCTTCGAGCAGCGCCTTCGCGGGCCCGGATTGGGACGTTGACCTGAGCTTGGACGCGGGCAGTTCGCTCGTCAACGCCCAGATCATCTCGATCCAGTCGCCGGTGCTGCGCATCACGGGCAAGTTGCTCGGATTGGCCCTCGAAGGCCCGGGCGACTTTCAGGACGTCTACCTCTTCTCCATCACCGACCCGACCACGTTTCGGATCGACACGACCTCGGGTGGCGGCAGTGCCGATTTCGACACCTGCATGTGGCTATTCTCGTACGACGGAAAGCCCCTGCTCGGCAACAACGACGCCGAAGAAGGCGTCTTGGGGTCACTGCTCGTTAATCAATCAAACGACGGGCCGTCCGTGACGATCACCGTTCCGGGCCTCTACTACCTCGCTATCACCGGCTTCCCCAGCCAGCCCCTCGACGGCAGCGAGCCGCTCTTTCCGAAGTCGGTCTTCACTCCCGGAAACATCACCGGCGGTTTGGGCGAACGCTTCAACGGAAACTGGACAAAAGGCGGAGCGACCGGGAACTACGTGCTAGACGTCAAAGGCGTCTCGGGTGTTCCAGCCCCTGGCGCGGTGGCTCTTCTCGCGATCGCGAGTGCGTTTACGGGTCGGGCGTCCGGCCGGAACCGTCGGACTCGGGCCTGAACCGAGCCGCATCCTCGTGAAGCCCAGCCTCTTCGAGGCTGTGCACTATCGCCGCGCGAAGCTCGGCAGCAAGTCCTGAGGAAGTGCGGGTCCCTGCAGTCTCGCCCGCAGTCATCGCACTGGCAATCGCGATGGCGAACGAGTCAAGCGAGCTCTCCCGCGCGCCCAGACGCAATTGCACGCGGCCGACGAGCGCCGTCGCGGTGGCGAGTTGTTCGTTTGCCTTTGTCCAAGCCTTCGCTCGGGCTTTCGCGATCACCGGACTCTCGAGCGCATCACCGGCGACGTTGCTCGCTTTGGAGATCGCATCGGTTGCTCGTTGCTGCACCGCCGACGCATAGCCAAGCGCCGCAGTTAGGTCGCCGCCGGAACGCAGGATCGACTCCGTCAGTTCGCATTGCGCTTCAGCGACGCTCGCATGACCAACACCCATCCGCGTCACAAGCGTTTGCATGCCGACTCTGAGATCGTCGATCGGCAGCCCAGGCTGTCCCAGCCGACGCCGCAACTTCTCGATACTGAACGTGACCCGCGCGACACGGTAGTCGTCGCTCTTCGCACCCGACTGAGCTAACAGCTCCTCGGATTGCTCGAAGTGCCACAGCGCTCCCCACTCATCGCCGCGGGCTTCGTCGACATTCGCGAGACCGTTCTGTGCCGCGGCCATCTCTGCGGTCTTCCCGGGTACCTTCGCGTATGCCGCAAACTCACGTTCGAACAGGGATATTGCCTCGTCGAGGGCCTGCCTCTTCTTCGTCGGGTCGGGTTCGCTCTGTCCAAGCTGCCGCACCGTCGCTGCGAGATGCCGCATCGTCAGCGCGTTCCGAATCGCATCACGTCCATTGATGCGCTCGTGCATTGCAAGCGCTTGGCGATAGAACTCTTCAGCCTCGCGGAAGTGCTGCTCGTTGTATGCGGCCCGTCCTAGGTTGTGCAGCGCATCCGCAACTTCGGGGATGTCTGCTTCGCCGCGCTTCTCGGAGAGTCGCAACGCAATGGACCGAGCGGTTTCAAGCTGTTCGTGAAACACCTTCTGCTTCGCGGCGTCGCCCTCGGGGTAGGGCGCAATCTGATTCACGGCGTTGACGATGTTTGCGGTGACCTCCAGATCGTCATCCGCTCCCTTGATCGCGTTCGCCTCGACGAACGACAAGAACTCGTTGAGCGACATGTCTGCCGAACCGACTCCGTGCTCTGCGCTCGCGGAGCGAAGTGTCTCGAGGAACGTGTTGAGGGTCTTACTTGCCCGGGCAGCATTGCGCACTGCGACCACGGTCGCGATCGAAATTGCGACAACGAAGAGCGCGCTCAAGACAACCGCAATTGCCGCGAGTGTCGTCGCGAGACGATGTCGCGCAATCCACTTTCGCGCGAAGTACAGCGATGAGTCTGGCCGCGCCAGAATCGGCTTGCCCTCGATGAATCGCTCGACGTCGTCGGCCAGCGCGGTCGCGGTCTGGTAGCGCTCCAGCGCTGCGCTCTTCAGGCACTTGAGCACGATTACATCGAGGTCGGGATCGAGATCGGGGCGCAGCGCTGATGGTGGCCTCGGTAGATCTTCGAGTCGAGCGATGAGGAGATCCGCGATTGAAACGCGCCCCTGCAACTGCCAAGGCCGCTCGCCCACGAGAATCTCGTAGAGGATCACGCCCAGCGCAAACACGTCCGTGCGGACGTCGATCTGATCGGGATCGCCCTTCAGTTGCTCCGGTGCCGCATAGGCAAAGGTGCCGAGGAACTCGCCTGCCGCCGTCGTTTCGATGGCTTCTTGCGTCTCATCGCCGCGTGCGTTCCGCGCCAGCCCGAAGTCGAGCACATGCGGCACGAGTTCTGCGTCGATGAGGATGTTGGCTGGCTTCAAATCTCGGTGAATAACACCACGCTGGTGCGCATATCCAATCGCACGGACGGTCGCGAGGTAGGTTCGCAGCATTGCTGCGAGTGGCGGCTTGTTGTCTCCCTTGAGCAGGTCGCTCCACGGCTGACCCGCGACGAGCTCCATCGCGAAGAATGCGAGGCCTTCGCGCGTGCGCCCGGATTCGAAGAGCGTCACGATATTCGGGTGACGGAGGCTGGCGACCACCTCGACTTCGCGCTCGAACCGAACGCGCTGGCGACTCGTCGCGAATTTGCCTTGCAGCAACGTTTTGAGCGCGACTTTGCGGCGCGTCGAGAGCTGCTCAGCGCGATACACGACACCCTGCGCACCCCGGTGAATCTCGCCTTCGACGCGAAACCCCGGGACCACGTCCGCAGATTCGCGATCGCCATCACCGTCGAGCGGGCCGCTGGGTCCCGTCGCCGAGAGCGGGCGATCCAGATAGACGCGGTTCGCATGAACGTAGTCGCCGACGAGCGCGTTGTTGGCATGCAGTTGCCGAACGATCTCGCGGCAGACCGGACACATGGGCAAGTGCATCGCTACATGCCCGGCATCGCTTGCTCCGGCAGCAAACAACTCAAGCTGCGCGCGATTCGGACAGCCCGCGACGGTGACGTCGTCGCCGAACCCGGTAGGCGGGCCAAACGACGGCTCCGTGCCTCCACTCGAGCCCTGCTCCGCCATCAAGTGCCCTCTTCGTAGATCTTCTCGAGTCGCTCGACAATCTCGCGCAAGCGCTGCGCGACGCGACTCTTCGCCAGATAGACATCGTGGACTGACATGCCAAGTTCTTCCGCTACCTGCTGGGGACTTCGATCGTGCGCCGCGACGAGTTCGAACGCTCGAATCGTTCGTTCGTCGGTCTTCGTCGACTGCCTCAGCTCTCGCATCGCCTCGCGGAGGATCGCCTGACGATGCTCGGCGTCCCAGACTCGCTGCATGCCGTCCGCGTCGTCAGGATTCAGCGTCGAGGAGTCGCCTTGAACCTCATGGCGATGCGCTCGCGCTCGGTGCAGATCGAGGATTCGATAGCGGGCGATGCCGACCAGCCAAGCCCCCAGCCTTCCCTTCGTCCGATCGTACTTGCCTTGGCGGTAGTCCTGCACGAAGCGCACCAGCGTCTCTTGCGCGATATCCGCCGCGTCTGCATCAGGAAGTCCGAGGTTCCGGGCGAAGCCGACGAGGATAGGCCGATATCGCGCGTCGAACGCTTCCCACGCGGGCTCGTTCTCCGTGTCGTGTAGCCCCTCGAGGAGCGCTGTCGTCGTCCGGGTGAGATCCATCAGAGGGGCCAGTGTACGGGCTGTTAGCCCTCGGCCTTCTCCTGGCCGCGCAGGCTCTCCGTGATCGCGCGCTCGTGCACGGGCATACTCGCTCGATCGAGGGCGTCTTTCGCTCGGTAAAACGCGTCGGCATCCACGGTCGCTGCGTTCACATCCGCCGCCCGAATGAACCCCGCCAGTTCCTGCATCCGTGCCTCGACTTGGCCGACGACCGCCGTGTTCAACCGGCTTCGGACGCGGTCGAGTGCTGCCCCAATCCACTTCAAGTCGAGAGCGGCGTTCACGCGCAGGTCGACGATTCGATGCGCGTGCATGTCCTCGCGAGCGTGCGCGAAGCTGTCGCGTTCAATCCGGTCCACCTCGGACTGCGTGAGCCCATAGCTTGGCACCACCTGGATGGTCGCTCGGCGCCCGCTCCGGCGTTCAACAGCGCTGACATCCAGCACGCCATTCTGGTCAACCAGAAGTTCGACTTCGATCTGCGGAATCCCAGCGGGCATGGGCGGAATTCCGCGCAGCTCGAATGTCCCAAGGCTCCGACACTGCGACACCATCTCGCGCTCGCCTTGCACGACGTGGATCTTTACATTCGTCTGTCCGTCGACCGACGTCGAAAACATCTCCTTCGCCCGCATCGGAATTGTCGAATTGCGAACAATCAGCTTCGCCATCGCGCCGCCAACAGTCTCAATACCTAGCGACAGCGGAACAACGTCAAAGAGCAGGAGATCAACGCGGGTGCCCGCGATGATGGCCCCCTGCACTGCGGCACCGAGAGCGACCACCTGGTCGGGATCGAGCGCGACATACGGCTCGCGTTCAAAGAACGCCGCGACGGCTGCGCGGACGATCGGCATGCGCGTCGAGCCACCAACGAGTATCACGCGATCAAGGCTACCGACGGACGCGCTCGCATCGTTCAGCGCTCGCCGACAGCACTCGATCGTCCGCTCAACGAACGGGCGTGCAAGCTTCTCGAACTCGACCCGCGTCAGAGTTCTCCGGTACACGCGCTCGTCGCCGAGCGACACCTCAAGCGTCGTCGTGTCGCGCTCGCTGAGGGCGATCTTCGCTGACTCGGCGAACCGGCGCAGCGCTTGTTGCGCAGTCGGCGGAAACTCGAGTGCTGCGCCGTAGTCGCGGCGAATCTCGTTCGTCACGAGATCGATGATCGCACGGTCGATGTCATCGCCGCCGAGCGCCGTGTCGCCGGCGGTCGCGAGCACCTGAAAGAGATCCCCCGTCGTCGCGTCCGCGCCGCCCGCAGAATCCCCGTCGAGAATTTCCAGCAACGACACATCGAACGTTCCACCGCCGAAGTCGTACACCGCGATGCGTTCCGGCGCGCCCGCTGCGCGAGGAACAGACGCTTTCGCGAGCCGGCCGAGGCCGTACGCGAGACTCGCCGCCGTCGGCTCGTTCACCATGCGAACGACATCAAGGCCCGCGATTCTCCCGGCGTCGCGAGTCGCCTGCCGTTGGGCGTCGTCGAAGTAGGCGGGCACGGTGACGACTGCCCGACGAACGGGATGACCGAGTCGCGCCTCCGCAATCGCGCGAAGTCGAGTGAGCACGTGGGCGCCCACCTCTTCGGGCGTGACAGTTCGCGCGCCGCCGCCCGCGGCGGCAACGTCTATGACCGCGTTTCCCCGCGGACCCTCGACGACGCGGTACGCCAGTTGCGCTGTCAGCGCCGCGAGCTCGCGAGCGCCGCGCCCCATCAGCCGTTTCGCGCTATAGACCGTCTGCAAAGGAAACTCGACTGCCCGATCTCGAGCGGATCGCCCGACCTCGACTGCCCCTGCGTCGAAACGCACCACGCTGGGTACGAGCGCCTCGCCATCGTCATCAACCAAGACGCGCGGACCCGCCTCGTCGCAGACGGCAACGAGCGAATTCGTCGTGCCGAGATCGATTCCGACAATGACATCCCGAGTGCCGCCATCAGAGCCGTGCGGCTCAGGTCGCTTCTCGCTGACGTGCTCGGACCCCGGCGTAGACCCAAAGGTGGACATGCGAGCCGAGTGTACGGCTCGCCCCCGAACTCAACTCGAACGACGCCTCGACGCCTCGATGATGGCTTGGACAAGCTCGTCGGGTACTTCCGCGGGGACGGAACCGGCGCCCGCAACGAGAACCGCCCTGCCGAGTCGGACGGCTTCGGTGTACGTGCGCAGGTAGTCAGCGCAGTACGGGCAAATCGCAAGGTGCTCTTCGAACGAGGCTCGCACGCTTGGGCTCTGCGTCGCGGCGACGTAATCGTCAAGAAAGTCGATGAATTCCTTACAACTCAGCCCGGACATCACTCACTCCAGATTCAGGAACTCGCGCTCCAGCAATTCGCGCAGCGCCATCCGCGCGCGGTGCAGTCGCACCTTTACAGCACCGGGCGTGGTCTCCAAGATCGTCGCCGCGTGGGCGGTGTCGACCTCCTCGATGTCGCGTAAGAGCAACACGTTTCGATAATCTTCCGGCAATCGATCAATACAACTGCGAATCTGCTGCCGCAATTCGCTGCGGCAGAGTAGATCCTCACTCCGCGCCTGCCAAGAAGGCGTCGGCCCTCTGCGATGACCGTCGTCGAGATACGTCGGCAGCAGCGATTCGATGGAGATCTCATCGCGCCGCTTCATAGCGCGAAGCTTCATGAGCGCCGAGTTCACAACAATTCGGTGCAGCCACGTCGCGACGCGCGCTTCACCCTGGAACGAGGCGATGTTCTTGAATGCGGAAATCAGCGCGTCTTGAACGGCGTCGCGCGCGTCGTCTTCGCTTCGTAAGAAGCGCCGCGCCGTAGCGAGGAGGCGGCCGCCATAGACCTTCAGTACGACGGTGTACGCCGCGCTATCACCGGCTCGGAGTCCCGCCACGAGTGCCGTCTCGTCCACCGTAGAGTCACGCCGCGTCGGTGAGGATGGCGACTCGACCTCAGTCATGACGTTCGAGTCTACCGCACGCGAGAACTGCAAGCGTTCGAGCAGCCCACTGTGTCCGCGCAGCAGTTCAATCGAACTGAAGCGTTGGTCCGTCCCTCGACATGATCTTCGTGAACGCGAGAATGGCGTCGTCGCCATTCTCGTCACCTTCGATCGCAAACACGTTGTCTTTCGTGCCGTCGGGCAGTCCGGGGCCGTCGTTGAAGAAGCTCGTCGTGTAGGCAACGTGCCCGTCTCCGAACGCGCGGAAGCCGCCCCACGTGCCGTCCCGACCGATGGTGTAACTCCGTTTCGTCATGTCGCCGTCCTTCGGGCCGCGGGTGCCGAGCAGCGGGAACATCGAGTCCATCGTGCCTTCGCTCCAGTACCGCTTCCGTTTGCCAAACAGCGGAACGTGGGCGAACGACACGTTTGAAACAGTCTCAAGATCTGCCTTGAAGCCCGGATCCCAGAACCTGCCTGTGCTGGCGTCGGCGGCGCGGTAGTTGAAGTCGTTCGCGATCGAGACGTTCGAGCTCTGCTCGTTGGAAGACACGAGCATCGATGGATCGACGAAGTGTCCCATGACCAGTGAGCTGTAGATGATGGAGGTGACGTTCGCGGGAATGCCGGGGCCGTTCCGTACCGAGGCGGGCTCGAACCACTTCATGTCGTTCTGGCCGCCCGACACCATCAGGCCGCGCACGATGCCATCGAGTTTTATCTGATCCTCGACGCCGTGAACGGTACCGGCCTTCACGTTGCCGTTGCCGGTCACCGCCGTGTTGAGCGCCGACATGAGCACGGCGAAGAGTACGACGACAATTGCCATCGAGACGAGGAGCCCGACGAGGCTCGTGCCGCGTCGTTCTACCGGCTGTTCTTCTCTGCGCGCTACGCCCGTACTCCCAGCGGACCGAGCTACACCAGTTCGGGAACGGGTTCGGGCGTTTGGCCCAGCGACAGGACGGATTCTGGCCATGACAAGTCCTCCGCGACGTCATCACCGGCGTCGTCATTGGAGGATACGTCGCTCAGCGCGATCTGGAAGCAAAGAGCTGCACGCGCTGCTGCCTTTCGTGCCAGTCCCTCTTGGACAAATGATGCTGGGAACAGCGATTGGTCGCGTTCTGAACCTTGGGGAGATGCGGGCTGCCGCCGCGCGTCATCGGCCGCGTGATGGTCGTGAGTGTGGGCCACGTTGTGCGTCGCTTCCTGCCCGATCCTTATCAGGGACCCGGGCCGAAAAACTCCTCTCAGGCGTCGCGGCAACGTGCCTCGGCGCGCGTTCTCCTTGGTGCTCTCGGCAGACAATACCTTGCCGCCGCCGGACGTTTTGAATTCGACAATGTTTAGGCGAAATCTGTGCAAAACGTAGGACTGTGAACGGTCGCGTGAAAGGCGGTGGCCCGACTTGGCTTCTCACCGCGCCGCGTGGGCACGGAGGCCTTCGCGGAGTCATGCACGGACGCTCGACCGCCATGGACGGCGGAACGCCCGAGGGCCGCAGGCGGCGGCGCGAGAAACGCCTCGTGGGCACGGGTCTCGGACTCGCGAGTCGAACGGTACGCCGGACTAGAACGCCTACGAACTTCTTACGGTCGCTCACTCTCCTGGGGCGCCCTCGGCTATGCCTCAGCCCGGGCGCTCTTTCTCATTCTCGTCGCGCCGCAGTCGGGTGCGGGCAGCCACTCCACCTCCCTCCGCCTCCCTCCACCTCCTTGACACGCCGCTTCGGACTCGCACGTGGATAGAACGCGAATATCCCATCATCGACGCCGACGGCGCGGCCAAAGCCATGCCGAGGGTTTCCTCCGAAAGTGGCTGCTCCAACTCGCGCCTCACGATCGACGCGCGCTGCAACGCGCTAGCTCGTCCCGCAATCATGACCGGCACGCTCGCGAACGGCTACTCCTCGAGGCGTGCGCTATCGCCTATGGACTCACGGTCGCAGAGCTCTGCATGCTCGTGCCCTCTGTGCGCCGCGAGAGCGCAAGTGCAGCGCAGCACGACCTCTAAACGATCGAACGAGACGGTCGACGTCCCCGCACTTGGCGAGTTCACTCGCGAAGACAACGACAGCACTTCGCAGCCCGAATGACTATCGCCACGATCTGTTAGGCACGGTCGATTCCCGTCGTCGCACTCGGCGGCGCAAAGATGTCGAGGATGACTGCTTCGTCGATCGCTCGCGCACCGTGCGGAGCTCGGCTTGGGAGGTAGATCACCTCGCCGGCACCGAGCGTCCGCCTCTCGTCGGCGAGTGTGAACTCAACCCGACCGGAAAGCACGCACGAAATCTGTTCGTTCACATGCGCATGGACGGGCACGTCGCATCCGGCATGGAGTGTGACGTGCGAAACCATCGCCAACTCGCCGATCACACGACGCCGCTCGAGGAGCGGCATCGGAGCGTCGCTCGGTAGGTCGCACCAGTGCGCCATTCTGGGGCGCGCAGGTGCCGCGTCCGCGGTCTTCGCGCGGATGCTCTCGATCTCGGCGATGTAGTAGTCGTCGTGCTCGGCGGCGAAGAATGCTATATCGACGACGCGCATCGGCTGCTTCAAGCGCGGATGAAGCGCGCTAGCGCTGATGCGTGCAGGATCCCAGTTCGCGAGGCGCGCGACGAGTACCGAGCGTGTTGCGCGAAAACGACCGAGCACCTCCGCGTAGGGGCGAGCATTGTGGTTCGCCTCCCACGTCGCACGGTTCGTCATGTCGTGCCCGCTGAGTTCCGGCGCACCGCGCTCAATCTCGTCAAGGCGCTTGAGATGCAGCGCATCGAGATCGGCCAGGTGTCCGACGTGCTCTTGCATCGACCACGCCTCACCGTCGCGCGTTGTCAGCAAGGCAGCCGCGCGCCCACGGAGCTTCGCTTCGACCCGATCAGGCGCGCCGCGAAGGCGATCGATGATGACGGGCAGGCGCTCGACCGGAAAGTCGAACTTGAACGTGCGCGAGGACCAGAGTTCGTGCATCCGCGCAGCGTACTGCGGGCTTACGCGTCGGCGCCGGTCCAGTTGCGCAGTGGCGCGGCCGGAGCTGGCATCAGGAGTTGCATCCGAGCGAGGTGGTAGTCGTCATGCTCAGCAACGAAGAAGGCCAAGTCGACCACGCGCATGGGCTGCTGGAGGCGCGGATGCGTCGCGTGGTCGGCCAGTCGCGCTGGATCCCAGCTCTCAAGGCGAGAGAAGAGCGCGAGGCGACTGCGGCGCACGTCGTCGAGTACAGCAATGAACGGCCGCGCGTTGTGGTTGGCCGCCCATGTCGCGCGATTCTCGAGGTCGGCCAGAGACAGCGTCGCCGCCCCCGCCGCGAGGTCATCGAGCCGCCGCAGGTGCAGCTTCTCAAGATCGTGCAGATGTCCAACGTGCTCCTGAATCGACCATCCTGTCCCTGGGCGCCGTGTCAGCGCCGCTGGTGTTAGTCGTCGCAGCTTGGCTTCGATGCGGTCCGGCGCGCCGCGCAGCCGATCGAGGATGATGGGCAGCCGCTCGACGGGAAAGTCGAACGTGAACGATCGCGAGAACCAAGGTTCGAGGGAGAACATAACTTTGGAAGCGTACGCGGACCAACTCAAAGTCGCAGCAGCGCGTTGGTGGATGTTAGTGGGCCACGCGTTTCCCCAGCAGCTTCGATACTTCCGCCACCGCCTTGTCGACCGTCGCGCGATCCTTCGCTTCCAGATTCAATCGCAGCAGCGGCTCCGTGTTGGACATGCGGACGTTGCACCACCACGCGCCGTTGTCAAGGGATACACCGTCGAGCGTCGTGACCTTCGCCTTTGGATACGCCTTCTTGAGCGCTGCGATCGCTCCGTCCTTGTTCTCGTTCTCGAAGTTGATCTCGCCGGATTGCTCGTAGCGCTTGCTCGGAGCGATGAGTGCACTGAGTGGCTTCGTCGAGCGTGCCAGCGCGCTGACGACGGCGACAAACGCACGGGCGCCAGAGTCTGTGCCGGACATGTCTTGGAAGTAGAAGTGCCCCGACAATTCGCCGCCGATCGGCGCGTTCGTTTCAGCGAGCTTCGCCTTCATAAAGACGTGGCCAACCCGACTCTCGACCGGCACGCCGCCTGACTCGCGCACCGTCTCGGCGACGCTGCGGCTTGACCGAAGGTCGTACACCACCGACGCACCAGCGTGGCCCTTGAGCATGTCTTTCACAAGCCACGCAAGTAAGAGGTCGCAACCGACCGGCTCGCCCTCTTCATCAACAATCATGCAGCGATCGGCGTCACCGTCGAAGCAGACGCCGAAATCGGCCTTGTGCTTTCTCACGCCCTCGCGCAGTTGGTCGAGATTCGCCTCGACGAGCGGGTTAGGCTCGTGCACGAATTCACCGCTTGAGTTGTCGAAGTTGATCTCAATGATCTTGAGTCCAGCGATGCCGCCAAAGAGCTTCGGCACCATCGTTCCCGCCATGCCGTTGCTGGCGTCGATCACAATCTTGAGTGTGCGCTTGCCTGCCACGATCGCCGGATCGAGGAAGCGCGAGAGATGCGCGCGGTATGCCTGCCACAGATCGCGAGATTCAAGGCGCCCGACCTGTCCGAGCTGCCCGGGTCGCCCGCCGCCCGGCGAGGCCTTCTCGCGTTCGAACTTCTCGCGCTCGATGAGCGCCGACAGTCGCTCAATCTCACCCAAGCCCGTGTCACTTCCGACTGGTTTCGCGTGAACCTTCGAGATCTTGAAGCCGTTGTAGTTCGCCGGATTGTGCGACGCAGTCACCTGGACGCCGCCAGCACAGCCGAGATGGTTGATCGCGAAATACACCATCGGGGTATCCACGAGACCGACGTCGATCACGTGCGTTCCGAACGCGCGTATTCCGTCGGTCAGCGCGTGGGTGAGTGAAGGCGAACTCTTGCGCATGTCGTGACCGACGACGAGATGCCGCGACATGGGATCAAGAAGGCCCTGAGCCTCAGCGTCGCCCATGAGGTACTGCGCCGTCGCGTAGCCGATCTGCCACGCTACCTTTTCGTTCAGGGGCTTCGGGTAGGTCGCTCGGACGTCGTAGGCCTTGAAGACTTTGGAGAGCATGGGGCGGCGCGGCGTTGGGGGGGGTCGGGCAGAGCTCGGGCGGGCACGAGAGCCCCGAAATCTAGCAGCCCCTGCGTCCGCCGGGCCCTCTAGGAGGTCCGCCAGCCCGGGTCCCGGTCTCTCCAGTGCGCATCCCGAGACGTGAACCACGCCAGCGTTTCTGTTACCCTCCTCGGTCCTACTGGTGAGACAGCCCGCGTCGGTTCGCGGCCGCTGGAATTTGCCGGGGGATGCCTGCGGATCGCGGTGGATCCGGTTCGGGCAGGTGTTTCCACTTCGTTCGTTTCCAGAAGCGCCCAAGTGGCCTTTGGCGGTCCACCCCCGCCAACGCCGGTGTCGCTGCGAGGTTTCCTATGTCATCACTCGTCCAAGAACTCGTCGAGAGCGGAATCCACTTCGGCCAGCGCCGCAGCAATTGGAATCCGCGAATGCGTCCGTACATCTTCGCCACGCGGAACGGCATTCACATCATCGACATCAAAGAGACCATCAAGGGTCTCTTGCTCGCGAAGAAGTTCATTACCAAGACTGTCTCTGAAGGCAAGGATGTGCTCTTCGTTGGCACCAAGCGCCAGGCTCAAGCCGCGCTTGAGCAATATGCAGGCGGCGTGAAGATGCCCTACGTCACCGAGCGTTGGCTCGGCGGCACACTGACGAACTTCCGCACCATCCGCGATCGACTGAAGCGCCTCGAGGAACTTGAGCGTCTCGTCGAGACGGGTGAGATCTCCACGTACTCGAAGAAGATGGAATCTCAGATCTCTCGCGAGCAGAAGAAGATCTTCCGGAACTTGAACGGTATCCGCACGATGCACAAGCTTCCCGGGGCTGTGGTCGTCATCGATACGAACCGGGAAAAGAACGCACTGCTCGAGGCGAAGAACCTCGGCATCCCGACGATTTGTCTGATTGATACCGACGGCGATCCCGATCTCGCCGACATCCCGCTCCCCGGCAACGACGACTCGATGCGCGCGATTGACGTGATCATGCGTGAACTCTGCGCCGCAGTTTCCGACGGTCTCGGCCACCGTCAGTCCAGTGATCAGGTCGCGGCGAAGTCGGGCGAGGGCCGAGGCGGCGAGGGTCGCGGCGAACCGCGCGGAGACCGCGGAGGCGACGGCGACGCGCGTCGCCGCTCCACTCGTTCGCGCTTCCGCGCCGACGACGCTGGTGCTGCTGGCGCAACGGGCACCGAGGTGCCTGCGGCGACCGCTGAGTAATCGGGGGGAGAGTCATCGGCCGGGATATCAACACTCGCTTGGGGTATCGACACCTATGGAACTAGCACAAGTCAACGCAAAAGACGCAATGACCCTCCGCCAGCGGACGGGCATCGGCATTATGGATTGCAAGAAAGCGCTCGCGGACGCCGACGGCGACATGAACAACGCCGAGGCGCTTCTCAAGGAGCGCATGAAGGGCAAGATGGATACGCGCACGGACCGCGCCGCGGGCGAAGGCCGCGTCGAAGTGGCGATGAGCGGCCAGAAGGCTGTCATCGTCAGCGTGCGCGCCGAAACCGACTTCACCGCGCGCAACGACGACTTCATTGCGATGTCGAAGGCGGTGGCGGCGCTCGCGCTGCAAGGCAGCGCGACCGATGTTGCCGCGACGCCTGCGATGACCGCGAAGATCGACGAGATCCGCATCAAGACCGGCGAGAACATTTCGTTCGGCACCGGCGCACTCTTCTCCGGCGGCAGCTTCGGCAGCTATGTTCACCACGATGGCAAGAAGGGCGCGCTGATCCAGTTCAGCGGTCCGGTCTCTGCCGAGGTCGGCAAGAGCATCAGTCAGCACATCGTGGCGAATGTTCCGTCGCCCGCGGCGATCGACGGCTCAGACATGCCCGCTGACCGAGTCGCTGAAGCGAAAGCTGGCTTCATGAAGGAGATCGAGGAGTCCGGCAAGCCGCCGCAGATCGCGGAGAAAATGGCTGAAGGCAAGATGCGGAAGTTCTTCGAAGAGAACACGCTGCTCAATCAAGATTTCGTCATCGATCCTTCGAAGAAGGTCAAGAGTCTGCTGCCTGACGGCGTCAAGATCCTTGGTTTCGCCCGGATGGCGGTCGGCAGCATGACGGTTGCCCAAGCGAAGGGCTGATCGGGTCAACCGGACCTATTCCGGTTGGCGTCGGTTGGCCGATGACAATCGAGTTGTCCGGCACCACTGGCCATACGAATCTCAAGCACCGCGCCATCCGGGGCGGTGCTTTCACTTTTGCCTCGCAGTGGACCCGCTTCGTGCTGCGGATCGGGTCGATGGTCGTCCTCTCGCGACTGCTCGTGAAGGAAGACTTCGGCCTGCTCGCGATGGTGACCGCGTTCACCGGCTTCGCGTCGCTCTTTGCAGACGCTGGACTCACCCAAGCGGCGACGCGCTCGAAGAACCTCTCGCACCAACAGGCAACGTCGCTCTTCTGGATCAACCTCGGCGTTGCCACGCTCGTCGCGGGGATTCTCGCTGCGTGTGCCCCGCTCGTCGCGATGTTCTACGCCCAAGCGGGCGTCGCTGACGCCCGCCTCATACCGATCACGATCGTTGCGAGCGTCAGTCTTGTCGTCGGCGCGCTCGGCGCGCAGCATCAAGCGATGCTGCAACGCGAGCTCAAATTTGGCTGGCTTGCTGGCGTCGAAATCGCGAGTCAGGTTGTCGGTACGGCTGCTGCCATCTCAATCGCCGCGATCTGGCATACGTACTGGGCACTTGTCGCACAGTTAGTTGTGACGCGGGCTGTTGCAACCGTCGTCGCCTGGATGGCGACGCGTTGGCGGCCAAGCCTCCCCGCGATCGCGCGAGGGACACGCTCGCTCGTCACGACGGGAAGCCACCTTACCGGTACCGAAGTGTTGAACTACGTGCAGGTGAACGCCGACAGTGTGATCCTCGGTAGGTTTGACGGACCGGGACCGCTCGGTGAATACAGCCGAGCGCTGTCGCTCTTACTCATGCCACTGACGCAAGTCATCGCACCTTTCACGAAGGTCGCGGTGCCGCTGCTCTCGCGACTGCAAGACCAACCGGAGCGCTTCGCCCGCGCGTACTACCGCATGGCCGCGCTCGTAGCGATTCTCACAACGCCACTCATCGCGATCCTCATGATGGGTTCGCGCGACCTAATCCGTCTCGCGCTTGGACCGAACTTTGAACAGGCCGGGACGCTGTTCCAGATCCTCTCCCTTGCGAGCTGGGGAATGCCCATCGCCGCCACCGCCACCTGGGTAGCGATAGCGACTGGGCAGACGAAGGAACTGATGTTTCGCAACGCTGTGAAGACCGTGATCTTCATTACGGCGTACCTCATCGGTGTCCGCTGGAGCGCGGTGGGTGTCGCGTGGGCGTATGTCGTCGCGACGCATGTCGTCCGCGGACCAATGCTCTCGCGCACGCTCGCAAAAACACCAGTTTCGATGCGCGGGCTCATCAAGGCAACGTGGCCTGGCACGCTCATCGGAGTGCTCGGAGCTGTCTCGATGGCGGTGCCCGCGTACCTCGTCCCCGAGAGCATTCTCCCGCGCCCGTGGATTTCACTTGCCGCGACCGTCGCCGTCGGCGTTGCGGTGATGAGCGCAGTCGGCTGGTTCTGGCCGCGAGCGCGGCGCGAGGCGCGCGAGGCGCTGGACATCGTGCGGAGTCTGCGAGCGAAGTCAGCTTCAACGACACCAACGTCAGGGAACCCGATGTCGGGCGAGACTCCCGCGATCGGCGGCTGAGTCGAAGCCGAACTCGTCGATCAGTTCCTTCGCACCGTGCGCCGTCGATGCGCGTTCGAGCATCGCAAGTACGGTCAGAATCGGTACCAACCGCGCGTCACCCTTGATGGCCGCTGGCATACCGACGGAACGGAATCTCCCGGCGCTGGCCGCCATGTGACGCACCGTCGCCAATCGCCCCGAAATCGCTCGCGCGAACGGCTTTCTCTTCCGCTTCCACTTCGGCAAGTCCTTATCAAACGGCACGTCGGCGAACGCGGGATGCATCCGGCGGACGCACGCTGTCTGGAGATCGTCCTTCAACGCTAGGTCGATTGGATATCCGAGGAGGAACCGCGTGAGATCTGCGTCCATGAATGGAGTGTGGATATCACGCACCGGCGCGCAGAGCATGAACGGATTCAGCCCAATCGCCCGCCCGCCCCAATTAGTAAAGCTAAAGGACGTCATCGGATTCGCCGCCCCCGCGTGCACGTCGAGCTCCTCACGCAGTACCGCGACTGCCGACTCTTCGCTCGGTTCGATCCAGTCGGCAATCCGCGCCAGCCGTCGAACCGTCTCATCCGAAACGCCCAGCGCATAGCTCGCGAACTCGCGTAAGAACTCAGTCCACTCGCCACGCTGATACTTGGTCCAGCACGACTCCTTACACAGATCGCCGCGCGTAATGGCACCAGCTCCGAGGCCGTCGTACCAGCACGGATAGCTCGCTCGCAGTGTGTCCCACAGCGGCATCATCCACGTGTGCTCGAGAACGAGAAGTCCGCCGGTCACATGCTTCCGCGCCTCGCTTTCGATCCACGGCGACCGCGCTGCCGCTGCGACCAGCGGTATGCCAACCCGCGACGCGAGATGGCGCGCGATGACAGCATCGGGGTGGTCGGAGTGCTCACCCCCTGCGAGATTCACGAGCGCGGTCGGACGATGCCCGAGTTCGAGCGAATCGAGCAGCATCATGCGTGAGTCACGTCCGCCCGAGAGCGGCATCGCGAAGCGCTCCTGCGTTGGCGGACGACGCCGCATCGCGGTGCGAAAGAGGTCGCAGTATCCGGCGACCCCTTCCTCGACGGTTCGGATCGACGCCGGAACGATCGTCATACCAGCGCCCGAGACCGAGGAAACTCCGCGCGTCCACGTCAGCCGCTTTCCGCGCGGCGCGACCCGAATGTGCTTGAACGGCGTTCGTTCGCCGAGATAGAAACCAATTCGTAAGAAGAGGCCCACCGCTTCGCGATCGATGTCACCAGGTGCGCCCGCAGCAACGAGGGCGATCGGTGACGTGCCGACGATGATGCGATTCTCCGCTTGCGCGACGAAGAGCGGCAGATACCCGAAGGCCTCGCCGTCGACGACGAGGATCTCTCCGTCGAAACGCCACCGCGCCACGACTCCCTTCTCTCCGTTGTCAGCGACCGAAAGCCCGATGACGTGCTCGCGCTCGCCGGTTGCGACGTGCCCGCGCCCGTTCCAAGTAATGTCGAGCGTCGCATGCCCACCGATCATGCCTCCACCGCTCTCGATACCGCGTCGCGTCCGCGATCCGCGTAGTTCGCATCGATCCACGCTCGATACGAACCGTCCATAACGGCCCGCCACCAGCGCTCATTCGCGAGATACCAGTCGATCGTCTTCGCAAATCCCGAGGCGAAGGTCTCGACCGGACGGTAGCCAAGCTCTTGTTCCGCCTTCCGTGCGTCGATCGCATACCGGCGATCATGGCCAGGGCGATCCTTGACGTACGTCATGAGCGTCTCGCTCTTTACGCTCGACGCTGCTGGAGCCCCGGGAAAACGCGACTTGAGACCACTGTCGCGGGCAAATCGATCGTCGATCATCGCGCAGAGACTCTTCACAATCTCGATGTTAGGCCGCTCGTTGTTGCCGCCGATGTTGTAGACCTCACCGACGCGACCTCGATCGAGAATCAGTGAAATGCCGCGACAGTGATCCTCAACGTATAGCCAATCGCGCACATTCAAACCATCGCCATAGATTGGCAACGGCTTGCCGTGCAAAATATTCACAAGCATGAGCGGAATCAGCTTTTCGGGAAACTGAAACGGGCCGTAGTTGTTTGAGCAATTGCTCGTCGTCACCTGTAAACCGAATGTGTGTTGATACGCGCGGACGAGGTGATCGCTCGCAGCCTTGCTTGCCGAGTACGGCGAATTCGGTTCGTAACGATTCGTCTCGGCGAAGGCCGGATCGTTCGCGCCGAGCGAGCCGTAGACTTCGTCGGTCGAGACGTGGTGGAAGCGATGCGCGACGCCGCTCCCGCCGAGCCACACAGCGCGAGCGGCTTTCAGCAGACTGTGTGTCCCGACGATGTTCGTGTCGATGAATGCGTCGGGCCCGGTGATGGAACGGTCGACGTGGCTCTCCGCTGCGAAGTGAACAATAGTGCTCAGCGAGTGCTCACGGAGGATGCGTTCGACGAGGTCGCCGTCGCGAATATCGCCATGGATAAACGCGCAGCCGGCGATGCCGTCAAGACTCGCGCGGTTGCCCGCGTAGGTCAACGCATCGAGCACGACGACGCGACTCTGCGGATGCGAGGTGGCTCGATGGCGCACGAAGTTAGCACCGATGAAGCCTGCGCCACCGGTCACGAGCATGTTGGCGTCGGCCGCGCCTACTGCAACCGAAGGGCTATGTTTGGGTGGATTTGCCACGCGCCATCTCCTCAATCGCTATGCGAAGTGGCAGCCGCCAATGCGGTGCCTTGAGTCCGAGCAGGTTCCACGTCGAAGTTTTATCGAGCACTCCGTACGCAGGTCGACGCGCTGGCGTCGGATAGTCCACCGTTCGAATCGGCTCGACGGCGGGCGGGCTCTCAAGAAGTCCGGCAAGGACGCCGAATTCTCCGATCGCGCAGGCGAAGTCGTACCAACTTGCGACGCCAGCATCGGTCCAGTGCCAGAGGCCCGCTGCACGCCGGTCAATGAGTCGCCAGCAACATTCCGCCAACCCATGGGCGCTGGTCGGCGATCCGATCTGGTCGCTCACGACTCGAACCGCACCGCGCTCAGTTGACTTCTTGGATTCGTTCTGCTCCATCAGGCGGAGCATCGTCGCGACGAAATTACGGCCAGTCGCCGCATACACCCACGCCGTCCGAACGATGGCCGCACCCGGACACGCCGCGCGGACTGCGCAATCGCCTTCGTACTTGCTCCGCCCATACACCGAGAGCGGGTTCGGAGCCGCATCGGTCGCGTACGGTGAAGAGGCAGCGCCGTCGAACACGAAGTCCGTCGAGACGTGCACGAGCATCGCCCCGATTGCCGCCGCTGCTTCGGCGACGTGCGCAGCACCATCGCGATTCACCGCGAACGCGAGCGCTTGCTCCGACTCGGCCTTGTCGACCGCGGTGTATGCCGCCGCATTCACGATCGCGCTCGGGGCGATATCGTGAACTGCGGTCCGCACCGCCTCGCGATTGCGGATGTCAAGATCTATCTCGGACAGCGCTACAACGCGACGCCCTTCCGGAACGGTGCGCTCGATTTCGCTCGCAAGCTGTCCTCCGGCGCCGGTCACGAGCACGGTCACGGAAAAACCTCAGCTTTCGCAAGCGGAATCGCCTTCGTGCGGTCTTTCTCCGAGAGCACTGGCGCTCCGCCCTTCTCAAGCGGCCACGTGATACCCACGGCAGCATCGTCCCACGCGATTGTTCGCTCCCACTCCGGCGCATACAGATCGGTGCACTTGTATTGAAAGTCTGCTGAATCGCTCGTGACGTAGAAGCCATGCGCGAAACCCGGTGGGACAAACATCGCGCGGTAGTTGTCGGCGCTGAGCCACGTGCCGACCCACTTGCCGAACGTGGGAGAACTGCGACGCAAGTCGACGGCGACGTCGAAGACTTCGCCCTGCGTCACGCGCACGAGCTTTCCCTGCGGGTGACGAATCTGGTAATGAAGCCCGCGCAGAATTCCCCGCCGCGAGCGGCTCCAGTTGTCCTGCACGAAGTTGTGATGCAGCCCGGCAGACGCGAATGCGCGGCTTGACCAGGTCTCAAGGAAGAATCCACGAGCATCGCCGAAGACCTTCGGCTCAAGAATCACCACGTCAGAGATTTCGGTCTGTATCAGTTTCATCGTCCGTCGCGCAGAACGAGTTTCAAGTACTGCCCATAGGAGTTCTTGCTGAGACCGTCCGCCAGCTTTTCAAGCTCTGCGGCCGAAATCCAGCCGTTCCGATAGGCGATCTCTTCAGGACACGCGATCTTGAGTCCCTGTCGCGCTTCCAGCGTGTGAACGAACTGCGACGCCTGCAATAATGTGTCGAACGTACCCGTGTCGAGCCAGGCACTTCCACGACCGAGCAACTCCACGTTGAGTGTGCCGCGCTGGAGATACGCGTCGTTGACGCTCGTAATCTCCAGTTCTCCGCGCGCCGATGGTTTCACACTCTTCGCGACGTCGACCACTGTCTCGTCATAGAAGTAGAGACCCGTGACGGCGTAGTTCGACTTCGGTACCTTCGGCTTCTCTTCGATGGAGACCGCTCGCATCGCGGCGTCGAATGCAACGACACCATACTCCTGCGGATTCGTGACGTGGTAGGCAAAGACGGTCGCACCACTCGGTCGCGCGGACACCTCGCGCAGCCGGCGCTGGAGCTCTGTGCCGTAAAAGATATTGTCACCTAACACCATTGCACTGGGAGCGACGCGGCCACCTACAGTGAGAAATCGCTCACCGATGAGGAACGCTTGGGCCAGCCCTTCGGGTCGCGGCTGCGCCTCGTAGACGAACTCAAGCCCCCACTGAGTGCCATCACCGAGCAGCGTTCGAAACGCCTCCTGATCTTGCGGCGTCGTAATGACGAGCACACTGCGAATGCCCGCGAGCATCAGCATTGACAGCGGGTAGTAAATCATCGGCTTGTCGTACACCGGCATGAGCTGCTTGCTCACTGCCTTCGTGATCGGGTACAGCCGCGTACCGCTGCCGCCAGCGAGGATGATGCCTTTGCGTTCCATGCGCAGGTTCTTGACCTAGAGGTGATAGTTGAAGAGGGCGAGCGAAACCGATCCCGCTACTGTTAGGTTGTCTTCCGCAAGGCCGCTGCTTCGATTGCCTTCGTGACCTGAGCGAGCTGATCGAGCGTAGTGCGATCGGCGAATGGGTCACTTGCAAGCTCTCGCTGCGCAGTTTGAAGATAGCGACGCGCGTCCTCAAGGCGGCCAGCAGCGAGTTCGATGCGAGCGAGTGTCAAAGAGATACTCGCGCTCGCACCGGGCATCTTGACTGCCCCGAGCGCCACGCTGCGCGCCTGGTCGTACTCCTTCCGCGCCAGCAGCACCGTTGCCTTCGTGTCCTGCAATGCCGCGTTTGACGGCTCAAGGACGATGGCGCGATCGATGATCGCGAGCGCCTTGTCGAGATCGATCCCGGCGCGAGCCAGCACCGAAACTTGATTGTTGGCCGTATAGACCGCGAGGCTCCGTACGCCCTGCATCGATGTGCGCGTTGGCTCGTCGAGTGACTGCCATCCGAGGAGCTTCGTTCGCTCCGCCTCGGGCACACTCATCCAAATCGCCTCATAGGCCGCGCTCGCCGCAGGCGCGTCGCCACGGGCACCAGCGAGATCCGCCGCGAGCAGCTTTGTCACCGTTGCTTCGCGCGCCACCGGACCGAGCGCTGCGAAAAGCAACGTGGCGCGATCGATCGCAGCCTTGCCATCGCTTCGACCCGCGAGCGCGACATACTCTGCGAGCAGCGCAACGCGGTTCTCGTCGAGGCTCTCGTTCGAGAGCGAGCTTGCCCCGGACGGCGCGGTGGCGATGACCGCCTGAGTTCGCACGAGCGCATCCATCGCGAGCGGCGTCGGCGCGGCGCGAATTGCCCGCAACCACTCCGCTCGCAACGCACCTTCCGCGAGATGATTCCGCACGGAAGCAAACGCCGCATCGGTCTTGCCGTCGAGGAGCTGCGCCACCGCATACACGCCGAGCGCGGCGGGACGGGTCGTGGATTCGAGCGAGAGTCGGTCCGCGTACGGTTTCAGGAGCGATGCAGCCTCACCCGGCTTGCCGGAGAGGAGTGCAGCCCGCGCCAGAAGTAAATCGGCCTCCAACGGTGAGTCTGCGGTCAGCGTGCGCCACGCACGGGCGGCTTCCCGGCACTCATCAAGTCGGCGCGCTTGAAGAAGTAATTGTGCGGCGAGTTGCGGTGGTCCCGCCTCGGAAGGAAGCCTCGTCATGGCGCGCCTCGCAATGCGAATCGCGTCATCAGTTTTCCCCGCAGCCGTGTGCAGTTCGATCGCGGCGGTCCAGATTGGAGCGAAGCCGGAGTATCGCTCGGTGAGGTCGACGATGGTCTTGAGTTCGTTGGGACCCGGATTGATCGCGCCGTTTGGTCCTTCGGATGCCCGCACCACCAGCAACAGTTCGCGGAGCGCCGGATTCGTCGCCTTCAGTGCGTCAAGTGCCTTCTCGACCTCGGCGCGGCTCGCCGGATCGGCGAGCATCATCGACGACACGAATTGAAGAAGCGACTCGTCGTTCGGATTCTTCGCGAGCGACGCCCGCGCGACCGCGATCGCCGCCGTGAGATTCCCGAGTGCGAGTTGGTGACGGGCTGCCAGCAGCGCAACGCTTGGTGCGTCCGGCGCAAGTCGAATCGACTCTTCGATCGCTGGACCAGCGAGCTTTGGATCTCCGTAATCAATCTCGAGTCGCGCGAGAACAAATGCCCGATTCGCTGGCGTCAATGCTGGCGTCGCCGTCTCAGCGTCGCCGTTCACGAGCGCCTTCGCCTCGGCGAGTCGGCCACGCCGCGCCAAGAAATCTGAGTACGACATGACCGCGAGAATCGTCCGTCCGGGTTTGCTCGTTGCTTCCTTCAGGATTCTCTCCGCCTCGTCGGGGAAACCAGCGCGTCGCTTCACATCTGCGAGCGCGACGAGGTCGGCCTCGACTTTGGTGGACCTCGCGATCCGCTCAAGCGCGGGAAGGGCCGCAGCGAAGTCGCCTTGTGCGACAAGTAACCGCACGCCGCGTCGCGAATCATCGTCGCTCTGCTCAGCAGAACGCATGTACTGCTGGAGATATCGGTTAGCGTTCGCAAAGTCTCCCGTACTCTGGAAGAGGCCGACGAGCTCGGGATACAGGTCTCGGCGACCCGGCTGAAGCGCAATCGCTCGCTCGAGAAACTTCGCTGCAGCGGGCACATCAGGTGGTTGCTTCGCCGCGAGCAGCCGCGACATTGAGACCAGTGCTGCGGTCGACTCGGGATTCGAATTCAGCAGTTCGTTCACTGCAATGACCACGGTCGAGATCTTCTTCTGGTCGTTCCGGTGAAACAGCAAGACCCGTGCGGCGTCGCTGAGGACGAATCGACTCGACCCTTCACCCGCGATCGTTCGAAGTCGCTCGATCGCTGCCGTCACCAGCGCTTCGTCCTCCCACGCGCTTACCTGTCCGAGCACGAACGACGCTGCGTCGGGATCGTCGCCGCCCTCCTTGAGATACTGCGAGAGCACGGCGGCCACGTCGTCTGCGTTTGCAGCGACTGCCGCCTCAGCTAACACACGGGCAAAAATGGCACGCGCCGGTTCGGTCGCCGTGCCAAATTCGGCCTCCGCGCGCTGTCGCGCTCCCTCGGCGTCGCCCCGCGCGATCGCGAGTCGGCACTCCAAGACGGTGGCATCGGTCGGATTCGCCCCACGGGACCGCGCGGCTGCAAGCGCTCGAGTCGGTAAATCCCCGAATCGCTGCTCCGAAACAATGCCCGCGAGTTGGAGCAATACCGCGGCCGATGTCTTCGGATCGTCGATGGCCTTCCTTGCGAGTGCCGTGCCGCTTGCCTCGTCGCGATCCGCAATCTTCGCGGAGACGAGCGGCGCGAGGAATGTCTCGTCATCGTTGAGCGCGGTGTAGAGCGCTTGCAGGATCGCACTCGCACTAAGGTTGCCCACCGTTGGATCGACGAGCGCAGGCGTGCGCCCCTCCCGCGCCAGTGAATTGCACGCCTCAGCGAGAACGAAGAGCACGGACGGACTCTGTTGAAACCGCTGCGCAAGCTCGTTGGCTAGCCGGAATGCCTCCTCGGTGCGACCCACGTTGAGCATCGCGTGCGTGAGTCGCACGCCCGCGAGCCCCCACCGACCTGACTCGCGATCGTATGCCTTTCGGTAGTACCGCACCGCTTCGTCCGCCTCGCCCATCCGAGTCGCGAGGTCACCCGCGCGGAGGAGCAGGAACGAATCGTCATTCTCCGCCGCACGGGCCGCATCCAGCTTGACTGCGCCGTCACGAAGCGAGCTCGTCGTGGCCTTCACATTCGCGCTGCCAGCCTGCGCGCCGCGCGTCGCGACGACCGCATCTATCCAAGACGCCGACTTCGGTCCAAGGGATACGTCCCCCGAGATCGCTTCTCGCAACGCCGCGATCGCCGCGTCCGACGCAGCAATGTCAAGGAGTGCTTCTGCAACTTTGACCCGCCAACGGAAGAGTTCCGAGCGCTGCTTCGTCGCCACTGGCGCAGCGGCACTTTGATCTGCGACGAACGAGTCGAGCTCTTTCCGCGCGTCGTCGAGTCGACCCGCCAGCCAGTGACGCTGCACTTGCATGTTCACGAGCGCGACAGGATCAAGCCCCTTCTCGCGGGCAAGCCGCACTGCGTTCGTAGCAACATCCGGGAGTTGAAGCTTGTCGAGGAGATCAATGAGTACGCCGAGAGTCGTCGTATCCGGCATACCCAGAGTTGCCGCGGCGGTCGCTTCCTTTTTTGCGTCAGGGAGTTGCCCGTTCAAACGCAGCAAGTCGGCAAGGAACAATCGGTAACGACCGTCCGATTCGCCCGCAGCGATCCACGTCCGAACGACCTCGATTCGCTTCGCCACATCAACACCGCTCGCGCGGATCACGTCGAGGAGCAGTACGCGCCAGAGATACGAATTAGGCTCACACTCAACAAGGAGCTGCGCGCTCTTGACCGCCTTTTCCCATTCCCCGCGCGAGCGCTCAAGAAGAAGCTGAGCCTGAATCGCCGCGATGTTCTTGGGTTCGATGCCCAGCAGCGCAGTGACGGCTTTCTCGAGCTCAACCGTATACCCCAATTCGCGATAGCAGTTGACGAGACCGATCAACGCGGCGACATCACCCGGTCGCTGCGCGAGCGCGGTTGAGTAGAACCTCGCCGCATCGACGATGTTCTTACGATTGAGTGCGGGTACCTCATACCGTGACTTTGCTAGTCGTAAGAGCGCATCGACGTCCGATTGGTTGCCCGCACCGACATATGCGCTCAGTGGTCCGAGTGCATTCGCGTAATCGCCCGCGTCATAGTATTTCCAGCCCTGTGCGCGAGCGTCGGCTGCGCGGTGCGCAAGCCACCAGCGCCGGGCACCCCACGCTCCGACGCCAAGAACCGCTACCAGTCCTAGGACGCCAAGGAGCAACGTAAGCCGTCGTTTAGCTCTTTTTGTGAACGCCATGATCTCTGCGGCTCGTGTCGGGAGCCTTGCCCTCCAGCCCAGCGGAAGCACCTGCGGACCCGTGGCCGCCGCCTGCAATAATGTTCGCGATGGTCTTGAAACAAATTTCGATGTCGAGCGAGAGACTCGCGCGGTTCACATATTCAATGTCGTAGCGTATCCACTCCTGAAAATCGCGCCCGGGTTCGCGGGTTCGCTCGACCTGCCAAAGACCGGTGATGCCCGGTCGCACACCAAGTCGCAGTTCGCGCCACGCGGGACAGAATTGATTCTCACCATCTGGGCTTGGGCGTGGACCGACGAGGCTCATGTCCCCGACGAGCACGTTCCAGAACTGGGGCAGCTCATCGAGATGCCATTTCCGCAACACCTGGCCCACTCGGGTCACGCGAGGATCATCCTTGATGAAGAACTGTGGTCCGTCGCAGACATTCAAACTCCGCAACTCTTTCGCGAGCGTCTCAGCATTCCGTCGCATTGTGCGGAACTTCCAGCACCGAAAAATGCGACCGCCCATTGTCTGACGGCGATGCCCAAAGAAAATCGGAAGTCCGTCATCTACGACGACGGCACAGGCGACGGGAATCAGAACCGGCAAGAGGCAAAGGAGCACAACGAAGCTCACCACCACGTCAATCGCACGCTTGACGAGCGGATACATCGAACTGTCTGAGGTCCGCCCGCGCTGACGCGCTGCCCGGCGCTCCGGTGAAAGGATTTCCGCGACGTCGAGCACGCGTACCGTCGAGACCGAACTCTCATCCGGAACCCACGCTGGTCCGACCCGCAATCTGCTCGTCCTTGGATTGACTGCGCTCGATGCTCCGAGCCACAATGGTCCAACCAAGGTCTCGCCGTCGACCATCGTCGAACCTTTCAATCCGATGATGCCATCGGCGATGGGTTCGATGCCCTCGATCGCGCGCTCGGGATCACTCCACTGATCGACGAGTCGAGAGACAAGTCGGCCTTCATCCTCGGTTTCGCCGCGCCGGTAGCTGTGCCCGTGCACTCGAAAGTCGTCGGTCCGGAACCATGGAACCGACCGACGCAGTGCGAGCCAAGCATCTCGGCGCGAGCCAGCAGCGTGCCAAGCCTTCGCCAGTCCGTGCCGATCGGTAAACAAGACGCGATATCCGGCGCGATACTCGCGGGTATAGACGCGGTCGATGCGCTTGACGAGTCCATCGTCACCGATGCGCACCCGCTCGCGATACGCGTCTTCACCCGCCTCGACAACGCGAAGTCGGCAGAGCGTCGCACGAGTCCACTGGAGCGCATCAGTAATCTCACGAAGGTCAAATACGACGAGTTGGTCGGGCTCAAGCAACATGTACGCGTCAGCGCCGGAGAGCGGTGCGACACCGTCGGCGCGGCGCACGCATTCAATTCCATGGCTCCGCCAGTACGCGTCGTGAAGTTGTGTGGCACTCAATCCCCAAAGGCGTGGTGACAGCGATGCCGCGCCGCGCGGCGCGTCATCGGCAAGTCGGGGCGTGAAGCGGATCGCCTCCGCAGTCATGCCGCGTCACCCTCACGACGCTGTCCTTTCGTCGCAACGTGGGATTGACTGCCAAGCTGACCATCCCCGCTGATCGCAGCGAGAAGCGCGTGCTTCGTTGGCTGCATTTGCTTGCCTTCGAGCGCCCGAGTGATGTCGGCGCTCATGCGCGACACGGAGCCATAACGCATGCAGTCCTTGCGATCAGCGTAATTGAGCACAACTCCTAGGTATTCGGCACCGACCGACCCGATGTCGGCGATGCACTCGTCGAGACGCTGACGCGAGCGCCCGCGGCGGAGCGACAAGACGACGCCGTCCACTGAGCTCGCGACGGGGAGCGCCTCAATACTGGCCGTCATCGGACCGGTGTCGACGATGATGATGTCGTAGCGATTGCGGAGTTCGCGGAAGAGACGGCGCAACCCGGTCGGATGCACGCGACTCGCGCCGAAGTGGCGGTCACGTCCGACTGGCAAGATCCAGAGCGATGTCGCGCCTGCTGGCGCGATCATCGCGAGCGGATCAGCACCTTGCAGCGCTTCGCGCACCCCGGACGCGCCGAGTTGCCCGAACTGGAACGAGAGCGCCTGACCGATGAAGTCGCAGTCGACGATGAGCGTGCGATACCCGCTCTCGGCGTAGCTCCACGCCAGCGCGACCGCGAGCGTCGTCTTACCGTCACCTTGAAACGGACTCGACACCATGAGCGCATAGCCATCGCCGGGGGTACGTCGACTCTCGATCCGCGTGCGGATGCGGTGGACGCAATTGGATGCGAGATGCTTCGTCTCTGGATCGTTCTCGAGGGCGTCCATGTCGGGAATTGCGCCGGCGCACAACAACTTCGCTGGATTCGTACCCGCGAGTTGGCGTGTTCCGAACGTGCGCTTGTCGAGCGTGCCCCAGAGGAAGAAGATCGCGAAGCTCATCACGAAACCACCGACGCCACCGGCAATGGCGAGCTGCTTGCGGCGATCCTTGCTGGGGATGCCCGGTGGCACCGCGACCGTACGAATGCTCGCTCGCCCCTTCTCGATGGTTGCGGCTTCCGCCTGAAGCTCCTTCAAGCGCTCGGCGTAGCTCCGTTCCTCGTCCTCCTCCTGAGCGAGCTTGCGTTTCAAGCTCTCCGCATCCGATGTCATTTTGTTCAGTAGCGCAATCTCGCCCTTGAGAGCGTCCTTTGCCCCAATCGCGGTTTTCTGGGCATCGAGCAAATCGCCGTACGCCATCATCCGACCAGCTCCAGCAACCCATGCCTCTCGCGCTGTCTGAATTTGCGTTCCGAGTTGCGCGGTGAGTAGGTCGAATCTCTTTTGTACGTTTTGATAAATCGGGTGCTTCTGTGAGTAACTCTTGATTGCGAGTTCGAGTTGCATTTTCGTTTGATCGATCTCGCGCTGAACCGCTGCAATGTTCGGATTTACTTGATTCAACTCGACCGACGATGGCTCAAGGCGCGCGTCGCGCGGAGGCTCCCCTTCGCCAGCCGGACGCGCCTCGCGGATGCGCTTCATCGCGGCATCAATCGACGCAATCTCCGCTTCGCGCCGCTGCATGCCTTGAACCCGATCCGCGATGATCGGCGCGAGACTCGCTGTCCCGTATTGGCTTGAGTTCAGGAGGGCGAGAAGTCCGGCATTCGCGTCATCGATGCGTCGGCGCGCATCGTCGCGTCCATCGCGATTTGCCTTGACCTTGCTCGCGTGCGACTCTTTTGAGCCAGTCGTTTTCAAGTACGCGTCCATGACGCAGTTCACTGCCGCGGCTGCAAAGCTCGCGTCGGACGATTCGACCTGCACTGAGATGAATCCGGTGCCCTTCGCGGGTATCGCGCTCAGTCCGGCGGCAATCGCACTACTCAGCTCGCCGGGCGCCCCCTTCGCGAACGGCGCAAGACGCGCATCTTCAGCAGCTTGAGCGATGAGGCGGTCGCTCTTCAGCATCATGGTTTGCTCGACGACGTACCCCGCGAAGTTACTCATTCCAGAATTCTCGGCCGTCTGGAATGTCGTGATGTCGCCTTGCTGCTCGATACCGATGATGCCTTGAGCTGTGTAGATCACCGGCGTCAAGAAGTACGCCGCGGCCGCGAGGAGCGGCGCGAGTACGACGCCCGTAAATGCCACCCACAGCCAACGACCGTGGAGGCGATCGAGGATGAGTTCGACGGGATTCGGTGCCGCGTCTTCGGCGAGAGACGGCGCTACCGGCGGTACTCGGATGTCATCGCCGCGCGGCGCCAAAGTGAGTTCGGTGTCGAGTGGTTCCGCCATCATCTGTCTCCTTCGTTCAACACAGCGCCGCCAGAACGGAGCGCATCCTTCGCAGCGGGAGCCGAGGCTGCCACACCTAGTTGGTGCAACAGTGAATCTGGCAACGCCGAAAGCAGTTCTTTCACAACCTCTGCGGCGCTCGCTGCCTCGACATCGCCCTGAAACACGAACTGAATTTGAGCGACGCCTTGGACTGAGACGGCTTTCTTCACCGACCGCTCGGTCAGCGAATCCATCTCCGTTGCAAGCCGACCGTCGGGCAAGAGAAACGCGTTCATCACCGACATGACACGAAGTCCACCGCCGCGCTCGGCGCGGGTGAAGCGATACAAGCGAAGCGGCCACGCGCGGCCGTCGTCGGCTCGGACCTCAATCGCCGTGGTTGCATCGGCGGCAAGCGACCAACCGTTCGCCGGATAGCACACCGGCGGAAAATGGCCCAGCATGTCGCGAACGTCGTTGCAGTGAATCAGCGCCAACGTCACGACGCGCGAACCACCAATCTCTGAGAATCGACGCGAGAGAATCGCGTTCGGCATGAGAATCTGCGTCGCTTCCGTCGGCACGGCGACCTCGGTACTCGCCCAGCGCCCGAGGATCTGCGGTACTTCGTGCATCGCCTCGACAATTGCGGCGCGGCGCTTCAGGTCGGCTTCCGTCGCCCCTCCGCGCGCGAGTACAGCAGGCCATACCAGCAGCATGAGCATGGCGGCCACGGGCGCCACACGGCTCACGCGGCGGGTGAACCTACGGAGAGGTCGTGCTTCAAGTCTCATGTTGCGAGCAGCCTCCACCGGAAGACCGGAAGATCAAGCCAACGCATGAGGCGCACGATGCCTAACAACATGACGAGCGCGGCGGGGAGCATCAACCATCCTGCGATGTCGTGAGCAGTCTTGGCCGTGTCGGGATCGGCGAACCCGTACACCAGGCTGGTCGGCACAAGACGCAATACGTTGCAGATCAGTGCGACCACCGGCGAGAGCGCGATCAGGAGAAGCCGCGTCCCGGGTCGCAATGGCACCGAAAAGACGAACGCGAAGACGACGAGGACGAGCGCGAACACCATGCGCATGCCGTCGCAGGCTTCCCCGACAGCGACAGGTACGTCCTTGATCCGGATCACAGCGCCTTCGCGGATCGCGGCGACTCCGATGAGTTCAAGGAAACTCACCGTGAACTCAGCAGCGCTCCATTGCAGCGGGCGCGAGACACGCTGGCGAATTGTGCCCGGCACGGGGAGCAGGAAGAGGAGTGCGAGGAAGACCGAACCGAATTGACGGAACACCTCAAGCCCGGTCATCGTGACGACTGCACCCGTCAGCGCGACCAGTGCGCCGAGATGACGCGCCAAGTGCACGTCGCGTTCGTCACCGAACCATGTCAGAGCGAATCCGATTGCGACGAGGAGCGGACCAGCCAAGCTCGGGCGACACCGAATGAACCGCATCCGAGAACGTCGGATCCAGAAGAGATATCCGGCAACCAGCGGCGCGAGCAAGATGTAGCCAAAATCCTGCTTCTGCGTCGCGATGAGATAGATGTCGCGCCATGCCGGAAGACAGGCCCAGATCGCTGCAATCGCGAGCACTGCCATCGTCCCCACTTGCCACGCGGTCCATCCGTGACGGCCGCCTTGGTGCGTGCTCGCGCTCATCGTCTCCCTCCTGTCGGAACGCGAGAATCGCGCGCGGAACGAACACCAAGACCGAGCGCCAAGACTTCGTCGGCGGCGTCCGAGGTCTCTTCATCGAGAATGCGGTCAACGGTCAACGATCGTGGCGCGACGCGAAAGCCGCGAGGAACGAGCGAGCGAGCGACGACAGAACGCTCGCCGACGGCCGCGTTCGCGAGAATGACCGAATCGTGGACGATCGCCTCGGGACCCACCCGTGCTTCCGGCATGACGATGCTCGTTCCGCTGATGCGAGCGCTTGGGTCGACTTCCGCCGCGGGATGCACACGCGGTCCGTCCATGCTCGCCCACCACGCCACCGCCGAAAGATAGCGGCGCAAGTCGTGTACACGGGTGCCGGGCGAACTAAGAGCGGCGGGCGCGACCCGGACGCCCTTCGTCACCATGAGCGGAACGAACTGCTCCTTGAAGTCGTGATAGCCGATGCGCGGTGCCTGCTCTAGCAACTCAACTCGGATCAGACACGCACCTGCGGGGGCATCGTCGGCAGAGATGCCAACGGCCATCGGCGCAGTCGCCGCGGCGTCGAGGAGTGGCCTGAGCGTCGTGGGCGGCGCACAGTGAGGTTCGACCGACAGTACGAATTCGCTGAATGGGAGGTCAGCCACGGCATCGCGCAGCAGGCCGCCTGTACCGCGATGCGATGAGGGTTCGACCGAGTGCGTAATGGAGAGCGCGGGAAATCGAATCCGCGCTGCGTCAATCTCGCGATCGACGTCGTCGTCACCGAGCGCACCGCTCGTGATCACGCGAAGCGACGCGCAGCCAGCACGCGAGAGCAGCCCCGCCCACGCCCCAAAAAGGGTGGACTCTGCGTCGAGCGGAAGGCACGCCGGGCGCAACCCTGCGGCGACCTCAAGCGCGGAGCGCCGGAGACCTCCTAAGAGCATGACCGCGGTGATGCGTTCCATAGCTACAGCGTCTTCCTCTTCGGAGTCCGGTTCGCATTCTGCGGTTCTCGCACCGGTGCGAACGAAGTTTGCACCGACGCCGCACAGCGGCAAGTTCCCCGAACGAGCGGTATATCGGCAATCGGTGCTCGATTCCGAGGCAGTTCCGACGAAGAGGACACCCTCGCACCGGAAAGTCCTCGGGCCCGGACTCCTCGATGACGTCTCTATAGCCGCTCCCGATGACCCGGGTTCGTCGGACTGACCGCCGCGCCACTTCGAGTGAATTCGGACCGGAAGGTTGTGTCCGATGGCAGTTATTGCGACGAGGAGAGCGTAATCCCAAGCTCCCCAAGCCTCGCGCGAACCTGGTCAGCCTTTGCCGTCCAGGTCTCCTTCGCGACCCGTTTCTGGAGTCGATCGGAGTCTACCGGCCCCTTCAGTGCCGCGCGCACCCCAGCGACGAATGCTTCAGCCCCGTCGGCAACGGTCACGCAGTCGCTCCAGGTTCGGAGCAACTCGTCGTAACTGGTGCTGACAACTGGACGTCCAGTCGCGAGGTACTCCTTGAGCTTGATCGGATTGCACGCTCGGATCCAGTCGCTGCGATTCCAGGGCATGAGGAGCACGTCGCACGCGGCCATGTAGCCCGGGACCTCGTCGTACAGCTTTTGTCCGAGAAAGGAGACGTTCTTCCGGTCACGAAGCCACTCTTCGGGCAGAGAGCATGCCCCGACTAGGACGAAATGGACGTCGGGGAGCAGGTCAACCACCCGAGCGAAGAGTTCGGGGTCGAACGTATGGGCATCGATTCCCCCAACGAATCCGGCACGGGGGCGCGGCAAATCGCGAGCATCGAGGGGAGCCGACGAAGGATCGGCCCCTGCCTTGGCGAACCGGTCATAGTCGACACCGTGATCCACGAAGAGAGCGTTCGTGCACGAACCTCGCTCCGCTTCGTAGAGCAGGCGCGAACAGAAGAGCGTGAGATCGGCGGAGGCGCGGAGTCGACGATCGAACCCCTCGATCGCGGGTCGGTCCACGCCGGGAAACTCTTCGAAGCGATCGGTGCGTTGATAGACGGTCGCAATCGGCGCGATTCGATCGATCGCTTGCGCTCCCGGTGGACATGCAACCCAGAGAAGCGGCCGATGGATACCAACCTCGTTCGCCGCGCGCAGTACCTGACCCGGCATAACACGCTGCGTGAGTGAGCGTCCGAGCGATCCCGGCATCGCGAGTGGGCTCATCACTGCGAAACGGTCACGGACGCGCACCAGGCCGCGGCGCAGCGACTTGAGCTTGCGACGAACGCGCGTGATGAACATCGCGCCTTCCGATGGACGCGGCACGCGCATGCCAATGGAATTGACGTAGAGAACGGGCACGTGCGCTGAGAGCTCACGCATCAACTGCATATCGAAGTGACCACGATTGTGGTACCACCAGTCTTCGCCACCGAAACAGATGACACCGTCAGCAGTGCGCTGTGTCTTTGGAGCAATCGTCTCAGGAACTGCGGCAGTCGCAGCACTCATCGCGCCTCCTCGGTCAAGAGCTTTACGTGCGGCATGTGACGCATGCTCGCCTCGTACACCCCGGCGAGCTTGCCGTAGCGACCATCGCGGAGCGCCGTCGGAATGCCAAAGAGCGCCGAGAGAATTCCAACGTGGAGTCGTGTCGTGACCACACCAGCCGCGTTCAACACCAGATCTTCAAACTCGCTGAAGGAGAAGCGGTAATTGTCACTCGCGTCGCCGCAGCGGAACGGTAGATCTTGAAGTCCCACAGACGCGGCCCACGCGGTGGACTCTGCACTAAATGAGTCGCTCGGTTCGGTGAACTGACCAGCGCCCTCAAGCCGAGCTAAGTGCCGTCGCCGACGTTGCCACTGACGCAAAGGCCGAAGAAGCCGTTTGACTTTTGCTTTGGCACCCGCTTCAGGAAGGATCGGATGAATCGTGCGCTCGAGCGTTGCGGTCGAGGCATGGTGTTCGCCATCGCTTCGCTCCACGAGGAGGACGTACGCCGGCCGAGCTGGCCGCAGCGACGCGAGCCGCGTCACCCACGGCGCCGCCGCGAGTGCGAACGCGCAGTCGTGCGCGTAACGAACGCTTACGCACGACGGCGCGTCGAGCGAACGAAGATAGTCGTAGCTCACGCGATCGCGGGCAGCGAACACGGTCGCAGCGCTTCGCCCGCGGACAAGGCTCGCGAATGTGCCGGTCTTGAATCGGTACGTCGACGGCAGCACAAGCAAAGGTCGATCGCTCCAGCGTTGACAGATTCCCATGAACCGAGCGAACTGGGTACCCCAGTATTCGTTCATGCCGCCGCCGCCCGTCAATACGAACCACTTCGCGCCCTCGGCGCTGTCGGTGAGTCGCACGCCCGCGTCCTCGAGCATCACCCGAGCCCCGAGATCGATGAGCCGATCGCCGTTATTTCCGGGATTGTGCACCAAGAGCACCGGGCCGCGGCCGAGTGGTTCAAGAAGCCTGCGCGACCACTCGAGTGTGGCGGGTGGCGGGATCGTGCTCTGCGTCATCGTGTCGCCCTGCCCTCTCTCGCGCCTGAGTCGACGCCGTGCACAAACGCACGAACAGCTTCGAGCAATGATTCACTAGCGAACTGCCCAATGCGCTCCGCAGGCTGGAGTTCACCAAGTCGGTCCAGTTCGATTGCGAGTTCGGTTTCATCGAACGCGACCGCGACTTTTCCGAGCTCGCGGAAACGCTTGGCAGTCGCGACTTGATGATCGTTGCGAGTTTCGCGCAGATCGCCGCGCCGAGGCATGACGAGAATCGGCTTGCCGTACTGGAGCGCTGTCAAGATGCTTCCCATGCCCGCGTGCGCGACGATGGCAGAACAGGCGCGAACGCGCTCGGTGAACTCCGGCGGCTCAAGCATCGCGGTCCATCCGATCGCGGACGGTCGCCAGTCTGTCGCGCCGATCTGCGCGAAGACATCGCTGCGGTTGACTCGCGCCGCCCAGTTGTCGACGGCGCGACACATCCGATCGAACGGCATCTGCGCTCCAACCGTGACGAAAATCACAGGACCGACCCCCGATACTCTGGAAGAGTGCGCTTCTGCCTAGCGCCCATGGCACTGGCCGCTGCGAGATGCGCCCACTGTGTCAACCAAAGATGGGCACTCGGTCCGATGCGTCGACCGGACATCGATACCTCTTCGACGTTGGCAATCGAGTCGATCCACGCCACACGAGCCCCAAACCACTTGCCAATCCGTAGCGCGAAGTAGCCGGGCGCGGCGCCGGTCGTCACGATCGCATCGGGACGCGTGCGAGCGACGATCCACAGGATTCGCAGGGCGAGCATGAGAAGGGCAAACTTGTTCCAGCGAGTCGCGTCGTTGACGACTTCGAATCGTGCGCCAGTCCCAGCAGTTCCGAGATCGGCGCGGTACTGCGAATGGACGGTGACGTAGGTGACATCGCAGCCTTCGAATGCTGGCCGAAGGCGCATCAACTGCACCCAATGCCCGCCTCCGGAAGCTACTGCGATCACGCGTGGCCGTCGCGTCATGCGGCACCCCGCGAAGGCTCACCGTGCCACTGCGCTCTCTGCGCACCGACTGCGGTCCACGTCTGCCACGCTGCCGCACCGCGGCCGAGACCGCGAGTCAACATCGCGGCGGCGAGCCGAGTAACGACCCACAGATCGAGCATGCGCGTGCACCACCAGCGCGAAAGCGGACCGAGATGACGCTCAAACAAAAGCCGTTTCGCGCGAAACAGGCGTACTAACTTGTCGGCACGCGCCTTCTCACTCGCACCGCCGTAGTGAATGATCGTCGCGTCCGGGGTGACGCGGGGTCGCGCCCCCAGCCGGTGCGCTCTCAGGCAAAGGTCGGCCTCCTCGCCGTACATGAAGAACGCCGGATCGAAACCACCGAGCCGCTCCCAAAGCGCTCGCTTGAGCAGCAGAAAACAGCCACTCACAATGTCGACCGATCGCTCGGTGCCACGGTCCCAACCGCCAAATGCTTCGGGATTGAAGAGCGCGGAGTGATGGAAGACCCGCGCGAGTCCGGTGGCGATGCAGAACAGACTCCACGGCGTCGGCCGCTGCCAACACGATGCGGGGTTCAGTCGTCGATCGGCGAAGAGGGTTCGGCCGCCCCAAATCTGCGAGCTCGGTTCGCGCTTGGCGAACGCCAGCAGCCGCTCCACCGCGCGATCGAGCGTGACGGTGTCTGGATTGATAAGGAGTAAGTACTCGCCAACTGCTTGCTTCGCTGCAAGGTTGTTTGCCGCCGCAAAGCCTAGGTTGCGTTCGCTTCGGATTAGCCGAGCCGAAGGAAACTCGCGAACAACGGCGTCGGCGCTTCCATCCGACGACAGATTGTCAACAACAATCAATTCATACAACGCTGGGTCGGTCTGGTCGCGCAGTGAGCGAAGCGCGTCCAGCGTCAGTTCGCGCGTGTTGTAGCTGACAACGATGACCGTCAATGGTCTCATCGGCGTCTGCTCATGATGTTGGGTCGCCGTCTCCATGGCTCGCCCCTCGCCCTTCGCCCACCCCGCTCGCCTAACGTGCAGCGCCAGCGCGGGCGACATCGCCTGAGATCGCGCCACCGATGCGTTCCACGACGCGCTGCCACGTGAACTCGCGATGCACACGCTCGCGAGCCTTTTCTCCCATTTCCGCCCGCCGCTCGGGCTCGGTCAGAATTCGCACAATCGCCCGCGCGAGCGCGCTCGTATCGCCGTCGGTCGCGAGGAGGCCGGTCACTCCGTCAATGACAGCTTCGCGACGACTGCCGTTGTCAAACGCCACAGCGGGCAGGCCGACGCCCATTGCCTCTATGATCGCGTTGGGAAATGGATCGAACTTACTTGGCAGGCAGAAACACGCAGCTGTTAGGTACGCTCGGCAGAGTCGGTCGAACTGGGTCGGATCGCGACGATCGAGCAGACCGTCGATGACAATCCCGTCCGCTCCTCCTGCCCCGCCGAGGTCGGGCTCGCACCCAACGATTCGCAGCGTCGCGTCAGGCACGGAGCGCCGCACTTCACGGAACGCATCGAGCAAGATTGGTCCGCCCTTGCGGACCCAGTCCATACCGACGAACAGAATCTCGTGGGGCTGACGTTCCGCGCGCACGTGCGCTGGAATGCGCAGATTCGAACCCGCGTACACGACAGTGATGTTCTCTGGAGGAACGCCGCAGTCCTTGCGAACGCTTTCCGCTGTCCACTCGGAGAGCACGAAGACGTGCCGGACCGACGCGAGTATCTCGCGCTGAACGGCTTCGGCCTCGTCGAGGACCGATGTCGGCAGCTTTCCGATCGCGAAGTGGCCGGTGCGGCGCGCCTGCGCGATCGTCATGTCGGTGAGTTGATACTGCGGCCCGTATCGCGGATCCACGCGCACGAGGGTTCCAACTTCGAGGAACGGGCCGCGATCGCCAGAAGCCTCGATGATTCGATTGAGTCGCTCACTCAATATCGCGTTGCCGGCGCGGCCCCACATCCAACGCCGCGAGATCGATACGCGCGGACGCGGCAGGACTGATCGCAGCGTGAACGCACCGCGCATGCAGTCGGAGAGCCCGACATTCTTCGCGCTGAACTCGCGGCGCAGTCGCCCGGCGTCCTTCACTCCGCGCAGAAGATTCGCCGCGTAGCCGCTGAATGTGCGGGGATCGCTGGGCAGTCCGAAGCCGACAAGGGAAACGTCCCAAGCGGTGGCGGTCGCCGTTGTGCAAAGTTGATCATTGGCTTCGGTCGTCGTCATCGCGCGCCTGGCACCTTCCTCGTCCTTTCGCCACCGTCATCTGTGCCCGTCTGTCATCTCTGCCCGTCTACTGGTCAACGCCGATCCATCGTCGCCCAGCATCATCCCATCGCCGGATCACTCGCGCAGGAGAGCCTACAGCGATACATCGAGCTGGGAGACTTCGGGTCACGACACTCCCCGCTCCCACGATCGTTCCCTCACCGATGGACACGCCACGGAGCACGCACACTCGCTCTCCAAGCCAGACCCGCGGTCCGATCACCACAGGTGCCGCGAGAACGCGACCATTCGAAATCGGAGGGTCGTCAGGATCGCGCCAATCGTGGTCGTGATCAGAAACATAGACGTTGCTCGCGAAGAGCGCCCCTTCGCCGATCGTGACCCTGCGAATAGCCGCGATATGCACGTACGGATGAATCGCTACTCGCGCCGCGATGTCGATCCGGATCTCGTTTGGCGCGGTGTTCAGCGCGATGATACGTGCGTGGTGCCAGATGTTCGCGTAGTCGCCGATCCGAATCGATCGCTCGCCGTGCGTCCATATGGGCGGCGCGAGACGCACGCCACGTCCAACATGTGAGAGGCGCATCCGCGAGGGAGAGGTGAGTACCCACTCCCAACCGCGCTGTGCAGCGCGACGGAATCGTGAGCCTCGCTCCGGGCGAACGTCGATCGCCTCAAGATGCGGATCGATAGACGCGGCTTGGATGGGTCGTGATGCCATGGTCACGCGGCGCCCTCCGCGTCGATGACCCCGCGTCCCGCCGCATCACGTCGCAGAGTCGCCCCGTTCAAGACAGGCCGCCTGCCGGAGTGCGTGACGCGTGTGGGCGCCGGTGCGACCCGTGCCCAGCCAGCGATCGACACTGTGGCACCGAGCAAGACACCGTTCAACACGAGCGCCGGACCGAAGACCGACACCGAGAGCTCGGAAAGCGCGATCGCGATCAACGTTGCGACGAAGGCGAACAGCGTCCAGCGATGTTCCGGGGCAAGGACCTTCCAGGCGCGAATCGCGGCCCAAACAACGAAGATCTTCGCGGCGATGTAACAGAGCATGGTGAAGATGCCGTTCATCGCGGCGATCATGATGTAGTTATTCACGCAATCGATGAAGTAGCGTTGGTCGATCATGAGGCCCCAGTGCGCAAACGATTTGCCACCGTATCCGAACAGCCAGTACTCAGGCAGGTAGTACGTGGCGACTTCGAGCAGGCGCACGCGATACCAACTCGTCGAACCGCTGAACGACAGATAGCAAATCATGTGATAAAAGTGCCGGTTCGAGAGCAACTCGAGACTAAGGCACATACCAGCGAAAAGCCCTAGCGCTGGCTTGATGAGCCACGTTGCCCGATAGAACGGAAGGATGGCAAGGAGCGCAACAGCGGCGGTCCACGGTCCAGACGAAAGACTGAAGAAGACTGCAGCGAGAGCGCCCGTGAGCCCAGCGATCCAAAGCCAGGTTGGCATCGTCCGGCGGAGCGCCAGCACGATGCCGAACACGATCGTCATTCCCACCCCGAAGTAAATCGGGTGCATCGTCGTCAGTTGTGATCGAAGGAGTCCCCACCGGAGTTGTCCGACGCCGCCACGGCCTTCGCCGATGTCGATGGTGTCAGCGCCGCCCGAGTAGTAGAGCCAACCGAAGAGCTGAGTGTGCAGCACCGACTCCATCATCGAAAGTCCGCCAGCGACGACAGCGGCAATGACCAGAGGCCAGCGCATGCCTTTGAGATCCGCTGGCGACGCAAGGCAGAGCCGCGCCGCGAGATACATCAAGACTGTGTCAAGACCGCGTCCGATTGTCGACGTCACCAGACGCGGGTCAGCTTCTGCCGCGATCACCGAGACGACCGACACCAAGTACCCCGCCACCACGAACCAATCAGAGGGCTGCTGGTGAAGGCGCGACCAGCGGCTCGCATGTCGCAGGACAAGCGCGAGCGCGACGAAGCGCGGCACCGACATCTGCACGACCCCGAGCGGAATTCGGGAGTACTCGGGCCAGAGCACGGCCGCAGCGATCAGGACAGCGAGTCCAGCGCCCGGTCTGAGAGAGATCGCCAGCGCAACAGCGACGGCGGCAACGACCAGAGTTTCCGTCATTCGTCGTTTCCGCCGTCGGAGCCTATCTTTGGATCGTTCGCGAAACGTCCGGTGCCGACCTCCGGCACCCTATCGGACTACTCCGCGTCCTCGAGCGCTCCGACCGTCGTCATCGGCTCGCGGAGGGCTCCACTCACATCATACTTCGAGTGCAAATTCGCCAGACGGTTGGTGAGAATGCTGTTCTGGAGCGGATGGAAGTCGCCCAAGGCCCAGTTGACGACCGGGGCGGCACCCGTGGTGATGTCGGTTCCGAACGTGTAGACGCCGTACGAGGTCGAGTCGACGAAGTGATTGTGCTTCCAGTCGATCATGCCCACCGCGGTCGGATTGGTCTTGTTCAGGTCGAGTGCGACGGCGCGATAGATGTTGCCGTCGAAGGCGCAGTTCGTGAAGCCCTGGGCTCGAATGAAGAAGGTCTGATCGAACGTGCAGTTCACCATGAGCAAGTGATCGCTCGGCTTGTTGAGTTGCGAGGTGAAGTTAGATTGGATGGGATCGAGCACAACGTTGACGAATGCGCAGTCGCGAATCGATGCACCAGTCGGTAACGCCGCGACGAAGATGCCTTGCGCGAGGAAGTTCGACGCGCGAAGTCCGAACACGATGTTGTTCTCGAACTTACCGTTCGGTCGGTAGATCTGATAGATGTCCGGGTGCGCTCCTGTGTCGGCCGGATCGATGTCGCTTCCCTGTACGTTGAGAACGACCTGACAGCCCGACACCATGTCTGACTTGAGCTTCGTGATGACGGTGTTGCGCACGAGCACGCAGTCGAGCGGACCGTCAGGCGAATCAGTCCACGTTGTTTCCGTAACAAATGGCGCGCATGTGATGAGCACCTGCGACGTCGCGCCGTATCGCCCGCCTTCCGGCGTCACCTTGACGTTCTCGAGCCAGAGCGCGGGGCGGGCGTCGGTGTACCCCGTATAGAAATTGCCTCCCGCGTCGGAACCGATGGTCACGTTCTTCACGTGGATGCGCAGCGTCTTCGGTCGGGCGGCAACGATCTTCACTTGATCCCGCGTCACTCCTGGCGCGGTCGTAATCGTGATGAACCGCTCGTCAGCCTTCGCGAACGTCATGCCCCATTTCATCTGGAATCCGAAGTCACCAGGCAGGCACAGGATGGTGCACCCGTCGACCGTGCCGTGCTGCTGGGTGAGTACTTGCGCGGCCTTTGAGAGCGTTCGGTACGGCGCTGTCGCAGAGCCGTTCCCCGTGTCGTCATTGCCGTCGCCTTTGACGTACATCGGAGCACGGTCGTAGAGACCGTTTGCGTTGGTCCATGCAAGATAGGAGTACATCCCGTCGGATGGCGGGGCCTTGCCGGGCCCCTCTTGGAAGTCGCCTTGCAGGACACGCGGAGCGCCGGCGGTCTTTGGCCATCCGATGGCGCGGACCTCGACCTTGCCGTCCGGGAAATCGCTCGCTTTCAGCGTGACCCAGTACGCGCTCACACCCGTCGATGGGTTGACCGACGGCGTTGCGACATCGATCCACGCTCCGCCATTGGCGCTAAAGCTCACCTTCTCTATGCCATTGCGATGGAACGCGACTGTGCCGAGTCGAAGTTGGTCCTTGACGACTTGAAACGGTACGTCTCCCCACCGCATGATCGTGTTCGCGGTGTAACCAACAGCGCTCGCGTCACCGACCGACGGAGGCTGAGGCGTCGCGCCGCTGAAGCCCGAACCAGCTGGAAGGAAGAACGCGTCCGCGTTTGGAGGCACGACCACTTGGCCACCACCACCACCACCGCCGCCACCGCCACCAGCGTCACCGCCGCCACCAGCGTCACCACCGCCACCAGCGTCACCACCGCCACCGTTGCTTCCGCCACCTGCGTCACCCGAACCTGCGCCGCCGTCACTTGCCTCTCCGTCCGACGGTGTTCCGCTGTTCATATCCGCGCCAGCTGGCGGAAGCACGACAACAGCGCTCTCGCCGCTCGGCACGCCACCGCCGTTGTTGCTCCCGGGACCGCCGAGCGCCAAAGCGAGCGCGAGGTCGACGCCATCGACGAGACCGTCGCCGTTGAGATCACCGAGTCCGCCTGAGGGAGATCCCCAGTTCATGATGACCAGTTGAGCTTCGCCGGGGAGGCTCGACCCGGGCGGCGCGAGCGACGCTTGCTGCATGGGATTCGCGATGGCTGGCGCAGCGGCGCTTGCATCGCTCCGAGGCGAGGTCTCCACCGCGCCCGCACCCGCCCCCGCGTTAGGCCCAACTGAGCCCTCGCCACCGGCCGCGGCTGTAGCACGCGGCAGCTCGACGCGCGTCTGCCAGCCATCACCCGACTTGAACAACACAGCTTTGTTCCCGGCGAGGCGAAGCGCTTCACGATTCGACGAGGCCAGAGCGCCAGCTGCGGCGTTCGAGTTTCCGATGAAACCGCTGCGTACGACGATCGCGTCGGCATCTTTGATGACCTTCGCAAATCGATCGTTCACAGCCTTCGCCTTCGCGACATCGCCTCCGACGCGTTCGACCGGCATGCCGCTTACCGCAATCGCGGCCGAGGGTCTTGCCTTCTTTGCGGCCTGCATCGCCTTCTGAGCAGCGTTCGCCATGGCTTTCTGCGCCTTGACGACGCGTTGGACGTCGATCCCGACGTCGAGGGGGACACCGCTTAGATCGATGGCGACTAACTTTCCGGGGTTCGCATCAAGCGCGCGAATCAGTCGATCCGCGGCGTCGTCTGCGATCACCCCGTTTTCGTCGAGCTTCACCATTACCGGTTCCGTCGCTGGGCGAACAGAGGCATTCCGTTGCGAAGTCGTGCCCGGGGTACCTGCCATCGTCGGCGCGGCGCAGAGCGCCACGGCGGTGGCAAGAGCGAACGCCGACATTGCGGCAGTGCCCATCGAGCAGTGCGGAACGAAGTGATTGGAGAGGCGCATAGAAAAGGTCTCCTCGGTCAGTGGCGCGGAACCTGCGCGGTCCGCATCCTCTTCTACTCTCGGATCTGCCGGCTTCTCCGCCAGAACTCTCGGGGCTCGCCCCGCTACCCAGTCCGCACACCTAGTACAGGTGAGCGCTTGCTTGCGGGACGCATGCGCGGAGGTCTAGCTTACCGCGCTCGCTGGCGCATCCCGCGTGCGCGATGATGATTCGCGAATCCCCCCTTTCGCGCCAGCCGATACGCTCGGCACGGATGCACGTTCAGCTATTCGCCTACTACTTTCCGCCCGACGGTGGCGCGGGAACACAGCGACCGGCTTCGTTCGCGCGACACTTCCCATCACTAGGGCCATCGCTAGGCGCGAGTTGCACCGTGATTACGCGGACACCCCCCGCGAAACGGAACTACTGGGAACCGCTCGATGCAACGCTCGTCGAAGCAGTCGAGCGCGCGTCGCGCGTCGTTCGGACGCCTCCCACAACTGGCGGCCTCGATGCATGGCTAACAGCCGCTGAGTGCGTTGGGGAGGAAGAGATCCGCAGGCAGAGACCTGACGTCCTCCTCCTCACGATGTCGCCGTTCGCGCTGTGGCGCGTTGGCGCGTCGCTCGCGGATCGCCATGGAATTCCGGTTGTTTTTGATCTGCGCGATCCCTGGGCGCTCGACGGTTGGCAGAGCTATCGCACATGGTTTCACTGGCGGCGCGAGCGGAGCGAAATGCGACGCATGCTGCGCCGCGCGGATGGCGTCGTCGCAAATACCCCAGAAAGTCGAAAGCTCTTCCTCGCACTCGAACCTTCGTTGCGACCAGAGCGCGTCACCGTGGTGACGAACGGCTGGGAGCGCGATGCCTTTCCTCTGCCCACGCCGCGCGTCGTACCGGGCGACACCATGCGGATCGTCTTCACGGGCAGCTTCTTGTCACGCCCGCTTTATCCCGGCAGTTCACTACGCGAGCGCGTGGGTGCCTGGCTCCGCTACGTGCCCGAACCCATCGAGGCAAGCGGTCGCACGCCGCTGCATCTGTTGCAGGCCTTGAAGGATCTGCGCGACCGCGGGCTTGCATCTGGTCGCGAAACTCGCCTCATCGTGGTCGGACAGAAGGACGAGTGGACGACCCGATGCGTGAACGAATCGGGAGTAGCCGATGCGGTCGAGTTTGCGGGCTATTTGTCGCACGCCGAGAGTGTGCGAGCGATTCGCGAGGCCGACGCGCTCTTCCTCCCGCTTCACGGACTTCCATCCGGCGTGCGCTCTCGCATCGTGCCCGGCAAAGCGTACGAGTACCTCGCAACCGGCCGACCGATTCTCGGGGCGTTGCCCGAGGGCGACGCGCGCGAGATCCTTGAGGGTTCGGGCCGCGCATTTATCGCTGACCCATGCGATCGAGTGCAACTCGCGACGGCGCTCGATCGACTTCATGCCGCCTGGCGAAAGGGTGCCTTCATTGAATCAAGCGCTGGAGCCGAGATCGCGATGTACGAACGGCGCTCGCTCGCAGAGCGGCTCGTTGAATTTCTGCACGGCCTAGTTCCAGCATCTGCCGCTTGAGCGGACGCGGTCGATCGACCGATAGCAAGCAGTCCGCGCTGGCCATCGTTGCCAAGCGCCGGAGAAGGAGTTTCCCTGTGGCGATGGATATTCGCACACTCGCCGATGGTAAGGACCCCGGTTCGTTTTCGAACCGAATGAGGACACGGCGATTTCGCGTCTTCGAAGATCTCGTGGGCGAACTCAAACGACCACTCCGCATGCTCGACGTCGGCGGCACCAACGAGTTCTGGGAGCAGCGCGGCTGGGCTGGACGCGACGACGTCAACATCACGCTCCTCAATCTCAGTGCCCCGCCGAAGAAGTGGCAGAACATCGACGGGATCGCGGGAGATGCGACGGATCTCTCTCGCTATCCCGACGGCACGTTCGACGTTGTCTTCTCGAACTCAGTCATCGAACACCTCTTCACACACGATCGCCAAGTGGCGATGGCGCGCGAGGTCGGACGGGTCGGCAGGTGCTACTGGGTGCAGACGCCGAACTATTGGTTTCCGATGGAACCCCACTTCCATGTGCTCGGCTGGCAGTGGTTGCCCGAGTCGGCGCGCGTCGGACTACTGCGGCGCCGTCGCTGTGGCTGGCGCGGCCCGTGCCCTGACCGCGAGAAGGCGCGCGACTTGGTTCGCGAAGTGCGATTGATGACAGCCGGTGAGCTGCGCCGCGCGTTTCCTGAAGGCACAGTGCTGCGCGAGAGACTTGCGGGGCTCACCAAGTCATTCGTTGTAGCTCGCGGATTTCCAGGGCTTGCGCGCAACGTCCAACTCTGAACTCGACACGAATCAATGAGCAAAAAGAACGGGCGACCCTTGCAGGTCGCCCGTTTGCCATTCGTCGGAAGGAACCGTGAGCTGTTAGCGAAGACGTCGTCGCAGCGCTACGACACCAGCGAGACCGACCATTGCCAGCCCGATCGGCAACGGAATCGGCACGATCATGATCTGATCCTGCGCCGTATCGTGACGCAGGCCGAACATTGAGTCGCCACGCACGAAGCTGCGGAAGTCGTTGTCGCTGTCGCCACCGAGTTGAGCGAGCATGTTGTTCGCACAGTTGACGACCGACGCAGAATTGCCCGAGTTGGCCTGGAGTGCACCAAGGCCGAGATTGAGCTGACCGAGCGCGCCGGTTGCGGTTGACGCCGTCACGTTTTCATGCGTGATCTCCCAGACAACGAGCTGGAACGCAGCATTCATCACGTTGTCGCCCGAGCCGTGTACCTGATGGAAGAACCGCGCGTACAGGTCGCGAAGCACGGTGGCTTTGGCGAGACCCATTGGACCCGGGGCAGGCGGCGAGTCGGGGACCATTTCCAGCGCGACCTGCTGGTAGGCCACTGTCTGGTTCCAGCTAATGTGCTCCTTGATCTGCGTGCAGAAAGTGTCCATCGAACGACCGTCGTCGTTGTTGTGCCACTTCATCTGCCCCGCCCAGTAGTTCGAGAAGTTGTTGACAGCTCCCGCGGACCACGAGCGATTGTTGTTGTAGTTCACCCCAATCACCTTTGCCGGTCCGAGACCAGTGAAGGTCAAGTTCCAGTCGGCTGCAAAGGTCGAGCTACCGCAGACGAGTGCGGCGGCGACGGTCACGATCTTGATATGGATGGTCATCTTGCGCGTCCTCCCTGACGCTGTGTCGAGGGGAGCGGGCCCGAGGCCCCTTCTCCGTCTCCAATGCGAGTCATCGAGCTGAACTCCTAACCTAGAACGTGGCTCGCTCGTGTCCACACGATCGCTCTCGAAAGCAGCATGAGTCCACCCGCACAGATGAACCTCCCGCCTCCGGCGCTCGCGCACGCCGCACTTTTTGGGACGCACGAAAGAATGCGATCTCAAAAACAAAGCCGGGGCGGGGCGATGTGCCCCGCCCCGGATAGTGAGCGGTCTCTAGAAGCAAGGCGAGGCGAATCTGTTCAACTCGCCTTCGTGACTGCCCCTGCGGCCAAGGCCGCAACTGACATCACTTCATGCGGCGGCGAAGAGCCACCGCGCCGAGCAGGCCGAGGCCCGCCATGAGCACGGGGGCCGGAATCGGCACCACGACGAGCTGATCTTGGTAGGTCTCGTGCGTGAGGCCAAACAGGTTGACGCCGAGTGACTTCAGACCGCCGTCAGCGAGCTGAGCAAGCATGGCGTTGGCGGCGTCAAAGACCAATTGATTGGCTGCGTTCTTGTGCTGCTGGAACGCACCGTTCTCGAGGCTGATTTCGTCGAGCACGTCGGCCACGGTCGCGTTAGCCGTGAAGTTCTCGTGCGTGAGCTCCCAGATAGCAACCTGGAACGCGGCGGTCTGCACCGAGTCGATGGAGTCCTGCACGCTCTGGTGGAAGCGAGCGTAGAGGTCCTGCACGAGCGACGCGATCAGCGCGCCCATCGGACCCGGAGCTGGCGGCGCGTCGGGCACGGAAGCGACGTCAGTGACGCACCAATCCGCGTTCACGCCTTGCGGGAGACCTTCGAACAACTGCACGCAGTAGTTCAGGTAGGTCTTTCCAAACACGGTGAACTCAAGCTGGCCAGCCGTGATGTTGCCGAAGGACGTCGCGGTTGCGGAATCCCAGTTCTTCGACGCGTCGTACTTGACGCCGACGTTCTTGCTGAGTCCAAAACCTTCGAACGTCATATTCCAGTTGTTTGCCGAAGCGGACTGGGCGACGACCGCGGTCAACGCGGCGACGCAAGCGATACTGATAGCTCTCATCTTTGTTCCTCTCGATATCGAACGCAAAAAAAAGAAGTGGGTGACCGCCCACCGGTCACTCGTGGCAGGAATGTACCGTGACTCCTAGGGCGATTCCATCACGCGAAAGAGAATTTGCGCGACTTGAGCCAAAAGAACGGGTAGCAACAACGAAAACGGACGGGCCTTGCGGCCCGTCCGGCGAGTTATCAGCCTGAGACTGCGATCACGCCTTCTTGCTGAACCGACGGCGAAGCACGCCGCCGATCGCTAGGCCCGCAAGCCCGAGTCCGGCGACGGCGGGGACCGGGACGACGATCAATTGGTCTTGGCGGGTCGGGTTGGTGAGGCCTTGCAAGCCAGCTCCGAAGTAGTGGAATCCACCCAATCCGAGAGCCGCCAACATCTGGTCGGCAAGAGAAACCGCGTCATTCGCAGCAGTCTTGCTGTTGTTGGCATTCGCCTGGAATGCACCGGCAAAGAGGTTCGCTTGGCTCGCCGCGGTGGCGGCGTCACCAGCCACGAAGTTCTCGTGGGTGATTTCATAGAGGGCAATACCGAACGCCGAACAGTTGCGATCGCGGTCGGCGGCTGCCTGCGCCGTGTCGATCACGGTGTTGTAGAAACGCCAGTAAAGGTCATGGACCAGCGTCGCGGCGATCGCGCCCATAGGGCCTGGGGCAGGCGGGGCGTCTGGAACGTTGGCAACGCCAACGACATCGAAGCAGACGGTCTCACCGGGGGTGACACCCTCGAAGAGCTGCACGCAGAACGTGCTGTAGTTGAGGCTGCCATCGTGGAACTTGTGCTCGCCGACGTTCACGCCGCTGAACGAAGTACGGGTCGCCGAGTTCCACAGCTTGGAAGCGTCGAAGGACAGTCCGACCTTGACGTTCGAGCCGTATCCGTCGTAGGTCAGGCACCACTGGTCAGCACCAGCGATTCCCGTAAAGAGTCCCGCCGAGATCGTGGCGAGTGAGAGCATGGTCTTCATCTTGATTCGCATATGGCACCTTCCGTGGCTTGGTGGGATCTCTCGCATCGTGCGAGAATTGATTCACGGAACCTACCTCCGGAAGAGGCCGCGCCAACCAATCGATGCCGCGGGAACGCTCTCCGCGCACGCTTGTAGGAACAAGTCCGGTACGTTGCTCGTTCTTCGCCGCGCAGATGACATCGGGCCAACACGAACTTCGATGGAGCAGTCGCGTTGGGCCGACCGATAAGGACTCGCAATGCGCACACTCTTGCGTTCACTCACGCTCGTCGCCTCAGCTAGCCTCGCTGGCGCTACTCCGAACGCTGCGGCGTCACCAACCGCTCGCGACCTCAATAGCGATGTGCAGCGAATCGTCCGATCGCTCGATCTGAAGAAGGCACGCGTTTCAGTCAGCGTGCGCGATGCCGATTCCGATGCGGCCATCGTGGCGATCGACGCCGAGCGTCCGATGATGCCTGCGAGCAACATGAAGTTGCTGACGACCGGCGCGTTCCTCGCCACGTTTGGTGCCGACTTCAGTTTTCGCACCCGCATGATGAAGGTGGGTGAGAACCTCGTCATCCGCGGCGACGGCGATCCAGCGTTCGGCGATCCTGACCTTTTGGCGGACATGACGTGGACGAGTCCCGACGGCAAAGAGCACAAGGGCCTCGACATCGATGAGTTGCTCCGCATCTGGGTCGACGCCGTGAAAGCCAGCGGTTTCACCGCCATTGATGAGGTCATCGTCGACGCGCGGGTGTTCGATTCGGTGGCCTATCACCCGAACTGGCCGAAGGATCAGTACAAGGAAGACTATTGCGCCGAAGTGTGGGGCTTCAACTTCCACCACAATCTGCTGCACGTGTGGCCGCGCCCGCGCAGCGGAAGCGCCGCCGACGTGTCACGGCTGGACCCTGACCTGCCGTCGCTCGTTCGGTCGAACTCGACGACGAGTCGCACTGGCCCGCAAGACCGGCACACCTTTTGGATCAACCGCCCGCCCGATCAGAATGCATTCACGTTCAACGGCAACGTGAAGACCGCTGCGACTGATCCGGCGTCGGTCACGCTCCACGACGTTCCCGCGCTCTTTGCACGCGTGTTCGCCGACCGGCTGCGGGCAGCGGGCGTCACGGTGCGAAGTCAGCGCGAAGCAAAGACTCAAGACCCCGAGTATTCCGGCGACACCGTCGGACCTGAGATCCGTACCCCAATCGCAACCGTTCTCTTTCGCTGTAACACCGATAGCGACAACCTGTACGCGGAGAGCCTGCTCAAGCGATTGGGATACGGTGCCACGAAGGCGCCGGGATCGTGGTCGAACGGCGCGGCGGCGATGCGGCACGCGATCGCGTCGAGACTATCGAGTGCCGCGCTCGCGGCCACGATCAACCCCGACGACGGTTCGGGACTCTCACGCGAGAACAAAATCACCGCCGCCGCAATGACCGCGTGGATCAATACCTTTCACCGCGACGCGACGCTCGGCCCCACCTTCATTCACTCGTTCGCGATCGGCGGACGAACCGGCACGGTGAAGAAGCGATTCAAAGATGTCGAGAAGACTGGGTGCACGGTGCAATGCAAGACTGGCTTCATTCGCGGCGTGTCGTGCCTTTCCGGGCTCGTCACCGCTTCCGATGGTCGCCGGATGTCTTTCTCGATTCTCTGCAACGATCTCGTTGAGGCCGACGCGGTTGGGAAGGCCAAGTTGATGCAAGAGAAGATCGTGACCGCAGTCGCCGACGCTCTGAACGCGGCTGGAAACGCCGCTGGACGGCGCGAAGCTTTGGGCGGCGGCTAGAAAAAAGTCCTGATCTTCGAGTGTGAGCGCAGACTGGCAGTATCCTGCCCCGCGTGCTGGAGTCGTCGCGAACGGAATCGCTTCACGAAGAGAAAGAGTCGTCGCACGCAAGGTCGTTGCAGACGCGCTCGGTTCGCGATCGCGCGGTGCTCGCTCTGCTCAAGCGGCACTTTGGATACGACCAACTTCGGCCGCTTCAGGCCGAAGCGATTGATGCCGGACTTGACGCCCGTGACGCGCTAGTCGTACTCCCCACCGGAGGCGGCAAGAGCCTGTGCTATCAGATCCCCCCGCTCGTCGCCGAGCGTCTCGATGTCGTCGTCAGTCCACTCATCGCGCTCATGAAGGACCAAGTCGATGGGCTGATCGCTTGTGGATACCCGGCAGCAGCTCTGCATAGCGGCATGTCCGACGACGAGCGGGCTACGGTTCGGCGTGGGCTCGAAGCGGGACAGTACCGCTTGCTCTTCGTCTCACCAGAACGACTCGCGAACGATGCGTTCGTCACTGCACTTCGCCGTTATGGCATTGCCAACTTTGCAGTCGATGAAGCGCACTGCATCAGCCAATGGGGACACGACTTTCGTCCGGAGTACCGCCAACTCGCGCGTCTTCGCGACATCTTTCCCAGCGCATCGATCCAAGCGTTCACGGCGACGGCGACGCCGCGCGTTCGCGAAGACATCAAGATTCAGCTCCGGCTGCGCGACCCGGTTGAACTCGTCGGGAACTTCGACCGCGCGAATCTGATTTACCGCATCGTCCCGCGCGTCGAACCCGTCGCGCAGACGATCGAGATTCTTCGCCGCCACTCTGGCGAGGCCGCGATCGTTTACTGCCTCTCGCGCCGCGAGACCGAGTCGATGGCCGATCACCTGAAAGAGGCGGGTATGAGCGCGGCGTGCTATCACGCCGGTCTCGGCGCTGAGATTCGTCATCGAACGCAGGAAGAGTTCGCCGACGAGAAGCTCGATGTCGTTGTCGCGACCGTCGCGTTCGGCATGGGCATCGACCGCGGCGACGTGCGCTGCGTTGTTCACGCAACGATGCCCAAGTCGGTCGAGCACTATCAGCAAGAGACTGGTCGGGCAGGACGAGACGGACTCGAAGCTGAGTGCGTCCTTCTCCACTCCCCTGCCGATGCGATGCGGTGGGAACGGTTAATGCGGCGCTCCGCCGACGAAGCCGACGGGAACGGCTTCGATCGCGCGGCGATCGAAGCGGCGTTTCGGGCGCAATGCGATCTCTTGCGCGAGATGCAGCGACTCTGCGCGTCTGTGGAGTGTCGGCACCGCGCGCTGACGACGTACTTCGGACAAGCGAGTCCGCCCGATTCCTGCGGTGCCTGCGATTGCTGCCTTGGTGAAGTGGAGTTACTCCGCGACGCCACGCTTGCGGCGCGTCAGATACTCTCGACGGTCGCTCGCACCGGTCAGCGCTTCGGTGTCAATCACGTTGCCGATGTGCTCCACGGTGCAGTCAACGCGCTCGTTCGTGATTGCGGGCACGACGCATTGTCCGTGTACGGACTCATGCGCGATCGCGCACCAGCGATCATCAAGAATCTTGTCCACCAGCTCGTCGATCAGGGCCTGTTGACCTCCACCCGCGGCGATCGCCCCGTCGTGACGTTGTCGGAAGCATCGTTGCCCGTGCTGCGCGGCGAAGTCGAGGTCACGCTCTTACGTCCGAGGATCAAGACGAAGGCGACACGTTCTGTCGTCGCTGAAGCGGGATGGCGCGGCGTGGACCGCGCGCTTTTCGACGAGTTGCGCGGACTTCGGCGCCGCATCGCCGAACGCATCGGCAAGCCACCGTATGTTGTCTTCAACGACGAGTCGTTGCGCGAAATGGCCCGCGTGCGCCCGTCGACCCACGAGTCATTCGCCCGAATCCGCGGCGTCGGACAGCGAAAGCTCCGCGACTACGCAGACGACTTTCTCGCGCTCCTCAATAGCGCGTGTCGCGATCGTGGCCTGGGCCGCGACATGGAACCGGTGAGACCGTGAGCGGCGCCGCTACGACGAACGCCCGCCGCAGCGCGGCGCTCGACGCAGTCCGCGCCGCAGCAATCGCGACGGAGTTCGCTCGGGCGCGCCAGTTCAATGCCGTGACGAAGACTGACGCCAGCCCCGTCACGGTCGCCGATTTCGCGAGTCAGGCTGTCGTCGCGCACCTCTTGCTGAGGCGGCTCGGTGAAGCCCGAATGCTGGGGGAAGAGACGGACACGCTGCTGCGCTCGCCTCAATACGAGTCACTCCTAGAGGCAGTCGTCACTGCGGCTCGGGCGGCGGTCCCTTCGATGGAAGCAACCGACGTTCTCGCAGCACTGGCGCTGCCGCGAGCCGACCCACGCGACGGCCCCTGCTGGACGCTTGATCCGGTCGACGGCACCAAGGGCTATCTTCGCGGCGGACATTACGCCATCGCGCTCGCTTGGCTCGAGGGTGGAACCGCCATCGAGGGAACCATGGGGTGCCCCAGTCTCGACATCACGCAGCCCGATCCATCGGTTGTCGCGACGCCCGGCGTGATCGCGACGGCGGCCAGCGGTGACATCGCCCGCGTTGACTCGCTCGTTGGTGGCGACATTCGTCCGCTCGCGACCGGCAACTGGCAACGCGGCGATCCAATTCGTCTCGCTCTCTCGTTCGAAGCGGCGCACGGAAATGCTGACGCCGCTGCCGCGCTCGCCGAGCGCGTCGGTCGGATCGCCGGGTGTGTGCATATCGACTCGAGCGCCAAGTACGTGCTCGTCGCCGCTGGCCGCGCCGACGCGTATCTCCGCATCCCGCGCGATGTGCATCGCGCCGAGTGTGTTTGGGATCACGCTGCTGGAGTGTGCATCGCGCGCCAAGCAGGCTGCGTCGCTTGCGATCTCGACGGCAAGGAGCTCGACTTCGCGCGCGGAGCGACGCTCGATGCCAACCGCGGCATCATCGTGGCGCCGCCCCGCCTCGCCGAACTGCTGGTAGCAGCGGGCCCGGGCGTGTGATGACATCGCGCGTGGAGAAGGCCCGCCGCGAGCGCGACGGGCCTTGAGTGCAACAGCCGACCGGTCTCTGAAAGAGATCGTCCGCCAAGATCGTCGCTTGGGGAGGCGTTACTTCACGCGACGACGAAGTACGGCAACGCCGAGAAGTCCGAGGCCACCGAGAAGGACCGGCGCCGGAATTGGGACAACCGTGAGGAGATCTTGGAACTGCGGGTTGGTGAGACCATGAATCCCGCCGAAACCGAGCAACGTTCCGCCAGCGCCGAGGTCGGCGAGATACGCCGCAGCGAGGGCAAAGATCGACGAGGACGTGTCGAGCTGGAATGCGCCGAGCGAAAGGTCGGCTTGGCTCAGGAGGGCAATGGCGCTTCCCCCCGACTCGTCAAAGTTCTCGTGCGTCAGTTCCCACAGAACCACTTGGAAAGCCGCCGAATCGGCCGCAGTCGCGAGTGAACCGTAGTAGTGCCGAGCGTAGAGATCAGTCACCAACTCAGCAAGCAGCCCGCCCATCGGACCCGGCGCTGGTGGCGCCTCGGGAAGGCTCGCAAGCGGGGCGAGGTCCCAGCGCGCGGTTCCGCCAACGGGTGGCAAGCCTTCAAAAACTTGCAGGCAGTACGTCACAAGACCGCCGCTAAATTTGATCTGGCCAGCCGGAATGTTGTCGAACGAATTTGCCGTCGGATCGCCGTAGCTTGCCGACGCGTCGTAATGGATCGCCGTCGACAGACTCGGTCCGAACCCCTGGAAGGTCAAGGTAAGACCGTTCGCTGCCGCCGCGCCGCTCAGCGCTGTTGCACCGACACCAGCCGCGACGACGTTCAAAAGAACGCTTATGCGCTTCATGCACTTTCTCCTTAGCTCTCTTCACCACGAATCAAGGTGCCCCGCGGGCTCTGAAGGGAACTAAGCCGACGCGAGACCCCAAGGCTACGAAGCCGTGGGCATGACGAATCTAACCCAGCAGCAAGGGCGTGCCGAGAATTTTTCCATGCTCGCGCTATTCAAACGTGCGATGCGCCGACGTTTGCGCAGCACGATGACCGTCACGTCGCGTTCGGACTCGGCTGAATCGTTTCGAAGAGCCGCGCGACGATCGCCGTAACACATTCTGCCACCGAGACTTCGGTTGTGGGGAGCCAGAGCTCGGGGCGCTCAGGAGGTTCGTACGGCGAGTCGATGCCGGTGAAGCTCGGGATTTTTCCCTCCCGTGCTTTCCGATACTGACCTTTCGGGTCTCGTGCCTCTGCCACTTCCAGCGGAGCATCTACGAACACCTCGAGGAACGGGATCCCGGCCCGCGCGTGGCGTTCGCGCACGAGCGCCCGGTCGCTCAGGTAGGGGCTGACGAAGCAGGCGATCACAACAAGCCCGGCATCAGCAAGCAGCACGCACGCTTCTCCCGCCCGGCGCACGTTCTCGGCGCGGTCGGCGGCCGTGAAGCCAAGGTCGGCATTGAGTCCGTGGCGAAGATTGTCGCCGTCGACGCGGTACGCGAGGACACCACGGTGCAACAGCACCTGCTCGAGTGCCGCCCCGATCGTGCTCTTCCCTGATGACGGACGCCCCGTCAACCAGACCGTCGCCGAGCCGTGGCCAAGCCGTCGCGAACGGTCCGCACGTTGAACAAGTCCGTCGCTCCAGACCACAGGTTGAGATAGGTCGCTGCGTTCCATCACGATCCATGCTATTTGTTCCGAACTCATGCCGCCTGCCCTTGGAACAGAACAAATCGGCATCCGCCATCTCGACCAACTCGAGGCGGAGGCAATCTACATCATCAGAGAAACCGTCGCGTCGTTCGAGCGTCCCGTGATGCTCTATTCGGTCGGCAAGGATTCGACCGCGATGCTGCATCTCGCGCGGAAGGCGTTCTGGCCCGGGACGCTGCCGTTCCCTGTGCTCCACATCGACACCGGTTGGAAGTTCAAGGAGATGTACGAGTACCGCGATCGTTACGTCAAGGGCGAACTCGGACTCGAACTTCTGGTGCATCGCAACGCGGAGGGCGTGGCCGCAGGCGTCGGACCGATCACGCACGGCAGCCGCGTGCACACCGACGTGATGAAGACGCAGGCTCTGCGTCAAGCGCTGATCCTTCACCGCTTCGATGCTGCGTTCGGGGGCGCGCGTCGCGACGAAGAGAAGTCGCGCGCGAAAGAGCGCGTCTTTTCGCTCCGTGACGAGCACCACCGCTGGGATCCTCGAGCCCAGCGCCCCGAACTCTGGAACATCTACAACACACGACTGCGTCCCGGCGAGAGCGTGCGCGTCTTCCCGCTTTCAAACTGGACTGAGCTTGACGTCTGGCTCTATGTCAAGCGCGAAAAGCTGCCGGTCGTCCCACTGTACTTCGCGGCGAAGCGCCGAGTGATCGAGCGTGACGGAACGCTGCTCATGCTCGACGACGATCGGATGAAACTCAAACCGGATGAGCAGCCCACCCAGAAGTCCGTGCGTTTTCGAACTCTCGGTTGCTGGCCGTTGACCGGCGCAGTCGAGAGCGTCGCATCGACGCTCGACGAGATTATTCTTGAGCTGATCGCGAGCCGTTACTCGGAGCGGCAAGGGCGCGTCATCGATCACGATGCGTCGGGCAGCATGGAAGACAAGAAGCGCGAGGGGTACTTCTAATGGAGCCTGTCACCCCAAAGGTCGACGCCGCGCGATTGCTCGATGAGTGGCTGGCTGCGCACGAGCGAAAGGAGCTGCTGCGCTTCCTCACCTGCGGAAACGTAGACGACGGCAAGAGCACGTTGATCGGAAGGCTGCTGCTCGAAACGGAATCTGTTCCGCTTGATGTGCTCGCAGCTGTCGAAAAGGACAGCCGCGCCCGCGGTAGTCAAGGTGAAAAGACCGACCTCGCGTTCCTCACGGACGGCCTGAAGGCGGAACGTGAGCAGGGCATTACGATCGACGTCGCATATCGCACGTTCACGACCGAAAAACGGCGTTTCATTCTTGCCGACACGCCAGGGCACGAGCAATACACACGCAACATGGCCACCGGCGCGAGTACCGCCGATTTGGCCATTCTCGTCGTCGACGCCCGGAACGGTGTGACGACGCAAACGCGCCGACATACGACGATCACGAGCTTGTTAGGCATCCGTCAAGTGATCGTGGCGGTGAACAAGATGGATCTTGTGGACTTTGACCGTGAAGCGTTTGAACGGGTGCGGATTGCGTTCGAGGCGTTCGCGCTCAAGCTACCGCGACGCGAAACCTCGTTTATTCCCATTGCTGCGCTCGACGGCGACAACGTGACGATGCGTAGCCAGCGCCTCGGGTGGTACAGCGGCCCGACCGTGCTCGAGCTCCTCGAGACACTTCCCGTCGACGCCGCGCTCAACCGCGTCGACTTCCGCTTCCCCGTGCAACTTGCCCTGCGCCCCTCGGGTGACTTCCGCGGCTTTGCTGGCACCGTCGCATCGGGCGCGGTACGCCCCGGCGACGCTGTCGTTGTCCTCCCCGCTGGCCGCGCCACACAGGTGGCACGGATTGTGACGTTCCCCACCGAAGGCCAGAGTGAAGTGGCGGAAGCTCGTGCTGGGGATGCAGTGACGCTCGTCCTCGCCGATCAAGTCGACTGCGCCCGCGGCGATGTCATCGCGCACCCTGACAACCGTCCGACTCTTTCGAACCGAATTGCCGCCCAACTGGTCTGGATGGCCGAGGCACCGCTGACCGTCGGACGCGAGTACCTCTTGAAACACACGACGCACGAAACTCCGGCAACCGTGAGTCGCGTCGTTCATCGACTTGATGTCGAGACTCTGGAATCGCGTGAAGCGAGCGAACTTGGCCTGAACGAGATCGGCGTCGTCGAACTCAGGACAGCGCGACCGCTCGTGTTCGACTCCTATGGCAGTAACCGAGCCACCGGCGCGTTCATCATGATCGATCGCCTCAGCGCCGAGACCGTCGCCGCAGGCATGATTGATGCGAGCGCTATGGGACATTGGCTCGATCCGACCAATGCACATCTCCGCGCGTCAATGAGCGGTGTCACCACCGCCGAGCGCACGGCGCGCCTCGGACAAGTCCCGGTCACCGTGCTCTTCACCGGGCTTTCCGGCTCGGGAAAGACCGCAACGGCTCGCGCACTCGAACGCGCGCTCTTCGACCTTGGAAAGACGTGCGTCGTCCTCGATGGTTCAGCAATGCGCCAAGGGCTCAGCCGTGACCTCGGCTTCAGCGCCGCCGATCGCTCGGAGAACATGCGGCGTTCAATGGAGTTCGCTCGCACACTGAATCAAGCTGGCCTCATAGTGCTCGCCGCCTTCGCCGCACCACAGGAGGACATGCGCTCTCGCTGTCGTACTCTGATCGGGGCCGAGCAATTTCTTCTCGTTCATCTCGCCGCGCCGCTTGAGCGTTGCCGCGAGCGCGACCCGAGCGGGGTGTACCGCGACGCAGCAGCTGGCGTGTTGCGCGATGTGATGGGGATCGACGTCCCGTACGAAACGCCGCGAGATGCAGATCTCGTGCTCGCAAGTGATGCCTTGGGACCGGACGAGTGCGCGCAACGCGTTCTCGCCGCGCTGCGCAGCCGTGGCGCGATTCGTTAGCTAGCTGGCTTCACGGCACTCGCGGCGCTGGGCTCGCGGCGCTGGTAGCGGCAGACTCAAAGTTCATCACGCCGTCGTCCTCAGCGTTCAATTCGAGTTCGATCTCTCCCGCGACGTCGTCTTGGCGAATCAGTACTTTCCGCTGCCGTGCGAGTTCAAGTGTGGCGAGGAAGAGCCCAATCATCTCGCCGCGCGACCGTCCCTCGAACACTGATCGCAGCGTGAGCGATCGCGAGGGCGACCGTTCCAGTCGATCGAGGAGATCGGTCTGGTGCAGCGTGATCGGCGTGTCGTCGTAGGCAACCTTGTGCTCGCCCAGTCGCGTCAGATCGATCGCGCTGATGATGCGCTCGTAGGTTTCAAAGAGATCCAAGAGATGCGCGTCTTCGACATCGATCTCGCCCGCTGAATCGTCGTCGACTGTGCTGCGATGCTCGGCGTCGCTTGGACGAGCGCGTGCAGCCCAGCGCCGCGCATATTCGTCGCGCAATCGGTCGAGCTGCTCGGCTGCATTTCGAAAGCGTTGATACGCAAGAAGCTGTTCAACGAGCTCGGTACGTGGATCGCCGGAATCGCCGCTCACGTCGGCGGGCGCAGCGTTTGGATCCTCCGGCTTCGGAGCCAACGTCCGCGACTTGATCTCGATCAGTGTCGCCGCCATGACCAAGAACTCACCCGCGAGGTCAATGTCAATTCGGTGGATCTGTTCGAGGTATCGAAAATACTGCGAGGTGATTTCGTGAATCGGAATGTTCTCGATGTCGACCTCAGCACGACGAATGAGGTAGAGCAGAAGGTCGAGCGGCCCCTGAAAGCTCGAGAGCCGAACTTGGTATTCGCCCTCATGTGCTGGTCTGGCCGCGCGCTCGGCGGCTGGGTGGGCGGGCGGCAGTTCGATCTCTTCCGACGACATTCATAAGAGCGTACCGCAGGCTTCGTCAGAGTCGTCCAGTAGAATCGGGAGATGGCCGGGAGCGCCAAACCCTTGAGCAGCACACCAGCACTGAGCACCGTCGCCTCGCTATCGATTGCAGAAGCGGCGACTGCGGACGCGGCGAAGGCTGCTGAACGCTCGTTTCTCGTCGACGCCCTCGCTGCCGAAGCCGACGCGGTGCGCCGGCTCGCAGAACGGCTTCAGTCCGCAGACGCTGACGGCTGGCACCGCGCCCTCGACCTGCTCGAGGCATGCCGGGGCCACGTCGTCGTCTGCGGCATGGGGAAGTCCGGCCTCATCGGCGCGAAGATCTCGGCGACGCTGTCGAGTCTCGGACAACCGTCGCACGTCGTTCATCCGGCGGAGGCAGTCCACGGCGATCTTGGTCGCATCCGGCCCGGCGACATCGTCTTACTCTTGAGCTTCAGCGGTGAGACCGACGAGGTCGTGTCACTCGCGTCCATCCTCAAAGCTGATGGCGTGATCCGAATCGGCATGTCAAGCAAGCCCGCATCGAGCCTCGCGCGACAATGCGACGTCCACCTCAATCTCGGCGACATCGTTGAAGCGTGCCCGCTCCGACTCGCACCAACTGCATCGACCACCGCAATGTTAGCGGCGGGTGATGCGCTGGCGCTGGCGCTCGCCCGTCGGCGCGACTTCGCCGCTGATGACTTCCACAAGCATCATCCGGGCGGAATGCTGGGCGCGAGCCTCCGTCCAGTGACAGAAGCGATCCGATTTCGGGTTGGCGACAACCTTCCCGTCGTTCGCGACGATGTCACGGTGCGGAGCGCGCTCGGTTCGGCAGGCGGCGCGCGGCGCGCCGGCGCGGTCGTGTTAGTCGACGCCCATGGTCACTTGTCCGGCATTTTCACGGACGGCGATCTGCGCCGGCTCGTCAATGCAGGTGATCTCTCCGCACTTGACCGACCGATCAGTGAACGCATGACGAAACAGCCGCAGCGCCTCACCACCGACAGCCTCGTGCGCGACGCAGTGCAGCTCGTGCGCGAACGTCGCCTCGATGAGATTCCCGTCGTGGATCTTGAGGGAAAGCCGGTCGGCCTCATCGACGTGCAAGACCTCATCGCGATGCGCGTGGTGCAGGACTAACAGCCGACATCGAGCGACGTGGAGCGCTCGTCCATCTGGCTATAGGCTCAAACAGATCGAGGAACCGTTCGAAGACAGATGCGCCGAAGGGTCCTGCATAGTCGAGCCCCGCGTGGGCGAGAGCGGAAAAGCGGTCGCGTTCCATAGAAGCGCGAGCCTAACAGCGCGGCAGTAGCGGTGCATTGAAAGGCTGTCGCCGCGCGGAAGCCCACCTCTCTGAAGGGGCATCACGCGCGACGACGACTAGGCTCAACGATCTGTAACGGTCCGCAAGGACCGCAGCAGGAGAATTTCATTCAGTCCGGCCGACCACGGCCGCGGTATCGCCGCGTCGACGCCAGATGCTGTTGCGTCCGCGAGGCTCCATGACGACCTGAAGGTGCTCGAGATAGTCCATCAACGCCCGTTGATCGAACGCCTCAAGCCACCGCCCATCGGCACTGAGGTTGATCTGGCGAATGCGGTCGATCAGCTCGTTTTTGTTCGGCATGGGGCGCCCCTATCTCCTGTGTGCCTGACGCGTTGAACGCTCGCAGCGTTCACGTAAAGACGACCTTCGGCACGAGCGCGCGCGGAAGTTGAAAATCGCGCGATGATGATTCATCCTTGTGTCCAAGGCACTCTTGGACCTCTACCGATTGTGGTCGCGACCAGTCGGGTTCCGGTGCCAGACTCAGCCGAACCCGAGGCGCTCAAGATCTTCCTCGTCGAGACCGAAGTGATGTCCGAGCTCGTGAAGCAGCGTGATTCGCACCTCTTCGCGAATGCGGGCCTCGCCGCCGAACGGCCCGTCCTCGTCTTCATCCGCGTCCCAGCCACCAGCGTGATCGATGATCCCTTCGCGGAAGAGATGAATGACGTCTGGCAGCACGCCGTGATCGTTCACGGAACGATGCGTCAGCGGCACGCCGGTGTGCAATCCACAGAGGTCGTCTTCTGCGGGGTCGATACCGAGTTCCTTCAGCATCGCTCTTGTCGGCCGGTCCTCGAGAATGACTGGCGCTTCGTCGAGCAACTGGTGAATCGCTGGCGGCAGCGACCCTAACACCTCTTCAAAGATCGCATCGAAGCGTTCGCGTTCCTTTCGTTTCATCGCCGGAGATGCCTCACGTCCTAACAGCTCCCACAAGTTCCTGAATCGAACGACACCCCTGCCGCTCGACCCAACGGTCAAGGCCGCGGACAACTGCGATTGGCGTGCGCGGATCGACGAAGAGTCCGGTTCCGACGCCGACGCACGCCGCTCCAGCAAGGATGAACTCTGCTGCATCTTCCCACGCCAGCACGCCGCCGAGCCCGACGATCGGGACGTTGGCATCGCGAGCGACCGCGCGATACACCTGATGCACCATGCGCACCGCAATCGGATGAATCGCGGTGCCGCTTAGTCCGCCCATGCCGCGCGACAGTCGCGGCTCGCGACGTTCGACATCGATCGCCATCGCACTCACGGTGTTGATCATGGTGAGGCCATCGGCTCCCCCGTCGATTGCCGCCTTCGCCATGCCAACGATGTCGCCGACATTCGGCGAGAGCTTGACGAGCATCTTCGTCTTCGCGAGCGCGGGACGGATGACGCGTAAGAGCGAGCGCAGCGCTTCGGGATGCTCGCCAAACTGAAGCCCGTCCGAGGTGTTCGGACACGAAACATTCAGCTCGACCAGAGGAAGCGTCTCTTCCCGATCAAACGCACTTGCGACCGCGAGATAGTCGTCAACGGAGTGACCCGCAATCGATCCGATCAGTGGACACCCAAGTCCGCGCGCCGAGGGGAGCTTCTCCACTAGAAACCGTTCGAGCCCAACGTTCGCGAGTCCGATGGCGTTGAGCATTCCGCCCGGGACATCGACCATGCGCCACGGTGCGTTGCCGCTCCGTTCCTCGCGCGTGATCGACTTCGACGTGATCGCGCCGATCTTGGCGGGGTCGATCGCGTCGGCGAGCTCACGGACGTAGCCGCACGTTCCTGCAGCCGCAATCACCGGATTCGTGAGCGGGACTCCAGAGAGACTCGTCGCTAGGCGCGTCATCGGGTGGGAGAATACGGGATGAGAGCGACTCGCACACATCGCTTGTCATCCCTCAGCAATCCGCCTCTTCTTGAGGTTCCACGGTCCGCCAGTACGATCGCCAGCATGAACGCCACTGACCTCGCCGATCGCATCGCTCAGTTCGAGAAGATGGCTTCGGCCGACCCCGACAACGACATGGCGCACTTCAGCCTTGGCAACGCCTACTTGCAGGCTGGGCGGGCTGCCGAAGCGGCGAAATGCTTCGAGCGCTGCGTTGAGGTGAACGGCGATATGAGTAAGGCGTACCAGCTGGGCGGGAAAGCAATGATCGACGCTGGTTGGGCCGATCGCGCCGTGGCGTTTCTCGAGAAGGGCTTCGCCGTCGCAGCGTCAAAGGGCGATCGCATGCCGCAAACGGCAATGGCTGAGCTGCTCCGATCGATCGGACGCGAGCCACCCAAGCTCGCCAAAGAGGTCGACGAAGCTGCCGCGCGACTGCTCGCCAGCGGCACGTTCATGTGTCGACGAAGCGGTCGACCGGGCACGAAACTGGATAAGCCGCCGTTCCGCGGCGCCGTGGGTCAGTGGATCTTCGAGAACATCGCAAGTGAAACATGGAAGGACTGGATCGGCCAAGGAACCAAAGTGATCAACGAGCTGCGGCTCGACTTCTCGCGTGAGCGCGACCAAGAGATCTACGACCAGCACATGCGCGAGTTTCTCGGCATCGATGCCGATGTGATGAAGGAGCTCGCGGCGCGGGCGTGAGGCTCGACCCGAGCGAAGTGCGTTCCGTGGCGCTGCCGCTGCCCGCGCACCCTCACCTACCGCCGCCTCAGTCGGCGACGGCTGTCCTCTCCCACGATGTGGGAGAGGAGCAATGCGCGTCGTTGTTGGGTCCTTCTCCCGCGCCAAGTCTTGGTCGCCGCGCCTACTCCCATGCGGGAGAAGGTGGCACGAAGTGCCGGATGAGGGCCTCAAGCGCCGCAGGGACTTGCTTCGCGCCGAGGCGTCACGGCTTGCCGAGGCCGAGGACGTGATGATTGACGAGATCGACCCCCGGCACGAAGCGGCGTCCTTTGGCTCCCCGCCGACGCGATGGCCTGCCTGCGGCGAGCGACGGCCTCCAACGGTCGCGCGCACGAGGACCGGTCCGTAAGAAATAAGTCCGCACTTTCGAGGGGGGAGCGAATTCCGTGGTAGTTTGGCGACGTCGGTGGATCGCTCGTCGTGGGGTACGTCGAGCGGACTCAGTGGCGCATCATCCGATCACTCGCTTTGCAAATGCACTGGGCAGCCGGTAGTCAACCGGCGTTGCCAATCTCTGGAGGTTCAACATGGTTTCACTGACCGCAGCTGCGGGCGGAGCGGCGATCGCACGCCCCCGCTTTCCCAGTCCGCTCTCCACGGAAACGCTGGAACGGACGATCGTCGATTCCGCTTGGAAATCCGCGATCGCCATAGTGGCCACACCAATTCGAGTGCATGATCCAGCGCAGTGCGACGCCCGCAACGATCGCAGCCGCGCGTGAGCCGCCGAGCGCAAGCGAAGTGCCGCATCATCCTGTCGATCCTGTGCATCCATGTTGAGTCTCTTCGTGCGACGAACTCTAGGATTCACATGGATGCACATGATCAACATGATCAACATGATCAACATGATCAACAGGATCAACAGAAAGCCGTAGTGCCACACCCACTCGAGTGCAGCTCAGCGCTCGGCGTGTGCGGCTGAACGGCTGACCCAGACGTCAGTCCAAGGCGCGCCGTGCGCCTTTTGGCCGCAGATGCAGCCGCCGTGATGTCGATGGCGAGCGAGAGGTTGTCAAAACGTCACAGTTCGCGCGCCGCCATCCGGCAGACGCTCGCTCGGCCGTTGCCGTTTTGTCTCTGTTCGTCGTGCGATCGACTAACAGTGCGCCGTTTGTGGCGACTCGCACGCGTGGGGCGGCGCGAGCTCCGCTGCCACGCGTCGCGCGGTGCCCGGGACGAGCGCCGCCACCGCAACGATGAACCGTCGGCCCGTCTCCTTGGCCTTGCGCCCCAGCGCAGCAGCGCCGCCGCTGAAGTTCCCGAGCGGGCTCGCGAGCCCGGGCGCCATCGCCGATTCGATCGCTGCAAGCGGACCGCGCATGAAGTCACTGAGCCGCGCGTCGACGGCACTTCGCGCGGACTCGAGTAATGCGACCTCTCATAGAAGACACACACCTTCAATCCACCTTCGCGGTGAAACGTCCGGCGATTCTCCCATCTCGCGGAGCCGCAGCCGAGACTTGACTTTCGGATTGTGCCGTCGATCGCCGGTCGACTGTGTGTAGCCACTAAAGCTTCTTCGCGACCGTTGCCATGCAACTGGTTGCGCAGCGTGAAGGCTCGTCACCGCGATCAGCCGGTCCACGCGCCCAGCAGCAAGGCCAGATCCGCAGCGTCGACAGTACCGTCATCGTTGAGGTCGGCCAGCGGGTCGGCTGTGCCCCAGGCACCGAGGAGTACGGCCAAGTCAGCGCCGCTGACAGCGCCGTCGCCATTGATGTCACCGAGGATCGCCGGGCCGCCACAGGCGAAGATGTAGGCCGAGCCGCTGTTGCTCCCCAGATCGTCGTCGTTCGACACGCCAGCGATCGCCGCGCCGCCACTGATGGAGACCGAGCGGCCAAACCAGTCGTCGCTTGCACCGTCAGGAGCGCTGAACTTCTGCTCCTGAGTCCAGACCGTTCCGAAGCGAGCGAAGATGTACGCCGCTCCGCTGTTGCTGGCCATGTCGTCATCAAAGACCGCTCCGACGATCGCCTTGTCGCCGCTGATCGAAACCGAGAAGCCAAACCAGTCGTTTGTCGAAGCATCCGAAGCAGCGAGTTTCTGCTGCTGAGTCCAGCGGGTTCCCGCGCGAACAAACACGTACGCCGAGCCCGTGCTGCTGCCGAGGTCGTCATCGCGGTGTGCGCCGACAACGACCGTGTTCCCATCGATCGAGATGGAGGAGCCGAATTCGTCTTCGGCTGCGCCGTCAGCTGCAAGGAGTTTCTGCTGGTGTGTCCAGACCTGTCTTCCGGGAGGCCCCGAGCGGACGAACACATGCGCCGAGCCGCTGTTGGAGCCGAGGTCATCATCCTGCCGTGCTCCGATGATCACGGTGTCGCCGTCAATGGAAACTGACGAGAAGCCGAAGAGGTCAGATGGCACGCCATCCGGTGCGGCGAGCTTCTGCTGATGGGTCCAGACTGATCCTGAACGGACGAAGACATACGCGAATCCCTTGCCAAGCGCGGGACTGGCGTTGCCGAATGCACCGATGATCGCTGTATCGCCGCTGATGGCGACGGTCAGACCGAAGACATCAAACGCCGCGCCGTCGGGTGCGGTGAGTTTCTGCTGCTGGGTCCAAACGGCACCGGAGCGGACGAAGACGTAGGCCGAGCCGCTGTTGGGGCCAGCCTGGTCGTCGTGAAAGGCGCCGACGATGGTCGTGTCACCGCTGATCGCCACCGCGTTGCCGAACTCCTCAGAGAAAGCGCCGTCGGCGGGGACGAGTTTCTGCTGCTGGGTCCAACCCTTTTCATCGGCAACGAACACGTACGCCGAGCCGCTGCCGAAGCCATTGTCGTTGTCTTGATTCGCTCCGACGATGGCGGTGTGGCCGCTGATGGCGACCGAGTATCCGAACTGATGCGGGCCTGCGCCATCCGACGCGGTGAGCTTCGGCTGCTGCTGACACAACTCGCCAGCGCCAGCGGGCGCGGTTCCGATCGCTGCGAGCAGTGCGGCGTGTGCGGCGATCGACGCCAGCTTCGACCAGCCAAACAACGGTGATGGCGCGTGCTTCATATGAATTGGTCCGAATGCGAATAGCGTTTGAAAGTGACGCACTCCGAGAGTAACCGCAGCGTGCGACGCGAGAGCGTTCTGTTGAAGAAATGCAGTACGAACGGAGAACTGACGATGCTCCACGCCGCGATCGTTGGGAATGGCACTGGTTCTCGGTCCAGAGTCTCGGAGCCTGCGACGGTGGCGATCTCCTCTCGATCAAATTCACGGATCGCCATAGTGGCCACACCAATTCGAGTGCAGCTCGGCGCTCGGCGTGTGCGGCTGAACGGCTGACCCAGGCGTCAGTTCGAGGCGCGCCGTGCGCCTTTCGGCCGCAGATGCAGCCGCCGTGATGTCGATGGCGAGCGAGAGGTTGTCAAAACGTCACAGTTCGCGCGCAGCCATCCGGCAGACGCTCGCTCGGCCGTTGCCGTTTTGTCTCTGTTCGCCGTGCGATCGACTAACAGTGCGCCGTTTGTGGCGACTCGCACCCGTGGGGCGGCGCGCGCTCCGCTGCCACGCGTCGCGCCGCTCCCGGGACGAGCGCCGCCACCGCAACCACGAACCGTCGGCCCGTCTCCTTGGCCTTGCGCCCCAGCGCAGCAGCGCCGCCGCTGAAGTTCCCGAGCGGGCTCGCGAGCCCGCGCGCCATCGCCGATTCGATCGCTGCAAGCGGACCGCGCATGAAGTCACTGAGCCGCGCGTCGACGGCACTTCGCGCGGACTCAAGTAATGCGAGGTCCACCTCGGCGAGCAGCCCGGACAACATCCTGGACACACGCATGCGCCCCCCCACGCTCCCGGCCGCCAGCTCCAGCCGCGGCCACAAGGCGCACGCCGCGCGTCGGACTGACGTCTAACTCAACCGTTCAGCCGCACACGCCCAGCGCCGAGCTGCACTTGAATGTGTGTAGCCAGTGTGGCTCTGCCCGCCGGGAAAGCGTGACGCTGGAAACGCTCATCGCCAGATCCTCGCAAAGGCGCGGCGGTGGCGGGAACCAACCCACACGGCCGTTGGGAATCGCTTGCGTCTCGGAATGCCGCCATCTGGGTGCCACCAAGGGTTTCCGAATCGGGGCGGGCGCATGGGTGTGTCCGTTATGCGCTCCGAGTCACCTTGCACGTGCGCTCGCGCGGGCTGTTAGTCACTTTTGGCAACCGTCGTCATGGGCTATCGGTGTGATCGAACGTGCGCAACCACTCTGTGGCTCATCGCGTGGGGCGGAATCGAGAGGAAGGAACATGAAGAACGGAAGGGTAAAGGAAAGAGGAAAAAGGATAAAGGAAACTCAGGGGGCCCTCGCGACGCGGAAACCGATGTGGTAGTTCGAGCCGCCGGGCGTGACGTCGCCGCGGTTGGAGGAACGCAGGTAGTCGCTGGGGCTGCCCCACGAGCCGCCGCGCAACACGCGGGACGTGCCGATCGCGGGGCCCGGAGGATTCGTCGCGGGGCTTAAGGCGTAGTAGGTGCTCGACCACCAGTCGTTCACCCATTCCCACACATTGCCTGACATGTCGTGGAGGCCGAGTGCATTCGCGGCCTTCTGCCCGACGACCTTGGTGCCATAGTTCGGCGAGCCGTATGCGCCGTTGTTCCCGCCGAACCACGCGATGTTCCCAATGAGCGTGTCGTCATTGGTCCCGTTCGGGTAGCCCGGCATCGAGTGGAACGCCGTCGTCGTGCCGGCGCGATACGCGTATTCCCACTCGGCCTCCGTCGGCAACCGCAGACCGGTCGCGGAGAGGAAGCCTTGGATCGTGGTCCACGACACAAAATCGACGGGACGGTTCGGAGCGTTCGGGAAACTCGCCCCTTGGAAGAACGACGGATTCGCACCCATCTTCGCCACCCACTGGGCCTGCGTCACCTCGTAGCGGCCGACGTAGTAGGGACAGGTGAGCGTCACCACGTGGACCGGGTTCTCGTCGCTTGGGAATCCCGGCATTGATTGGCATGAGGACTGGATGGAGTCAGAACATCCCATGAGGAAGGTGCCCGGCGGCACGAGCAGCAGCTCGATCTGCGACGCGTTGTCGCGCACGCGCCACGCGAAGCCGGTAGCGATGATCGCTTCGCGCAGGTTCGCATCCGTGACGACCGCTGGATCGGGCACGGCTTCGATGACTGTGGCCCACGATGGCACGCTCGGAGGATTCGGAGCGGGCGGCCAAGAGCCGAGCAGAACCCCCAGATCCGCCCCACCGACGACTCCGTCGCCGTTCATGTCGGCAGGGCAGGGACTCCCGCAGTTGCCCCAGGATCCCAAGTTGAGCGCAATATCAAACCCATTCACCTGACCATCGCCATTGAGGTCGCTCGGCGACGTCACTGCCGCAACGCCGAGCGGATTCGCGATCGCTTGAAGGAGATCCGCGTTCGCGAAGGTCGTGCCGGAGTTCGACCCACCCTCAGCCGAGCAGCCGCCGTTGGTATGAATTCCGATGGCCACGCCGTCCGACTCGCGAATGATGGGTGAACCGGAGTTGCCACCCTTCGTGTCGGCTAGGTAGGAGATGGTCGCTCCGGGCCCCGCCCCAACAAGCCCGCCGACATGCGTCTGATTCGTCTGGTTCTCCCAACCGTCGTCGAGGCCGAACCCCGTGACGCGGACCAGTCCGCTCGAGTCCGCATCCGCGCGATCGAAGGATCGCATGCCTTGGGCGACGAACGGCGATAGCAGTGTGTTCGAGTTGTTGAAGACGCCGAAGTGAGCCCAGTCGTCTCCGGGTCCGTTGTCATCGAACTGAACGGACGAAGAATCGATCACATACTGCGACGATGGGCTGGGGTTCTGGGGAGCACCATCCTGGCTCGAGATTGGCACATTGAACTGGACGACTTCGGGAGCGCCGTAGTTGAACCCTGGCGCGCAGTGACCCGCCGAGAGCATCGCGTTCTGCTGGTTGTCGAAGAGCCAAGCGGTGCAGCCGAGCGGCATGGTGCGGCCGACCCGCGGCTCGGAGCTCTGGCATCGATCATCCGTTGGTCCACAGATCGTGGCCACGCCGCCTTCCATCGCCATTCCGGCGTGCACTCCGAGTACCGCGACCCGCCCACTGCCTCCGCCCGCGGCGAAGATCTCAATGCGGACGGCATCGCCATTGAAGTACGCGGATGTGAACCCCCACTCGGCCAGCGTCTGGGCGTTGAGCGTCTGGAAGAAACCGTCCTTCAGTGATGTGATCTGCATGAAGGTGGCACCTTCACCCGCAAGAGGCCCCTTGAGGAAGGTGACCGACGGATCGAAGAGCACCCGTATCCATGCTGCGTCGGATGACGTGACCACTTCGGAGTACACCGGCTCGACACCGGACTCGGCTCCAGCGCGATCACCCGAATCGACCTTGAGCGGGATCCTTGAGAAGGGAATCGCATTGGCTCTTCCGGCGGGGCACGGTCCCCACGAGTCCAAAAGCAGTCTGAGGTCCACACCGTCGACAACGCCGTCCGCGTTGAGGTCGGTCGCGCAATGGGTACACCGCCCCCACTCACTGAGGATCTCCGCGAAATCTTGTTTGTCTACGGATCCATCATGGTTGATGTCCGCATCGCAAGACGACTGCGCCAGCGCCATCGGCGCGAGCATGAGCGCTGCGGTCGCCGCGATGAGACCGAGCGCCTTGACGGTACTGCCTCCACCGAACGAGTGAGTCCATACGAAGTTCATCCGAGGTCGCCTGTGTCACGGGGGCCCATCGCGTGCCTGCGCCGCCCGCCAGCCCGCATCTTCGACGGTCTCAGAACACCGCGCGCCGTGACGGTCGCGCTCACTGGCCAAGGTAGCAACGACTGCCGCGCCGCTCAATAGGCGCGTCTCGGAATCTCAGGGAGTCACCCTCCGTGCCACCATGGCGGCGCGCCTCACCTGACCTGACCCGATCCCATGTACCAGCCGCTGTGAGAGTCGGCCAAGCCATAGTGGCCACACCCATTCGAGTGCAGCTCAGCGCTCGGCGTGCGCGGCTGAACGGCTGGCCGAGAGGTCAGTCCGCTGCTCTTCCTGCGCCTTGCGGCGGCATCTGTCGCCGTCGTGATGCCGGTTACGAGCGAGGCGACTGCGAAACGCCTCAGCCCGCGCGCACCGATCGCGCAGACGCTCGCTCGGCCGTTGCCGTTTTGTCTCTGTTCGTCGTGCGATCGACTAACAGTGCGCCGTTTGTGGCGACTCGCACCCGTGGGGCGGCGCGCGCTCCGCTGCCACGCGTCGCGCCGCTCCCGGGAC
>Ga0209591_10000095_pt1 | contig 104599 bp, 105 predicted proteins | sample MAT01_FD_187207 | JGI IMG/M metagenome (GOLD analysis project Ga0209591, IMG submission 187207) | Freshwater microbial communities from Lake Fryxell liftoff mats and glacier meltwater in Antarctica - MAT-01 (SPAdes) (version 2) | ecosystem: Environmental > Aquatic > Freshwater > Ice > Liftoff...
TGGACACGGACGCGGGGGACACGGACGCGGGGGACACGGACGCGGGGGACACGGACGCGGGGGGAACGCACGGCAGAAGCGTAGGAGCCTCGACACGGGCTCCGGCCGGGCGGCCCGTGCGGTGGTGGGACTGGGTCGGGCCGGCACGCGATGTGCCATCGGATCCGGTCGTCACGCAGAGACATCTTGATGATCAAGTATCCGCGTCGTTGAGGTAGTCTGACCGCATGGAAGCCGACCGGATGCGCGACGAACTGGTGCGCCTGCTGCAGGCCCATGCCGGGGAGGCGGACCGGCTCGGGCAGGTCTTCGCGGAGCGCCACAGCATGCACTCCACCGACCTCTACGCCCTGCTCGCCGTCATGCAGGCGGATGTCAGCGGGGCCCCGCTGACGCCCGGGCGGCTCGGGGAGCATCTCGGCCTGTCCTCGGGCGCCACGACCGCGGTGATCGACCGGCTCGAGCGTGCCGAGCACGTCCACCGGACCCGCGACGGGCGCGACCGCCGCCGCGTCACCCTCCACTACAGCGACGCCGCCTCGCAGCTGGGCCGGGAGTTCTTCGGCCCGTTCGGCGCCAAGATGGGCGAAATGCTCGCCCGGTACTCACTCGCCGAGCTCGAGACGGTGCACCGCTTCCTTTCCGAGACCAACGCCATGACGCGCGAGTACCGCCACGAGGTCACCGCGGCGGAGTGACGGGGTCAGTCCCCGAGACCGCCGCGTTTCACGAGCTGTGACGCGATGACGTTGCGCTGAATCTCGTTGGTCCCCTCGCCGACGATCATCAGCGGGGCGTCGCGGAAGTAGCGTTCCACGTCGAACTCGGTGGAGTAGCCGTAGCCGCCGTGGATGCGCACCGCGTTCAGCGCCACCGTCATGGCGGTTTCCGAGGCGAACAGCTTTGCCATGGCGGCCTCCATGTCGCAGCGCTCGCCGGTGTCGTACCGCTGCGCGGCGTGCAGGATCAGCGTCCGGGCGGCGGTGAGACCCGTGGCCATGTCCGCGAGGTAGTTGCCGATCGACTGGTGCTGCCAGATCGGCTTCCCGAAGGACTCGCGTTCCTGGGCGTAGCGCAGTGCGTCGTCGAACGCCGCACGGCCGACGCCGAGCGCGCGGGCCGCGACCTGGATGCGCCCGGTCTCCAGGCCCTTCATCATCTGCGCGAATCCGCGTCCCTCCACCCCGCCGAGCAGGGCGTCGGACGGGACACGCATGGCCTCGAAGGTCAACTCACAGCTCTCGATGCCCTTGTAGCCGAGCTTGGGCAGATCCTTCGACACGGTCAGCCCGGGACCGTGCTCCACCAGCAGGATCGACACGCCGTGGTGCACCGGGTCCGCCGTGGGGTCGGTCTTGCACAGCAGGGCGATGAGCTGCGACCGCCGCGAGTTGGTGATCCAGGTCTTGGCGCCGTCGACGACGTAGTGACCCGAGTGCCGCCGCGCCCGGGTGGTCATCGCCAGCAGGTCCGAGCCGCCCGCGGGCTCGGTCAGCGCCATCGCGGCGCGGACCTCGCCGGTGGCCATGCGTGGCAGCCAGCGGTCCTGCTGCGCGCGGGTCCCGAAGTCCACGAGCAGCTTGGCGACGACCGTGTGCCCGCCCATCGCCCCGGCCAGGCTCATCCAGCCCCGGGCGAGCTCGGCGGTGACCAGCGCGTAGCAGGGCATCGACACCGGCGCCGCACCCCAGGGCTCGGGCACGGCGAGACCGAAGATCCCGAGCTCCTTCATCTGCTCGACGAGCTTCTCGGGGTAGGTGTCGCCGTGCTCCAGCTCGCGGACCACGGGCCGGACCTCGCGGTCCACGAACCGTCGCACGGTGTCGACGACTTCCTGTTCCTCGATGCTGAGCACGGACCGGAGCCTAGGCGCGCCGTCACCGTCCCCTGCGCCATCGCGGGGCGCCCGTCCGGATCCACGCCCGCGGGGTGCGACGGCGCCGGACGGGTGCGCGCTGCGCGTCCGACCCGGGCGGCATCGTCACCTCGATCTCCCCACCGAGCCGGAAACCTGGCGCCAGGGCGAGGTCGTCGCCGCTCCAGAATCGGCCCGGGTCGTACCAGTTGGGCCGATGGTGGTGCGGGAGCAGCCCCATCTCCTCGTAGGTGACGGCGACGACCTCGGCGCAGTAGGCGGTCTCCAACCCGACCTCGGTGCCCTCGGCGTTGCCGGTGCCGTCCGTCCTGTCCGTCCTGTCGTTCGTGTCGGCGCTGTCGTTCGTGTCGGCGCTGTCGTTCGTGTCGGCGCTGTCGGTGTCGCCCGCACGGTGGGCCCATGCGGTCCGGCCGGACCGGCGGCGGGGCCGCGGGAGGCGGCCGCCCAGCCAGCGGGCCGCGAGCGAGGCCGTGGACGGGAACGGCGTGCCGTCGAGCCGGGCGATGGTGCGCAACAGTGCGTCCTCCTGCTCGCGGCCGACCTCCCCGTCGAGCTGACGAAGCCATCCGCGCTGCCCGTAGCGGTGGCTCCACAGCAGCACCGCGTCACGCAGGTCGTGCAGCTGCACGCCGCGCTGGTGCTCACCGGTCCACAGGTCGGGGAGCGAGCGTCCGAGCTCGGCGTGCCACATCAGCGGTGGGAGGTCGTCGATCACGACCGCCATGCCGACGTGGTTGACCGGGGCGTTCGTCACACCCCGGATGGCGCGGTCGGCGCCGCTGCTGCCCCGGAACACCCAGATGTCACCGGTACGGGTCAGCTCCACCGCCTGGTCGAGGGTGATCACAGATGCCGGCACGCGCGGTAGGTTAGCCAGCGTGCGCTGGTGGAAGATACTTGGACTCGCCGGGCTCGCCGGTGTCGCTGCGACCGGTGTCGTCACCGTCCGGGCCGAACGGCGCCGCCAGGCCTACACGCCCGATGAGATCCGCTCCCTGCTGCAGGAACGGGTGGCCCGGGCGCGTTCCACCTAGGATTCCCGGTCGTGGACAGACGACACGCGGGCAGGCTCGGGCGGGACGTCGGCGTGATCGGCCTGGGCTGCTGGCAGCTCGGGGCCGACTGGGGACAGGTCGAGGAGTCCGACGCGCTGGCCGTGCTCGGCGCGGCCGTCGACGCGGGCGTGACGTTCCTCGACACGGCCGACGTCTACGGTGACGGCCGCAGCGAGACCCTCGTCGGTCGTTTCCTGAAGGCACGCGGTGCCGGTTCCGGCCCTGGTTCCGTCGGTGCCGGTTCGGTGGGCGCTGGTTCTGTCGGCGCTGATTCTTCTGTGGGCGCCGGCTCGGCCGGGCCCATCACCGTCGCCACCAAGATGGGCCGCCGCGTCGAGCAGACCCCGGAGAACTACTCCCGCGAGAACTTCGCGGCCTGAAACGACCGCTCCCGGACCAACCTGGGGGTCGACACGATCGACCTGGTGCAGCTGCACTGCCCGCCGACGCCGGTCTACTCCCGCGACGAGGTCTACGACGCCCTCGACGAGATGGTCGCCCAGCGGCGCATCGCCGCGTACGGGGTCAGTGTGGAGACCGCCGACGAGGCGCTCACCGCGATCGCCCGCCCCGGCACCGCCGCCGTGCAGATCATCCTCAACGCCTTCCCGCAGAAGCCGCTCGAACGTGTGCTCCCGGCCGCGGCCGAGGCCGGGGTCGCGATCATCGCGCGGGTGCCGCTGGCGTCGGGACTGCTCTCGGGCCGCTGCTCCGCCTCCACCACCTTCGGCGCCGACGACCACCGCACCTTCAACCGCGGCGGCGAGGCGTTCGACGTCGGCGAGACGTTCGCCGGCGTCCCCTACGAGGTGGGCCTGGAGGCCGTCGAGCGGCTGCGCCCGCTGCTGCCGCCGGCCGCGACGATGGCGCAGTTCGCGTTGCGCTGGATTCTCGACCAGCCGGCGCTCACGGTGGTCATCCCCGGGGCCCGCAACGCCGAGCAGGCCGGGGCGAACGCGGCGGCCGCGGACCTCGCCCCGCTGGGGGCGCAGACCCACGCCGCGGTCCGCGTGGTCTACGACGACCTGATCCGCTCCCACGTCCACACCCGCTGGTAGCTCGGGTCGAACGTGACCAGGGGCGACGACGGTCAGCGGCCGTTCGCGGCCCGCCAGGCGCTGAGCCGGTCCTCCGCCCGCCGGAGCCCGCTGAGGGCGGCCACGCCCGCCCGCTGCTCGGTCGTGGCGGCGTTCTGCGCGACCGCACGCTCGGCCGCCGCGAGCTCGCGTGCGGCGGCGGCGTCCGCGGGATGGGAGTAGACGGTCGGCAGCGGGGCTCGTTGCTCGCCTTCGGCGCGCCGTTCCTGCCGGTACGGGTTGTCCGCGGGCAGGCCCACGGTGAAACGTCCGTAGGCGCCGAGGAACAGCAGCAACGCCCCGGCGACGAGGCTGAAGATCACGTTGGAGATCCGGAACGCGAGCAGGTTGAACGCCGTGTCGAGCACCAGCACGTTGACCAGGCCGGAGAGCAGGAATGCGGCCCCGACCACCACGAGCACGGTGGACGCGGTCCGTCCCCCGCGCACCGCCGCCGCGACCAGCACGCCGCCGACGACGAGCGAGATCACCGAGAGCAGCCCGTTGGACGACATCCCCATCACCGGCGACCCGCTGGTGGAGAACGGGTCGAGCCGGTTGACCAGGCCCAGGGTCCCGAACACCCAGAGCACCAGCGCGAACACGACGGCACCGATGCGGTGCAACACGCCGAGACGCCATCCGGGGTCGCGCCGCACGCCGCTGCTCATGACACCGATGGTGAGTCCGCCGCTGCGGTCGCGCCAGTCGAGATCGCCACCGGCCATCCCCCGAGTCGGCCGCGCGGCGTCGGCCCGCGCGGCGTCGGCCCGCGCACGGCGTCAGCCGCACGACGTCAGCCCACGCGCCCGCCCCGGAGCGACCGGATCACCAGCGCCCCGCCGGCGGCGAGCGCGACCAGGCCGATCACCACCCACACCCGTGAGCCGGTCATGAAGCTGCCTCCGACCAGACCCAGGCCTTGCAACGTCCAGAGCACACCGAGCAGCGCGAGCAGGGCACCGAGCACAGGAAGCACGTAGCGCATGGGCCGATCGTCCCCAGTCGCGCACGGGCCCGCCGCCGGGGGGACGGATCGCGCGCCCGGCGTCCGCGGCGTCGCGCCTGCCGTGCGACCGGTTCGCGGGTCAGGTCGTGTCCGCCAGGGTGCGGTAGACGGGCCGCAACAGGCTGGTGACCGCCGTACCGCGCACCGCGATCGGAAACTCGGGAACCTGGTCGAGCAGCGCGTCCGCAGGCGTGGGCGGGCCCTCGGGGGTTGCGGCGGTGAGCCCCGGGCCTGCGAGGTAGAAGGTGTCCAGCACATCGGCGAGCGGACGCGGCCCACCGTCCTGGCGCGCGGCGTCGTCGGCGGAGGGCGCCGTCACGGCGGCGCGGCGCGAGCGGAGGTCGGCCAGCAACGCGGCGCGGTCCCGCCCCCGCAGCGCGAGGATCTGGAACGGGTCGGCGTCGAAACGCTCCGCCAGCACGTAGAACACCGCGGCGAGGTGCTTGCACGGCACGGCCTGATCGGGGCAGCTGCAGTCGAGGGCCAGCTCGCGCGCGGTGGCCGGGAACAGTGAGAGCCCGACACCGTCGAACACCGACTCGATGTCGCGGGGCATCTCCCCACCCAGCAGCGCCACCGAGTAGGAGGCGTCGGCGACCAGCGCCTGGGCCACCGCGCCCCACTCGGCCTTGCCGAACGCCGGCACCCCGATGCGCACGGAGTAGGGCGCGGGCCTGCTGCCCTGCACCTGCGCGACCGCACCGCCCGCGGCGACGTCGAGCGAGACGATCTGCCCGGCGCGGGCGTAGGTGCGCCCCCGCGCCATGCGGCCCCCGACGCCGATCGACTCCAGCACCGCGAGGAAGCGCTGTGACCACCAGGTCCGGGCCACCGCACCCCGGGTGCCGGCGATCTGGATGCCGCCCTCGACCTTGCGCGGACGGCCGGGCGTGCCGTCGAGCCACCAGGGACCGGTCATGCCGATGCCTCCGTCGGGTCGGGCACGCCGGCGGCCCGGTGCCGCGTCGGGGGGAGCAGCGCGTCGTCGGTCACTGGTCCGTCCCGAGTGCCTCGTCGTCCAGGGTGAGCACCTCGCGCAGGGTTTCGGTGGACAGCTCGGTCAGCCAGCTTTCGCCCTCTCCCACGACCATGCCGGACAGCGCCTTCTTCTTCTCGATCATGGCATCGATGCGCTCCTCGACGGTGCCGGGGCAGACGAACTTGCGGACCTGGACGTTGCGGCGTTGGCCGATCCGGAACGCGCGGTCGGTGGCCTGGTTCTCCACGGCGGGGTTCCACCAGCGGTCGAGGTGCACGACGTGGTTGGCCGCGGTGAGGGTGAGCCCGGTGCCGCCGGCCTTGAGTGACAGCAACAGGACCGACGGGCCCTCCCCGGCCTGGAAGCGGGACACCATCTCGTCGCGGCGCTTCTTCGGGGTGCCGCCGTGCAGGAACGCGATGTCGGTGTCGAACCGCGCCGAGAGGTGTGGCACCAGCATGTGCCCGAACTCCGTGAACTGGGTGAAGCACAGGACGCGGTCGCCCTCGTCGAGGATCTCGTCGAGGATCTCCTCCAGCCGGATGACCTTGCCCGAGCGCCGCCCGACCGCGGAGCCGTCGTGCAGCAGCTGCGCCGGGTGGTTGCACACCTGCTTGAGCTTGGCCATCGCCGCCAGCACGTTCCCGCGGCGCTCGATGCCGGTGGAGTCCTCGATCTTCTCCATCATGTCGTCGACGACCGTGCGGTAGAGCGAGGCCTGCTCGGGTGTGAGCCGGTAGTGCTGCGTGATCTCGATCTTCTCGGGGAGGTCGTCGATGATCGAGGGATCGGTCTTGACGCGCCGCAGCAGGTAGGGCCGGGTGACGCGGCGCAGGCGGTCCGCGGCCTCGGTGTCGCCATGGCGCTCGACGGGGATCGCGTAGCGGGCCCGGAACTTCTCCGCGGAACCGAGCAGGCCCGGGTTGAGCACGTCCATCACCGACCACAGTTCCGAGAGCCGGTTCTCCACCGGGGTCCCGGTGAGCGCCACGCGGTGACCGGCGTCGAAGCGGCGCACCGCCCGGGCGTGCACCGCCCGGCTGTTCTTGATCGCCTGCGCCTCGTCGAGGACGAGCCTGCGCCAGCCGACCTCGGCCAGCTCGTCGACGTCGCGGGCGGCGGTGGCGTAGGTGGTGACGACCAGATCGGAGGTGAGAACGCGCTCCCGCAGCTCGGCACCGTGCGCCCGGCCGGGGCCGTGGTGGGCGTAGACCCCCAGGTCGGGGGCGAACCGCGCGGCCTCCCGCTGCCAGGTGCCGACGAGTGACATGGGGCAGAGCAGCAGCGTCGGGCCCTGCTCCCGGTCCGCGCGCTCGTAGGCCTCCAGCGCCAGCAGCTGCACCGTCTTGCCCAGGCCCATGTCGTCGGCCAGACACGCACCCAGGCCGAGCGCGGAGAGGAACGCCAGCCACGACACCCCACGCTCCTGGTAGGGACGCAACCGGGCCAGGAAGGACGGCGGCGGCACGACCGGCGTGATCGCGCGCTCCACGCAACCGTCGAGCAGGTCGCCGATCCAGCCCTCGGCGTGGATCGCGGTGACGGGCAGCGGCACCTCCGCGTCGGCGCCCCACCCGTCGGCGCCCCACTCGTCGGCGCCCCACCCGTCGGCGCCCCCGGCCGCCCAGTCGTCGGGATGGCGCCCGGCGAGCGCCAGCACCTCGGCGACCGTGGGCACGACCCGCCCGGTGCGGCCCCTCTCGCGCCGCAGGAACTCCAAGCCGGCCGCCAGCCGCTCCGCGTCGACGGTGACCCACCGGCCGCGCACCCGCACCAGCTGCGCCTTCGCCGCCACCAGCTCCGTGAGCTCCTCCTCCGACAGCTCGACCTCGCCGACGGCCACCGACCAGCGGAAGTCGGCCAGCTCCTCGCGTCCGAGCCCACCGCGGGTGAGTACCCGGTCGGCCGGGGCGCTGCGGGTGCTCAGGGTGAGCCCGACCCGGCGCGAACCGTCCCAACCGGCGGGAAGCTGGACCCCGAACCCCGCGTCGGCCAGCAGCGGGGCGTCCGTGGTGAGGAAGCGCTGCGCGCCGTCCATGTCGAGTTCGAGCGCCTCGGGACGCGCGTGGCGCAGGGCCGGCGCGAGCGCGGACAGGACCTGCGCCGCCCGGCCCAGCTCGGTGAGCATCAGCTCCTGCGGCCCGGCGACCAGACGCTCGGCCCGCCCGTCCCACACCTGCTTGGCCGGGAGGAGCAGGCTCGGGTCGGCCGTGGACTGGAGGAAGAACTCCAGCACCCAGCGGGTGCCGTCACCGGTCTGGTCGTCGGTGTCCTCACCCGGGTCGTCAGGGTCGTGCAGTGTGCGGATCTCGGCCAGCCGGAAGCTCGCCCGCCCCTCCCCGGCCGGGGTGGTGCCGACGGCGTCCCACCCGCCGAGGGCCTCGGCGAGCCGGTCGAGCTCGCGCGGTGACGCGGCGACCTGCGCGTCGGGGCCGAGCAGCGCGGCGAGCCACACCTCCGACACGGGCGAGGTGGGCACATCTCGTGGGGCGCGTCCCCGCCGTGGGGGTACCAGGTCGACCGGCTGCCCGACGCGGGCCAGCCGCTCGCGCACGGCCGCGTCGATGAGCACGGCGACGGCGTCCTCGACCAGCGTCCGCGGATCCGCGCCGGAGGTGTCGCGGATACCGGACTGCTCGGCGCGGCCGACCGGAGGCGCGGCCTCGACCAGCGCGTCGACCGCGACCACGTCGAGCCCCCGCACGACCGGCCGCCACCGCGCGAGGGCGCGGTCGCCGTCCCGGACGAGGGTGGGCAGCACGCGGCCCCGGGTGACCAGGTCCCCGGCCAGTGCGGCGACGGCCCGCAGGTGTGCCACCGAGGCGCCGTAGCGCACCTCGTCGGCGGGATCGTCCAGCTCGGCGAGGTCGACGACCAGCGCGGGCACCGACCACGGCCGCAGCGCCGGGCCGTCGCGCGGGACGCCACCGCGGCCGCCGGAGCGCACCAGCTCGGGTGAGGCCAGCGGCCCCCCGGACCGCGAGGGCAGCAGCAGGGTGACGGTGGCCGGCGTGCCGGGGTGCAGCGCCGCCAGCGCCGAGGAGGGTGCGGCGAACGGATGCGGCCGGGCCGAGCGCAGCGAGCGGCTGGCGGCGGTGGCGGGGCGGTCGCCGTCCTCGGCCCACAACAGCGCCCCGCGACCGGGGGACCAGAGGGCGTGGACGGCGAGCACGGGAACAGCCTACGAAACACCCCCGACAGCGCCGACCGGGCGCCGACCGGGCGCCGACCGGGCGCCGACCGGGCGCCGGGTCCGGTCAGGCGTCCGGGCCGGCCGGGCCGTCCAGGACGGGGCCGAAGTGTTCCCGCCGGTCTGCGGGGACCCGGTCGACGTGGTCGGGGTGCTTCGCGATCCACGACCGCACGAACGGGCACGCGGGCACGACGGCCAGCCGGCGCCGGGACGCGGCGTCCAGCGCCGACCGGACGAGGACTCCACCGAGCCCGTGGCCGGCGAACGCGGCGTCGATCTCGGTGTGGGTGAACGTGATCTCGCCGGGGGCGAGCCGGTAGCTCGCGAAACCCGCGAGCCGCCCGTCGACGTGGATCTCGAACCGCGACCACTCGGGCACGTCGAGGATCGAGGGCCCCGTCATCCTCGGGCGCCGCTGTGCGGGACGTAGGTGGCGGGGATGACGCCGAGCTTGCCCTGTTGGTAGTCCTCGAAGGTCGCCAGTACCTCCGCCTCGGTGTTCATGACGAACGGGCCGGCCCAGGCGATCGACTCGCGGATCGGCAGCCCCCCGAGGATCACGACGTCCAGGCCGGTCAGGCGGGACTCCTGCCTGGCGTCGGCGGCGACGGTGATCGTGTCTCCCGGTCCGAACACCGTGGCCTGCCCGGTGCGGACGGGCCCGCGCTCCGCCCCGACGGTTCCCGTTCCGGAGAGCACGTAGACCAGTGCGTTGAAGTCGCGGCGCCAGGGCAGCCGGATCTCGGCGCCGGGGGAGAGGGTGGCGTGTGCCATCGCCATCGGGGTGTGGGTGGAGCCCGGCCCGGTGTGCCCGGCCACGTCCCCGGCGATGAGCCGGATCAGGGCGCCGCCGTCGTGCGTGGTCAGCAGGGTCGACGCGGCGGCGCGCAGGTCCTGGTACTTCGGTTCGAGCCACTTGTCGGCCTTCGGCAGGTTAACCCACAACTGCAGGCCGTGGAACAGTCCACCGCTCGCCACGAGGCTCTCCGGTGGCCGCTCGATGTGGAGGAGCCCGCCGCCTGCCGTCATCCACTGGGTGTCGCCGTTGGTGATCACCCCGCCGCCGCCGTGGGAGTCGGCGTGCTCGAAGGTGCCGTCGATGATGTAGGTGACGGTCTCGAATCCCCGGTGCGGGTGCCAGGACGTGCCCTTCGGCTCGCCGGGCGCGTACTCGACCTCGCCCATCTGGTCCATCATCAGGAACGGGTCGAGCTCGCGGAGGTCGACGCCGGCGAACGCCCGCCGCACCGGGAACCCCTCGCCCTCGAACCCTGACGGCGCGGTCGTGACCGAGCTCACCGGCCGGTCGAGAGCGGCCGCTCCGGGCTCGGGGACGCGGGGCAGGACGGTGACATCGGAGACGGTCACGGCGGGCATCGGAACCTCCGGTGGCTGGTTGCAGGCACAAGTAGAATCCTCAACCACCTCGGTGCGGCGTTTCTTCCTGCCGCGCCGCCGGCCCGTGCTCCCCCTGACCGGTCCGCGCCCCCCGTCGACGGGGAGCATCGGCACGAGAGGGGAGCGCGGGCCGACGCGATGGTCGTTCCTACAGGTTGCCCCGGAGGTCCTGCTCCCGCTCGATCGCCTCGAACAGCGCCTTGAAGTTGCCCTTGCCGAAGCCCAGGCTGCCGTGGCGCTCGATGAGCTCGAAGAACACCGTCGGGCGGTCCTGCACCGGCTTCGTGAAGATCTGCAGCAGGTAGCCGTCCTCGTCGCGGTCGGCGAGGATGCCCAGCTCCCGCATCGTCGCCACCGGCACACGGGTGTCTCCGACCCAGTCGGTGAGCGTGTCGTAGTAGCTGTCGGGCGTGACGAGGAAGTCCACGCCCATGGCCCGCATCGCCCGGACCGCCGCCACGATGTCACCGGTGGCGAGCGCGATGTGCTGTACCCCGGCCCCGCCGTGGAACTGCAGGAACTCGTCGATCTGCGAGCGCTTCTTCCCCGCCGCGGGCTCGTTGAGCGGGAACTTGACCTTGTGATTACCGCTGGCGACGACCTTGCTCATCAGCGCCGAGTACTCGGTCGCGATGTCCTCCCCGACGAACTCGGCCATGTTCTGGAACCCCATGACGCGGTTGTAGAACGCGACCCAGTGGTCCATCCGGCCGAGCTCCACGTTGCCGACGGCGTGGTCGACGGCGTGGAAGATCCGCGTCGCCGGTGCCGGGAACAGCGCCTCGCGCGCGAGGAAGCCCGGCTCGAAGACACCGCGGTATCGGGACCGGTCGACGAGGGTGTGCCGGACGTCGCCGTAGGTGGCGATCGCGGCCATGCGGATCCCGCCGCCGGAGTCGGACACGGTGTGCGGCTCGGTGAGGACCAGTGCCCCGGCCTCCCGGGCGTGCGCGACGGCGGCGTCGACGTCGGGAACGGCGATCGCGAGGTCGGCCACCCCGTCACCGCGGGCGGCCACCCGGGCGCCGACCCACGTGCCCGCGCGGACCTCACCGGCCAGGACGAACCGCGCTGAGCCGGACGTCAGGACGTACTCGGCGAGGTCGGGATGCCCGGTCTCGGGGCCCCGGTAGGCCACCACCTGCATCCCGAACGCCGAGGAGTACCAGTGCGCGGCCTGGCGGGCGTTGCCGACCGCGAACCGGACGTGGTCGATGCCCAGCACGGGGAAGACGTCCGCGGAGTCGTCGTGGGCCACTTCCCCGATCAGGGGGTCGATCAGCAGGTCGGTCATGGCGACAGTAGAGAACGTGCTGTGCGTTGTGACAAGCTCAAGGCTGCGACATGAGCATGCAGCATAGCAACGGCCCGAGAAGAGGGACCAACATGACTGATACGACCACCTCGCCCGACGCGCTCGACGTCGAGCTGATCGGGTTGCTCGCCGAGCACCCGCGGGCAGGTGCGTTGGAGCTCTCCCGCCTCGCCCGCGTCGCCAGGGCCACGGTGACCGCCCGGTTGGGGCGCCTGGAACGCGCCGGGGTGATCACCGGCTACGGGCCGGACGTCGACCTGCGGGCCGCGGGGTTCCCGGTGCAGGCCTTCGTCTCCCTCGAGATCGCCCAGGGCGCCATCGGCGACGTCCGCACCGAGCTCGACGCGATCCCCGGTGTGCTGTCGGCCCACGCCACCACCGGCACCGCCGACGTCATCTGCCGGGTGGCCGCCGCCTCGCACGAGGACCTGCACGCCACGCTGCTGCGGATCGACCGCTCGCCGGCCGTGATGCGCTCGACGAGCGTGGTGGTGCTCTCCGAGGTGGTGGCGCCCAGGTACCTCCCGCTGCTGCGTGCGGCCGACCGTCCCGGCCCGAACCGCGCCCCCGCGTACCGCGAGCGCTGACCCGGCCCGTCGAGTCAGGCGCGGGAGGCCAGGAAACGGGTGACGCTCTGCTGTACCCGGTGCGGTCGTTCCAGGTGGGGGGCGTGGGCGCAGTTCAGCACCAGCAGCTCGACGGGCCCGGCTGCCGCGTCGCGCACCGCCTCGACGTGCACGACCGTGCCGTAGGGGTCGTTCATACCCTGCACACCGAGCACCGGAGCCGTGATGCCCCCGAGCAACGGCCGCAGGTCGAAGCTCCGGAACTCCTCGCAGAGCCACACGTCGTTCCAGCTCCGGAACGTCACGTCGGCGTCGCGGTGGTGGCGCGACATCCGGACACGGAGGTCACCGGAGGTGAACGCCTTCCTCGCCGCCTCGATGCTGCGCAGGCCGACGTCCTCGACGAGCACATGGGGTGCGAGGACGACGAGCCCCGCAACGGGGTGCGCGGCCGCGTGTACCAGCGCGATCGAGCCGCCGTCGCTGTGCCCGACGAGCACCGGGTGTGCCAGGTCCAGCGCCGCGCGCAGGACCGGGACGACGGTGAGCGCCTCCTCGTGCAGGAAACCCGCCGTGGGCTTCGTGGGCGGCAGGTCGGAGAACCCGTGCCCGAGGCGGGAGTACGCGACCGCGCGCCGGCCCGTCGCGGCGGCGATCCTGCGGTGGAACCCGCGCCACAGCCCGACCGAGCCGAGCCCCTCGTGCAGGAACAGCAGCGGGGCACGGGCCGGGTCGCCGGGGACAAGGTCGTACTCGACGCGCCCGCCCGGCACGTCCACGGTGGGGAGCACTCCGGACGTCACCCCGCCCAGCCCGCGTCGTCGGCGAGTCGATCCGGGAGTGCGGCGAGCCCGGGCACGTCGAGCTCGTCGACGCGCGGCGCCACGTTCGTCAGGTCCGGCATCGGCCGGCCGAGCAGGGTGAACACGCCGAGGGGGGTGAGGTCGACCTGCACCCCGTGCTGGACACCGCGGAACTCGGTGACCACCGCGGCGTCGTGCATGCCGGCCAGGAACGACCCAGGAGCCGTCGGTCCGGCCGGCCCGAACAGCCGGATCGGCGGTCCGAGACTCAGGATCAGCGTGCACGACCCGGTCGGCGCCTGGCGCCGGCGCACCGGGGCGGCGCTGAACTCGCGGTAGCCGCGGTAGCCCACGACCAGCCCGGCCGGCGCCGGGTGCGGGCGCGCCCGCAGGTACTCGGCGACCAGCGGTCCGTCCACCCGGAGAGCATGGCAGCCGCGCGGGCCGCGAACTACGCTCCCGACCGTGAAGCCGCCTGAAGCGGACGGGCAGCCGCGCCTGCTCGCCGGGGTCGACGCCGTGCCGGGGGTCGACCCCGGGCGCGCGCGTCACGACCACGAGGTCGTGCTCCCGGGCGGTGCCACGCTGCTGCTTTTACGCCGACGGGCTCGTCGAGCGGCGTCACGATCCCGAGGACGGGCCGGGACCAGGTTGCTCGACCCCGTGCGGGCGGGTGCGGGACTGTCACTTCCGGAGTTCTGCGACCACCTCGTCCGCGGCACGACCGCCGACACCGGTGACGACATCGTCGTGCTCGCCGTGCGTCTGACCTCGTGACCTCCATCGAGGAGCTGGCCGTACGCGCCCTGGGGTCGGGGACGCGACGACGGATCGTCGGTATCACCGGCAGTCCCGGTGCGGGCAAGTCGACCCTGGTGGCGGCGCTGATGCGCGTCCTCCCGCCGGGCACCGCGGCGCATGTCCCGATGGACGGCTTCCACCTCGCCGACGTCGAGCTGGCCCGGCTCGGCCGGCTCGCCGCCAAGGGCGCCCCCGACACGTTCGACGTCGGCGGGTACGTGGCGCTGCTGCGCCGCCTCCGCGCCGTGGTCGGGGACGGGGACGGGGACGGGGACGGGGACGGGGACGGGGACGCGGACGCGGAGGTGATCTACGCCCCGCGGTTCGAGCGCGACCTCGAACAGGCGCTGGCCGGGGCGATCGCCGTGCCGCGGGATGCGCGGCTCGTCCTCACCGAGGGCAACTACCTCCTGCTCGACGACGGCCGGTGGTCCGAGGTGCGCCGCCGGCTCGACGAGGTGTGGTTCTGCGACCTGGATCCGGCCGTGCGGCTGGCCCGCCTGACGGCGCGGCACGTGCGCTTCGGCAAGGCGCCCGACCGCGCGGCCGCCTGGATCGCGGCGGTCGACGAGCCCAACGCGGCGCTCGTGGACTCCACCCGGGCCCTCGCGGACCTGGTGGTCCCGGGCACGGTGCTCGACGCCCTCCCCGTCGAGGACGACGACCCCCGCTGAGGTCGTCGTCCTCGACGGGGAGGGTCAGCTCAGGCGGGCCTGGGCGTACACCGCCATCGCGTCGCGCAGGTACACCGAGAGACCGGGGCCCGTCGCGTCGATCGTCGCGGTGAAGCGCTCGTCGTCGACGTAGAGCTGCCCCAGGCCGGTGTAGGCGCCGCGGTCGGGGGTCCAGAAGTGGGTCACCCACACGTGGTGGCGGGCGACGATCTCCTGGACCACCGGGTCGTCCGCCGCGGCGCCGGCGTCCATGGCCGCGGCCAGGTCCCGGTGGACGCCCTCGCCCTCGGCCCTGATCGCGCCCGCGGTCGCGTCGTTCCAGCTCGCCGCGCGGCGCTGGGACTCCACGGCCTCGGATCCGTAGCGCTCGCGGGCCTGCGCGGCGTAGGGGTCGTCGCGGAACCCGGTGAACAGTTTCTCGGCGGCCATGACAGGACCGTCCTCTCTCTCGTCGATGGTGGCGGCCACGGTGGCCGCCAGCGTGCGCAGGCGATCGGCCTCGGCGAGCAGCCGGTCGTGGTGGCGGCGCAGCGCCGCCACCTCGTCGGCGTCGCCGTCGAGCACCGCGCCGATGTCGTCCAGACCCAGACCCAGCTCGCGCAGCACCAGGATGTGCTGCAGCCGCAGGAGCTGGGGGCGTTCGTAGTAGCGGATCCCGCCGTGCCCGGTGCGGGCCGGCGGCAGCAGACCGGTGTGGTCGTAGTGCCGCAGGGTGCGGGAGCTGACTCGGGACATCCGGGCCACCTCGGTCGTGGACCAACGCATGGGACACACGCTAAAAGTTGACGTAAGGTCAACCGCAGATGTCATTACGTGTGATGCGTGTCACGGTGGGCGTCGAGGACGGCGAGCCCCGATGTCGTACCCCGGGACGACAGTCGGTCGGGCACCCGGTCGAGGTGGGTGCGCAGGCCGCGCTGGGCGACATCACCCCGACGGGTACGCGCGTCGCCGGGGCGAACCGGCCGCGGGGGTGGATCAGCCACGGTGCGTAGCGGCGCCACACCTCCGGACACGACATCGTCCGTACCGGGCCCGTAGCCTCATTCCGGCCGGTCCGGATCAGGACGGTGTCCTCAACGGAGGTGGAGTCATGGGTCGTGTCGCTCTCGGTGTGGGTCTCGCGGGCCTGCTCGCCGCCGCCGGGGCCCGCCGACCGGTGATCCGCCGCTGGCCGGCGTCGCTCCTGCAGGCGGCGCCGTGCCTGCCCGCCTCGGAGCTGCCCGGTCCGCTGACGGCCGTGCACGTCGCGGCGGGCGTCGCGTCGCTGGTGGGTGGGGGGTGGTCCGGGCTCGCCGGTGCGCTCGCCAACGGGGCGGCCGTCGCCGCGTTGGCCGGGCTCCGCGGTGACGCCGACCGGTCCGCTGCCGTCCTGGCCACGGCGCTCGACCCGCTGGACCCGCCGCCGAGCCCCCTGCCGACCCCGCCGTCGACCCCGCAGAGGAGGCGCCTACCGGCGGGCCGTGCCGCGCGCCGGCGCTACCTGCGTGCCGCCGACGTCGCGTACGGTGATCACCCCGCGCAGCGTCTCGACGTGTGGGCGCGACCGGACCTGCCGCCCCACGGCCGGGCCCCGGTGCTCGTGCAGGTCCACGGCGGTGGGTGGACCGGCGGCGACAAGGCGATGTCCGGGGCGCCCCTGATGGCCCATCTCGTCGAGCGCGGGTGGGTGTGCGTCGCGGTCAACTACCGGCTCGGGCCGCAGGAGCGCTGGCCCGCCATGATCGTCGACGTCAAGCGCGCGCTCGCCTGGGTCACGAGTGACATCGCCCGCCACGGCGGCGACCCCGGCTTCGTCGCGATCAGCGGCGGTTCTGCGGGCGGGCACCTCGCCTCACTGGCCGCCCTCACGCCGAACGACCCCGCCTTCCAGCCCGGTTTCGCCGACGGCGACACCTCGGTCGCCGCCGCCGTCCCGCTCTACGGGGTCCACGACTTCGGCGCGGACGAGTACGGGCTGTTCGGGCTGCTGGAGAACAAGGTCATCGGTACGACCCGCGTCGACGATCCCGACACCTGGAGCCGGGCGTCCCCGGTGGACCGCGTGGATCGGCACGCCCCGCCGTTCCTGGTGATCCACGGCAGCGCGGACACGATCACCTCGGTGGGCCAGTCCCGGCGCCTCGTCGCGCGGTTGCGGCAGGTCAGCACGCAACCGGTGTGTTACGCCGAGCTCCCCCACGCCCAGCACGGTTTCGACCTCTTCCCGACGCCGCGCACCGCGCACACCGTCCGTGCGGTACACCGCTTCCTGACCGCCGTTCGAGAGAACCGGACGCGGGACAGCCGCGACATGGATCGGCGCGGGGCCGAGGTCGGCTAGCTCGGTGTCCACCGACGTCGACCGGTGGGGGTCCGGGGGTGGTGGGAGTGGTTGACCAACAGTGATCGACCCCCTGGATCGTGTACCCCGAACCGGTTCAAGGTGCCCGGCGGGGAGCGATGGCGGCGCCTCGCGGTGCTGCAGAGCGATGCAGAGGGCTACCGGCGGATGGTGCGCCGCGTCGCGCAGACGTCGACCGGGCAGGAGAGCCCGGCCGACGAGCCGCTGGCGCTCACCCGGTCCAAGGCCGGCATGTAGGCATACCACGTCGTCACCGACGAGCAGGTCCAGCAGCAGATCGACACCCTCTCCGCCGAGGCGCTCGCCGCCCTCGCCGAGCTGCGAACCGTGCCCGAGGTCAACCCATGGGCCTGCGAGCGCCCCGCTCGTGTGGCAGGTCTACGTGGTGCAGACGGTGGAGGGCGAGGAGAGCGCGGTACGCGCCCCGTATGAGAAGATCGCCACCGACCGCCGCCACGAGGCCATCACGCTTCTCGAGGCGCAGCCCGTCGAGAGCCGGGCCTTCGCACTCTGGTCGATGGCCCGCATCTCCGACAACGACCAGCCGTCGGGCATGCCGATCCTCACGAACCGGCACGAGGGCGACACCCCCGAGCCGGGGCACGAGACGCGGGAGTCCGACCCGGTGATCGTGCGATGCGCGGCTACGCCCGCGGGATGTCGGCCTTCACCTGAGGCGCGGCGGCGTCGTCGGTCATTGTCCGGTCGCGGAGACACGCATCGTGTACTTCGGCGCGAGAACGTGGCGCCGAAGTCCGGCCGACCCTCGTGAACGCTGGATCGACGCGATGAGCCGTCCTGGTACGGGCCGCTCGACGTGCCCGCGGGCAGCGATCACCGCGAGCAGGTGCGGCGCTGGATCGCCCTGGCGGCGCTGGACCCTGCTCGCGCACGCCGGCGGGTAGATCGAGGTCGCCGAGGTGAGCAGGTCGACGAGGTGTGGTCGCGGGAACGGTCGGGATCACGTGAGCAGGGCCGCCATCCGGTCCCGCAGGGCGGTGGCGGCGGAGTACGGGCGGACCATCACCGTGAGCTCGGTGAGCACCCCGTCCGCACCGCGCAGGATGTCGACGCCCTCCAGTTCGCGGTCACCGATGCGGCCGGCGAACACCAGCACGTGCCCGCCATCGCCCACGTAGGAGCCGGTGTAGCGGAAGTCCTCGAACACCTCGGCCACGGTGGACAGGATCACCCGCAGCGCCTCCCGGCCCTCGTAGGACTTCTGCACGACCGGGGAGTGGAAGCTCACATCGGCGGTGAAGAGAGCCACGGCGGCGTCGGTGTCCCCGGTCTCGATGGTCCGCCGGAACTCGGCGAAGGGGTCGGTCACCCCAGCATCAGACCACGTCGCAGCGGGCTCACACCACCGCCGGGGCCACCACCTCGGCGAGCAGCGTGTAAGACCGTGTCCCGGTACAGCGCCAGCGCGGGCAGCGTGTTCTCCGCGCTGAAGTGGTGGGCGAAGGCGAACGGCAGGCCCAGCAGACCCGCCAGTTGCGCGCTGTAACCGCTGGATCCCAGCAGCCACAGCTCGGGCCGCTGCCCCTGCGCGGGCACCGCCGTGACCGGGCCCTCGCCCCGGAAGTAGGACGAGAGCTCGGCGAGCTGCTCGGGGAAGTCGTCCGCACCCGGGGAGGACGGACGATGTGGGTCCGCGCCGCGGCGCAGCGCACGAGCGGTGCGGGGGTCGGTGCCGGGGGCGCGGCCGACACCGAGGTCGATACGACCGGGGTGCAGGGCGTCGAGGGTGCCGAACTGCTCTGCCACCACCAACGGCTGGTGGTTGGGCAGCATCACCCCGCCCGAACCGACGCGGCTGCGGGATGTGGCTGCGGGATGTGGATGCGGGATGTGGCTGCGGGATGTGGCTGCGGGATGTGGCTGCGGGATGTGGCTGCGGCCAGGTGCGCGATCAGTACCGCGGGTGACGAGCTCGCGATGCCGGGCATGCCGTGGTGCTCGGCCACCCAGTACCGCCGGAGACCGAGCTCCTCGACGTGCCGGACCAGGGCGGTGCTGGTGCGCAGGGCAGCCGTGGCGGTCGAGCCGGAGCCGATGGGCACGAGATCGAGAACGGAGAGTGGGACCACGGACATTGTGCAACCCGCGGCGGCGCGACGCTTCTTCCTGCGGCCGATCGGCTCAGCGGTTGCTGGGCCGGTCGGGTGGCTCGAGGGTGTCCATGAACGACACGAGAGACTACGGTGCGCATTCACGTGATCACACCTGGGAGACGACGATGGGCCGGCCGGAGGCAGGACGGGATCTCGATTTCGTGCTCGCCGAACTGCTGGCGCGCACGGGGGCGCAGGCCGCTCGTGTCGTCGACGGCAGGACGGGAACAGTGGTCGCCGAGGTGGGCGTCCAGGCGGGCGACGACGTCGCCACACTCGTGCGGCTCGCCCACGAGGCCGGACCCCTCGCGGCCTCCGACGGCGGCCTCGACGACCTCGTCGTCGCCACGCGCACGGCCGTGCACGTCCTGCGGATGACCGACGTCCCGGGCACGTTCCTGCACATCCGCCTCGACAACGGCCGCGGTGACGTCGCCGCAGCACGCCGGGGCATGGCGACGGTGGTCCTGCCGAGCGCCGTGCGGCAGGCGCTCGTCGCGGCGCCACCCGCCGGGTACCCGGCGGTGCCCGAGCCGCTGCCCGCCGAGCCGCTGCCCGCCGAGCCGCTGCCCGCCGAGCCGCTGCCCGCCGAGCCGCTGCCCGCCGAGCCGCTGCCCGCCGAGCCGCTGCCCGCCGAGCCGCGCAACCCCGCGCTGGCCTCGCTCGCGGCAGGTCCACCGGTGGCGCGCAGCGGCGTGCTCGCCGCGATGGCGCTGGCCGCCCACGAGACCCGGTCGCTCACGAAGCGCACCCCGTTGGCCTCGGTGCTGCCCCCGCGCAGCGCCGTCCCGCCGGTCACCACGCCCGCTGTGCTGCGCCAGCGGTGGGCGCACGACGACGCGATGTTGCGCCGGGTCGTTACCGGACTGCGTCGGCTGCCCTGAGCGTGCGGGCCGCCGATCGGCTGGCCGTCACGCCCGCTTCGCCTCCCTCTAGCATCAGCAGGGCAGCTGCTGTCGACCCGTTGGAGGCACCTCGTGTCCGCGCCCGTATCCAGCCCCGTGTCCGCCCCCGTCCGGGTGCCGGCCGGGACGACGGCCGGCGCTGCCGTGCGCGAGGCGGGCCTGCCGACCAGTGGACCGAGCACCGTCGTCGTCGTCCGTGACGCCGAGGGTGCGCTGAAGGACCTCACCTGGGTCCCCGACGCCGACGTCGAGGTCGAGCCGGTCGGCGCCGACACCGACGACGGCCGCAGTGTCATCCGGCACTCGGCCGCGCACGTACTCGCGCAGGCCGTGCAGCAGCTCTACCCCGACGCGAAGCTGGGTATCGGCCCGCCGATCACCGACGGCTTCTACTACGACTTCGACGTGGCCGTCCCCTTCACCCCAGACGACCTGAGCAGGCTCGAGTCGGCGATGAAGAAGATCGTCAAGGCGGGGCAGCAGTTCTCGCGCCGTCGCTACGACTCCCTCGACCAGGCCCGCAAGGAGCTCGCCGAGGAGCCGTACAAGCTGGAGCTGATCGAGCTCAAGGGTGGCGACGGGATCGGCACCGTGGACACCTCGGAGGTCATGGAGGTGGGCGGCGCCGAGCTCACCGCCTACGACAACGTGCACGCCCACACCGGCGAGACGGTCTGGTCGGACCTGTGCCGCGGCCCCCACGTGCCCACCACCAAGGTCATCCCGGCGTTCCGCTTGATGCGCTCGGCCGCCGCCTACTGGCGGGGGAGCGAACGCAACCCGCAGCTGCAGCGCATCTACGGCACCGCGTGGGAGTCCACCGAGGCCCTCGACGCGCACCTCACCCGGCTGGCGGAGGCCGAGCGTCGCGACCACCGGCGCCTGGGCTCGGAGCTGGATCTGTTCTCCTTCCCCGACGAGATCGGCTCGGGGCTCGCGGTCTTCCACCCGAAGGGCGGGATCATCCGCCGCGAGCTCGAGGACTACTCGCGGCGGCGCCACGAGGAGGCCGGCTACGACTTCGTCAACACCCCGCACATCACCAAGGCCCAGCTGTTCGAGACCTCCGGGCACCTGCAGTGGTACGCCGAGGGCATGTACCCGCCGATGCACCTCGACGCCGAGGTGGACGCGGCGGGTGAGGTCACCAAGCCCGGCCAGGACTACTACCTCAAGCCGATGAACTGCCCGTTCCACAACCTGATCTACCGGTCCAGGGGGAGGTCCTACCGGGAGCTGCCGCTGCGCCTGTTCGAGTTCGGCTCGGTCTACCGGTACGAGAAGTCCGGTGTCGTGCACGGCCTCACCCGCGTGCGCGGCATGACCCAGGACGACGCCCACATCTACTGCACGCCCGACCAGTTGCATGACGAGATCAAGAGCCTGCTCACGTTCGTGCTGGACCTGCTGCGCGACTACGGCCTCGACGACTTCTACCTCGAGCTCTCCACCCGCAACGAGGAGAAGTACGTCGGCACCGACGCGCAGTGGGGGACGGCCACCGACGCCCTGCGCGGTGCGGCGGCCGCCTCGGGACTGGAGCTGGTGCTCGACCCGGGTGGTGCGGCGTTCTACGCGCCGAAGATCTCCGTGCAGGCCAAGGACGCGATCGGTCGCACCTGGCAGATGTCGACCATCCAGGTCGACTTCCAGCTGCCGGAGCGCTTCGACCTCGAGTACACCGCCCCGGACGGCTCCCGCCAGCAGCCGTACATGATCCACCGCGCGCTGTTCGGCTCCATCGAGCGGTTCTTCGGGTTGCTCACCGAGCACTACGCCGGCGCGTTCCCGGCGTGGCTCGCGCCCGTGCAGGTGGTCGGGATCCCGGTCACCGACGAGCAGGTACCCGCCGTCCTGGAGATCGCCACGGCACTGCGGGCCCGAGGGGTGCGCGTCGAGGTGGACGCGGCCGACGACCGGATGCAGAAGAAGATCCGCACCCACACGCTGCAGAAGGTGCCGTTCCTGCTGCTCGCGGGCGCGCGTGACGTCGAGGCCGGCGCGGTGAGCTTCCGGTTCCGGGACGGTACGCAGGTCAACGGCGTCGCGGTGGCCGCCGCGGTCGACGCGATCGTCGACTGGGTGGCCCGGCGGGACAACGCCTCCCCCACCGCGGAGACCTTCCCGGCACGGTGACCCCGGCCACCGCGCGCCGATCGTCGCCCCCGCGCGGTGCGGCGTCGCCGTGGAGCACGCCCGGCGCGTGCGGCCCGCCCACGGCCGCGGGTCCACGGGAGGTGGGAGGGCCGCCTAGGATCGGCGCCCATGAGCGAGCCGGTGATGGAGCCGCGAGACGGTGTGGGCACACCCGACGGGTTCCGGAGGCTGTGGACGCCGCACCGGCTGGCCTACATCAAGGACGCGGGCGAAGGCGGTTGCCCGTTCTGCCGCATCCCGGGCCTGTCCGACTCCGACGGGCTGGTCGTCGCACGCGGTGACGCGGTGTACGCAGTGCTGAACCTGCACCCCTACAACCCCGGGCACCTCATGGTCGTGCCCTATCGCCACGTCGCGGGCCTGGAGGAGCTGACGCCCGCCGAGTCCGTCGAGCTGGTGACGTTCACACAGGTCGCGATCCGCGCCATGACCCAGGTCGCGGACCCGCACGCGTTCAACGTCGGGATCAACCTCGGGTCGGTGGCGGGCGGCTCGCTGTCGGAGCACCTGCACCAGCACGTCGTGCCGCGCTGGGGTGGGGACGCGAACTTCATCGCCGTCGTCGGCCAGACCAAGGTCATCCCGCAGCTCCTGACGGAGACCCGCACGTTGTTGGCGCAGGCCTGGCCCGTCGCCGCCGAGGTACAGACCTCCGGTGTCCAGACCTCCGACGACGAGCCCGCCCAGGACCGGCCGGTGCAGGACCGGCCGGTGCAGGACCGGCCGGTGCAGGACCTGGCCGGAGAAGATCTGGCGACCGGCCGCCGGACCGCGGAGGCGCCGACAGAGTCCTCACCCGGCGCGAACTAGTCTGGTCCGGAGCCCACAGTCACCCGGGCCCGGTCCCCAAGCAGGAGCGCATGCTCAACGTCTTCGCCCGCGTGGCCGTCAACCGCGTGACCGACCCGGTCGGCCGATGGCTGATCGGGCGCGGCCTCACTCCGGACGCCGTCACCGGCGCGGGAACGCTCGGTTCCGTCGCCGCGTCCGTGTGGTTCCTCCCCCGTGGCGAGCTGGTCCTCGCCACGTTGTCGATCACGCTGTTCGTCCTGTTCGATCTGGTCGACGGCGCCATGGCGCGCGCGCGGGGGCACGGCACGCCCTTCGGTGCCGTGCTCGACGCCACGTGCGACCGGATCGCCGACGCCGCGCTGCTCGGGGGCCTCGCCTGGTGGTGCCTGGGCGCCGGCGACCAGCGGCTGGTCGGGATCGCGGCGCTGCTGTCACTGGTCGCCGGGCAGCTCGTGTCCTACATCAGGGCACGGGCCGAGGCGGAGGGGCTCACCGCGGGCGGCGGGCTCGTCGAGCGGGCCGAGCGTCTGATCATCGCGTTGCTCGGCACCGGTCTCGAGGGGCTCGGGGTGCCCTACGCGCTCGCGGTGGCGCTGTGGCTGCTCGCGGTGGCGTCGCTGTGGACGGTCGGACAGCGGATGGTGTCGGTCTACCGCAGCGCCCGTGCCCGCCCGGCCGACTCGGCGCCCGCTCCGTGAACTCCACACCTCCACGCCCGGTCTGCTCCGTCGGCTCTGCTCCCGTCGGCTCGGCCCCTGTTCGTTCTGCCCCCATTCGTTCTGCCCCCATTCGTTCTGGGGCACCGCGCCGGGAGTCCGCACAGCCCGACCCCGCGCCGGCCCAGACCGCTGCCGAGCGGCTCACCGACCTGCGGTACGCGGCCGCGTGGTGGCTGGTGCGCGCGCTGCCCGCCCGCCTCGCGTCCACCGTGTTCCGCCTCGGCGCGGACCGCGCGGCCCGTCGCGACGGCGCCGGCGCCCGCCAGCTGCGGGCCAACCTCACCCGCGTCGTGCCCTCGGCGTCCTCCGCCGAGCTGGACGTCCTGGTGCGCGACGGCCTGCGCAGCTACGCGCGGTACTGGTGTGAGACGTTTCGCCTCCCGGTCATGGACCCGCGGGAGATCCACGCCGCGATGGACCCGCTCGTCACGGGCGTCGGGCCCTTCCTCGACGCGCTCGACGCCGGCCGCGGTGTCGTCATCGCACTTCCGCACAGCGGCAACTGGGACGCGGCGGGAGTGTGGCTGGTGGAGACGCTGCGGCGCCGCGGCCGGGACCCGTCGTTCACCACCGTCGCGCAACGGCTGCGCCCGGCGTCGCTGTACCGCAGGTTCGTGGCCCATCGGGAGTCCCTCGGGTTCGAGGTCGTCGCCGCCGAGGACGGGTCGGCCGGATACCGCGCGCTGCTGCGCCGGTTGCGGGCCGGGGGAGTGGTGTGCCTGGTCGCCGACCGGGACGTCACCGGGGGCGGCGTCGACGTCACGTTCCTGGGTGAACCGGCGCGGCTGCCCGCCGGTCCCGCCCGCCTGGCCGCGCTGACCGGTGCGCTGCTCGTGGCGGCCTACCCGCGGTTCACCCCCGGCGGATGGGCGATGGCGATGGCCGACCCGGTACCGACGCCTGCGCGGCCCGACGTCGCCGCCGCCACGCAGGCGCTGGCCGACGCGTTCGGTGTGCTCATCGCGCAGGCTCCGCAGGACTGGCACATGCTGCAGCCGATCTGGCCCGCCGACCGCGAACCGGTCGTGGTGTGAGTGCACCACTGCCGTCCCCGCTGCGGATCGGCATCGTCTGCCCGTACTCCCTCGACGTCCCCGGCGGGGTCCAGGCGCACGTCCTCGGGCTGGCGCGGGCGCTGATCGCGGCGGGGCACGAGGTCGACGTCCTCGCCCCGGCCGGTGACGCCACCGCTGTGCCCGACTTCGTGACGCCGGCGGGGCGTGCGCTCGGCGTCCCCTACAACGGTTCCGTGGCGCGCGTGATGTTCGGGCCGGTGACCTTCGCCCGCGTACGGCGCTGGCTCCTCGCGCGCCCGTTCGACGTGTTGCACCTGCACGAACCCACGACCGTCAGCCTTCCGGTCCTGGCGCTGCTGGCCGCCGACGGCCCGATCGTCGCGACGTTCCACACCTCCACGGAGCACTCCCGCGCGCTCGCCGCGTTCGGCGGCGTGCTGGCGCCGCTGATGGAGAAGGTGACCGCGCGCATCGCGGTGTCACCGCATGCGCGCCGCGTCCAGGTGGAGCACCTCGGCGGCGACGCCGTCGAGATCCCCAACGGCGTGGACGTGGCCGCCTACGCCGCCGGCCCGCTGCTCGCCGGGCACCTGCGCCCGGGCCCCGTGTGCGCCGCCGGCGGGGTGCCCGTCCACACGGTGGGGTTCGTGGGCCGGTTCGACGAGCCGCGCAAGGGCATGGCGGTCCTGCTCGACGCCGTGCGCCTGCTGGCGCCCGCACGTCCCGGCCTGCGGCTGCTGGTCGTCGGACGCGGGGACGGGCGGGCTCTGCGGCGGGCCGCGGGTTCCGTCGCGGACCGGCTCGACCTCCTCGGCGCCGTCGACGACGTGACGAAAGCCGCGGCGCTCCGGTCGATGGACGTGTTCTGCGCCCCCCACGTCGGGGGCGAGAGCTTCGGCATCGTGCTCACCGAGGCCATGGCGGCGGGCGCACCGGTGCTCGCCGGGGACCTGGAGGCGTTTCGCGCCGTGCTCGGCGCGGCGGGTGCGGGCGAGCTGTTTCCGACGGGAGACGCCCGGGCGCTCGCGACAGCACTGGACGGACTGCTCGACGACCCCGCCCGGCGGGCCGCGATGGCCGAAGCCGGCCGGCAGCGCGCCGCCGAGTTCGACTGGGCCGCGGTCGCCGTGTCGGTACTGCGCGTGTACCGCACGGCCGTCGCCGCCGATCCGCGCCGGCTCGGCCCGCGCCACCGTGGCGTCGGGCCGGGCGAGCCCGCCGCGCGGGCATCCTGAGCGGCATGAACCCGGCCGTGACGTGGCTGCCGGGCGCGGTCTGTGCGCTGGTGCTGGGGTGGGTCCTGGTGCTCGGCGGCTCGCGGACGCGCCGGCTGGACCGGCTCCACATCCGCGTCGACGCGGGTCGTGACGGGCTGGACGCGGCGCTCGAACGCCGCGCCGCCGCGGCCCTGCTGGCCGCCGCAGCCGCCGGTATCGCCGGCGCCGCCCTCGGTGTCGCGTCGCGTGCCGCCCTCGACGCCGCCGGCGGCACCGGCGAGGACCGCGAGACCCGGGAGAACGCGCTCGGCCGCGCGCTCGCGGGGCTGGACCGCGCGGCCGTCCCCGGCGTGGTGCGTGACGAGATCCTCGAGGCCGAACAGCGGCTGGTGCTGGCCCGGCGGGTGCACAACGACGCCGTCCGCGACACGCTCGGGTTGCGGTCCCGCCGGATGGTCCGCTGGCTCCGCCTCGCGGGTGCCGCCCCGATGCCGGCCTACTTCGAGATCGCCGACCCCGCCACCGGGTTCGGTGTGAGAACACCCGCCCCGGTCGCGGTCGCCGAACCGGGGGCCGACCTGCGCGGCTGACGTAGGATCGGATGTCTGATTCCCGTCGACCGAAAGGCCAACGCCGTGTCCCCCGACCAGCTCGTTCCCGACAACGCCGGCCCCCAGCTGGGCACCGCGCGCGTCAAGCGCGGGATGGCCGAGATGCTCAAGGGCGGGGTGATCATGGACGTGGTCGACGCCGGCCAGGCCAAGATCGCCGAGGACGCCGGCGCGGTCGCGGTCATGGCTCTGGAGCGGGTGCCCGCCGACATCCGCGCGCAGGGCGGCGTCGCCCGGATGAGCGATCCCGACATGATCCAGGGCATCATCGACGCGGTCTCCATCCCGGTCATGGCCAAGGCCCGCATCGGGCACTTCGTCGAGGCGCGGGTGCTGCAGTCGCTCGGCGTCGACTACATCGACGAGTCAGAGGTACTGACCCCGGCCGACGAGGCACACCACATCGACAAGTGGGCCTTCACCGTGCCGTTCGTGTGCGGCGCCACCGACCTCGGCGAGGCCCTGCGACGCATCTCCGAGGGTGCGGCCATGATCCGTTCCAAGGGTGAGGCCGGCACCGGCAACGTCGTCGAGGCCACCCGGCACATGCGCTCCATCCGGAGCACGATCCGTCGCCTCGCGACGCTGGACGAGGCCGAGCTCTACGTGGCGGCCAAGGAGCTGCGGGCGCCCGTGGAGCTGGTCACCGAGGTGGCACGGGCGGGCAGGCTGCCGGTCGTGCTGTTCACCGCCGGCGGCATCGCCACCCCGGCGGACGCGGCGATGATGATGGAGCTCGGTGCGGAGGGCGTGTTCGTCGGCTCGGGCATCTTCAAGTCCGGTGACCCCGCCCAGCGGGCCGAGGCCATCGTCAAGGCCACGACGTTCCACGACGACCCCGACGTGATCGCCAAGGTCTCCCGCGGGCTCGGCGAGGCCATGGTCGGCATCAACATCTCCGAGCTGCCGGCCGAGCAGCGGTACGCGACGCGGGGCTGGTGAGCGTCACCTCCCCGCGCCGCGGCCGGATCTTGCGCTCGCCCTGACCACCCGCTCGTCGCGGCCGGGCAGCAGGTCGCCGCAGCCCACGCGCCACCGGCCCGCCGTGACGACGACGTGCTCGGTGGTGCCGCGGATATGGGCGTGGGCGTCGCGGGCCGCGCCGGGTTCGGCCGACATGACGTGCAGGTCCCGCCGGGCGGGCAGGCCGAGAGCAGCGTCGCCGCGAACGGCGCGTGCTCGGAGTGGATGACGAGACCCTGACCTGCGCGGATCACCTCCACAGGTGCGTCCGGGGAGTCGACGAGACGGCTGAACGGCACGTCGAGGGCCACGGCCAGCGCCCACAGCGTCTCCACGCCGGGGTTGCCCGCGCCCGCTTCCAGCTGTGAGAGCGTCGACTTCGCGACGCCGGACCGCCGGGCCAGCTCGGCGGGAGTGATCCCGTGCCGTTCGCGCTCGCGCCGCAGTGCGACCGCGATGATCTCCAGTGGTGCCGCGCGGCTCATCGTTCTCCCTGTCTTCGTGCCGTCGACCGGGCTCGGTGGCGCGGCACCTGTTCGAGGTGCCGCGATGCGCTCCCAGGCTCCCTCATCGGTCCCCTCCGGACTTGACGGACACCTGATCTCCGTTCAGTCCGACGGACAGGCGTTCGGTAGGGCGAACCACGGGGTCGGACGACGTCCGTGACGACGTCCGTGACGCCCTGGCGCTCGCCGCCGCGATCGGCATCGTCGGGGCCTCGTTCGGGGCACTGGCCGCGGCCGCCGACGTGCCGTTGGCGCTGGCGCTGGCGATGTCGCTGCTGGTGTTCGCGGGGGCCTCCCAGTTCCTGGTGGTGGCCGTGGTGGCCGCCGGTGGGAGTCCCGTCGCCGCCGTCGTCGCGGGGCTGCTGCTCAACGCCCGGTGCTCGTCGGGCTCGGCGGCCTGCTCGCGGCCGGCCGGGGGAGCACGTGAACTGGCCCGCGGTCGCCGCTCTCGCCGCAGGCACCTACCTCCTGCGGATCACCGGCCTCGTGCCGCGCGACCGGGCCACCGTGCCGGCCCTGGTGGAGCGCTACCTGGATCTGGGTGCCACGGCTCTGCTCGTGGCCCTGGTGGCGACCTCGGCGTTCACCGCGGACGGGGGAGTTCGCCGGCTGGGCCCGCCCCGCGGGTGTCGCGGTCGGGGCGTTGGCGGCGTGGCGCAAGGTGCCGTTCGTGCTGGTGGTGGTCCTGGCTGCCGCCACGAGCGCCGTCCTGCGTCTGCGCGGGATCCCGTGACCTCGCTCGTGCGCGCGCCGCCCGTTCCGACGCCGACATGCGAACGAGCGGCCGAGCCGAGCATGAGGGAGGCTGCGGATGAAGGGGTCGGGCATGAAGGAGGTCGGGACCGTGCACTGTCTCGTGTTGGGCGCGACCGGCTACGTCGGCGCCCGGCTCGTCCCCCGCCTGCTGTCCGAGGGCCACGCGGTCCGGTGCCTGGTGCGGGACGAGGCGAAGCTCGCACGCCTCGACTGGGCCGGTCGGGTCGAGGTCCACGCCGGTGACGTTACGGACCCGGCGGCGGTACGGGACGCGTGCGACGGAGTCGACGCGGTGTTCCACCTCGTGCATTCCATGGACGGGCCCGACTTCGCCGAGCGCGACCGCCACGCGGCCACGGTGCTCGCCGGCGCCGCGGCCGCGGCCGGGGTGCGGCGGGTCGTCTACCTCGGGGGGCTCCAGCCGGCGGGACCAGGGACCTCGGCGCACCTCGCGTCGCGGCGCGAGGTCGGTGACCTGCTGCTGGCGGGCGACGCGCCGACCTGCGTCCTGCAGGCGGGGATCGTGGTGGGGTCGGGCTCGGCGAGCTTCGAGATGATCCGCCACCTCGTCGAGGCCATGGCGGTGCTGCCGGTGCTGCCGATGCCCGACCACGCCTGGAACGCGGTGCAGCCCATCGGTATCGACGACGTCCTTCACCATCTCCTCGCCTGCCTGCAGCTGGGGCCCGCCGTGAACCGGACGTTCGACATCGGCGGTGCCGACGTGCTCACCTACCGCGAGCTCGTGACGGGCTACGCGGCCGCGGCCGGGCTGACCCGCCCGCTGACCGTGGCCGTGCCGGTGTCGGTGCCGCGGCTGGCCGCGCGGGCGGTCCAGGCGTTGACATCGGTGGACCGGCACCTCGCCGGGCCGCTGCTCGAGTCGATGGCGCACGACCTGGTCTGCCGCGACGGCCCGCCCGCGGGCCTGCCGCCGGGTGGTGCGACCACCTATGCCGAGGCGGTCCGCCGGGCTCTCGCCGGTGAGGGCGCCGCGGGCCGCACACCGAACGATCCCGGCCGCAGCGATCCCGGCCGCAGCGATCCCGGCCGCAGCGATCTGACGAGCGTGCACGTCGAGCAGGTGCGCGCCCCGGTCGAGGTGCTGTGGCAGGTGATCGGCGGTATCGGTGGCGAGACCGGCTGGTACACCGTCCCGGGCGTGTGGGCGCTGTGTGGGCGGATCGACCAGATCCTCGGTGGCGTCGGTGCCCGCCGCACCCGCCCCGAGCGGTTCGAACCCGGCGAGGCGCTGGACTGGTGGCGCATCGAGGCCGTCGAGCCGGGCCGCACCGTGGTGCTCCGCGCCGAGATGGCGCTGCCCGGCGTGGCACGGTTGGAGATGCGCGCGGAGCCCGCGGGCGAGGGCAGCCGCTTCGTGCAGCGCGTCACGTTCACCCCGCGCGGGCCGCTCGGGCGGGCCTACTGGTACGCGCAGCTCCCGGCACACGACTTCCTGTTCGCGGTGACCGCGCGGACCATCGCCGGCGTCGCCTCGCGCCGAGCACGCTCCACGGTCTGACCGGATCGCGTCGGCTCGGTCGGGCCCGGCCCGGCCGGGCCGTGCCGTGTCAGGCGACCAGGCGCCGGGACGCGGGGAGCGTGAGCGCGGCCGCGGTCAGTGCGGTCAGCGCGGTGAGCACGGCCAGCGGCCCGACGAACCCGCCCGCCCCGCCCGCCACCGACAGCAGCAGTGGAACCCCGAAGCCCAGGTAGGCGCACGCGTAGAAGGTGCCGGTGAGCGCGCCGCGCGCCGTCGGGGCGGCGAGCTCGCCGACCATCGTCAACCCGGCCGCCAGGCACAACCCGTAGGCGACGCCGAGCAGGAGCGCCACGGGCACCAGCACCGGCCAGGCGTCCAGCCCTGCACCGACCAGGCTCAGCCCCAGCCCGGCCGCGCCGACGGCGAGTCCGGTGGGCCCGGCGCGCACCGCACCGAGCCGGCGTCCCAGGGGCTGGGCGAAGACCCCGGTCAGCAGGGTCACCCCCGCCACGAGCCCGGTGATCGCCACCGCGATCTGCGGCATCGACGGGGTGAGCAGCAGCGGCAGGACCGTCACCGCCGTGGAGGGGAACGTGAACACACCCACCGCCACGGGCAGCACGACCAGCATGAACGGCAACCGGGACCCGGCCGGCACGCCGAGGTTCAGCCATGGGCCCGCGCGGCGCTCGGTGAGCGTCTCGGGCACCGACGGCAGCAGCACCAGCCCGATGACCATGAGCGCGACGTGTACCAGGTACGGCAGCACCGTCGGCAGCGGCGCCCACTGCGCGAGCAACCCCGACATCAGCGGCCCCAGCGCCCAGCCCCCGCCGAGCGCGGCCGTGGTGAGCTGCGCGGCCCGCGCCGGCCTCCCGACGAGCTCGCCCAGCCACGCGGTCCCGACGCTGAACACCACACCGGACACCGCGCCCTGCAGGAACCGGCAGACGAACAGCAGCACCACCGACGATCCGGCGCCCAGGAACAGCAGGGAGGTCGCCACGGACAGCACCACGAACGGGAGTACCACCGGGCGGCGCCCGAACCGGTCCGACGCGGGCCCGGCGAGCAGCAGGGCGGGCACGAGCCCGGCGGCGTACACGGCGAAGGCCGCGGTCAGGGCGTTGGACGACAGGCCGAGCAGATCCCGGTAGACCAGCAACAGGGGCGTGGGCACGTTCGTGCCGAACGCGACCACGAACACCCCGACCCACAGCGAGAGAACGGGGCGCCGTCGCACGAGCGGACGCTACCCGGCGGGTGCCGTGGCCCAGTGCGCGAAGCGTCGCGTGAAGGTGGCCGTTCCGGCGGTGATCGCACGCAGGTCCACCGCGTAGCGGAGCAGTTCGATGCGCGGGACCTCGGCGCGCACCAGCGAACGGCCCGGGCCGGCGACATCGGTGCCGAGCACGCGCCCCCTGCGCGCCGACAGGTCACCGAGCACCGCGCCGAGGTGCGCGTCCGGGACGCGGACGGCCACCTCGTCGAGGGGTTCGAGCAACATCGTCCCGCAGGCCGCCGCCGCCTCGCGCAGCGCGAGCGCGCCCGCGGTCTGGAACGCGGCGTCCGAGGAGTCGACGCTGTGCGCGCGGCCGTCCACGAGCGTGGCGCGGAGATCGACGGCGGGGTGGTGCCCCTCGGACAGCCCGCGGGCCGCTTGGGCTCGTCCCGTCAGGGTCTGGAAGTCCTCATTGCTGGCAACGGTGTCGCCACGGACTGTCAACACGACCTTGGCCACTGCCTCCGTCAAGTCCTTGCAGGTGCCGACGATGAGTGGCAAGTCGCTCGCGGCGAGTGCTCGGTTGAGTCGCTGAAGCGGGTCGTCGATAGCCTCCCACGCGGGTTCCTCTAGCCCATCAGGGCGCTGGAGCACCAGCCTGTCGGCGGCGTCGGCCAGGAAGTAGGACTCGACACTCACCGGGCACAACTCCCCTCACTCGATAGAGCGAAGAGCGTAGTTGTCCAACCACGCTGAGCATGATTCGCCTGCTCCAACGCGTGTCGATCAGCCGTCTACCCGCTGTGGCCTGGCCGAGGGCTGTGCGGAGCGATCGCTAGGCTGCGCTCCATGACGGGTCCTGGTCCGGTGACCAAACGTTCGGCACGCGCGATCCTCCTGTCCGACGGCGGGCACCTGCTGTTGATCAAGAGGACGAAGCCGGGCCGGCCGCCGTACTGGACGGCGCCGGGCGGTGGGGTCGAGGACTCCGACGTCTCGGTCGAGGCGGCGTTGCACCGGGAGTTGGCCGAGGAGCTGGGCGCGACGGTGTCGGGGGTGTCGCAGGTGTTCCTGGTCAGCTCGCCCGCGGACGGCGGGGTGTCGGTGCAGCACATCTTCGCGGCCTACCTGGTCGGGATCGACGAGCAGGCTCGGACCGGTGAGGAGTACACCGACCCGTCCCGAGGCGGTTACGAGCTGGACCGTGTGGACCTCCGCGGGGACACGCTGACCGGGATCGACCTCAAGCCTGCGGCGTTGAAGGAGTTCATCCTTGCCAACCGCGCTGCGCTGCTGGTCGAGGCAACCCCCGCCGCCTGATCGCGGGGCCGTCAGCGGCGGTCCATGTGCCTGCGTGGGCAAGCGGGAACGAGCAAGCGGAACCGAACAGCGCGGCCGGGTCGTCATGCCTGTTGGCGAGCGCGACGACGGCGCCAATGAGCAACCGGTGCGAGCAGACCACCACGGTGCCGGACGCGGCGGCCTCGTCGGCCAGGACCACCGCGAGGCGGGCCCTGCTGGCGAATGCGGCGATGCTCTCGCCGCCCGGCAGCGCCGTGTCGGGTTGGTCTAGGCGGGCCTCGCGCCATGACCGGTACTTCGGCGGATACTCGGCCGGGCCGAGGCCGAGGACGCAGCTCGGCGCCCGCCACTCGGCGAGGACGGAGGACGGCGGCCGGACGGTGCCGCCAAGCACGGCGGAGACGATGCGGGCGGTGTCCTGCGCCCGAGGCAGCGGACTGTGCAGCACCGTGACCGGCCGCAATAGTCCGTCGAGCATCTCTCGCGCCGTACTGGCGGCTTGCGCTGCTCCGCGTGCGGTGAGGGCGCTTTCGGGGCGGGCGTGCGCGTAAGGCCGATGCTCACCGTCGTGGCAGACGCCGTGCCGCATCCAGACGACGCGCCGCTCGGTCACGTGAGGCACCAGCCGCCGTCGACGTTGAGGAACTGGCCGGTGACGAACCCGGCGTCGGGCGAGACGAGGTAGGCGACGGCAGACGCGACGTCGGCGGGCCGTCCCCGGCGGCGGATGCACTGGCGGTCGAGTTGGCGGGCGGTCATGGCCTCATGGTCGGGCACGACGTCGTGCTCGGCGGGCACCTCGATGGAGCCCGCGCGGACGCAGTTGACCGTCACGCCGTGGGGTCCGAGTTCGCGGGCGAGCGCGCGGACGAGCCCTTCGAGGCCGTTCTTCGCGGCGATGTACCCGGCGAGGTCGATCCGGCCTAGTTGGGTCAGTACCGAGGAGATGGCGACGACGCGTCCGTAGCCGTTGTGCGTCATCGTGGGGGTGACCAGCGCGGCGCAGAAGGCGTGGGTGACGAGGTTGACGTCGAGCTGCCTGCGGAAGGCGACGAGGCCGTCGTCGGGCCATGCGACCCGGGGGTAGGCGCCTGCGTTGGAGATCAGGACGCTGAGCCGGTCGTCGAGGCTCTCGGCTCGTGCTCGCAGGGCGTCTTGGGCATCGGCGGTGGTGAGATCCCCAGTCACCACCGCGACGTCCGCTCCGTGTTGGGCCGCGCGGGTGGCAGTGTCCTCGATGTCCTGGCCGGGCTGCAGATGGGTGAGCAGCAGGTCGTGGGTGGCGGCGAGCCGTACGGCGATGGCGGCGCCGATGCCGGAGCCTGCTCCGGTGACGATGGCGACTGGGCGGCTCACGGTGCTCGGTCTCCGGCGGTCGTGCGTTCGAGGGAGAGCAGTTCGTAGAGGTCGACGTGGCGGTCGAGGGCTTGGGCGGTGAGGGCGAGACTCAAGGCGGCCTGGCGTGGGGCCAAGTTGGTGAGGTCGAAGACGGCGAGCAGCCGCAGCAGCACGTAGGGCCGCAACCAGTGGGTGACGTCGTCGATGCCGAGGCGGTGCGCGACGGGCTCGACCAGGTCGGTGAGGTAGCGGCGCATCAGGTGACGGCGCGCCGCACCGGGTCGGTGCCGGTAGCTGATGTGCAGGTCGTCTCCCTCATGCGTGGTCGTGACGTGGGGATGGGCAAGCACGTCGGGGTACAGCGCCGAGGGGTGGTCGCGGAACGCCGCGGGGTTCTGGAGCGGGGTGAGCCACGCTCCGTGCAACCGCTGGTAGAACAAGAAGCAGGCGAACTCGCCGGCAAGTGCGTTGACACCGGCGGTGTCGTAGTCGAACCAGACCGGTCCGCCGTCGCGGGTCCAGCCGAGGTTGAGGTCGGTCGGGTCGCCCTGTGTGAGGGCCGCCCAGACCGGTGTTCGCTCGTCGAAGTGACCGCGGAGCGCGGTGACGACTGCACCGAGGTCGATGACGGTCGGGCGGTCGTTGACGTGCAGCGTGGTCCGGGCGAGGGTGCTCGGCCGGACGGCGACACCCGGCCCGAGTCGCCAGGGCCGGTCCCGGGCGTAGTAGGCGTCGAGGCGCCCGTCCGGTGCGGCTCGGTCGCGGTAGAGCTTGCCGACCGTGTCGCGCTCCGGTACGCGGCGCAGGGTGTCGCCGATGACGGCCCGGTACCGGTCGATGATCGCGTCGGTTGCCGCGTCGAGTTCGGCCGTGTCGCTGTGTCGTTCGGCGCGTGTGATGGTGTCGAGCAGCAGTCCGTGGTCGTGTCCGAGGTGTGGCCATCGGTCGTAGACCAGGACCGATCGGCGCCGACGGTGCGTGGCGAACCGCAGCGCCGGGACGGGGTAGTGGGCGTGGAGCCGGGCGTGACCGGCCTGCTCGGCGACCGCTTCCCGCGGGTTCGGGTTGATCTTCACGAAGAGATGGTGTCCGGCGAGGTCGAGCTGCCAGGTGTGGTTGTCGGTGTGGCGGCGGTGCCGGTGCACGCGCAGCATGCGGCTCACCAACCGGTGATGGCGGCCGCGAAGTCGGCGACCTGGTCGGGCGGGATGGCGGTCAGGTCAGCCGCACGCGCCCAGAGCGCGTCGTCGAGACCGTCGCGGACCGGGCAGCGGTCGGCGAGCGAGAGCAGTTGGGAGAACGGGGTGGCGATGGCGTGGTGCCGCGGTGCGCCGGTCGTCCACTTGGCGTGTCCGTGGCGGCCGTAGAGGCCGATGACGTGCGGTCCGGAGCCGTTGGCGCGTTCGACGAGTGCGGCGAGGTGGGTCAGGCCGGTGTCGTTGCCGATCACCAGCTCGGCGGAGGCGAACACGTCGATGCAGTCCACCAGGTCCGGGCCGATCAGCTCGTCGGCGTCGGGGAACAGCCCTGATGGTGCGCCGTGTCCGGTGATCACCGTGACCGTGCAACCTCCTGCGCTGCGGGCTGCGAGCGCGTCGCTGGTGCGGCAGTAGTACTCGGCTCCGTAGTCCTTGCGGCCGGGCCAGCTGGTGGCGGTGACGAGGACGATGTGCCCGGGGCGGGGTTGTTGGGCGGATCGCCAGCGCGGCAGGGCGATCTGGTCGGCGAGCCGGCGGCCGAGGTGCTGCTCAGCGGCCAGGTAGTAGCGGGCGGGGAGCGCCGCGTGGACCTCGACGTCGTGGTCGTCGAGCAGGTCGAGCCAGGTGGGTGGCTCTTCCGGGACCGCGCGGAACCCGGTCCGGCCGTCGCTATGGACGATCTGGTGCTGGCCGTCGCTGTGGTGAGTGGTCATCGGCAGCATGCAGCGGTCCATGAGGGCAGGGCGTGGCCCGGTGTAGCGCAGCTCGGCGCCGCCGGTTGCGTCGTGGAGTGCTTGCACCAGGCCGAGGGCGAGCAGGGTGTCCCCGAGACCGCGGGCCCCGAGGTCGGCTCGCCAACCGTGCCGGTCGACCTGCTCGGCCACGCCCGTCGGCGTGGGTGATCCACCCTGGGAGCGCCGGTAGGACAGGAGTCGACCGAGCGGTGCCTGCTCGCGGGGCACGACGGTGCGGCCACCCATGACGAATCGGGGGCCGTCGATCTGTGCCGTCGGCGCGGCCCGCGCGGGGTTGATCACAGCCGGGTGAGCGTGCACAGCGGCAGGCCCTCGGCGTGGAGCCGGTCGGCGGCGCCGCCTGTGGAGTCCTCGATCAGGCAGGCCACGCCCAGCACCGTGGCTCCGTCGGCGCGGAGCACGGCTGCGAGGTTGCAGGCGGTCCCACCGGTGGTCACCTCGTCGTCGACGATGAGCACCCGGGTCCCGCGCAGGTCGCCGTAGGTGAATACGTCGGTGCGTCGTGCGTGCGGTTCGGCGAAGCGTCGCTTGTGGGGCAGGGCCAGATCCAGCTTCCACGCCAGCCGGTAGGGCAGTCCGCTGGCCAGGGCCACCGCGACCGTCGGCAGGATGCCTCCGGCGTCGAGACCGAGGAGCAGGTCCGGGCCGGGCGCCGTGGAGCGGTCCGTCCATGCCGCCCAGAGCTGCTGCCCGGCTCGGATCACCTCGTGCGGCGCGACCTCGGCGAGGATGCCGTCGAGCGGGTGCACGATCCTGACCCCGCGCGTCGCCTCGTCGATCCCGAGCCGGTCCACGCGTCGAGCTGGGTAGGCAACATCGAACGATGGGCGGCGGTCGGCTGTTGGACAGGCGGCGGTCATACGAGGGTGATCCGTTCCGGGTGGTCGATGGTGCCGACGTGGTCGAGCAGGGCGGCGGCGGACTCTCGGAGCCGGTGCAAGTCGTGCTCCTCGGGCCGCCCGGCGAAGGCCGTTCTCGGGGGCGGCGCCGGCCAGTCCGGATGGCGGGCGACGAAGGCCGCGACGACCGCCTCGGACACGTCGAGGTCGGTCCCGTCGGCGCGCAGGAGAATCTTGCAGAGCAGGACCGTGTGCTTGTACACCGCGTGCGCGTCAATCTTGTCGGCGGCGAGCAGGCGACGGGTCGTCATGAGGACCAGGCCCAGTTCCCCACGGCTCGCGCGGTCGTCGTGCGCGGCGCTCGGGACGGGGAAGACGTAGCTGTCGCGCCGGTGCAGGACTCCGTGGCCGTCCGCCGCCCGGCGCAGGGCATGCACGACGCGCGGCGGGACTCGCAGTGCCGCGACATCCCCGGTGGTGAACGCGCTGACCGCGACCTTGGTGTCGTCCGGTCCGGTGATCGCGGCGGTCGTGGCGCGCAACCACTGGTCGGTCAGGGTGTCGCGGACGACGAGCAGGTCGAGGTCGCTGCAGCCCGGGAGCCAGGCGCTGGTGCCCGTGCTACCGGTGGCCAGGACAAGGGCGGTCAGCGGGTCGGCGAGTTGTCGCGTTGCCTGCTCCAGCCAGTCCCTGCACGAGGCGGGCGCAGTCACGCATGGAGCGGCATGCTGACCGGCACCGACGACGGTGGCGGCGACGCGTGTGGCGAGCGCGCTGAGCGGCCCGTCGTTGTGCAGGACGATGTCGGCGATCTCGCGGATGCGAGCAGCCCCTCGCGCTGCCTTGGTGGCGTCGCGGGCGGCCAGCTCGTCGGGAGCTTCCTGCGCGCGCTCGGCACGGAGCCCGTCAGCCACGTGCACGTAGACCACCCGGCACCGATGTCCCCAGATCCGGCGTAGGTGCTCGGTGGCGACGAATCGGTGAGCGCTCTCGATGCTGATCGACGGCGCCTTGGTGGCCGCGGTGAACCGCAACAGCTCCTCGGTGAGGCGCTCAGCCTGCTTCGGCTCAGCCCAACGGGTGTACGGATCGTCGATCCCGGCGCGGACGGCAGCGATCTCCAGCAGGTACCCGATCTTGAGGCGGGTGACCCCGTGCTCGTCGCGGAGGAGCTCACCCACGGTGCTCTTGCCGCTCTCCGAGAGCCCCGCCAGCACCCACAGCCGCTGCGGCCCGTGCGGGAGCGGCGACGGTGTGAGGCCCTGGATCGCCAGTGCATCGCGCAGCCGTCGCTGGACGTCGAGGATCGGCACCTCATCGACGTCCAGCACGATGTCGTAGGCACCCTCGATGACCTGCCGTTGGATGATCTCGGTCAGGGCGTGCTGGTACCGGGCGTACCGCGGACCGACCGGTGCGCGCTCGCGATGCAGTGCCGCATCGGCCTCGGTAGCGGGGTCGTTTGAGCGGCGCAGCAGGACGTGCAGCTCGCGGCGCGGCGCGATCATGTCCTCGAACATCACGTCGATGCGCCGCAGGGCGTCCTCCGGTACCAAGCCGTCCTTGACAACGGCCGTGGCGGCGCACGCCGCCCGCAGCATGGGCAGACCCCGATCCTCCAGGGCGAGCAGACCGCTCTGGCCACGGCGGGCACGGTGGCTGGCCATGACCAGCTCGACGTGCTCGCTGGTCGTCGACGACTCGAACCACCAGGTGGCGAAGTCCCCGGCGGCGAGTTCCCGCCATCGTTCATGCCACCGGTCGATCGCTCCGACCGACTGCGACCCGGGCAAGCCGCGATGCAGCCAGCCGAGCTGAGTCGTCTTGCCGATGTTGTCGACGCCGTTGAGCGACACCGACAGTGCCTCGTCCCGGACGGTCACGAAGCTGCCCGGTAGGTCTTGAGCATCCGCCACGAGGGGACGCGCCGACGACCGGCGCGAACGTCATCGAGGAGGCTGTCATAGGCGGTGCCCAGCTCGAAGAGCTGCTCGCACGCCAGGTAGGCCCGTTCCACCTCGCCCTGAACCGCGAGGTTCGCCGCGCGCACCGACGCGATGGCGAGCCGGTCGATCACCGAACCGAGGGTCTCGGTGTGCAGGGTCGCGCCCGCGCTCTGCGGCACGTGCTGTGCTGCCCACCGGTCGACGGACTCCACCAGTTCGACGCGCCGGTGGTTGAGTGAGTCGATCAGTTGCTTGGTCGCCGCGATCAGCTCCACCGTGGCCGCCGGGCCTCGGCAGTCGTTCTCGGCCTGCCACTGCCGCCGGTGCACCACGGCGAGAGTGCCGGCCACCTCCGGCACGGTCAGGGGCGGGCCGGAACCCTCGCCGGTGTCGAAGGCAACCAGCAAGGTGGTGGCCGTGGGCATCGCCGTGTGCGCCGCCAGCGGGGTGACGCGCGCTCTCTCGTGCTCGATCACTGCCAGCATTCTCCACGTCTCCGCGCGTTCCCCCCGGCCGCTCGACGCACACCGACGGATGACGCTTCGTCCTGTCGTGATCACTGACCGTACGACAACACCCATGCCGGGGGGACCCTTTTCGGCGAACTCGCACGCCACTACTGGCATCGGACGCATCACGTCAGGGCCCCGGCGAGCGGCCAGGAGGTCCCGGTCGGTTCGTGCCATAGCCGGGTGCCGCGGGTGGTGGCGGTCAGGCCGAGGGTGGTCCAGCATGGCGCAGCGAGATCCTGGAAGGCGACCCAGGCGGCGTCCCAGCAGCCGCGGAAGGTTGGTGACCCCCGCCCAGCGCACCTCGTGGCGGCCGCGCCGGTCCACCGTGCGACTGATCTTGACCCAGGAGCCGTAGGCGGCGTGCAGGTACGAGAGGTGCCAGCCGCCTGCGTCGGCACGTGCGGCGTGCGGGGTGTCGGGTGGCAAGTAGAGCTGGCAGAACATGGTGAGCGGGGTGTTCGCCGCGAGCTGGTGACTCGTGTGCTCGCGGTGCGGACCGGGCCGGGGTCCGGATCGAGCGGGCGTCGGATCGAGCGCTGCCGGGCCGGGTGGCGGAGGCCGGGCAGGGCAGCGGTCCAGTCGAGGAACCGGCCGGTCAGCTCCGGAGTGCCGGTGGTCGTGTTGATCTGGTGGTGCAGCAGGGCGTGGTGCCCGGCGCCGAGGCTGCCCCGCAGCCCGACCAGCAGTCGCCCGCCAGGGCGCATGGCGGTGACCCAGGCGGGTGGCACCGCGTCGACGTGGTGGGCGACGAGCACGCGGTCGTAGCCGTCGGGGTCGCAGTGCTCGATGCTGTCGCCGAGCACCAGCGCGGGGCGCACACCGGCGGCGTGCAGTCGGATGGCAGCGTGGTGGTGCAGGTCGGAGTCGATCTCCACGCTGGTCACGTTGCGCTCGCCGAGGCGATGGGCGAGCAGGGCGGCGGTGTGCCCGATCCCGGTGCCCAGCTCCAGCATGCGGTGCCCGGGGCGGGTGGCCAGCGCTGCAGCATGCTGACGGTGGCGGCAGTGGCCGGGACAGCGACACCGGTTCCTCGCGGCCCCAGGTATCGAGCCCGGACAGGGCGACTACGAGCGGGTCGGGGCCGTGTACGGCGCCGAGCCAGCCGGGGTCGGCGAGGACTCGACCGCCCGCCGGGTCTGGCGTGGTGGCAGGGGCGAAGCGCAGCCAGCGGGGCGTGCTGTCGGCGGGGGTGGGGGCGTAGAAGGCGGTGACGAACCGGTCGCGGGGCAGGTCTCGCAGGGCGTCGCGCCAGGCGGGGTCGGTGAGTACCCCGCTGGTGATCAGTCGGGTGATCGCGGCGTCGCGGTAGCAGGCCGGGGCGTCGGCGATCACACCGCGTCCGCCCGAGTCCGCTGCTGCGCAGTGCCACGCCGGACGCCGGGCGTCCGCCGCTGGTCCCTGGCGGGACGGGGCTGCTCCATGCGCTCGACCAGATCCCACGTGGCGGGCGTGGTGCTCGGGTCGACCGCCCACACCCACACCGTGAACCCGTCACCGCGGAGCACGGCCGCGATGCGGAACGCCTCGTCGCGGCTGTCGGCGTCAACGTGGCGGGCCTCGTCGCGCACCACCACCGGCCCACGCCACTCGATCAGACGGCCCTGCACGTGGAAGGCGCCGTTCATGACGCACCCCGGTTCTGCAGGTGCCCTGCCCGATACGAGCGCGACACGTCGACCGCAGCGCACGGTGCGGGGACGTCACCCAGTATGATCGTCAGCATAATCTGTGGTCTCATTATGAGCACGCTACATATGAGAACGCCAGTTCGACCAGTCGACCGTACGGGTGACGCGTGTATGTGTTGCGTGACAAGGAGGACAACGTGGTTGCACCGTCAGCCAGCGCAACCGCGCTGCGGTGGTGGTTCGCCGTCGAGATGCGCCGCATGCGGGAAGCTGCGGGCGTCACGCGCGACCAGGCTGCCACCGCAGTCGTGGGCAGCGTCGCCAACATCGGCCACGTCGAGGTCGGGCGAGCACTACCCAAGCCGCTGGAGCTGCAGAAACTCCTCGAGACCTACGGCGTGCCCGAGCGCAACGACTTCTTCCAGGACCTCCGCCTCCGCGTCAAACGCGGCCGAGACTGGTGGGTCGGATTTCGCGAGTCCGTACCCGACGACTGGAAGCTTCACCTGGGCCTGGAAGTCAGCGCGGTACAGATCGAGAGCTGGAACGCCCACGTCATCCCCGGGCTGTTCGAGACCCGCGACACCACCGACGCCATCATGCGGGCCAGCCACCCCGACCTCGACGAACAAGCGATCACCAAGCGCGTCGAGCTCCGAATGACCCGCCAGGTCGAGGTGCTCGACCGAAACGAGCCGCCACTCCTGTGGGCCGTCATCGCCGAATCCGCCCTGCACTGGCCCGTCGGCGGCGCGCGCGTCCACCGCGCACAGCTCGCGCATCTCGTCGAGCTGAGCGAGCGACCCACCATCACCATCCAGATCCTGCCCTTCGCCGCCGGCGCGCACCTCGGCAACGAGGGAACCTTCACCATCCTGTCCGCGCCGCCCGAGCTGCGGCACATCCCCGGCTGCGTCACGGTCGAGGACCGGATCCGCATGCAGTACTACGATGAGCCCGGGCAGCTGATGACCTACCGCAACGACCTCGCCCGGCTCAAGATCCAGGCACTCAGGCCGGAGGAGTCGGTCGCCCACCTGCACCAGCTCGCGAAGGAACCCTGATCGCCATGACCCACGCCGACGCCGTCGCCGCCCTCACCGCCACCGGTACATGGCGCAAGGCCAGTCACAGCGGCAACAACGGCGGCTGCGTCGAGGTCGCCACGATTCCCGGCTGGATCGGCGTCCGCGACACCAAGCTCGGCCCCGACAGCCCCGTCCTCGCCTTCACCCCCCACGAGTGGAACGCCTTCACCAAGGGCGTGCGCGGCGGCGAGTTTGACCTGACCGGCCGGGACAGTCACTGACATGTCCGCCTCCACACCGAACGGCATAACCTCCGGCGAGCGCCTCGGTCGTACGCGGGACCTGGTGGCCAGATGGGCCGACTACGTCACCCAGCCCCAGGTGGCCGAGCCCGACAGCAGCCTGGCCAAGGACGACGCGCTGTTCGATGTACTGCCGCCGAGCCACCTCGCCTGGCAGGGAATCCTCTCCGCCGTTGATCATCTCGACAGCTTCTTCGGCCTGCTCGACGGCGGCAAGTCCCACCCCTTGGCGCCTGGGACGCTTGCACGAGCCGGGGTTCTGGGCGCCGCCCACGCGCTCTGGCTGCTCGACGCCCCCGACCGTGTGGGAAGGCAGAAGCGTGGGCTGCGCCTCGCGCACGAGGAGTTCAAGCGCGACCGCCAGACGATGACCGACCTCCTTGACCTGACCGGCGATCCGGCAGGCCATGTGCAGCAGCGGATCGACACCCTGAAGGAGTGGATGGACCGTGCCGTCACTGTCGGCGGCACGCTCGGCATGACGCCCGCCCAGGTCAGGCACGTCGAGGACACCGCGCTGATCGACGAGGTCGCCGCGCGCTACGTAGGAACCGACCCGGGCTCCGAAGATCTGGCGAAGACCTACAAGGTCGTCTGGCGCATGTACTCCGGGACGGCACACGGCCTGCGCTGGTCGGCCATGCTGCGGGCCGACATCGTGGCCAAACCCGACGGGACCGCGCACGGTTACGTCACGCACGACCTCGAACAACTCGACATGGCCGCAAACGCTGTTGCCCTGTTCATCGGGCGAGCAATCGACCTGTACGGGATCCGCCGAAAGCCGCACTGACCGGCCCGGGCTGCGGGTCCGAACCACGCAGAAGGCTGGCACGCCCCGATCACAGCCGCCCAGACACGACCATCCGGCGATGTTGCAAACAGTTCGCTTGCCTGGTGGCCGTCGCGCCGTCCTGGGTGACCGCTGACGTGCACCGTCGAGTCGGGCCGCAGCGTTCCCGAGAACACCCGCACCAGGCTGACGCGGCCCACGTAGGCGTCCGTGCTCGTGCGGACGACCTCGGCGGCCAGCGGCCCGTCGGGGTCGGCGACCAGCGGCGGGTGGTCGGTGCCGTCCACACCCCAGACGCGCGGCAGGGGGTGTTCCAGCGGTGAGGGGAATCCACCCACGAGCACCTCGAGCACAGCGTCGAGGCCGATCCCGCTGTTCGCGCACACGGGCACGACCGGGTGGAAGGTGCCACGCGCGACGGCGGTCTCCAGGCCGTCGATCAACGTCGGGACGTCGAGCGCCTCGCCCCTCAGGTAGCGCTCCATCAGCGTGTCGTCCTCGGACTGCTCGATGATGCCCTCGACCAGCTCGGCGCGGGCGTCGTCGGCGCCTTCGGGGGCCTGCTCCGCCGGCGACTGCGACAGCAGGCCGTAGAGCCCTGTCATCGTCCGACCCTCCCGGATCGGCAGGTAGAGCGGTGCGACACCGGCACCGAAGGTGTCGTGGCAGGCGGCGACGGTGGCGTCGAGATCGGCGCGGGTGTGGTCGCAGCGGGCCACCACCACGGCGCGCGGCATGCCCACGGCGGCGCACTCCTCCCATTGGGCGACGGTGGTGGGGTCGATCGCGCCCTCGCGCCCCTCGGTGGCGGGCACGACGAACAGCGCGGCGTCGGCGGCGCGCAGCCCGGCCCGCAGCTCCCCGACGAAGTCGCTGTAGCCGGGCGTGTCGATCAGGTTGATCTTGTGCTGGTGATGGACGAGGGGCGCGACGGCGAGCGCGACCGAGCGCTGCTGGCGCACCGCGGCCGGGTCCTGGTCGCAGACCGTGGTGCCCTCGACGACGGAGCCGGCCCGGGGGATGGCCGCCGCGTGCGCGAGCAGCGCCTCCACCAGGGTCGTCTTCCCCGACCCCGACGGCCCGACGAGGACGACGTTGCGGACCCGCGACGGGTCGTCGAACGCAGGGGACCGGCCCTTCGCGCGCCCCGCATCTGCTCTGACGGTCATGGCACACCCCCGCGACACTGAGTAGACACCCGAACGTCACATGTACGTCATCTCACACGGACCGCGTCGTGATGACAACCCTCGAACACCCGCCGGTCGAAACGATCAGGACGCGGGTGTCGCGAGGTCCGGGCGTAGGGTCTGCGCCGTGCCAGTTCCCGGACCCGGATATGCCATCACCGCGCGGGTCGAGGTACCCGCCTCTGCCGGCGCCGCGGGGGACCTGACGGTGGCCGTCGGCCGCGTGGGCGGTGTCGTCACCGCGTTCGACGTGGTGGAGGGCGCCAGCTCGACGCTCGTGGTCGACATCAGCTGCAACGCGATGAACGAGATCCACGCGGAGGAGATCACCGCGGCCCTGGAGGGCTTGCCGGGCGTGACCGTCCGCAAGGTCTCCGACCGGACGTTCCTGCTGCATCTGGGCGGCAAGCTCTCGGTCGAGTCCAAGGTCAGCCTGCGCAACCGCGACGACCTCTCCCGCGCCTACACCCCCGGTGTCGCCCGCGTCTGCCAGGCGATCGCGGCGAACCCCGCCGACGCCCGCCGCCTGACGATCAAGCGCAACACCGTCGCCGTCGTCACCGACGGCTCGGCGGTGCTCGGGCTGGGCAACCTCGGCGCGGCGGCCGCGATGCCGGTGATGGAGGGCAAGGCGGCGCTGTTCAAGCGGTTCGCCGGCGTCGACGCCTGGCCGGTGTGCCTCGACACGCAGGACACGGAGGAGATCATCCGCACCGTCCAGATCCTCGCACCCGCCTACGGCGGCATCAACCTCGAGGACATCGCCGCGCCGCGCTGCTTCGAGATCGAGCGCCGGCTGCGCGAGATACTCGACATCCCGGTGTTCCACGACGACCAGCACGGCACCGCGGTGGTGGTGCTCGGCGCGTTGCGCAACGCGCTGCGCGTGGTGGACAAGAAGCTGACCGACGCCAAGGTCGTGGTCTGCGGGGTCGGCGCGGCAGGCTCGGCGATCATCCGGTTGCTGCGTTCGGGCAGGCCCGGCGACGTGCTGGCCGTCGACATCGACGGGATCGTGCACCCGGGCCGTCCCGGCCTGGACGAGAACCTGAGCTGGATCGCGCACCACACCAACACCGCCGCGGTGTCGGGCACGCTCGCCGACGCGCTCGTCGGCGCGGACGTGTTCATCGGCGTCTCTGCGCCCGACCTCTTCGGCGCCACCGAGCTCGCCACGATGGCGGACGACGCGATCGTGTTCGCCCTGGCCAACCCCGACCCCGAGATCGATCCGGCGGTCGCGCTGCAGCACGCTGCCGTGGTGGCCACCGGACGCTCGGACTACCCGAACCAGATCAACAACGTGCTGGCCTTCCCGGGTGTGTTCCGCGGGCTGCTCGACGCCCAGGCCCGCGACATCACCGACGCGATGCTCCTCGCCGCGTCGGCGGCGATCGCCGACGTCGTCCCCGAGCCCAACGCGTCGTTCATCGTGCCCAGCGTGTTCGACGCGACGGTCGCCCCCGCGGTCGCCGAGGCGGTCCGCCAGGCCGCGGCGACCCGCCGCGAACAGCACGCACCCCCCACCCCCTGACCCCCCCACCCCCCCACCCCCCCACCCCGCGAGTCGGGGTCTGCGTGCGCGCGAGTCGGGGTCCGGGTGCGAGGGCGTCCGGGTTCGGCGTCCGGGACGCGATTAACCTGAGCGCGTGGTCCCCGTGATCGGAGTGATGGCCCTGCAGGGCGACGTGCGCGAGCACCTGGCCGCGATCTCCGCCTGCGCGGGCGTGCGGCCCGTCCGGGTGCGGCGGCCCTCGGAGCTCGACGCGGTCGACGCCCTGGTGCTGCCCGGCGGCGAGTCCACCACGATGAGCCGGCTGCTGGAGACGTTCGACCTGTTGGAGCCACTGCGGGCCCGCATAGCGGCCGGGATGCCGACCTACGGGTCGTGCGCGGGGATGATCCTGCTGGCCCGCGAGGTGCTCGACGGCCGCCCCGACCAGCAGCAGCTCGGCGGTCTGGACGTGGTCGTGCGGCGCAACGCGTTCGGCCGGCAGGTGGATTCGTTCGAGACCGACCTGCGGGTCGAGGGGGTCGCCGGCGACCCGGTGCGGGCGGTGTTCATCCGGGCGCCGTGGGTGGAGTCGGTCGGGCCGGGCGTGCGGGTACTGGCGACCGTCCCGCGCCGGACGCTCGCCGGCATCGACACCGGCACGGCCGCCGGGCGGGTCGTCGCGGTGCGCCAGGGGGCCGTGCTCGCCACCGCGTTCCACCCGGAGCTGACCGGCGACGTCCGCGTCCACGGACTGTTCTGCGACCTGGTCCGGGAGACCGCCGCCGCAGCGTGAACCGGGCCGGTAGGGTCTCAGGGGTTTCGGGCACGGGACAGGGGAGTGGTCGAGCACGGGCGCGGGCGGATCACGGACCCGATCGGAGTAAGCCGACCGGAGTAACGAAGGAGAGCGATGAGCGGGCATTCCAAATGGGCGACCACCAAGCACAAGAAGGCTGTGGTCGACGCCCGCCGCGGCAAGATGTTCGCCAAGCTGATCAAGACCATCGAGGTGGCCGCACGCATGGGCGGCGGCGACATGGACGGCAACCCCACGCTCTATGACGCCGTCCAGAAGGCCAAGAAGAGCTCGGTTCCCAACGACAACATCGAGCGCGCGCTCAAGCGTGGTTCGGGGGTCGACGCGGGCGGCGCCGACTATCAGACGATCATGTACGAGGGTTACGGCCCGAACGGTGTCGCGGTGCTGATCGAGTGCCTCACCGACAACCGCAACCGTGCCGCCACGGAGGTGCGCACGGCCATGACCCGCAACGGGGGCGCGATGGCCGACCCCGGCTCGGTGTCCTACCTGTTCGCGCGCAAGGGCGTAGTGATTGTCCCCAAGGGCGGGCTGACCGAGGACGACCTGTTGCTCGCCGTCCTCGACGCCGGCGCCGAGGAGGTCAACGACCTCGGGGAGAGCTTCGAGGTCGTGTCCGAGGCGGGTGACATGATCCCGGTGCGAAGCGCTCTGCAGCAGGCCGGCATCGACTACGACTCGGCCGATCCGACGTTCCTGCCGTCCATGTCCGTACCGCTGGACGCCGAGGGTGCCCGCAAGGTCTTCCGGCTCATCGACGCCCTCGAGGACAACGACGACGTGCAGAACGTCTACGCCAACTTCGACGTGTCCGACGAGACCCTCTCCCAGCTCGACGCGTAGGTGGTCGGCCGCCCGGACCCGCACGCGGGTCGGGTGAGATGAACAACATGGTGGCGGTTCAGACCCGGCCCGATCGCCCTGACGTCCATCTCACGCGGAGAGCGGCGCCCGGCTCGGCCCGTCAGCCGGGGTGGTGGCGGTGCACCGACACCCGAGCCGGACGCACCGAGCGTTCGCCGACCCGCAGGCCCGGTTCGAGCAGCGCAGCCACCGTCCGGTCCTGCGCCGGGTCGTCGGTGGGCACGATCTCGGCCGCCTCCATCGTCGCCGCGCTGAACGTCGCGCCCGGCTCGGGCACCACCACTGTGCCGCCGCGCCCGACGATGAGCCGTTGCACTGCGGCGGCGACCGCCGCGAACGCCGAGCGTTCCCGGCGTGACCGGGCCGTCGCGGCGCACCGGTGCGTATCGGTGTGCAGAGCAAGCAGGTCGACCAGCAGCGGGACGTCCGGGCCGACGGCCCGCGCGTCGGTGAGTGCGCCGAGCGCGGCGGTCTGGCGGGACACCAGACGGGCCACGTCGTCGATCTTGTCGCCCAGTTCCGCGAGGGTGGGGTCCGGCACATTCGAAGAGTAGCTACGCTCCCGCGGTGGCCGTGCACGGTATTGATCTCGGAACCACGAACTCCGCCATCGCCCGTACCGGGTCCGACGGGCGGCCGCAGGTGCTCGCCGGGATGTCCGGTGAGCCGATGACGCCGTCGGTGGTGCTGTTCGCCTCGCCCGGTGAGCACGTCGTGGGGGAGGGGGCCCGCCGAGAGGCGAGGCTCGACCCCGAGCACGTGTGCGCCCTGGTCAAGCGGCGGATGGGTGACACGGAGTGGCGGTTCGTGGCCCACGGCAAGGGCTGGTCGGCGCCCGCGGTGTCCGCGTTGATCCTGCGCAGCCTCGTCGCCGACGCCGGGTTCGCCACCGGTGACGAGCCGCGCGGCGTCGTGATCACGGTGCCCGCCTACTTCGGTGACGAGGAGCGGCGCGCGACCGTTCTGGCCGGCACCTACGCCGGGCTCGACGTCGTCGACGTGCTGTCCGAGCCGATCGCCGCAGCGCTCGCCTACGGTTTCGGACGCCTCGACGGCACCCCGGAGCTGCGCAAGTCCGGACCGATCGGCGCTCGGCCCGCGGACGCCGCACCCGTCGAGACCGTGCTGGTCTACGACCTCGGCGGCGGCACGTTCGACGTCACCGTCATCGAGCTGGCCGACCGGCGGATCTCCGTGCTCGCCGTCGAGGGCGACCACCAGCTCGGTGGGGCCGACTGGGACGAGCGGATCGCCGTGGCGCTGGCGCGCCGGTTCTGCGCCGAGAACCCCGGTGCGGAGGACCCGCTCGACGACTCCGCCGGGGCGCAGGCCCTCCTGCTGGCCGCCGAGCGGGCCAAGCACCAGCTCTCCGATGCCGAGCGCACCGACGTCGTCGTCGCCCACGACGGCGCCCGCTCCACGGTGCCGCTCACCCGCGTTGAGCTCGACGAGATGACGGCCCCGTTGTTGCGGCGCACGATCGACCTCACCCGCGCGTGTCTCGCCGAGGCCGCCCGGCGCGGTGTCGCACGGGTCGACCGGGTCCTGCTCGTCGGCGGCTCGTCGCGCATGCCCGCCGTCGCCGACGCGCTGGTCGCCGACCTGGACCTCGACCCGCGGCTGCACGACCCCGACCTCGCCGTCGCCCGCGGCGCGGCGATCTACGGGGAGAAGAAGGAGCTCGAGCGGATGGTCGCCGCGGACCTGCGCACCCGCGGCCGGTTGCGCGACGGCGCCTCGCTCGAGGACGCCGCGTCGGCCGATCTGGACGACGCGTGCCGACGTGTCGCCGACGCCTACGGCGTGGCGCTGGCCCAGGTCCGCCGAGCCGCCGAGATCAAGGTCGACACCGTGGTCTCCCGCGGTTTCGGGGTGCTCGCGGTGGCCCAGGCCGGACGCCTGGAGCCGTCGTGGCTGGTGCACCGCAACGACCGGCTTCCGATCCGCACCACCCGCTCCTACGGCACCGTGCGCACCGACCAGTCGGAGATCCAGCTCACGGTCGTGGAGCAGCAGGGCCAGGTCGAGTCCCCGCGCCCGGAGGACGCCAAGGTGCTCATCGTCGGTGAGATCAGCGGCATCCCGCCCGGGTACGAGGAGGGCAGCGAGGTGCGGGTGACCTTCGAGATGGGTTTCGACGGTGTCCTGCACGTCACGGCGTTCCACGTCGACGCCGGCATCCCCCTCACGCTCACCGCGACGACCGGGGCCACGCTGTCGCAGGCCGAGGTCGCCCGGGAGCGTGACCAACTGGGCAGGACTCGTCGGCGTGAGTGAGTTCGACACGAACGACTACCGCAAGCGCGTGCTGGTGGCCGTGGAGAAGCGCGGCGGGCCGGACACGTCGGACCCCTTCGAGCTCTACGACCTCCCGCTCGACGTGGAGCTGTCCGACGCCGCGGTCGCCGCGCAGGTCGACGCCGTGTGGGCGGCGTGGCAGCGTCAGCGCGACCACCCGAAGTACCGCGTGCTGGTCGGGCTGCTGGTGTCCACCCACGCGGAGCGCAGCGCCGAGCTGCTCGACGGTGGCCGGCGCAGGCTCGCGGCCGCCCGGGTGCGGGCGCAGCGCGAGCAGCGCGACTCCGCCCGCTACGAGCTGCTGGACGCGGCGGTGTCGCGGCTCGTGCAGCGTCACGGCGGTCTCCCGCGTGACAAGGTCGGGGGCCTGGAGCGTGTCGGCGCGCTGGCCGGGCTCGGCCCTGACGAGGTAGCGCTCCGGCTGCGCCGACACCGGCTCGTCGATCAGGCCGCGGGTCCCGACCTCCCGGCGACGCCGGGTATCGGTCCGGAACGGCGACGCCAGGTGCGCGTGCTGCTCGACGAGTTCGGGCGCCTGACCGACGTCCCCGCGCCGCCCACCCTGCTGGCGGTGCTCGGGCTCGACCCCACCGCGTCGCCGGAGCAGGTCCGCGCCAGTGCCGGGGCGTGGCGTTCCCGGGCCCGGGAGCTGCCCCCGCAACGGCTGCGCGCCGTGGTCGACGAGCTGCTCGTGCACGTCGGCGAGCTGGTCGAGCCGGGCCGTGACGCCGTGGAGACCTACCTCGACGCGGTCGCCGCGGACGTCACCGATCACCTGCGGCCGAGGGTGCGGGCCGCGGTGCTCGTGGAGGACCGGCTCGTGGCCGAGGACCACGACCACCTCCGCGACGAGGCCCTGGCACTGGGGCTGGACGCGGGGCGCGCCACCGCCGTCCTCGCCGCGCTGGCCGCGGAGCTCGGCACGACGATCGAACGGGCCCGGCCGGTCGCGCCGCCCGTGGCTCCCCCCGAGCGGCCCCGGGCGTGGGAGGAGCCGCTCAAGGCGGCGCGGGCGGCGCTGCGCGCCGGACGTCCCGCGCAGGCGCAGAAGTTCATCGACGAGGCGGGCAGGTCGGCGGGCGCCCACGGTGCGACACCGGTGCGGGCGGTGGCCGACGAGATCGCCGCCGTCCTCGCCGCGGCCCGGCTGCGGTGGCGGGCCGCGGCCGCGGCCTGCGAGGCACGTCGCTTCGTCGAGGCCCGCGACCACCTCGAACACCTGGAGCGGACGGCTGTGGACGTGCCGGGCGTCGGCAAGCTCGGGGCGCTCCTGGCCCAGGCCCGCGCCGAGGTGGAGCGGGCCGACGCGGCCGTGGCAGCGGCCGTCGCCGGTCCGCAGGCGCGCCGCTTGCGGGCGCTGCTTGCGGTGCTCGCGAACTGTCCCGACCACGTGGGCGCCCTCGCCGCGCTCGAGGAGATGCCGCTCGCTCCGCCCGCCTGGGTGAACGCCGGCCGCGACGCGGGCTCCGACGTCGTCGTGCGGTGGGCCGCCTCGACCACCCCGGACGTCGTCTACCGCGTCAGCCGGCGACGGGCCGACGGCTCGTGGCAGATCCTCGGCCGGGTCTCCGCGACCGTGCTGGAGGACGGCGGTGCCCCGCCCTGTGGCGAGGCGCCGGTGTACGCCGTCGTCGCGCTGCAGGCGGGCCGGACGTCGACCCCGACGCTGTCGGACAGCGTGCCCGAGCCGAGCCGCCGACCTGAGACCGTCGCGGATGCGGACCTCGCGGCGCCCACGGGAGTCACGGCGGTCCGGACCGCCGGTGGGTCCGTCGCGGTGAGCTGGACCGGCACCGGAGACGTCGAGTACCGGGTCCGCTGCCAGACCGCCGACGGCCGGTGGCGCGTGGTCGGCCGGACCCGGTCCACCTCCGTCGAGGACGGCGGTGCGGGGCCCGGGGCGCTGCCGGTGTACGCGGTGAGCGGCGCGGCGGGGGGCGTCCGATCCGGCGAGGGCCGCTCCGACACACCGGTGCCCCGGGCGTGAGCTGCGCCCGCCCGACCCTACGACCGGGCGGACTCCGGGCACACTGGACACGCGTCCCGTTGCGGACACGCTCACATCCTCGGGGACTGGCGTGACGCGCGGCGCAGACCGATGTTGACGGAAACAGGAACAAAGGACATGAACCTTCGGATCTTCGGCTGGTCCTACGCGGTGACGGTGGCGGCACTCGTGGTCGCATTCGTCTACGGCAGCTGGGAGGCAGTGATCCTCTGCGCCATCCTCGGCGTGCTGGAGATCTCGCTGTCGTTCGACAACGCCGTGGTCAACGCCACCGTGCTGGAGCGGATGAGCGAGTTCTGGCAGCGCATCTTCCTCACCATCGGCATCGTGATCGCGGTGTTCGGTATGCGGTTGGTGTTCCCGCTGGTGATCGTGGCCGTCACGGCCGGCCTGAATCCGGTCGAGTCGTTGACCCTCGCCCTGGAGCAGCGCCCCGAGAGCGACCCCACCAGCTACGCCCACCTGCTCAACGAGGCGTACCCGCAGATCGCGGCGTTCGGCGGCATGTTCCTGTTCATGCTGTTCCTCGACTGGATGTTCGAGGACCGGGACATCAAGTGGCTCGCGTGGCTGGAGCGCCCGCTGGCGCGGATCGGCCAGCTCAACCGGGTCTCGATCGTCCTCGCGCTCGTAGCGCTCGTCGTGCTCGCCAACACCCTCGCCGAGGACCCGGCCGTCGTCCTGATCGCCGGCGCACTGGGCCTGGTCACCTATCTGGCCGTCAACGGGTTGGGCGACCTGTTCGACACGGCGGGCCAGGGGCAGCTGGAGGAGGTCGAGGCGGGCGACGTCGCGGAGAAGAACGGCAGCGGTCCCTCGACGTTGGCCAAGGCGACCGGCCGGGCGGGCTTCTTCCTGTTCCTCTACCTCGAGGTGCTCGACGCGGCGTTCTCCTTCGACGGCGTGATCGGCGCGTTCGCCATCACCGTCGACCCGATCATCATCGCGCTGGGCCTCGGCCTGATCGGGGCGATGTTCGTCCGGTCGCTGACCGTGTTCCTCGTACGCAAGGGCGCGCTGTCCGACTACGTCTACCTGGAGCACGGCGCGCACTGGGCCATCGGCGCCCTCTCGGTGATCCTGCTCGTCGGGATCGGCTACCACGTCAACGAGGTGGTCACCGGCCTGATCGGGGTCGCCTTCATCGGTGCGGCGTTCCTGTCCAGCATCCTGCGCAACCGGCGGCTCGCGGCCGAGGGCATATCCTCGAAGAAGACCGCGGACCAGCTGGCGACGGAGAAGGTCTGACCCCTGCCGTTCCCCGATCCGCTACTGTTCCCCGATCCGCCGACGAATGGAGTAGTGCGTGTCCGTCAACATGACCAAAGGCCAGAAGGTGTCGCTTACCAAGCGCGGCGGCGGCACCCTGACCGTGGTCCGCATGGGTCTGGGCTGGGACGCGGTGCAGAAGCGCGGCCTGTTCGGCTCGAAGTCCCAGTCGATCGACCTCGACGCGTCGGCCCTGTTGTTCGACGCCGGCGCCGACCTGGTCGACGCCGTGTGGTTCCGTCAGCTGCGCAGCAAGGACGGTTCCGTCCAGCACGCCGGGGACAACACCACCGGCGCAGGCGACGGTGACGACGAGTCGGTGATCGTCGACCTCTCGCGGCTCCCGGCCACGGTCACCCAGATCGTGTTCACGGTCAACTCGTTCACGGGGCAGGACTTCTCGCAGATCGAGAACGCCTTCTGCCGGCTGGTCGACGAGACCACGAACGAGGAGCTCGCCCGCTACGAGCTGTCCGGATCCGGGCGGCACAACGCACAGATCATGGCGAAGGTGACTCGCGGCAATGCGGGTGAGTGGTCGATGACGGCGATCGGTGCGATCGCCACCGGCCGCACGTTCCAGGACCTGCTCCCGGCCACGGTCGGCCACCTCTGACCGTCGCGCGGCCCATCCCGAGTTCAGGAAAGCCACTTTCATGCCCTCTACGGGCAGGAAAGTGGCTTTCCTGAACCTGGTGCCGCCTTCCTGAGCCTGGTGTGGCAGCTCTACAGGTCGAACTCCGCGGGCGGGATGCCCACGGCCAGGCAGGCCTCGCGCACGGCCTGCATCTCGTCCTTGTCGAAGTTGCCGTCGGCGCCACCGATGATGATGCCGACCTGGATGACGGCGCGGGCGGCGTCGGGCTTCGACTTGAGCTTCGACAGGGCCTGGATGGCCTCGACCTTGCCGAAGTCGTAGTCGGCTTCGAGCTTGCCGGCGTAGTGGGTGAACTTGTCGAGCAAGTCACTGGCCGGGAAGACCGACAGCACGTCGTTGCTGCTGATGAAACCCGCGGTCTTGCGGCGTTCCTCGGCGTCGATGCTGCCGTCGGCGGCGGCGATCAGCGCGCACATCGCCATGCTGGCGTTGGCGAAGTCCTTGTTCTTGAACTTGCCGGCCTGGGTCTTGGCCTGGGTGGACATTTCGGCGGCACGTGACTTGAGCTGGTCCCACAGGGCCATGATCGGCGTCCTTCCTTCGGTGGAGCTGTTTCGGTGGAGCTGTCGTTGGTGAGCTTCTTCTCAGCCTGCCAGAACGTCGTACCCGGACGCACGGAGCGTGCGCACCCGAAGCCATTCGAGCAGTTCCTCCCCGGCGAGCACACCGGTGGATCGGGTGACCGACAGGTGGTCGAGGGTGAACCCGGCGTCGGCCAGCTCGCCGTGGGCCGGCCGGATGGCGGCGTCCGCGACGGTGAGCAGGTCGGCGTCGAGCAGCGAGTCGCCCGCGGCGAGCAGCGGGCCGCCCCCGCAGCGGTCCACGACCTCGGCGGCGGCCGCGGACTTCGTCAACGGCAACGGCACCGCGTACACCTTGCGGCCCTGCAGCGATACGGTCCAGCCGCGAGGGGCGCACCAGGCGGCGAGCTGATCCACCCAGCCGTCGGGGAGCGCCGCCCGGTCGACGACGGCGTAGCAGAACAGGTCGCTCGCGGTGCGCAGGGTGAGGACGAAGGTGCCGCCCCGGGCCCTGAGGTGCGACTCGACCTCCGCGAGCGGCGCGCAGCCGGTGAGCCGGGCTCGCACCGCGGCCGTCCAGTCCGGGTCGGGGATGCCGTCGACGAGCAGGAGCCCACCGTTGCCGGCGATCGCGTAGCGGGCGGGCGGCCCCGGCAGGTGGACGCGCGCGAGCTGGTCGAGCGTGCGGGTGGTGGTGGGCACCACCGTCGCGATGTCCCGGAGCGCGCGCAGCGAGGTCGCCGCGGGCTCGGTCATGAACGACAGCGGCGCACCCCGGTACAGCTCGACGCACAGCAGGCGCGGCGCGTCGGCGTCGGGGACCCGCAGGTCCAGCGCCGCGGCCGAGTAGATGACGGTCCGGTCGAGATCGATGCAGACGACGGGATCGTGGGGTGTCATCGCGCGGCGGCCAGCCCGTCGGCGCCCGTGGCGCCGCGCGTGAAGCGCGGGTGGATGAGCCCGACGCAGGTGTAGGCCAGACCGTCCACCTCTTCCACCGGCACGCCACGCCGCTGCGCGAGCAGCCGGACGTGCGCGAGGTCACACGCCGGCGCGCCGGCGCGCACGAGGACCTTCCACGGCACGCGGCGCAGCAGCACGCGGGTGGTCTCGCCGACCCCCGGTTTGACGAGGTTGGGGTCGCCGATGCCGTAGTCGGAGACGATGCGGTCGACGGCGGCCCAGCCGGCGAAGTCGGGGACGCGGTCGGTCGGCGGTGCGGTGGCGAGCACGCCGCCGAACTCGGCGCCGACGGCGTCGAGGAAGCCGTTCGAGACGTCCGACCCGGCGAGCTCGGCGTAGAACTTCGCGCCGTGGTACTGCCCGGGCGCCACGAGGCGGTCCTTCAGCACGGTGCGGGAGACGAGCCCGGACACCGTCGAGTTGAGGCAGGCCGACGCGATCAGCCAGTCCTCGCGGGTGCCGAACAGGGTCGCGCAGCGGCCGGGGTCGGCGAGCACGGCCAGCTCGGGGTCGAACCGGACGCCGGTCGCGGCCCCGTGCCGGGCCAGCGCCGCGGTGAGCTCCCGCGCGATGGCGCCCTTACCCGTCCAGCCGTCGACGAACACCACCCGGGACGGGTCGTGGTGCTCGGCGAGATGGTCCAGCGCGAGCCGGTCGATCCCCCGGCCACGGACGATCGACACCGCGTAGTGGGGCAGGTCCAGCCCGTGCCTGCGAGCGGCCCAGCGGCGCAGCAGGATGCCGACCGGCGTGCCCGCGCGCGCCAGCGAGACGAGCACGACGTCGCGCCCGCGCTCGGCCAGCACCAGTTCGGCCACCGTGCCGACGGCGTGCGCGAGCCGACCGGCCGACGCCGCGAGGGCCGAGCGGTAGAGTTCGAGGTACTCCGCGTCGGGCTGGTACTCGTGCGGCAGCGACTCGGCGTAGTGCGCGCCGCCGCTCTGCACGGCCTCCTCCCGTTCCTCCGTCGGCGCCTCCAGCGCGACGCCGGACAGGTCGGTGAGCAGCCAGCCGACCTCGTCGGGCGCGTAGCTGCCGAACGCGGGCCCGCGCAGGGGCGGCGGGGTGGCGCTCACGGGGTCACCACGAGGACGGTCCTGCGGGTGTGGGGGGCGAGGGCGGCGAGCAGCCCGGTGCGCAGGGCGGGGGTGTCGGCGGGCGGGTCGACGACGACGAGGATCCGGTCCCAGGCCGGGTGGGCCCGGCCGCCCAGGTTGTAGGCGAAACGCGGGCCGGGTCCGTCGGCCGGATCGTCGTGGGCCGGGAAGGCGATCCCGCTGCTCAGGGCGTAGTCCATGCCGTCGGTGGCCTGGGCGTCGAGCACGACGGCGGGGGAGCGGGTGGTGGTGGAGAACCGGACGTCGTGCCCGGCGTCGGCGAGCACCTGGGCGAGCCGCAGCGGCAGCGCCATGAGTTCCTCGGTACCCAGCACCAGCGTCCGCCCGCCGGTGCCGAGGCCGGTCACCCGGGCCAGCTCGGCGCCGATGCCGGGCAGCACGGCCGCGAGTGCGCGATGGTCGTCGGGGGAGAACCCGTGCCGTCCCCCGACGGGCAGTCCGGCGGGCCACCCGAGCTCGTCCAGCTCCACCCGCGAGCCGGGGTCTACGTGCGCGCGAGTCGGGGTCTGCGTGCGCCGGGTCCCGCCGTGCTGGATCTCGCCGTGCTGGATCTCGCCGTGCTGGATCTCGCCGTCGGGTGTGTCGCCGTCGGGTGTGCCAACGGTCGGGTTCGCGTCGTGCGCGGCGTCGAGTCCTGTGCGGATCCGCTCCGCGCGCGCGGCCACGTCGGGGGGCACCTCGATCGCCGCTCGGGCCAGCGACACGACGTCGAGTCGGGCACCCAGCGACGCGACCGCGTCGACCAGGCCGGAGTCCGGGGGCCGCACGTCGACCAGTGCCGCCACCACGTAACGCTCTCGTGGCGCGACCCGGTGCAGTGCCGCGATCGTGTTGTACACTGTCCGCCCGGTGCTGAGTTCGTCGTCGACCAGGACCAGGGGGCGCCGATCGCGAAGCAGGGTGGGATCGGTGGGCAGCAGGAGGTGCGCCGTGGCGTGGGAGTGCTCCTCGGCGAACCCGCCCGCCGGGGCGACACCGGGCACCGTGCGCCGGGTCGAGTGCAGGTAGTCGGTGCCGCCCAGTCCCTCGGCGACGCAGTGGCCCAGCGCGGTGGCCGTCTCCGCGAAGCCCAGCACGAGCGCGTTCGGCGCGTCGAGCGCCGGGCTGCACGCAGCGTGCAGTGCCGCCGCCGCGCCGGATCCGCCCCGGATCGCCGCGTACACCAGCTCGGCCGGCAGGGCGCGCGGTGGCCGTCCGGCCAGCGCATCGGCCACCAGACCACCCAGCAGCAGCCCGGTGGCCCGGACCAGCCGCGGATCGGTGGGCACGTGCTTGCCGAGCACGCGGGAGACGAGCAGCTGTGCCCTGCGCGGGTTGCGGCGCAGGGCGAGACCGAGCAGCTCGGTGGCGTCCAGGCCGCCGGTGAGGGGCCGCAGCCGCACCCCGAGCCGCTCTAGGACCGAGCCCGCCGCCAGACTCACCGGGGCAGGCTCGCGGACAGCAGCTCGACGAACGACACGCCATCGGCCGCTACCCCGAACACGCGGGCTCGCAGCATCGTGGCCCGCGCCCACGCCGTGTGCGGGCGGATCTCGTTCATCTTGTTGCCGTGGCCCGAGGCCAGCACGCCGCCGCCCTGCTGCGATCCCAGCACGTCGGAGGCGTCCCGGTGCTCCTCGGACGACACGACCGACAACGCGTTGACGACCGCGACGTGGCTGGGGTGGATGGCGGTCTTGCCGGTCAGGCCGTTGGCCTTGTCGAGCTGCACCTCGCGGATCAGGCCGTCGATCGCGCGGGAGACGAGGCGTCCGCGCAGGTCGCTCTCGTCGCTATCGTCGAACGGTGAGCGCCGCAGCTGCGGTTTGAAGATCCGCTCCGGGCCGGCGTAGTACTCCCAGACGGGCCCGGTGACGACGAACCCCGAACCGTCGGCGCGGCCCAGCACGTTGACGACGTCGGCGATCAGGTCGGCGACCACCTTGATGTCGTAGATCGACAGCTCCGGCGAGCGGCGCAGGCCGTAGAGGGCGCACAGATCCGTGGCGCCCAGGCGCACCGCGAGGATGCGGCGCCGGTCGCGGTGCAGCAGTGCCCGGAGCCGGGAGAGTTCGTCGACCCGGGTCTCGGCGTATAGCACCGCGCCGGACTCCAGCACCGGCATCGCCCGCAGTGACGCGCCCGCGACCCGGTCGGCCTCGTCGAGGGCGTGCAGGTAGTCGGTGCCGGTCAGTGCGGTGAACTTCGGCATCACGAATCCGTCGAGCACCGTGACGGCCGGACCGAGCCGCCGCACCAGCGCCGGGATCTGCGCGGCGTCGCGGACGCGGACGAAAAGGAGCGGCCCGTCGGCGTGGGACTCCTCGTGCAGGGTGTGGAGCGCGCCGACCAGGTTGGCCTCCGCGGCCTCGACCTGCTCATCGGCGATGGCGTCCTCCAGGCAGGCCACCACCGACGTGACGCCGGCGGCGGCCTGCTTGGTGATGTCGGCGGCGAGGGCCGGCCGGTCGGCCGGCATGTACAGCGTGGCGCCGAGCGCCACCGAGAGCAGGTCCGAACCGCTGTGACGGTCGAACCGCTCCGGTGGACGCTCGAACAGCGCGCCCTCGTCGGACGCGCTCAGATACCCGAAGTGCCGCACGGCTCGTGCCCCTCTCGTCGTGCGCCACCCGATGTGGCCGGTGCCCCGGACCCGTGCGGCCTACTTGCTGCCGCGCGCCCACTCCATTCCCCAGTCGTAGGCGCGGTCGACGTCGGCCTGTCCACCCTTGATGTAGCGCACCTCTCGGTTCACCACGATCTCGCCACCCTTGTTCTCCAGCATGGCGATGACGCAGGTGGGGGAGCCCGAGTCCGACTCGTCGAGCTTGACCTCGATCTCCGGCCCGGAGGCGGGGAACAGGGTGACGACGCCGTTAGCGCCGGCCCAGTTCGGCGTGCCCTCGTAGATGAAGGCGAACACGAGGATCCGCCGGATCTCCCCGACCCGGGCGAGGTCGATGAACATGTTCTCGCCGCCGGTCACGGCGCCCGAGCGGTCGTCACCGTCGAGGCGGATGATCGGTGCGCCCGAGTAGGGCGCCTGGAACGCGTTGCCCAGCGCCTGCACGACACCCTTGGTGCCGTCCGTGAACTCCCAGAGGCAGGCGAGGTCGAGGTCGATGCCCGAGCTGTTGCCGAGCAGCTTGCCGAACAGGCCCTTCTTGGCCGGCGCTGCCCCGGTGCTCCACTGCAGGTTGATCCGCAGCTGCCCCCCCGCGGCGCCCCGCTTGGTGAGCGAGACGCTCGGGGCGGACTTGGTCAGGGTGACCTTGGACAGGGACACGCCGGGAGCGGCAGCCGTGGGCTCCGACCTCTGCGGACGTTTGTTGTAGTCGATAGCCACGGCGTCGACCTCAGACGCTGACGCCGAAGTCGCGGGCGATGCCCGCGAGGCCCGAGGCGTAGCCCTGGCCGACGGCACGGAACTTCCAGTCCGCCCCGCTGCGGTAGAGCTCGCCGAAGACCATGGCGGTCTCGGTCGAGGCGTCCTCGGTGAGGTCGTAACGGGCGATCTCGGCCTCACCCGCAGCGTTGACCACGCGGATGAACGCGTTGCGAACCTGGCCGAAGCTCTGCGACCGGGTGTCGGCGTCGTAGATGCTGACCGGGAAGACGACCTTGTCGACGTCGGCGGGCAGTCCGGCCAAGTTGACCTTGACCTGCTCGTCGTCGCCCTCGCCCTCACCGGTCAGGTTGTCACCGGTGTGCTCGACGGTGCCGTCGGGGGTGGTGAGGTTGTTGAAGAAGATGAAGTGCTTGTCCGACAGTGCCTTGCCGTCGGCCCCCAGCACGATGGCCGAGGCGTCCAGGTCGAACTCGGTGCCGGTGGTGCTGCGGATGTCCCAGCCCAGGCCCACGATGACGTTCGTGAGGCCGGGAGCCTCTTTGGTGAGGCTGACGTTTCCACCCTTGGTGAGGCTGACTCCCACGTGCGTGCTCCGAATCTGTCGTTGGGGGGATCGTTCCCCCCGGTCGAGCTGGTCCGGCCCCGAGCATATCGGGAGATACCAGACCTGTTGTCAACCCATGAACGGGGCACGATCGTGCAGCGTTCCCGGCTGTGCCCAGCCGTACCCGGCCGATTCCCGGTTCCTACATCCGTGTGCCCGGCCGGGACTGTCGGGGGTCGGTCCTAGACTCGTCGTCGATGAGTCCCGCCACCCGCACACCCGCGACCCGTGCCCCTTCCAGGGGCGCCGCCACGACGGGCGCCGCGCAGCCCGCCGTGCCGTCCACCGGCCGGCGCCTGCTGCTGCTCGACGGCCATTCCCTGGCCTACCGGGCCTTCTTCGCGCTGCCGGCGGAGAACTTCCGCACCGGTACGGGGCAGACCACGAACGCGGTCTACGGTTTCACCTCAATGCTCATCAACCTGATCCGTGACGAGCAGCCCACCCATCTCGCGGTGTGTTTCGATGTCTCGCGTACGACGTTCCGCTCGGAGCGCTTCGCCGAGTACAAGGCCAACCGGTCGGCCACGCCGGACGACTTCCGCGGGCAGGTCGACCTGGTGAAGGAGGTCCTCGGCGCGCTGGCCATCCCGCACTTCGGCGTGGCGGGCTTCGAGGCCGACGACCTGATCGCCACCCTCGCCACACAGGCCGAGGCCGACGGGTTCCAGGTGTTGATCACCAGCGGCGACCGCGACGCGTTCCAGCTGGTCAGCGACTCGGTCACGGTGCTGTACCCCAAGCGGGGAGTCTCGGATCTCGGCCGGATCGATCCCGCCGAGGTGATGGTGCGCTACGGCCTCACCCCCGCCCAGTACCCCGACTTCGCGGCGTTGCGCGGCGACCCCAGTGACAACCTGCCGGGCATCCCGGGGGTGGGGGAGAAGACAGCGGCGAAGTGGATCCGGGAGTTCGGGTCGCTCGCCGATCTCATGGACCGCGTGGACGAGGTCAAGGGCAAGGCCGGTGACGCGCTGCGCGCCAATCTCGCCAACGTACTCCTCAACCGCCAGCTCACCGAGCTCGTCCGCGACGTGCCGCTCGACGCGGTGCCCGCCGAGCTGGAGGTCCGGCCGTGGGACCGCGACGCCGTGCACCGCCTGTTCGACGAGCTGGAGTTCCGGGTGCTGCGGGAGCGGCTGTTCGCCACGCTGGTCAGTGCCGAGCCGGAGGCCGAGGGGGGCATCGAGGTCCAGGGCGGCGCGATCGAGCCGGGCGCGTTGCGGGCCTGGCTCGACGACAACGCACGCGACGGCCGTCGCGTCGGGCTCGCCTTCCACGGCCTGACGGGTGGGGCCGCCGCGGGTGACGTCGCCGGCGTCGCACTCGCCGCCGGCGAGCCGAGCGTGGAGGCGCGGGCGGCCGGGGCCGTCGCGGGCGTACCGCAGGGCGGGTATCTCGACGTCACCACGCTCACCCCCGACGACGAGGCCGCCCTGGGGGAGTGGCTGGCCGATCCGAGCGTGCCCAAGGCGGCCCACGACGCGAAGGCCGCGCTGCACGCCCTGCGCGGCCGGGGCTGGAGCCTCGCCGGGCTGACCAGCGACACCGCGCTCGCCGCGTACCTCTCGCGGCCGGGCCAGCGCAGCTTCGACCTCGCCGATCTCGTGCTGCGCCACCTGCGCCGCGACCTGCGGGTGGACGGCGAGGAGCAGGACGGACAGCTCTCGTTGCTCGACGACGGGCTCTCCGCCGATGTCCCGAGCGCCGATGTCCCGAGCGCCGATGTCCTGAGCGCCGATGCCCCGAGTGGCGAGGCGGCGGCCGACGCCGCGCGCGCGAGCGCGCAGATGGTGGCGGCCTCGGCGGTGGCCGAGCTGGCCGGGGCTCTCGACGCCGAGCTGGCGCAGCGGGGTGGGTCCGAGCTGCTCGCCGACCTGGAGCTGCCGCTGGAGTACGTGCTGGCCGACCTGGAGTACGCCGGCATCGCCGTCGACGTCGACGCGCTGTCCGCACTGGAGTCCGACTTCTCCGCGCAGGTCAGGCAGGCCGCGCAGGACTCCTACGCGGTGATCGGCAAGGAGATCAACCTCGGCTCGCCCAAGCAGCTCCAGGTGGTGCTGTTCGACGAGCTGAACATGCCCAAGACGAAGCGGACCAAGACCGGCTACACCACCGACGCCGACGCGCTCCAGACGCTGTTCGAGCAGACCGGCCACGAGTTCCTGTCCCACCTGCTGCTGCACCGGGACGCCACGCGGCTCAAGGTGACGGTCGAGGGCCTGCTCAAGTCCGTCGCCGAGGACGGGCGCATCCACACCACCTACAGCCAGACGATCGCGGCCACCGGCCGGCTCAGCTCCACCGAACCCAACCTGCAGAACGTCCCGATCCGCACGGCCGCGGGTCGGCGGATCCGCGAGACCTTCGTCGTCGGGCCCGGGTTCTCGGAGCTCATGACGGCCGACTACAGCCAGATCGAGATGCGGATCATGGCCCACCTCTCGGAGGACGCCGCGCTGATCGAGGCGTTCCGGTCACGGCACGACTTCCACGCCGAGACCGCGGCCCAGGTGTTCGGGGTGGAGGCCGCGGCCGTCACCCAGGAGCAGCGCGCCAAGATCAAGGCGATGAACTACGGCCTGGCGTACGGCCTGTCGGCGTTCGGCCTCTCCAACCAGCTGCGGATCTCCACCGAGGAGGCCCGAGCGTTGATGGACGACTACTTCGAGGGTTTCGGTGGGGTGCGCGACTACCTCCGCAGCGTCGTCGACGTCGCCCGCAAGGACGGCTACACGGCCACCATCATGGGCCGCCGCCGGTACCTCCCCGACCTGACCAGCGACAACCGCCAGCGCCGCGAGATGGCCGAGCGGATGGCGCTCAACGCCCCCATCCAGGGCAGCGCCGCCGACATCATCAAGGTCGCGATGCTCGGCGTGCACCGCGCGCTCACGACGGAGGGGCTGCGCAGCCGGATGCTGCTGCAGGTCCACGACGAGCTCGTGCTCGAGGTCGCGGACGGCGAGCGCGAGAGGGTCGAGACGCTCGTGCGCCGGGAGATGGCCGCGGCCGCCGAGCTGAGTGTGGCGCTGGAGATCTCGGTCGGGTACGGCCGCAGTTGGGACGACGCGGCCCACTGAGCCGCCGACCCCATCAACCACAACGCCGAGCCCGACGGCCCTCATGGACGCCGAGGTCGCCGGCCCTACCGGCCGAGCCCGACGGCCCTACCGGCCGAGGTCGCCGGCCCTACCGGCCGAGGTCGCCGGTCCTCGGCGGGGCGCCCACGGCCGCGACGGCGACCGCGGGCGCCCGAGGGACCCGTAGTACGGCGGGGCCGAGGTCGAGCCTGCCGTCGTCGAGCGGCGCCCAGCGGACGCCCCCTCGGCCGCGCAGCGCCCGCTGGGCGCCCGGCGCGAGGACGACATCCAACCGACCGCACGGGCGGGTCGGTGGGCCCGGAAGCGGATCGGGCCGCCACCGGAGTCGAGACTGAACTCCGCGCCGTCGTGGTCGCGGGCGGATGCGAGCTCGTCCACGGGGAATCCCGGAGCACGACGTTGCGGCGGGTGAGCAGTGGGTCCGGCGGCGGCGATCCCGCAACCGGCGTGACCGCGTCGAGGGACTCGGCGGCGAAGACCGTGACCGCGGCGTGACGATGGGCGGCCTGGGCGTGGTAGCGGTCGCCGACGATGCCGAGCCCGGCCCGGATGTCGATGTGGTCACGCGCACCGCCGCCGGCATCGGGCCTCGGGCCGTCCCGTGGCCGTCCCTCGTACGCGTGGACCGGCGACACCAGCAGCGCCACGATCTCCACCGGGTGCGCGGAGGTCACGTCCGCGAGGGGGACCGGGCGACGTGGACGCGGGCGGGCGGGAAGTTGCTCCACACGGTCGGGCTCACGGTCACGTGGTCGAACTGCGCGCGGATGTCGCGTTCCTGGCGGCGGGCCGGCCCCATCCATTGTGTGAGGTGGAGGGAGACCTGGAGGAACGTGCCGCCCGGGACCAGCGCGCCCGCCGCGATCGTGGGGATCGGCGCGCTGTCGTACGCCTCCCACGGCAGCAGGCTGGAGATCGCGTCGACCCGGGTGATCCCCAGGTCGCCCAGGACGTCGGGCAGCGCACCGGCGTCGGCGCAGACGACGTCGACGCCCGGGTGCCGCTGCGCCAGCCGGCTCGCCAGCGTCGGGTTGAGCTCGATCGCGACGTGCCGCCCGCGGCACCCGAGGCGGGCTGCGATGGCGTCGGTGACCCGTCCGGTGCCGGCGCCCAGCTCGACGACCACCGGATCACCCCCGAGCGGGAGCGGCGCCAGCATCGCGGCGACGAGCGCGTCGGAGCTGGCGGTGAGCGTGGCCACCCGGGTCGGGGCACGCAGGAACTCGCGGAACAGGATCCGGCTGTCGCTCATGCACGCAGGTTAGGTCGGCCGGCCCCGTCGCGGCCACGGATCGGCGGTGAATCGTCGGTGCCGTCCGCCGCCCCGGCCCGCGCGGTCGCGGCTGGCGTTCCGGCCGACCCGGTGTCACGTCAGGACGGGGTCGCGTGCCGGGGGGCGGACCGGCGTCGCTGTCGGGGACGTGCCGGGGCTGTTCGGGACGCGCCGGGCGGCGCGCCCCCGCGGCCCGGCCGGAGCTCGCCGGTAGCCTTCTGCCTCGAACGGCTGTTCGCGCGGGAGGAGTACGGGTGCGGGTGCTGGGCGTCGACCCGGGGTTGACCCGGTGCGGGCTCGGCGTGGTCGACGGCGGTGGTGGTGGGCGTGCGGTGAGCTGCGTGGCCGTCGACGTCGTGCGCACCCCGTCGGACCTGCCGCTCGAGCGGCGGCTGCTCGCCGTCGGTGCCGTCGTCGAGCGGTGGATCGCCACCCATCGGCCCGACGTCGTCGCGATCGAGCGGGTGTTCAGCCAGAACAACGTGCGCACGGTCATGGGAACGGCGCAGGCCAGCGGCGTGGTGGCGCTGCTGGCGGCCCGCGCCGGTCTGCCCGTCGCCTTCCACACGCCCAGCGAGGTCAAGGCGGCCGTCACCGGCGAGGGGCGGGCCGGCAAGGAGCAGGTGACGGCCATGGTGACGCGGGTGCTCCGGCTGACCGAGGATCCCCGTCCCGCCGACGCCGCCGACGCGCTGGCACTGGCGATCTGTCACTGCTGGCGGGCGCCGATGATCGCGCGGATGGCGCAGGCGCAGGTGCGCTCGGCGGAGCTGGCGAGAACGCACCGGGCGCGGCTGGCCGCGGCGAGAAGGGCACAGACGTCGACCGGAGAGGCCGGGTCGTGATCAGTTCGGTGCGGGGCGAGGTGCTGGTCATCGGGCTGGACCACGCCGTCGTGGAGGTCGGCGGGGTGGGCCTGGCCGTCCACGCCACACCCGCCACCCTCGCCGGCCTACGGCGGGGCGAGCGGTCGCGGCTCGCCACGGCGCTCGTGGTGCGGGAGGACTCGCTGACGCTGTTCGGGTTCGCCGGCGACGAGGAGCGCGACCTGTTCGGACTGCTGCAGACCGTCGCGGGCATCGGCCCGCGCCTCGCGCTCGCGGTTCTGGCCGTGCTCGACCCCGACACCCTGCGCCGCGCGCTGTCCGGCGGGGAGGTCCGGACGCTCACCTCGGTGCCCGGCGTCGGCCCCAAGGTCGCCCAGCGGATGGTGCTCGAGCTGAAGGACAAGGTGGCGCTGCACGCCGCGACGACCACGCCGGCCGGCCCGACCGGCAGCGGCAACCCGACCCGTGACGAGGTGGTGGAGGCGCTCCTGGGCCTCGGCTTCACCCCGAGACCCGCGGAGGTCGCGGTGGACGCGGTGCTGTCCGCGGACTCGACCGCCGACGCCCCCACCCTCCTACGAGCCGCCCTGACCAGCCTGGGCCGCTCCCGATGACCCGGTCCCGCCCCTGGGATGGCCTCATGGACACCTGTGGCCGTCGCGGCCGGGCCCGCCGGCGCCACAGGTGTCCATGTGGCGCGTCGAGTGGTGCGCAGGGGGTGGCGGCGTGAGTGAGGCCGTGTTGAAGCCCGAGCCCGAGCCCGAGGACTTGGCTGTCGAGGCGTCGTTGCGGCCGCGGAACCTCACCGAGTTCATCGGACAGCCGCGGGTGCGGGAGCAGCTGGACCTGGTGCTCGAGGGGGCGCGCCGCCGCGGGGACCCCCCGGACCACATCCTGCTGTCCGGGCCACCCGGGCTCGGCAAGACCAGCCTCGCGCTGATCGTCGCCGCCGAGATGGGCGCGCCGATCCGGCTGACGTCGGGCCCGGCGCTGGAGCGGGCCGGTGATCTCGCCGCCATGCTGTCCAACCTGCTGCCCGGTGACGTGCTGTTCATCGACGAGATCCACCGGATCGCCCGGCCCGCCGAGGAGATGCTCTACCTCGCCATGGAGGACTTCCGGGTCGACGTCGTCGTCGGCAAGGGCCCCGGTGCCACGTCGATCCCGCTCGACATCGCGCCGTTCACCCTGGTCGGGGCCACGACCCGGTCCGGCGCGCTGACCGGGCCGCTGCGCGACCGCTTCGGTTTCACCGCGCACATGGAGTTCTACGAGCCCGACGAGCTGGAGCTGGTGCTGCGCCGCGCGGCGCCGATCCTGCGGGTCGACCTGCGGCCCGACGGTGCCGCCGAGATCGCCGGCCGATCGCGCGGCACCCCCCGCATCGCCAACCGGCTCCTGCGCCGCGTCCGTGACTTCGCCCAGGTCAGGGCGGACGGGTTCGTCACCCGCCAGGTGGCCCGCGACGCGTTGGCCGTCTACGACGTCGACGAGCTCGGGCTCGACCGGCTCGACCGGGCGGTGCTGTCGGCCCTGGTGCGCTCGTTCGGCGGCGGTCCGGTCGGGGTGTCGACTCTGGCCGTGGCGGTCGGCGAGGAGCCGGGTACCGTCGAGGAGGTCTGCGAGCCCTACCTCGTGCGCGCCGGGATGCTGGCGCGCACACCCCGGGGCCGGGTGGCCACCGCGACGGCCTGGGCCCATCTGGGTCTCACCCCGCCGCCGGCCACTCCGGGTGGCCCTCCCGCACTCTTCCCCTGACCGGGCTGGCAGACTCGGTCCGGCCTACGACGTGCGGAGATATCGGAGATCATGGAGAATTTCACCTCACTTCTGTTCCCGCTTCTGATCCTTCTGCTGTTCATCCCGATCTTCCTGTCCAGTCGCCGCCAGAAGAAGCAGCTCGCGGAGACACAGGCTCTGCAGGCCTCGATCGAGGTCGGCGACGTCGTCGTGACCACCTCCGGGATACGCGCCACGGTCGTCGACGCGTCCTACGAGGAGACGATCGACCTCGAGATCGCCGACGGTGTCGTCACGACCTGGGTACGTGCGGCCATCCGCGAGAAGGTGCCCGTGGTCGACGACACGGAGCCGTCCGGAGCGGTCGCCGGCTCGGTCACCGAGGACGTCGCCCCACCAACGGTCGATGCGTCGGCCGACGGCGTGGCCTCGGAACGCGCGGTGCCGTCCAACCAGGCTGTGTCGCTGGAGAAGGGCGACGCCGCGAACGGCGCCCCGCGCAGCTGACCCGCCCCTCAGCCATCAGGAAGAGATCCCAGCAGTGGCAACCACCCCGGGGCGGATCCGCCCCTGGCGTTACCTGGCATCGTTCGTCGGTGTCGTCGTCGTTCTGTACTCGCTGGTGTTCTTCACCGGCGACGGCCGCTCGGCGCCCAAGCTGGGTATCGACCTGCAGGGCGGCACCCGTGTCACCCTGGAGGCCCGCACCGAGTCCGGCTCCGAGCCACCACGCGAACAGCTGGTGCAGGCGCAGGCGATCATCGAGGAGCGCGTCAACGGCCTCGGGGTCACTGGCGGCGAGGTGGTGCTCGACGGGAGCAGCCTGACGATCACCGTGCCCGGCGAGGAGGGCGAGCAGGCCCGGTCACTCGGCCAGACCGCTCAGCTCCGGTTCCGCGAGGTCGTGGGGGCCGTCCCGATCGACCCCGCGCTCCCGGGCGTCGTCCCCGCGCCCGGCGCGCCGGCGCCCGGCGTGCCGGACCCCGGCGCACCCACCCCGGCCGATCCGGTCCCGGCCGATCCCGCACCGGCGGGGGAGCCCGCACCGGTCACGCCCCAGCCTCAGGGTGCGGCGGATCCCGGCGCGGGCGTCGAGCGCGAGGTCGTGCCGGCCGCGTTCTCCGCGCCCCTGCGGGACGGCACCGCGCCGGCTCCCACCCCGGAGCCGTCGCCGACCGCGCCGGACGCGACCGCGCCGGACGCGACCGCTCCGGACGCCACCGCGCCGGCACCCGGTTCGGGCACACCAGAGGGTCCGGCCGATCCCGAGCTCGCCGCGGCGATCGACGCCGCCCGCGAGACCCGGCAGAGCACCGACCCCGCCGTCCAGCAGACGGCGGTCGTCGAGCTGGACTGTGCGGCTCAGGACCCTCTGCGCGGTTACGACGACCCGACGCTCCCGCTCGTGGCGTGCGGCCAGGACGGCACGGAGAAGTTCGTGCTCGGCCCGACCTTCCTCGAGGGCACCCAGATCGAGAACGCCCTGGCGCAGCCGAACCAGAGCGGTGCCGGCTACGCGATCAGCCTGACGTTCAAGAGCGAGGGTGCTGCGATCTGGGGCGAGTACACGGCGCAGAACGTCGGCGAGAGGGCCGCGTTCGTCCTCGACGGCGAGGTGGTGTCTGCCCCGACGATCAACGGTGCGATCTACGGCCCGACGGAGATCACCGGGCAGTTCGGCCAGGAGTCCGCCCAGCAGCTCGCCGGTGTCCTGAAGTACGGCTCGCTGCCCCTGTCGTTCGTGTCGTCGGAGGCCCAGACCGTCTCGGCCACCCTCGGCCTGGCGTCGCTGCAGGCCGGGCTGATCGCCGGTGGCGTGGGGCTCGCGCTCGTGTTCGTGTACTGCCTGTTCTACTACCGCGTCCTGGGCATCCTCACGATCCTGTCGCTGGTGCTCTCGGGCGTGGTCGTCTACGCGGTGCTCGTGCTGCTGGGACGGTGGATCGGGTTCACCCTCGACCTGGCCGGCGTCGCGGGGTTCATCGTGGCGATCGGCATCACGGCCGACTCGTTCGTGATCTTCTTCGAACGGTTGAAGGACGAGATGCGGGAGGGCCGCTCGTTCCGCTCGGCGGTGCCCCGTGGCTGGGTGCGGGCCCGGCGCACGATCCTGACGGCGGACGCCGTGAGCTTCCTCGCGTCCGCGGTGCTCTATCTCCTCGCGGTCGGCCAGGTGAAGGGCTTCGCGTTCACACTGGGCCTGTCCACCGTGCTCGACCTCGTCGTGGTGTTCCTCGTGACCCACCCGCTGGTCGCGCTGGCCTCGAACTCCCGGGTGTTCAGCAGCCCGGCCCTGTCCGGTCTCGGTTCGGTGGCCCGGATCGGCACCGAGAACAAGCGCGCCGCCGCGGCGGCCGGCGCATCGAAGGGAGCCTGAGATGGCCATCAGCACGCCAGCACGCCGGCCCGGGCGTCTCTCCGGGCTCTACACCGGCACCGGCTCGTTCGACGTCGTCGGCCGCCGGCGCACCTGGTACGCCACGTTCGGCGTGCTGGTCCTGATCTGTCTGGCGTCGATCATCTTCCGGGGCTTCAACCTCGGGATCGAGTTCACCGGGGGCACGCAGGTCCAGTTCCCCGCCGCCACCGCCGCGGCCCCCGCCGACGTCGGGTCGGTGGGCAGGGTCTTCGAGAGCGCGGTCGGCCGGGAGGCGGACGTGGTGCAGACGGTGGGCAGCGGCGCCTCGGCGTCGGTGATCATCCGGTCCAAGGCGCTCGAACCCACCGAGTCCGTGGCGCTCAAGCAGGCGCTGTTCGACACGTTCCAGCCGATCGGCTCCGACGGGACGCCCTCTCTCGCGGCGATCAGCGACAGCGTGGTGAGCGGCACCTGGGGCGGTCAGATCACGACCCAGGCGATCATCGCGCTGATCGTCTTCCTGGTGTTGGTGACGTTGTTCCTGGCGCTCTACTTCGAGCGGGCGATGGCCGCGTCGGCCCTGGTCGCCCTGGTGCACGACGTCGTCGTCACGGCGGGGATCTACTCGATCGTCGGGTTCGAGGTGACGCCGTCCACGGTGATCGGCCTGCTCACGATCCTGGGCTTCTCGCTCTACGACACCGTGGTGGTGTTCGACAAGGTCAGGGAGAACACCCGCGGCCTGCTCGGGCTCACCCGCCGCACCTACCCCGAGGCCGCGAACCTGGCGCTCAACCAGACCCTGATGCGTTCGATCAACACCTCGCTGATCGCGGTACTGCCGGTGGCCGGCCTGATGGTGATCGGCGTCGGGCTGCTGGGGGTCGGCACCCTGGCCGACCTGGCACTCGTGCAGATGGTCGGGATCCTCGTCGGCGTGCTGTCGTCGCTCCTGCTCGCCACGCCGCTGCTGGTGGACCTGAAGATGCGCGACCCCCGGTTCCAGGAGCAGGCCGCGAAGGTGGCGGCCCGGCGCAAGCGGGCCGCCAGGGCTCTCGGCGGGGCGGAGGCGCACCCGGCCGACCCCGACACCGACCCCGACCCCGACACCGGCGCCGGCCCCGACGCCACCGACGGTGTGCTCGCCGGCGAACTCCGGCGCGAGCGCGCCATGGCCGCCGCGTCGAGCGCACCCGCCCGGCCCGGCAAGGACCGCTCCCAGAGGGCGCACGCCGCCCGCCCGGCCGGCAAGTCGTCGCGTCCGAGCGGCAAGAGGAGTCGATGACGGAGTCCGCCACCACCGACCCGGAGGCCGAGCCGTCCCTGGCGCGGGTCCTGGGCCTGGTGCGGGACGTGCCGGACCACCCGCGGGCCGGAGTGCTCTTCCGTGACATCACCCCGGTGCTCGCCGACGGCGACGCCCTCGCCACCATCGCCACCGAGCTGGCCTCACTGGTGGGGGAGGCGGACGTGGTCGTCGGGATCGAGGCGCGCGGGTTCCTGATCGGTGCGGCGGTCGCACTCGTCGCGGGTATCGGCATCGTGCCGGTCCGCAAGGCCGGGAAACTGCCACGGGTGGCCGGTTCGCGCACCTACGACCTCGAGTACGGCACCGCCACGCTGGAACTGCCCGCCGACATCGTCGAGCCGGGCGCCACGGCGTTCGTCGTCGACGACGTGCTGGCCACCGGCGGCACGGCGGCCGCTGCCTGCGGGTTGCTGGCCGACGCGGGCGTCGACGTCACCGGCTTCGGGGCACTGCTGGAGCTCACGGCCCTGCGCGGGCGCGACCTGCTCGCCCCGATCCCGGTCCACACCCTCCTGCGTGCCTGAGGATCGCGATCTCGTCGTGACCGGCGACCGCCCGGTGCCCGACGTTCACCGGAGGCGATGACGCGCTGGACCCTCCCGGGGGATCTGTGCGCCGCCCGGCTACGGGTCGGGACTACCCTTGCCCAGGTGGAGCGCGAGATCGCATGATCCCCGACGTGCTTCGTCCTGCGGAGGCGGCCTGATGACCGACGTCCAGCCGATCGCACCGCCGGTGCCCGAGCATGACGGTCCGCCGGCGGCACGGCCGTCGGCCACCCGGCGGGTGCGGGCGCGGATCGCGCGCCGGATGACGCCGCAGCGCGTCGCGTCGGTGGCCCCGGTGCTGGAGCCGCTGGCCAGTGTGCACCGGACCCTGCACCCGAAGGCCGATCTGGGGCTGCTCCAGGCCGCCTACGACGTGGCCGAGGCCAAGCACGACGGGCAGTGGCGCAAGTCCGGCGACCCGTACATCACCCACCCGCTCGCCGTGTCCACGATCCTCGCCGAGCTCGGCATGGACACCACCACACTGGTCGCCGCGCTGCTGCACGACACGGTGGAGGACACCGACTACACCCTCGACCACCTGCGGACGGAGTTCGGTGAGGAGGTCGCGCAGCTCGTCGACGGCGTCACCAAGCTGGACCGGGTCGAGCTGGGCAACGCCGCCGAGGCGGAGACGATCCGCAAGATGGTGGTCGCGATGGCCCGCGACCCGCGGGTCCTGGTGATCAAGCTGTCCGACCGGCTGCACAACATGCGGACCATGCGGTTCCTGTCGCCGGAGAAGCAGGCGAAGAAGGCGCGCGAGACCCTGGAGGTGCTCGCCCCGCTCGCCCACCGGCTCGGCATGGCGACGGTCAAGTGGGAGCTGGAGGACCTCTCGTTCGCGATCCTGCACCCGAAGAAGTACTCGGAGATCGTCCGACTGGTCGCCACCCGCGCGCCGTCGCGCGACACCTACCTGAAGCAGGTGATCGACGAGGTCACCCAGCAGCTCGACGTCGCCCGGATCACGGCGAAGGTCGAGGGTCGGCCCAAGCACTACTACTCGATCTACCGCAAGATGATCGTCAAGGGCCGCGACTTCGACGACATCCACGACCTCGTCGGCGTGCGCGTCCTGCTCGACGACGTGCGCGACTGCTACGCGGCGATGGGCATGGTGCATGCGCTGTGGCAGCCGATGCCCGGGCGGTTCAAGGACTACATCGCCCAGCCACGGTTCGGCGTCTACCAGTCGCTGCACACCACCGTCATCGGGCCGGACGGCAAGCCCCTGGAAGTGCAGATCCGCACCCACGACATGCACCGCACCGCGGAGTACGGCATCGCCGCGCACTGGCGGTACAAGGAGTCCGCCAAGGGTCCGGGCGGCGGCGGCACCGTCGAGGTCGACGACATGTCGTGGATGCGCCAGCTTCTCGACTGGCAGCGGGAGGCCGCCGATCCCGGCGACTTCCTGGAGCAACTGCGGTTCGACCTGGCCAGCCAGGACATCTTCGTCTTCACCCCCAAGGGCGACGTGATCACCCTGACGACGGGCTCGACCCCGGTGGACCTGGCCTACGCCGTGCACACCGAGGTCGGCAACCGGTGCATCGGCTCGCGCGTGAACGGCCGGCTGGTCGCCCTGGAGCGGAAGCTGGAGTCCGGGGACGTCGTCGAGATCTTCACGTCCAAGGCCGAGGGCGCGGGACCCAGCCGCGACTGGCTGGCGTTCGTCGCCTCCGCACGGGCCAAGACCAAGATCAAGCAGTGGTTCGCCAAGGAACGCCGCGAGGAGGCGATCGAGGCGGGCAAGGAGGCCATCACCCGCGAGGCCCGGCGCACGTCGATGCCCCTGCAGCGGCTCGTCTCCGCCAACGCGATGGCGGCGCTGAGTCATGAGCTGCACTTCCCGGACCTTTCCGGCCTCTACGCCGCGGTGGGGGAGGGGCACGCGAGTGCCCGGCACGTCGTCGGGCGGCTCGTCGCGCTGCTGGGCGGGGTCGAGCAGGCCGAGGAGGACCTGGCCGAACGCGCCACGCCGTCGACGGTGCGGCTGCGGCGGACCGCCGGTGACGCGGGCGTGGTCGTGTGCGGTGACTCGACCGGCCTGACCGACCTCTACACGAAGCTGGCCCGCTGCTGCACCCCCGTGCCCGGCGACGAGATCCTCGGCTTCGTCACCCGCGGCGGCGGCATCTCCGTGCACCGCACCGACTGCACGAACGCCGCCGACCTCCACCAGCGCTCCGAACGGCTGGTCGACGTCACGTGGTCGGTGTCGCCGGGCTCGGTGTTCCTGGTCGCGATCCAGGTCGAGGCCCTCGACCGGCACCGGCTGCTGTCCGACGTCACGAAGATACTCGCCGACGAGAAGGTCAACATCCTCTCGGCGTCGGTCACCACCTCGCGCGACCGGGTAGCCGTCTCACGGTTCAGCTTCGAGATGGGCGATCCCAAGCATCTGGGACATGTCCTGCGCGCGGTCCGCAACGTCGAGGGCGTGTACGACGTCTACCGGGTGACCTCCGCGAGCTGAGGCGCTCATCCGCCCCAGAGCGCGCATCGGTGGGCCGCGGCGAACTCGGCGGCCGGTCGCGCCGTGGAGCCCGGATCGGCCCCGGTGAGGGTCAGGATCTCACCCTCACGGCTCCACCGGGGCCAGATCCGCGCCGCCGGTGGTTGACCGTGACGACGATCAGCGGGCCGGCCTCGGTGAGCCGCCGCGGGTCGACGTCGCTGCCCGACCCCGTGCTGAACCCGCCACCGTGCACCCAGACCAGCACCGGCAGGCGCGAGCGGGGGTTCGTACCCGTCGGCACGGTCACGCCGAGGGTCAGGCAGTCCTCGGCCTCGCTGGCCGCGGTGGCATGCGGGGTGCCGGCCGGTGCTGTGGACTGTGCGCACCGGGGACCGTGCTCGGTGGCGTCCCGAACACCGCTCCACCGCGCCGGCTCCAGCGCGCCGGCTCCAGCGGGTCGCGCCAGCGCAGCTCCCCGACCGGTGGAGCGGCGAACGGGAGGCCCAGGTAACGGACGACCCCGCCGTCGGTGACGCCCGTCAGCGTGCCTGCTCGACGGTCACCCGCTCGCCCGGCGGAGCTGCGACCTGCTCCTCGGCGACCTGCTCCTCGGCGACCTGCTCCTCGGCGACCGAGCACGACGTCAGGACGCAGGCGATGGACAGCACCGCCACGACGAGTCGCGCCCGCACGGATGTGACGGGCCGCACCGTCGCCGTTCGGCTGAGGCCGCCCGGGCGGCCTCAGCCGACCGTCGCCGTCCGGATCGTCACCGGCTGCACCGGCGCACCCCCACCCGCCTGTGCGTCGAACGAGCCGTCGTGGCCGGCCGCGGCGATGGCGTCGACGACCTGCAGGCCCTCGGGGCTGATCGAGCCGAACGCGGTGTACTCCGGCGGCAGCTGCCCGTCGCCGTAGACCATGAAGAACTGGCTGCCGCCGCTGTCGGGCGCCGCCGTCTTCGCCATGGCCAGGATCCCGCGACCGTAGGTGAGCTCCGGGAACACCTCGTCGGGGATCGTGTAGCCCGGACCGCCGGTGCCCGTTCCGGTCGGGTCGCCGCACTGCAGCACCTGCAGGCCCGGGCTTGTGGTGAGCCGGTGGCAGGGGGACCCGTCGAAGTAGGCCTGCTGGGCGAGGCTCAGGAAGCTGTTGACGGTGCACGGTGCCAGCGCCCTGTCGAGCGTGAGCGGGATGGCGCCGGCGCTCGTGGTCAGGGTGACCGTGACGGTGCCCTCGGCGCTGATGTCCGCACCGGCCGGGGGCTGGGCGGCCTTGGCCGGGGGCTGCCCGTCGGTCGGGTAGGTGCAGGTGGCCGTGGCCGGTAGGGGTGTGGAACGCACCGGCAGCTGCGTGACCGCGGTCGGGATCGACTCCGGGGTGACGGGGGCCGCACCCGCGTCGGGCCCGGTGGTGGTGGCCGCGGCGCCCTCGCTCGGCGGTGCGGCGGCCGGGTCCGTGGCCTCGCCGGAGCCGCCCAGCATGTTCAGCAGCACGACTCCCACCACGACCACCACGACGACGACGACCGCCGACGTGACGACCGCGACCGCACGGCTGCGCTTGGCCTGCTGCTCCCGTCGCTCCTGCTGACCGGCGAGCTTGCGCTTCGCCGCCTCGCGCCGCATCTCGTTGGTCGCCGCCATCGCTCCTGCTCCCCCGCCTGTCGCCCACATGCCGAACGCGCCGCAGGATAGCCGCCGTTCCTGAGAGTCCCCGGAGGGGCCGGAACGGGGGCGCGTCGCCGGTCTAGGCTCGCCACCGTGCTCGTCGCAGGTTTTCCGGCCGGTTCGTTCCAGACCAACTGCTACGTCGTGGCGTCGGGTCCGGGTGAGGCGTGCGTGGTGGTCGATCCCGGTCAGGACGCCACCGCGCCCCTGGACGCGCTGCTCGCCGAGCACAGGTTGACCCCGGTGGCCGTCCTGCTGACCCACGGGCACTTCGACCACACCTTCAGCGTGGCGCCGGTGTGTGACGGCCACGACGTGCCGGCCTGGATCCACCCCGAGGACCGGGAGCTGCTCGCCGACCCCATGAAGGGCCTGTCGCGGGAGGCCGCGGCGTTCTTCGGCGGGCGCCTCGAGCTGCGCGAGCCCCGCGACGTCCGGCCGCTGGACGACGGTGCCGCGCTCGACCTCGCGGGGCTCGTCCTGCGCGTCGACCACACCCCGGGCCACACCCGCGGTTCCGTCGTGTTCAGCACTCCCACCGAGGACGGCGTCGAGGTCATCCTCGCCGGCGACACGCTGTTCGCGGGGTCGATCGGGCGCACCGACCTGCCCGGCGGCGACCACGCGCAGATGCTGGAGAGCCTGCGCACCAGGTTGCTCACACGCGACGACGCCGCCGTCGTACTGCCCGGCCACGGGCCCACCACCACGATCGGCCGGGAGCGGGCCGCCAACCCGTACCTGCAGGACCTCGGTACCCCGGCGCCGGGGCGCGGGCTGTGAGCGCGCTGTCCGAGCGGGTCACCGCGTTCGCCGCGCCGAAGGGCGTGCCCGAGTACGTCCCGCCCGCGTCGGCGGGCTTCGACCACGTCCGCGCGACGCTGCTGAACGCAGCCGACCGCGCCGGCTACGGGCTCATCGAGCTGCCCGTCTTCGAGGACACCGGCCTCTACGCCCGGGGCGTCGGCGAGTCCACCGACGTCGTCAGCAAGGAGATGTACACCTTCGCCGACCGGGGCGACCGCTCGGTGACGCTGCGCCCGGAAGGCACCGCGGGCGTCGTGCGGTCGGTGATCGAGCACGGGCTCGACCGCGTCGGGCTGCCGGTGAAGCTGCGCTACGCCGGGCCGTTCTTCCGCTACGAGCGCCCGCAGGCCGGGCGCTACCGGCAGCTGCAGCAGGTGGGCGTGGAGGCGATCGGCGTCGACGACCCCGCGCTGGACGCCGAGGTCATCGCCGTCGCCGACGAGGGGTTCCGGGCGCTCGGGCTCACGGGCTACCGGCTCGAGCTCACGTCCCTGGGCGACGCCGAGTGCCGCCCAGCCTACCGTGCGCTGCTGCAGGGCTTCCTCGCCGACCTGCCCCTCGACGAGCCCACCCGCGCACGCGCCGAGCTGAACCCGCTGCGGGTGCTCGACGACAAGCGCCCCGAGGCCCGCGCCCTGCTCGCCGACGCCCCGCTCCTGACCGACCACCTCTCGGCCGCCTCCGCCGAGCACCACGCGGCCGTCCTCGAGCACCTCGACGACCTGGGCGTCGCCTACGTCGCGAACCCGCGGATGGTGCGTGGCCTGGACTACTACACGAAGACCACCTTCGAATTCGTGCACGACGGCCTGGGCGCACAGTCGGGCATCGGCGGCGGCGGGCGCTACGACGGTCTGATGGCCGTGCTCGGCGGGCAGCCCCTCTCGGGGGTCGGCTACGGCATCGGGGTCGACCGCACCCTGCTCGCCTGTCGCGCCGAGGGTCTCGCCCCGTGGTCCGAGGCGCGCTGCGAGGTGTTCGGCGTGCCGCTGGGTGACCCCGCACGCCGCCGGCTGGTGGTGCTCGCGGCCGCGCTGCGGCACGCCGGGGTGCGGGTCGACCTGGCCTACGGCGGGCGCGGGCTCAAGGGCGCGATGAAGTCCGCCGACCGCTCCGGTGCGCGCCTGGCCCTCGTACTGGGGGAGCGCGACCTCGAGACGGGCACGATCGGCGTCAAGGACCTGTTGTCGGGCGAGCAGGCGCCGATCGAGCTGGCCGCCGTGGTCGGCGAGGTCCTCGCCCGGCTGTCGTGAGCGGGCCGGCGGCACCGTCGCGCGCGGCCGGCCGACGATCTCGGTCACCGGGCGTCGATGGGCGGCGCCGGTGAGCGGCACCGACCGGCGGCGCTGGGACGAGCGGCACGGAGGGGGCGCGGTCGGCGTCCCGGCACCGCCCGACGCGCTGCGCGGCCGGGAACACCTGCTGCCCCCCGGCGGCCGGGCCCTCGACGTCGCGTGCGGCCGGGGTGCCGTGGCCGTGTGGCTGGCCCTGCGCGGGTTCGCGGTGGATGCGGTCGACGTGTCGACGGTGGCGCTCGACGCGGGAGCGGCGTCGGCGACACGAGCCGGGGTGGAGTGCCACTGGTGGCCCGCGGACCTGGACACGGGCCTTCCGCACACCTGTACGGGCCCCTACGACGTGGTCGTCTGCCAGCGCTTCCGGGACCCGGGCCTGTATCCGGTACTGGCCGACCGCCTCGCACCCGGGGGGCTGCTCGTCGTCACGGTGCGCTCGGAGGTCGGGGAGGGCCCGGGGCCGTGGCGGGCACCGCCCGGGGAGCTGCCGGCCGCGTTCGGCGGGCTGGAGATCCTGGCCCACCGCGAGGGCGACGGAGAGGCGAGCCTGCTGGCCCGGCGCCCGGTGTGAACACACCGGGCGCCGCCCGTCAGACGCGTTTCCCGGGCGACTCCCGGCTCGCCACCAGGGCGGCCAGGGCGGTGGTGATCGGCACCGAGGCCACGAGGCCGATGCTGCCGACGAGCGTCCGCACCACTTCGGTCGCGATGTCCTGGCTGGTCACGATGTTGCCCAGCGACTGCTCGGACAGGGTGAACAGCAGCAGCAACGGCAGGGCGGCACCCGCGTAGGCCAGCACGAGCGTGTTGACGGCGGATGCCACGTGGTCCCGCCCGATCCGCATGGCCGCGCCGAACAGCGCGGGCGCGCCCATGGAGGGGTCCGCCCGCCGCAACTCCCACACGGCGCTGGTCTGGGTGACCGTCACGTCGTCGAGCACGCCGAGCGCCCCGATCACGACCCCCGCGAGCAGTAACCCTCGGGCGTCGACACCGGTGCCGAGGGACGCGATCAGGTTGCTCGTCTGGTCGTCGAGGCCGGTCAGCCGGGCCGCGGTGGAGAACGCGGCGCCCAACCCGCCGATCAGGGCCAGCGAGACGAGCGTGCCGAGCACCGCGGTGGACGTGCGTGCCGACAGGCCGTGGGTCAGGTAGAGCACCGCGAACATGATCAGGCAGGAGCCCACGACGGCCACCGCGAGCGGGTCCCGCCCGCTGAGGATGGCCGGCAGGACGAACATCAGCAGCACCCCGAAGCTCAGCGCCAGCGCCCCGAGCGCGGCGAGCCCCCGCCAGCGTCCGAGCAGCAGGACGGCTGCGGCGAACAGACCGGCCAGCCAGAGAAGCGCGTCACCCCGCTGGAAATCGATCACCTGGTACGAGCCCGGATCGTCGGGATCGCCACCCGACCAGCCCAGCACCACCTGGTCACCGGTCGCGAAGCGCGGGGTCCCCGGTTCGACCGGCAGCACCTGGACGAGGTCGCGGTCGGGCCTCGGTCCGTCCGCCATCCGGACGACCAGCGCGACGCACCCGCCATCACCCGTCCCGGGGCTGCAGTCCGACGCGCGGGAGGCGGTGACCTCGCCCCGCACGGGCTGTTGGGCCGTCACCGCTGCCGACGTGGGCGGGCCGGCCGTCGGCCACAGCAGCACCGCTCCGATGAGGGTGGCCAGGGCGCACGGGATCAACAGGGCCGCGATGAGGAGCCGCACCCGACGCCCGGCCGGGTCCGCCCCGTGTCCATGGCCGTGTCCATGGCCGTGTCCATGGCCGTGCCCGTGTACGCGGCCGGTGGAGGGCGGTGCCGCCGGTGGCCCGGTCGGTGGCCCGACGTGCGTGCCGAGGCGCCCGGGTGCCGGGGGCGCGGGTGGCGGGGCCGTGCGTGCTGCCCGGGTGGGGATCCGCGGCGCAGCGGTGTCCGGTCCGGGAGCGGTCGGCAGATCGTCGGTGTCGGTCGGATCACCGTGGCGCGGCTGATCCGGCCACGCACGGCGGGCATCGTCGCCGGTCGGTGCGGGTGTCCCCGCCGGAGCAGTCCTGGCCGGAGCAGTCCTCGCCGGAGGTGTCAGCGGCGTGGTGCCCGGCCTGCCGTGGCGGTGCCGACCCGGATCGGGCCGGGCGGCGACGGCCCGTCCACGGTCCGGGAGTTGCGGCGGGGCTCGGTCCGGTTCGCGCGGAACACCCATCTCATGCGGAAACACGTGATCCATAGTGTCAACGCCGCCTCGAGCCCGGTGCGGGCGTCCACCGGAGGCGTGTCACCCCATCAGGCCACATCGCCGATTCAGACGGTGGCCGGCGGTGCCGGGTCGAGGTGCCGCAGGACGCGGGCCGCGACCGCGACCGGGTCGCCACCGGTGTCGATCCCGGCGCCGGGCTCGCCGGGCCCCAGGTCCTCCAGCGTGGTGAGCTGGCTGTCGAGCAGCGAGGGCGGCATGTAGTGGCCGGTGCGGGCGTCGACGCGCCGGGCGATCAGCTCCGGTGCGGCGAGCAGGTGGACGAACCACACCGAGGGATGCCCGTCGCGCAGGAGGTCGCGGTAGGAGCGCTTCAGGGCCGAGCAGGTCACCACGGTGCTCCGCCCGGCCGCCTCCTGCTCGCCGATCCACTCGGCGACGCTGCGCAGCCACGGCCAGCGGTCCTCGTCGTCGAGCGGGTGGCCGGCGGCCATCTTCGCCCGGTTGCCCTCGGGGTGGAAGTCGTCGCCCTCGGCGAACTCCCAGCCCGTGCTCGTCACGAGCTCGGCCGCGACCGACGTCTTGCCCACCCCCGACACGCCCATGACGACCAACGTCGTCGTCCGGTGCGGGTCTGTCGGCCCGGGCGCATGCGGCGGGCTCGCGTGCTCGTCCATGGCGGAAGCTTGCCCGAACACGGCGCCGAACACGAGTGAGGGTGCTTGCCAGCAGTTCGAACATGTGTTCGACTGTGCTGCATGAGGTGGAGTGGACAACAGGTGCTCGACGAAGGGGTCGGGTCGGAAGCGGCGCTGCCGGGGCTGCGGGGGCTCCTCCGGTCGGTGCGCACGCCGGAGTTCGCCGGCACGGTCTTCCACGAGGTCGAGGCGAAGTCGGCGCTGAACCGCGTCCCGGGATCGTCGCCCGCGCCCTTCCGGTGGACGGTCAACCCGTACCGGGGCTGCTCCCACGCGTGCGTGTACTGCCTCGCCGGGCCGACGCGGGTGCTGCTCGCCGACGGGCACACCAGCCCGATCGCCGACCTGCGGGCGGGCGACCAGGTTATGGGCACCAGGCAGGTCGGCGGCCGGCGGCGCTACGTCGCCACCGCCGTCCTGGCGCACTGGTCCACGACGAGGCCCGCGCACCTGGTCCGGTTGACCGGTGGCACCGAGCTGGTCGCGAGCGGCGAGCACCGGTTCCTCACCGAACAGGGGTGGCGGCACGTGACGGGTGGCTGGTGCCGCTCCGGGCGGCGGCCGCGCCTGCGGCCGGGCAGCTCACTGCTCGGCCCCGGCGGCCCGCGGCCGAGCGCGCTGCCCGCCGTGCGGCCGGTGGGCCTCGGCCGGCCGGGGCACGGTCATACCTTGGCCTACCAGCAGGGCTATCTCTGTGGGCTGATCCGCGGCGACGGCGACGGCGACGGCGACGGCGACGGCCGCGGCGGTGGTGGTGACAACGGCGATGGCGGTCGCGGCGAGGGCGGCGGTCCCGGTGCGGCCGGTCCCACGTTCCCGTCCGAGCGCCTGGAGCTGGAGGCCCTCGGCCGAGCCCACCACTTCCTCGCCGAGGTCGACCGGGTCCGGCCGACGCTGCAGGTCCCCGTGGGTGCCGGTGTGTGGGAACCCGGTCGGATCGCCCCGCCCGAGCGGCGAGTCGGGCCCGTCTCCGATGTCGCGCGGTGGCCCGCTCACCCGGGCGACGAGTGGTGCGCGGGCTTCCTCGCCGGGGTGCTCGACGCCCAGGGGGTCTGCGAGTCCGGGGAGCTGCGGACGGTGCTCGACGACGAGGAGCTCGTGGGGCGCACGGCGGACTTCGTCGCCGAGGGCGTGATCAGCCACAACTGCTTCGCCCGGGGCACGCACACCTATCTCGACCTCGACGCGGGGGCGGACTTCGACAGCCAGATCGTGGTGAAGGTCAACGTGGCGCGTCCTCGAACGCGAGCTGCGGTCGGCCCGCTGGGCCCGGGAACCGGTCGCCATGGGCACCAACACCGACCCCTACCAGCGCGCCGAGGGACGCTACCGGTTGATGCCTGCTGTGATCGGCGCGCTTGCGCGCTCCGGCACCCCGTTCTCACTGCTGACCAAGGGCACGGTCCTGGCCAGGGACCTGCCGGAGATCATCACGGCGGCGGCGGACGTGCCCGTCGGGCTCGGGGTGTCGATCGCGCTGCTGGATCGCGGCCTGCAGGCGCGGCTCGAACCCGGCACCCCGTCACCGACGGCGCGGCTCGACCTGGTCCGGCGCATCGCCGACGCCGGCCTGTCGTGCAGCGTGATGCTCGCACCGGTGCTGCCGCTGCTGACCGACTCCTCCGACGCCCTCGACACGCTCCTGGGGCAGATCGCTGCGGCCGGCGCCACGGGTGCGAGCGTGCTCGCACTGCACCTGAGGCCCGGCACCCGGGAGTGGTTCCTGGCGTGGCTCGCGCGGGAGTACCCGGGGCTCGTGGAGCCCTACTCGCGGCTCTACCGCCGGAGTGCCTACGTGGACCCCGACTACCGGCGGGCGCTCGGCGCCCGGGTGGCACCGCTGCTGCACCGGCACGGCCTCTCCGGCGCCGTCACCACGCTGCGAGGACAGGTGGGACCGGTGGCCGCGGACGCGGATGGGAGCCCGCCCTCGCGACCGGAGGGGGAGCAGCTGAGCCTGCTGTGAGCCCCGGGTGCAGGCGGGCCGGTCGTGCAGGGAGGGAAACCTGCTGGCCGGGCGGTACGGGTGGCCGGATAACCTCGCTGAGTGATGCGCACCCACCCCACCGGCACCTTGCGTGCCGAACACACCGGACAGTCCGTGACCCTTGCCGGGTGGGTGTCTCGCCGCCGTGATCACGGCGGTGTGATCTTCATCGATCTCCGGGACTCCTCCGGTATCGCCCAGATCGTGTTCCGCGAGGGGGAGATGGCCGAGCGGGCCCATCGCCTCCGGGCCGAGTTCTGCGTGCAGGTCACCGGCGAGGTCGTCGGTCGCCCCGACGGCAACGAGAACACCGACATCGCCACCGGCCAGGTCGAGGTGACGGTCACCGAGTTCACCGTGCTCTCCGAATCCGCACCGCTGCCCTTCCCGCTCGACGACCACAGCGAGATCGGTGAGGAGATCCGGCTCAAGCACCGCTACCTCGACCTGCGCCGCAGTGGCCCGGCCGCGGCGCTGCGTCTGCGGTCCGAGGCCAACCGGATCGCGCGGACGGTGCTGCACGACCGGGAGTTCGTGGAGGTCGAGACCCCCACCCTCACGCGGTCGACCCCGGAGGGCGCCCGCGACTTCCTCGTGCCCGCCCGCCTGCGCCCCGGCTCCTGGTACGCGCTCCCGCAGAGTCCCCAGCTGTTCAAACAGCTGCTCATGGTCGCCGGTACCGAGCGCTACTACCAGATCGCCCGCTGCTATCGCGACGAGGACTTCCGCGCCGACCGCCAGCCCGAGTTCACGCAGCTCGACATCGAGATGAGCTTCGTCGAGCAGGACGACGTGATCGAGATCGGTGAGACGGTCACCGCCGCGCTGTGGTCCGCGCTCGTCGGCTACGACATCCCGCGCCCGATCCCGCGGCTCACCTACGCCGACGCGATGGCACGGTACGGGTCGGACAAGCCCGACCTGCGGTTCGCGATCGAGCTCACCGACCTCACCGACTACTTCGCGGACACGAAGTTCCGCGTGTTCCAGAACCCCTACGTCGGTGCGGTCGTCATGCCGGGCGGCGCCGGGCAGCCGCGCCGGCAGCTCGACGCCTGGCAGGAGTGGGCCAAGCAGCGCGGTGCTCGCGGGCTGGCCTACGTGCTCGTCGACGACGACGGCACGGTCGGCGACCGCGGGCCGGTCGTCAAGAACCTCTCCGACGCCGAACGCGCGGGGCTGGCCAAGGCGGTCGGTGCCGAACCCGGCGACTGCATCTTCTTCGCTGCCGGGCACCCGTCCGACGCGCGAGCGCTGCTGGGCGCCGCCCGCGCCGAGATCGCCCGCCGCTGCGGTCTGGTCGACGAGTCGGCCTGGTCGTTCGTGTGGGTCGTCGACGCGCCGATGTTCGAGCGCATCCGCGACGACAAGGGCCACGAACAGGGCTGGACCGCGGTGCACCACCCGTTCACCTCGCCCAACGGGGACTGGACCGACCGGTTCGAGTCGGCCCCCGACCAGGCACTCGCCTTCGCCTACGACATCGTCTGCAACGGCAACGAGATCGGTGGCGGGTCGATCCGGATCCACCGCTCCGACGTCCAGGAGCGGGTGTTCGCGCTGCTGGGCATGGACGAGGCGGAGCAGCGCGAGAAGTTCGGCTTCCTGCTCGACGCGTTCGCCTACGGCCCCCCGCCCCACGGTGGGATCGCGTTCGGCTGGGACCGCATCTGCATGCTGCTCTCCGGCGCCGACTCGCTGCGCGAGGTCATCGCCTTCCCGAAGACCGGTGGCGGCTTCGACCCGTTGACGGCGGCGCCCGCGCCGATCAGCCCGGAACAGCGCAGGGAGGCCGGGGTCGACGCGGTCCCGGCGAAGGCCGGGACGGCCACGCCGTCGGCGAGCGAGCCCGTGCCCTCGGGCGGTGCACCGGCCGTCACGGCGCCGCCCGCCGCGCCGCCCGTCGTCCCACCTCGCTGAGCGCGTGCTGCACCTGAGGGTCATCTCACCGGTCGGCCGCACGCCGGCGGTGCAGGAGCTGCTGCTCGCGGAGCAGGGCGCCACGCACATCGTCGTGCTGGCGGGAGCCGCCCTGCAGCCGCCCGGTGACGTGGTGGAGGCCGACCTCGCGCGCGAGGCAGCCGACGCCGTGCTCGCCGGACTGTGCGAGCTCGGCATCGACCACGACGGAGGCATCACGCTGGAGGCGATCGACACAGCGCTCTCGGACTCCGCCGACAAGGCCGAGGAGGACTCCCCGGGCGATCCGACGGATGCCGTGATCTGGGACGACCTCATCGCTCGCACCGGGGAGGAGTCCCGCCTGTCGATCAGCTACCAGACGTTCCTCACGATCGCCTGCCTGCTCGCGGCGATCGGGGCCATCACCGACTCGCCCGTCACGGTCGTCGGTGCCATGGTGCTCGGTCCGGAGTTCGGGCCGCTCGCCGCCATGGCGGTCGGCCTGGTCCTGCGGCGCGGTGACCTCGTGCGCCGCGGCGCTGTCGCGATCGGGGTCGGGTTCCCGCTCGCCATGGTCGTCACCGGGGTGGCCACGCTGCTGTTCGATGTGACCGGGCTGCTGACCACCTCGGCGCTCGACAACCTCGAACAGGTCGACTTCATCTACGAGGTCGGGCCGTTCTCGTTCATCATCGCGCTGCTCGCGGGCGCTGCCGGGATGGTCGCCCTGACCTCGTCGAAGTCGGCCTCGCTGGTCGGGGTGTTCATCTCGGTCACGACCGTGCCGGCCGCCGCGTTCGCCTCGGTCGCCCTGATCGAGGGGCGCTTCGCGCAGGCGGGCGGGTCCGCGTTGCAGTTGCTGATCAACGCGGTCAGCGTCGTGGCGGCCGCCGCCATGGTCCTCCTGCTCTCCCACCGGACCCGGCGCGGCCGCCAGGACCCCGGCCACCGGTACCGCAGCCGGCGGCTGTCGTCGGGGTAAGGTCGGGACCGATGGTTGACGACCTGGACAGCTTTCCCAGGCCGGTGCTCGCGGCACTGGCTGCGGCCGAGCGGTTGCTGAGCCGCCGCGCGGGCGCCGGTGTGGTGTTGGCCGATCCCGAGGACCTCGGCGGCAGTGATCGATCCGTCGTCGCGAGGGCCCGGGTGGTACGCAACCCGTTCTCGCTCCCGCGCACGCTCGTGGTCAAGCACTACCTGTCCGCGCCGGAACTGGGGCACCCCGACCGGTTCCACTACGAGGTCGCCAGTTGCCAGCTGTTCACCGCGCTCCCGGTGGAGGAGCGTCCCAGCCCGGTGCTGATCGCACACGACCCGCAGGCCCGCCTGCTCGTGCTGGAGGATCTGGGTCGCAGCTCCACGCTGGCCGACAAGCTCTTCGGCCCCGACCCGGCGGCCGCGCAGCGATGCCTGCTGAGCTGGGCGAGGGCACTGGGCCGGATGCAGGCAGCGACCGCCGGTCGGGAGAACGACTTCGGAGCCCTGCTGCGCCGCCAGGGGGAGCGGGCCTGGCGCGACCCGATAGCCGACGACGCGCGCGCCGCCTTCGCCGGTCTGCCCGGGATGCTCGCCCGTGAGCTCGGGGTACAGGTGCCGGCGGCCGCCACCGTGGAGGCCCACGAGACGGCGCGGCTGCTCGGTGGTACCCGGTACCGGGCGTTCAGCCCGTCCGAGACCTGCCCGGACAACAACCTCGTGACGAGCCGCGGGGTGCGGTTCGTCGACTTCGAATGGGGCTGTTTCCGCGACGTCGCGCTCGATGCCGCCTACTTCCGCGTGCCGTTCCCCGGGTGTGACGCCAGCTTCGCCCTGCCGCCGGGCATGCCCGAGACGATGCTGCAGGCCTGGCACAACGAGATCGCCGCCGTCTGGCCCGACCTCGACGAACCCGACCTGCTCGAGCACCGGCTGCTCGACGCCCAGCTGATGTGGGTGTGGCTGTGCACGTGGTGGTTGCTGCCCCGGATCCGGGAGCGGGACATGCCCGTCGGCGCGGATACCGCCCGATCGCCCCGGATCAGCACCGCACTCGCCCACTACTGGCGCCAGCTCGCCGGGACGGCGGCGGCGGAGAGGCCGGCGACGGCCGAGCTCGGTGCCGCGGTGGTCGACGCCCTGGCCCGTCGTTTCCCCGACGCACCCCGGGAACTGCCCGTCTACCCGGCGTTCCGTTCCGCTGCGTGATCGCCCCGGCCGGGCTCGATCCGCGAACGGCCACGCAGGTCGGCGCACCGAGCGTTCGCCGGCCGGTACTCGACGCGACACCCGTCGCGCACCCCCGGTGAGTCCGCGTCCGTGTCGTAGGAGCGTGCACGAGTTCCCGAGGGCAGTGTCCGGCACGGCGTCGTCGGGCCGGCCGTCCGCCGCTGCCGGTAAGGTCGCGTCGTGACGGCCCAGCTGCTCCTCGCACCCACCCGGGTTCGCGAGATCCCGACCCCATGCGTGGTGCCGTCCCGTGTGGTCCGCACCCTGGTGACGCTCGGGGACTCGACGCCCGCCGGTGTCGGTGATCCCGCGCGGGGCGGGGGATGGCGCGGGTTCCCCGTGCTGCTGCGTGACGCCATAGGCGCATCGAAGCTGGTCAACCCGTCCCGTCCGGGTGCACGCATGAACGACGTGCGCACCGGCCAGCTCCCGGTCGGGCTCGCCGCGGAGCCGGACGTGGCGATCCTGTTCGTCGGGATGAACGACACCCTGCGATCGGACTTCGACCCGGCGGCGCTGCAGGCCGACTGCGCGGCGATGGTGTCGGCGCTGCGGGCCGTGTCGACGCACGTGCTGCTGATCCGCTACCACGACCACACCCGGGTGTTCGGGTTGCCCGCGCCGCTGCGCCGTGCGCTGCTCAAGCGGATCGACGCGCTCAACGCGGCGACCGACGCGGTGGCGGACACCGATCGCGCCGGGATCGGTGTCCTCGACGTCGACGCCCTCCCCGGCAGCTACGACCGGACCTCCTGGGCCGTCGATCGCCTGCACCCGTCCGAGCTGGGGCACCGCATGCTCGCCGCGGGTCTGGCGGCGCTGCTGGCCGATGCGGGCTTCGCGGTGCCGTCGCCGGTGGGGCTGCGGTGTGCGGGCGGTCGGGAGATCACCGCCGTCCATCGCGCCGCATGGCTCGTGGCCAGGGGAGTCCCGTGGCTCGCGCGCCGCAGCCGGGACCTCGCTCCGGTGATCGCGCAGGCACTGGTCTCGGAGTGGGGCCGTACCCGCTGACCGCGACCGGGTCTGCTGAGCCCGGAGTCAGGCGGCCGGACGCAGGGGGGTCGGACGCAGGGGGGTCGGACGCAGGGGGGTCGCCGCGGCCGGTGCGTACGCGGTCGCCACGGCGAGCAGCGACTCGATCCGCCAGAGCTGGGCACGGGTGCAGGTCGGACAGATCCACGTGACCGAGCTGTCGGACTCGTGCTGGCTGCTCCATTGCAGACCGGCAACGGCAACCGGGGTCCGGGACAGGGCGCAGAGCGGGCAGGCGGGTGTCTCCATGCCCACCGAGGGTGGCGGAGCCGCTTTGCCGGACTGTGAACGGCGGACGACCGCGTGTTGCGACTCCGCAAACCTTCCGCTGCGCGGACGTCCGACTACCGGATGTCCTGGAGGAAGCGGTCGATGCGCACCAGCGCCTCGTCCAGCTGCGGCAGGGCCGTGGCGTAGGAGCACCGCACATGGCCCTCGCCGGACGGGCCGAAGACGCTCCCCGGCACGACGGCGACGTGCTCGGCGTGCAGCAGCCGGTCCGCGAACGTCTCCGAGTCCAGACCGGACGACCGGATCGACGGGAACGCGTAGAACGCCCCGCCGGGCTCCGGGCAGTCGAGCCCGATCTCCCGGAGCCCCTTGACGAAGACCCGCCGTCGCCGGTCGTAGTCGGCCACCATCGCGTCCACGTCGGCGTCGGGTCCCGACAGCGCCTCGACGGCGGCGAGCTGCGAGACGTGCGGCGCGCACAGCATCGTGTACTGGTGCACCCGCACGCAGAGCTCCGCGACCGGGGCGGGCGCGCAGATCCACCCCACCCGCCATCCCGTCATCGCGTGCGCCTTGGAGAACCCGCCCAGCAGGACCGTGCGCTCGCGGGCGCCAGGCAGGGTGCCCAGGCAGGTGTGCGCGCCGGTGTAGGTGAGCCGGTCGTAGATCTCGTCGGAGATCAGGTACAGGTCGTGCTCCAGCGCCAGCCGGACCAGCGCTTCGAGCGCCGCCCTGGGCTGGACGGCACCGGTGGGGTTGGCCGGCGAACCGATGAGGATCGCCTTCGTGCGCGGCGTGATCGCGGCCGCGACGACGTCGGCGTCGATCGCGAAACCGTCCTCCCAGCGGGTCGGGACCCGTACCGGGGTGCCCCCCGCGAACGCGACGCACGGCTCGTACGCGACGTAGCAGGGTTCGGGGACGATCACCTCGTCACCGGGGTTGAGCAACACGCGCAGCGCGAGGTCGAGCCCCTCCGACACTCCGGTCGTGATCAGGCACTCGTCGCCGGGGCCGTAGGACGCGCCGTATCGCGTGGCCAGGTCCGCGCAGATCAGCTCGCGCAGCCGCGGGAGTCCGGCGTTGGAGGTATAGGTCGTGTAGCCGTGCTCCAGCGCGTAGATCCCCGCCTCCCGGATGCGCCACGGCGTCACGAAGTCGGGCTCGCCGACCCCGAGGGAGATGACGTCGTCCATCTCGGCGGCGATGTCGAAGAACCGCCGGATACCCGACGGGGGACAGGCCGCGATGACACTGTTCAGGGCCTTCACCGGCTCGCCCTCACGGTGTCGCCCTCACGGTGTCGCCCTCACGGTGTCGCCCTCACGGTGTCGCCCTCACGGTGTCACCGGGAGCCGGTGGTCCGGCTCGGGCGAGCTGAACGCGTCACCGTCGCGCTTGTAGGTCTTGAGCACGAAGTGCGTGGCGGTCGAACGGACCCGGTCGATCGTGGACAGCTTCTGCGAGATGAAGTCCGAGACCGCGCGGATCGAGGTGCCGGTGACCGTGCAGCGCAGGTCCTGGCTGCCCGACACCAGGTAGACGCTGCGCACCTCGTCGAACCGGGCGATGCGGGTGGCGACGTCGTCGAAGCCGACGCCGCGCGCGGGCGCCACCGACACGTCGATGAACGCGGTCACCGTCTCCGTGGCGACGTCGGCGTCGACGGCGTCCCAGTCGATCACCGCGCGGTACCGCCGGATCGCACCGGAGGTCTCCCAGGCCGTGATGGCCTCGCTGACCTGCGTGACCGGAAGGTCGAGCATCGTGGCGATCGTGTCGGGGCGGAGCTGGGCGTCTCGCTCCAGCAGTTCGAGGATCCGGCGCACCTCGCCGAGCCTACGTCGGCGCGTCGGGGGCACCGGCGCGGTACCTTCCCAGGAGTGTTTGCCTCAGGCCACGAAACGATGGTGCTGCAGGAACCTTCCCATCACGACTGAGAAAGCGCGGCCGCCTCCGTGACCGATGAACCTCACGACCCCATCGCCCAGACGGGGATCGACACGACCATTCCGCACTCGGCGCGAATCTGGAACTACTGGCTGGGCGGCAAGGACAACTATGCCGTCGACCGCGCCGCCGGCGACGCATGGATCGCGGTCCAACCCGAGATCACCACGATCGCGCAGACGTCGCGGGCGTTCCTCAAGCGGGCGGTGACCTACCTGGCCGCCGAGGCGGGGATCCGCCAGTTCCTCGACGTCGGCACCGGTCTGCCGACCGCGGAGAACACCCACGAGGTCGCCCAGAGCGTTGCGCCGGACGCCCGCATCGTCTACGTCGACCACGACCCGTTGGTCCTGGCCCACGCCCGCGCGCTGCTGACCAGCACCCCCCAGGGCGCCACCCGCTACATCGACGCCGACATGCGGGACACGGCCACGATCCTGTCCGGCGCCGCAGAGATCCTCGACCTCACCCGGCCCGTGGTGCTGTTGTTCATGGGGGTCCTGGGGCACGTGACGGACCACGACGAGGCCCACTCGCTGGTCAAGAGCCTGCTCGACGCCCTGCCCACGGGCAGCTACCTCGTGATCTTCGACGGGGCCGAGGGTCGCGCCGAGGGCGACGCCGGGACCCGGGCCGAGGACGACTACACCGACACCGGCGCCATGCCCTACGTGACGCGCACGACCGAGCAGGTCGCCACCTTCTTCGACGGCCTGGAATGGGTCGAACCCGGGTACGTCTCGGCGCCGCTGTGGCGACCCGCCCACGTCCTGGGCATCGCAGGCACGACGCCCCAGGCCCCTGAGTGGGTCAATGCCTTCGCCGGGGTCGCCCGCAAGTCGGAGGTACCCAGCCAGGGGTGAGGCCGGTCCGCGTCCGGTCACGGTGTCGGGGCCGCTCCTGGACCCGCAAGCCGCGGTGGGACGGGGACGCGGTGGGACGGGGACGCGGTGGGACGGGGACGCGGTGGGACGGGGACGCGGTGGGACGGGGACGCGGGTGGCAGGGTGGACGCGGTGAGCACCGAGGCGGACGGACTGTTCGAGCTGGACGGGCCGCCGCCGACGGTGGTCGAGCCCGCACGTGCGACGGCCCCGCTGGCGGTGCGGATGCGCCCGCGGACGCTCGACGAGGTGGTCGGGCAGGGGCACCTGCTGGCGCCCGGCGCCCCGCTGCGGCGGCTGGTCGAGGGCGGCGCGGCGGCGTCCGTGCTGCTCTACGGGCCGCCGGGGACGGGGAAGACCACGGTCGCCCGGCTGCTCGCGTCGGGGTCCGGCGGCGAGCGGCACTTCGTGGCGCTGTCGGCGCTCTCGTCGGGGGTGAAGGAGCTGCGCGCCGTGATCGACGACGCCCGGCGCCGCCGCGACCGGTCCGAGCAGCAGACCGTGCTGTTCATCGACGAGGTCCACCGCTTCTCCAAGACCCAGCAGGACGCGCTGCTCGGCGCGGTCGAGGACCGGCTCGTGCTGCTCGTCGCCGCGACGACGGAGAACCCGTCGTTCTCAGTGGTGTCGCCGCTGCTGTCCCGGTCGCTGGTGCTGCAGTTGCAGGCCCTCACCGACGACGACGTGCGGGCGCTGCTGCGCCGGGCCGTCACCGACCAGCGGGGGCTGGCCGGGGCCATGGAGCTCGCCGGGGACGCCGAGGACGTGCTCGTCCGGCTGGCCGTAGGTGACGCACGCCGGGCGCTGACCGCCCTCGAGGCCGCGGCAGACGGGGTGCTCGGCACCGGTGGCGGCGTGATCGACGTACCGGCCGTCGAACGGGCGGTGACCGAGGCGGCCGTCCGCTACGACCGCCAGGGCGACCAGCACTACGACGTGATCAGCGCGTTCATCAAGTCCATCCGCGGCTCGGATCCCGACGCGGCGCTGCACTACCTCGCCCGCATGCTCGTGGCGGGGGAGGACCCGCGGTTCATCGCGCGCCGGCTGATGGTGCACGCGAGCGAGGACGTCGGGCTCGCCGACCCGACCGCGTTACAGGCCGCCACGTCGGCGGCGCAGATCGTCGCGCTCGTCGGCCTGCCGGAGTGCCGGCTGGCGCTCGCCCAGGCCACGCTGCACCTCGCGACGGCGCCCAAGTCCAACGCCGTGATCGTCGCCATCGACGAGGCGATGGCCGGCGTGCGGGCCGGGGCGGTGGGCGCGGTACCCGCGCACCTGCGCGACGGCCACTACGCCGGGGCGACGGCCCTCGGGAACGCGGTCGGCTACCGCTACCCCCACGACGTGCCCGACGGCGTCCTCGCGCAGCAGTACCCCCCGGACGCGCTGGTGGGCAAGGACTACTACCGCCCGACGACGCACGGGGCGGAACGCACCGTCGCCGACCGCGTGGCCCGACTCCGCCGCGCCGTCCGCGAACACCCCTGACCCGCCCCGCCCGTGGGGGTGGGGGTCAGCGCGGCCGGGCGGCGCGTACCGAGCCTTCCACCTGTCCGAAGCCGATCCGGCCACCGGCCGCACCCGGTGCGCTGCCGCTGATCACGACCGTGTCGCCGTCCTGCAGGAACGTGCGCTCCTCGCCCCGGACCGTCACCGGCTCGCGACCGCCCCAGGTGAGCTCGATGAACGCGCCCCGCTGGTGCTTGCCGGGGCCGGAGACGGTGCCGGAGGCGAACAGGTCGCCGGTCCGGGCGCAGGCGCCGTTGGACGTCAGGTGCGCCAGCATCTGGGCCGGCGACCAGTACATCTCCCGGTAGGGCGGGCGGCTGACCTCCTCGCCGTTCCACTCGACGACCAGCTCGACGTCCAGGCCCCACGAGCGCGTCTCGTGCAGGTAGGGCAGCGGTGGTGGTTCCTGCCCGGGCAGGGGTACCCGGGCGGCCTCCAGCGCGAGCAGCGGCACCACCCACGGCGAGACGGACGTGGCGAAGCTCTTGCCCAGGTGCGGGCCGAGTGGGACGTACTCCCAGGCTTGCAGGTCGCGGGCGGACCAGTCGTTGACCAGGACGGTCCCGAACACGTGCTCGGCGAACTCCTCGACGGCGATCGGGGTGCCGGGTGGCGAGCCGGTGCCGACGACGAACCCGAGTTCGGCCTCGATGTCCAGGCGGGCGCTCGGCCCGAAGGTCGGGGCCGCGTCCCCCGGGGCCATGCGCTGCCCGCAGGGTCGGACGACGTCGGTGCCGGACACGACGACGGTGCCCGCCCGGCCGTGATAGCCGACCGGGAGGTGCTTCCAGTTGGGCATGAGCGGTTCCGCGCCGGGGCGGAACAGCCGCCCGAGGTTGGTGGCGTGGTGCTCGGACGCGTAGAAGTCGACGTAGTCCGCCACCTCGAACGGCAGGTGCAGGGTGACGTCGCCGACCGCGTGGACCGCCCCGTCGGGCACGTCCTCGGTGGCGCGGGCCGTGACCTCCTCCCGCACCTCGACCCAGCGGCCCCGGCCCCGGGCCAGGAACGGGTTGAGGGCGGGGGCGGCGAAGGTGGGGTCGGCGAGGAGCACGGCGAGGTCGAGCACGTGGTCGCCCACCCGGATCCCGACGCGTGGCGCGCCGCCGGCCGGCGAGAACACGCCGAAAGGGAGGTTGTCGAGCCCGAAGGGCGATCCGGGTGCGACGTCGAGGCCGGTCACCGGTCCGGTCCCCGCCCGGCCCACGTCCAGGCGTACGCCGGGTCCTCGGCGGCCCGGCCGCCCTCTCCCAGCTCCAGCGGCCGGAACGTGTCGACCATGACCGCCAGCTCGTCGAACGACTCCGCACCCAGCGACCGCTCCACCGCGCCCGGCTGCGGCCCGTGGCTGTGCCCGCCCGGATGCAGCGAGACCGAACCGAGCGCGATCCCCGAGCCCCTGCGCGCCTCGTAGTCCCCGCCGCAGTAGAACATCACCTCGTCGGAGTCCACATTGGAGTGGTAGTACGGCACGGGCACCGACAGCGGGTGGTAGTCGACCTTGCGGGGCACGAAGTTGCAGATCACGAAGTTGCCGCCCTCGAACACCTGGTGCACCGGTGGCGGCTGGTGGACCCGACCGGTGATCGGCTCGAAGTCGGCGACGTTGAACGTGTACGGGTAGAGGCAGCCGTCCCAGCCCACGACGTCGAACGGATGCGTCGGCACCACGTACCGCGTGCCGGTGACGCCGCGCGAGCCCCGGTGCTTGACCAGGACCTCCACGTCGCTGCCGTCGAGGAGCAGCGGCTCGCCCGGCCCGTGCAGGTCCCGCTCGCAGTACGGTGCGTGCTCCAGGAACTGCCCGAACCGCGACAGGTAGCGCCGGGGTGGCGCGATGTGCGAGTTCGCCTCGACGACGTACGCCGCCACCGGATCGGGCCCGGTCGGTAGCCAGCGGTGCGTGGTCGAGCGGGGCAGCACGACGTAGTCGCCGGGGCGGACGTCCAGCGCCCCGAACACCGTCTCGACCGTGGCCGTCCCCGATTCGACGTAGACGCACTCGTCGCCGACCGCGTTGCGGTAGAGCGGGCCGGCCTTGCTCGCGACGACGTAGGAGATTCGCACGTCGGCGTTGCCCAGCACCAGCCGTCGGCCCGTGACCACGTCGGCCGACTCGTGCTCCCCGCCCGGGAACAGCGTGTGCAGCCGCAGGTGGCGCGGCAGCAACGGCCGGTTCTCGGTGAGGGACTGGTCGGGCAGCTCCCACGGCGTCGCGTCGACGATCGCCGAGGGGATCTCACGGTGGTAGAGCAGCGAGGAGTCCGCCGAGAAGCCCTCCTCGCCCATCAGTTCCTCGGCGTAGAGCCCGCCGTCGGGGGCGCGGTGCTGGGTGTGCCGCTTGGGTGGGACGTCACCGGAGCGCCGGTAGTGCGCCATCGTGGTTCTCCTTCCGGGTGCGCGGTGTGGCGGGGTGCCCTGCGGCACGGTCCAGCGCTGCAACGGTCTCCGCGGCCGTCGGCCGGTGGAGAACCGCGGCGACGTGGGCGTCGGGCCGCACGACCCACACCTCGTTCGGCGCCGCGGCGAGCGCCGCGCCGAGCGTGCCCTCGGGGTCGGCGTCGGCGAGCGCGAGGACCCGGACCGGGCCACGGGCGGCTGCGACGGCGCGGGTGACGGCGGCCGGCACCCATGCCTGCGTCGCAGGATCGTCGATCTCGGCCGCCGCCAGGCGTGCCGTCCGGGTCCAGCGGCGGAACGCCGTCCGGTCGTCGAGCTTGATGAGTGTCAGACAGACGAGCCCGGCAAGCTGCGCGGCGACTCGCGTCAGCCGTCGCAGAGCAGCCGATGAGCGGCAGATCGTCATGACGGGCACGAGGGCATCGAAGTCAGCGACCAGGTCGGCCGGCATCAGCGACGGCGGCCGGTCCTTGGCGGCTCGCCCGTAGCGCCAGAACAGCCTGCTCCCAGTTGTCCAAGCCGGCCGCGCTCGGGCCATGTGCCATCAGCTCGTGGAGCGCCTGACGGCTGGCCTCGGCGCTCGGCACTCCGATCGTGACGACCGCCAACTTCGACGCAAGCGGTTCGCTTACGTCGCCGCTCAGCAGCTTGGCGAGTCCGGCCAGGCTGACGCCCAGTCTGCGCGCCGGCCTGGGCCGCAACTCTGGCTGCGGGGCCGTCTCGCCGGATTCCCAGCGGGCGACCGTCGAGCGGTCGACGCCGACCGCGTAGGCCAAGCTCTCCTGACTTGAGCCGGCCGCCTTACGACGGGCGGCGAGCTGGCGCCTCGGCCGGGCCATCGGCTCCCCTTCCCGGTGGCGTCAGGGACGGTCTGCACCTTGCACGTCCGCACGCTAGTGCATCCCGCCTGCGTCGAGGACGGATCGTGCGGCAGGAACGCGGCAGCCGTGCCACCGGACTGCGACAACCGTGCGCTGGTCGGTCCGGGCCACAGCCGGTGAGGTCGAAGCAGGGCACCGGCTCGCCTGATGTCGCACGTCCACCCGGACGGGCCGGTGCCCGCAACCCAACAGCTTCGAGTGCGAAGGACCCCCTCCGATGCAAGCCCGGCTCGACGAACAGCCGCCCGAACTCGTCACCGACAGTCGGCCACGGGCCTACGGCTACCTGCGGCTGCCGGACGGTCCCGAGGACCGGCCGCCGGGCGTCCTGGAAGCATGTATGCGTCATTTCGCCGGTAGGCACGATGGTGCACAGTGGCCCAGCCACCTGGGCCACTGTCTCCTCGGGGATCGCGGCCGGGTCGTACCACTCCAGCCGGGCCATCAGCTCGCGCATCTTCGCCCGGGTCGGGCCGTTGCCGCCCACCTTCCGGCACCGGCGCGGTGGGACCGTGGAAGACCGGCATGCTGCCGGTGACCACCAGCCGCCCGACGCGGTCGGGGTGGCGGGCCGCGGTGGCCAGCGCGATGGTCCCGCCCCAGGAGTTGCAGACCAGGGCCGCCACCGTGCAGGAACACGGTCACCGGTCCGTCACCGGATTCCAGGACGTGCCTTTCCTTCGACCAGTAGACGGACTACAGTCCGATTCATGTCGAGGGACGCTGGCGGACTTGAGTCCGTTTCGTCGACGGTAGGTGTCGACCCGATCCCGTCGTGCCGTGTCGAGCTGCCTGTGGTCGATGTCGGAGTGGTACGAGAGCGCGCAGACGCCGCCCGCAACCGGCTGCGGGTGCTGGCCGCCGCGGAGCGGCTGTTCGGCGAGCGAGGAGTCGACGGTGTCACCATGGACGATGTCGCGGCCGCGGCCGGAGTGGGCAAGGGGACGCTCTACCGGCGGTTCACCGACAAGGGCGGCCTGGCGATCGCGCTGCTCGATGAGCGGGAGCGGGAGCTTCGACAGCTGATCCTCACCGGCCCGCCACCGCTGGGTCCCGGGGCTGACCCGGCCGACCGGCTCGCCACGTTCGTCGCCGGCTACTTGGGGTTCCTGGATCGTCAGCTCGACCTGGTGCTGCTGTCGCAGACCGCCACCGTCGGAGCTCGGTTCCGCACCGGCGCGCATGCCTTCTGGCGTCAACACTGCCGCTACCTGCTGAGCGAAACCGGAGCGCCCGAACCAGACCTTCGCGCCGACCTGCTCCTTGCCGGCCTTGCCGCCGAACAGGTCCGTCACTGGCTCCGCGACGATCACCGCAACCTCGACGACCTCGCTCACGGACTGTCCGCCGCCGCGCTGGCGATCGCCCGTCCTGCACCAGAAGCATGATCCGAGCAGAACGACGTGATCCGCGGTTCGCCGCCCCCGGCGAGGTCTGGTCCCGGCTGGTCACTGCGATGCCGCAGCTCATGGGATCGTGAATGGCCGGGCAATGACCTCGACCGCGAAGCCACGCACCGTCGTCGAGTCCGACGCCCCGGCGGAACACCTCGCGACTGTCACGATCGAACCACGTGAACGCGATGACGAGATCGCATGACGGGTCCCCCACACCCGCGCAACCGAAGTCCGGTGCGGCACACGCCCGCCCGTCGCGCACCAGGATGTTGTCGAGGGCGACGTCGCCGTGGAACCAGACCGGATCGTGTTCCCACCGCGTGTCGAGCGCGGCGTCGAGGGCCGTGTCGGCGAGGGACGCGACCGGTGCGTCGAGGCAGCGGACTGCGCGCCGCGCCTCGTCCGCGTAATGCTCCAGTGGAACGCCTCGGTATCCGGTCGACGGCCCTGCCGGCGGCCCGTCCGCGGTGGCCTACCTGGCCGCGCACCTGCCGATCGCCGTTCCCGTCGACATTGCGATCTCCGATCCGTCCAGAGCTTGCGTCCCGGTTCCGGCTCGCCGACGTCGGTGCGGACGGGGACGCCGCAGCCGTCGTCAGGTCCCGAGCGCGGAGACGTCTGCGCGGAACTGCATCGCGCGGTAGGGCCAGTTCGTCGCGGTGTTCCACTGGCTCACCACGAGATGCAGCTCGGCGAGGGTGGAACCCGGCACGATGTACCCGCCGTAGAGCTGGGCGACCCGCCCGACGGCGTGGTCCTCGTCCTCCCAGTCGCAGCCGCGCAGCACCGTCGCGCTCGGCGCCCGGTACAGGTCGGCTGTCGGGGAGTCCAGCACATGGACGTCCATGCGGTACGCGCCGTGGTCGAACGCGGCGAGCAGCCAGCGACCCTGAACCCGGCGCAGGCTGAGCTCACCGAACGCCCCGGCGAGCACCACGGTCGGGGGGCTGCCCCACGCCCAGGCGCCGTCGCGGAGGCCCCAGCTCTCCCACTGCTCCGGTTCGGTGATCCGGTCGGCGCGGACCCGGTGCAGGAGCAGTCCGTGGGCCCGCTGGAAGCCGGTGGTGAAGGCGTACACCCAGCCGTCGTCGCCGAGCTCCCAGGTGAGCATCTGGAACAGCCCGCCGTGGTGGTCCGCGCGCCAACGCACGCCCGTCGGACGCCACGTCACGCCGCTGTCGGTGGAGCGGTGCAGCTCCGTCCAGCGCACGTTGCCCAGCTCCCGGCACACCATGACGTGCAGGTAGATCGTGTCGCCGATCGTGAGCAGGTCGGTGGGCAGCACGGTGGTGACGCGCCGCCAACGCCGGCCCCACCTGCGCACGCCGTGGTGGACGTAACGCACGACCTGCCGGGCCCGCTCACCCCGTCCCGCCGAGCCCGTCCACTCCAGCCCGGTGCGCAGGGAAGCCGGGTCGGCGAACAGCACCACCGGGGAGCGCCAGCCGCGCCCGCCGACCCCGGCCCGGCTGAACGTGTCGCCGAACACCGAGACCAGGCGGCCGTCGGGCGCGGTGACCGTCGCGCCGAGGTCGGTGCCACCGACCCCGAACCGGTCGGTACGCCCCGGCCCCGTCAGGTCCCGGATCTTGACGGACGGTGTCACGCGGGGTCGCGTTCGACCGGGCAGCTCATGCACCGCGGCCCGCCCCGGCCCCGGCCGAGCTCCCCGCCGGGGATCTCCAGCACCTCGACGCCGTGGCGGCGCAGGAACGTGTTGGTCGTGACGTTTCGCTCGTAGGCGACGACGACGGCCGGCGCGACGGCGAGGACGTTGCAGCCGTCGTCCCACTGCTCGCGTTCGGCGGCGTGCACATCCTGCTCGGCGGTCAGCACCCGGATCTCCGGCAGGCCCAGGGCATCGGCGATCGCGGCGTGCATGTCGTCGGGGCCGTGGTCGGTGAGGTGCAGCTCCTTCTCGGGATCGTCACTGGGCCGCACCGTGTACGCGGGCAGCATCCCGAGCCCGGCGTACTTCGTGAACGTCACCGGGTCGACCATCGTCATCACCGTGTCGAGGTGCATCAACGCGCGGGTCTCGGGTAGCCGCAACGCCACGATGCGGTCGACCTCCCCGCCCGCGAACAGCCGCCGGGCCAGCCGCTCGACGCCCGCCGCCGTCGTCCGCTCGCTGATCCCGATCAGCACCGACCCGCCGCCGAGCACGAGCATGTCACCGCCCTCGGTGGTGGCCGTGCCGTTGACCGAGCCCTCCGACCACACCGCGAAGTCGGCCGAGGCGAACAGCGGGTGCCAGCGGTACACGGCCTCGTAGTGCACGGTCTCGCGGATCCTGGCCTGCTTGCGCATGCTGTTGATCGACACCCCGCCGTGGATCCACGCCGACGTGTCGCGCGTGTACAGGTGGTTGGGCAGGGGTTCGAGCACGAAGTCGTCGACGTCGAGCACGTGGAAGGCGATGGAGCGGGGCTCGGGGATGCGCATCAGCACCTCGCGCCGGGTGATGCCACCGATCAGGTGTTCGGTGAGGGTGTCGTCGTCCATGGCGTCGAAGCAGTTGCGCAGCGCGTCGATCGCGAGCGGGCCGTACACGCGCTCGTCGAAGATCCGGTCGAGGATGTACTTCTTCGCCTCCGGGATCTCGACGGTCGCGCGCAGCAGTTCGCCGAACAGGTGCACCGTGACGCCGCGGTCCCGCAGCAGGGCAGCGAAGCGGTCGTGCTCGGACTGCGCGCGGTGCACCCACAGCACGTCGTCGAACAGCAGGCGGTCCTTGTTCCCCGGGGTCAGGCGTTTGAGCTCGAGACCAGGGCGGTGCAGGATCACCTGGCGCAGTGCGCCGACCTCGGAGTCGACGCGGTAGGGGTTCATCACCTCATCGTGCACGGCACCCGCAGACCTGCCATAGTCCGTCACCCCCACACCTCCGGTGGGACGGCGCGACACCTCTGGTGGGATGTGGACCGTGCACCTCGACCGGCTCGACGAGAACATCGTCGCGCTGCTCGTGGTCGACGCCCGCCGCAGCTACGCCGACCTCGGTTCGGAGGTCGGGCTCAGCGCGTCGGCGGTGAAGCGGCGGGTCGACCGGTTGCGTTCCGGCGGCGCCATCACCGGTTTCACCGTACGACTCGACCCCGGTGCGCTCGGCTGGTCCGTGGAGGGCTACGTCGAGCTGTACTGCCGGATGAGCACGGCACCGGAGACCATCCGCGCCGCCGTCGACCGGTTTCCCGAGGTCGTGGAGGCCAGCACCGTCTCCGGTGAGGCCGATGCCGTGCTGCGGATCCTCGCCGCCGACATGCGGCATTTCGAGCAGGTACTCGAACAGATCGGGGCCCAGCCCTTCGTCGCGCGCACGAAGTCGGTGCTGGTGCTGAGCCCGCTCCTGCGCCGCCCGGCCGCCCCCCACCCCAGCCCCCCCTAACCCCCGCGAGTCGGGGTCTGCGTGCGGGCGAGTCGGGGGATGGATGCGAGCCTGGTGCAGTAATCGGGCGTCGATGCGGCGCATGACGCAACAGATCGACGTATCCTGGCAACACCTCGCGATTGTCGAGCTCACCGTCGGTCCCTACCGTGGTGGGCGTCCCGGCCCCATCGCCGCGGCCACCTGCCCGACCCGTGGAGCGAGCCCGTGACGAGTGTCCTGTCCCACCCGAGTGCCCCACGCGCACGCACCGCCACGCGGCGGCGTTACCTGATGTGCCCGCCCGAACACTTCACCGTCAGCTACACGATCAACCCCTGGATGGACCCCTCGGTGCCGGTGGACCGGGACCTCGCGATGCGGCAGTGGGACGCCCTGCGTCGCGCCTACCTCGGCCTCGGGCACAGTGTCGAGGTCCTCGACCCGCTGCCCGACCTGCCCGACATGGTCTTCGCCGCCAACGGCGCCACCGTCGTCGACGGAACCGTGCTCGGCGCCCGCTTCCGGTACGCCGAGAGGGCCGGCGAGGCGGCGGCCCACCTGGCGTGGTTCCGCTCCGCCGGGTTCACCCGCGTCGTCGAGCCGGAGTTCGTCAACGAGGGCGAGGGCGACCTGCTCGTGGCCGGGCCCCCCGAGGACCAGATCGTCCTCGCGGGTACGGGCTTCCGGACCGACCCGCGTGCCCACGTCGAGGCGGCGTCGGTGTTCGGGCGTCCGGTCGTCCCGCTCGACCTCGTCGACCCGCGCTACTACCACCTCGACACCGCGCTCGCCGTGCTCGACGAGACGACGATCGCGTGGCTGCCGGCCGCGTTCGCCCCGGCGTCACAGGACGTGCTGAGGGACTTGTTCCCCGACGCGATCGCGGTCCCGGCGGCCGATGCCGCGGTGCTCGGTCTCAACGCGGTGAGCGACGGCCGGCACGTCGTGCTGCCGGTCCAGGCCGGTGACCTCGCCGACGCGGTGGCCGAGCACGGTTTCGTACCTGTCCCCGTCGACCTGTCCGAGCTGCTCAAGGGCGGCGGCGGACCCAAGTGCTGCACCCTGGAGGTCCGCGCATGACGACCACCGCCGTCACCGTTCCCGTCACCACTCCCGCTACCACGGAGACCGCCACCGCGTACCACGAGCGACTGGTGCACGAGCACTCCGCGCACAACTACCACCCGCTGCCGGTGGTGGTGTCGCACGCGTCGGGCGCCTGGGTCACCGACGTCGAGGGGCGCCGCTACCTGGACTTCCTCGCGGGCTACTCCGCGCTGAACTTCGGGCACGGCCATCCCGCGCTGCTGGCCGCCGCCCACGGCCAGCTCGACCGCGTGACGCTCACCAGCCGCGCGTTCGGCAACGACCAGCTCGGCCCGTTCTGCGCGGAGCTCTCCGCGCTGCTCGGCAAGCAGTGGGTGTTGCCGATGAACACCGGTGCCGAGGCCGTCGAGTCCGGGGTCAAGGTCGCGCGCAAGTGGGGATACGACGTCAAGGGCGTGCCGGTGGACAGCGCGCGCATCGTTGTGGCCGCAGGTGGCTTCCACGGCCGGACGACCACGATCGTGGGGTTCTCCACCGACCCGGATGCCCGCGGTGGCTTCGGCCCGTTCACCCCCGGGTTCGACGTGGTGCCCTACGGCGACGCCGACGCGCTGCGCACCGCGATCACACCCGAGACGGTCGCCGTGTTGATCGAACCGATCCAGGGTGAGGCCGGGGTCGTCGTGCCGCCGGAGGGGTACCTGCGCGCGGTCCGGGCGATCTGCGACTCGGAGAACGTGCTGTTCGTCGCAGACGAGGTGCAGTCCGGGCTCGGCCGCACCGGGCAGCTGCTGGCCACGCGTGCTGCGGGCGTCGACGCCGACGTCTACCTGCTCGGCAAGGCACTCGGCGGTGGAATCCTGCCGCTCTCCGCGGTCGTGGCGGACTCCGACGTCCTCGGCGTGCTGGCGCCGGGGCAGCACGGCAGCACGTTCGGCGGCAACCCGCTGGCCTGCGCCGTCGGGCGTGCGGTGCTCGGCTTGCTGGGCGACGAGGGGCCCGACGGGGTGCTCGCCCGTGCGCGCACGCTGGGCGAGGTCCTGCACCGGCGGCTCGCTGCCCTCGTCGGGCACGGGATCGTCGGCGTGCGCGGTGCCGGACTGTGGGCGGGCGTCGATGTGGACCCCCGCCTGGCTACGGGCCGCGTGGTGAGCGAGGCGATGGCCCGGCGCGGCGTGCTCGTGAAGGACACCCACGGTTCGACGGTCCGGCTCTCCCCGCCGCTGGTGATCACCGAGGACGAGCTCGGATCCGCTGTGGACACCCTGGCGCAGGTCCTGACCGAACTCGGCTGACCCGTCCCCGGCCCGGGCCGGCCCGAGCCGTCCCCGGCCGGAGGATCAGCGGCCCTCGCGGAAGGGCGCTCCACCGTGCGCGTCCTCGCTGAGCAGCTGCGGCCGGAGTGAGCCGAACATCACTGTGAGCAACAGCTCGGCGGTGTCCTCCGGCGGCTCGTGAGGCTGGTTGATGCTGCGCAGCAGCAGCAGGTTCACCACGATCGAACTGATCTCCGCGGCCGGTGGGAACGTCCGGAGCACGCCGAGGCGCTGCCCGTGCGCAATGAGCAACGTCAGCGGCTCGGGGATCGGCGCCAGTGTGCGGGGGTCGATGTCGTCGTCGGGAGCCGCGGGCCCCGACACCTTGATCGTGTACTCCTGCACGGCGGCCCAGAACGCCCCGGTCAGCCGCTGGTGCCGGAAGGTGATGCGCGCGAGCGTTCTGACCTGGTCCTGCAGGGCCGCCACCACCGGCCGGTCGGCGGCGATGTCCTGTTCCGCCTGCGTCATCAGGGGCCCGACGAGCGGGCCGTAGACATGACCGATGAGTGCATGTCTCGACGGGAAGTGGTTGTAGGCGGTGGCCGCGCTGACCCCGGCCGTGGCGGCGATGTCCTCCATCCGCGACCGCGCCCAGCCCTGGGATCCGAAGGTCGCGCCGGCGGCGTTGAGGAGCGCACGCCGGGTGCGGTCCCGTTTGGTCTGTGCGGCGCGGGCCCTGGCGTCACCCGGTCGGCCGTTGGCAGGCGAATCCATTACGCGAAGAGTAACCAATCGTCCGCCAACTGTCTCTTGACTCCAACTGGGGGGTCACCCAGGATGCGTACTTGAACGTAGAAGCTGTCACCACCGCACGGCTGAAGAACGGCACGACGGTTCGATCACCGTAGGGCACAGCGGGGATCGGGCGAGGATGAGCTGGACCGCCGAGAACCTTCCTGCAGTCGGGGGACGCAGGTATCCGACGGGTGCTCGGGCGCTCCACAGCACGACAAGCACGACGCGTCGCCACGCCCCACCGGTCAGTGCCGGGGCGCGTGAGTCGGTGATGCGAGTACGCGTGACACCGGCGACCTGCCGGTGCAGGGGAGGGGAACCCGTCCATGTCCACGCCCATGTCCATGTCCGCCGACGGCCGCTCGGTCGCCACCACAGCCGCGACGATCCGATGAGCGCCCTCGCGCTGGCCGAGCCCGGCACGGCTCCGGACCTGTCGAACGTCTCGCCCGACCCGCCTTCGGATGCGGTGGCACCGCCCAACGACGAGGCCGAGCCGATTCCCGCTCCTCACGTCCTCGAGGGTCTCGTGGCCGCAGCCGTGGAGGGTGACACCCACGCGAGGAACCGCCTGCTCGCCGAGATCCAGCCGCTGGTCCTGCGCTACTGCCGGGGTCGGCTCGGCCGTCAGGAGACTGTCATCGGGTCGGCCGACGACGTGGCGCAGGAGGTCTGCCTCGCGGTCGTGAGGGCGCTGCCCGACTACACGATCAGGGGGTTGTCCTTCCGTGCTTTCGTCTACGGGATCGCCGCCCATAAGGTGACCGACGCGTTCCGGGCGATCGGCCGCAACCGCTCCGAGCCGATGGCCGACCTCCCGGACGCGCCGGTCCTGCACGACGGGCCCGAGCAACGCCTGCTCGCCGGGGAGCTCACCGAACGTCTCGGCCACCTGCTGCACACCTTGACCCCCCGCCAGCGGGAGGTGCTCGTACTGCGCATCGCTGTCGGGCTCAGCGCGGAGGAGACCGCGCAGGTGGTCGGCTCGACCCCGGGCGCGGTGCGGGTCACCCAGCACCGCGCGCTCAACCGGCTGCGTGGCGTCATCGTCCCCGCCGACGCCGACGCCGACGCCGACGCCGACCTGATCACCGGGTCGACCGAGACGATCTCCGGGCCGGACGGGTACGCCGGGATCGCCTGAA